>Ga0172364_10002104_pt1 | contig 15670 bp, 15 predicted proteins | sample LakKivSesite10cm_FD_114545 | JGI IMG/M metagenome (GOLD analysis project Ga0172364, IMG submission 114545) | Sediment microbial communities from Lake Kivu, Rwanda - Sediment site 10cm | ecosystem: Environmental > Aquatic > Freshwater > Lake > Sediment | place: Rwanda: Western Province, Lake... | reverse complement strand
TATGCATCCATGTGCTCTTCCCCTATAGATGCCCGTATTCCCTCGTTTGATAGTATCCTGTCCAGAGCCTCTTCGAAGTCGAGATTCTGTAGGTCAATGGGTGATAGCTTCTCCTCTGGTGTCAATTCTCGTGCATCATTCCGTCTTGTTATTGCTTGATTATTACTCATGATATCCTCCACCCTCATTCCTCAGAGCCATCTGACTCTTCTTGTCTTAATAAGGCTTCATTTTCCTTCCTTAATATACGGATGTTCTTATCCACTATGGTCATCCAACTAATCCATGTCTCTGCAGACGGACAGGACTCCCCTCTTTCATAGTAGTTCACCATCTGACGGGTAACACCTATCGCCCTAGCCATCTCATCTTGTGAATAGCCCAGAGCCTTCCTGATAGTCCTCATTAGTGAAGGAATTACTAACTGGAACTGCTTGTCCACCGAATCACCTTTCATACTTCCACCTCCAGCAATAACCATACCACAAATAAAACGAGCTGTCAAATCAGATATACACCATTCCTACAGCTGACTTATACAGTAGCAAGCCTATAATTGCTCTTGACAATTGTTGTGTTATGTGCTAGTCTATATTAAGCACCTCACGTTTTATGGTAAGTAAATTTCAAGCCCATAGCTGAGCAAGGCCTAAAAATAATCAAAATGTGGTAAACCAAAGCTGGGCTTTTACGAGTGGAGGGCATGTCATGCGAAGGAAGACACAAAAAGAAATAGCACAAGAGTTGGGTATATCCAAGTGCTATCTATCCTTGATTCTTAGTGGTAAGAGGAATGCCAGTCCAGAGATGATACAGAAGTTACAGGCGGTTCAGGGTATTCATAAAGTTTGTAACTTTTCGCTCTTACGATGTAATTCCCAAGCAAGGAGTCGTGGGTTCGAATCCCATCACCCGCTCCAATACTCAGAGACAGGGGAACATGCCTAGACGAAAGGTGATTGGTTTATAATCTCCGTCATCCCATATAGCCGTTTATCAATCTTGCCAGCCATCCGCAGACTCATTTGACTTGTTATCTGAAAGCGGTTCTTCCTTACGACTCTTCTTTGCCCACCATCCACCGTGTCTACGGATACCTACTACCAGGCAAATCACTGCTAGCAGTATTCCTCCTGTGACTAGACCTATCAGCAACCAATTTGTTTTGCTATGAGCTGTTTGTGAAGAATTCTCAGCAGGTTCAGATGTCGTTATTGGCATTGTTGATTCGGATCCAATAGTTGTTGGTGTTGGTGCAGCATTTGCTACCGCGCCGAGTATTGCCCAGTCGCTGAGATGAGTCGTCTCGCCGCATAAGGTGTTGCCGTTGAGGCTGATATTGCTGGCTACTTCCCATGTATCGTTGGACCAGTAACCCAGTTTGATGTCTGACTGATTTTCAACAATACTCAAGTCTTGGGGAGAAAGATTAATACATATCATAGCTGGAGCTCCTAACGCTCCGGTAGGGGTTAGCGAGAAGCAGGTATCGCCGACAACAAATCCCTCTGTAGCGTTATGGCAGTAGCCGCTTCCAACTGTAATTGATACTGTAGTTCTGTTTTTAAAGGCACCCGCCGGGAAGGAGACCTCTATCTTCCCGTCGTCGGTTTGCACGTTGGCGCCATGTACACCGACTGTACTCCTGACTTCTGAGCCGTTGGGTGGAGCCGTAGGCACGGCAGTTGGAGTAGCTATCGAGGTAGACGTAGCTGTTGGCGTTATTGTGCTTGTAGGGGCAGGCGTCGATACAGGTGTAGCTGTTGGCGCTATTGTACTTGTGGGGGCAGGCGTCGATGCAGGTGTAGCTGTTGGTGTAGGTCTAGTGGTTATGGTTGGAGTCGGTGTTGGTACTAGTGTAGGTATAGGTGTTGCTGTAGTTGTTGATGCAGGTTTAGGAGTGATGGTTGGCCCCGGTGTTATATATCCAATAGTAACGCTGCCGTTAGTCACGCTTATGGATACTGGCGATGTGTTTACGTCATTAACCATAACCTTGGACAGATTGAGAAATGAGGTGCCGGATACACTCCTGGCCGTGAAGCTGATATTTACGAACGTCCCGGGGTTTGAAACAGTACAAAAGGCCATAGTTGAGCCCCAAATACCGGTGATTTTACCTATGCTATTATTAATTTCTATATAACCGGACGTTGCGCTACAACCCTGGGAGAGCAGGTTTCCTTGGGTAATGCTGTTAACTTCGAGTAGAGTTGCGTTGAAAGTCAGGTCGCACTGCGCGGAAGATATGGGCTCGCCTGGAACTATATAAACGCCCACAGTAAAGGGCTGGCTGGAATTGACGGTCTGGGTGGACGGCGATATGTTGACCATAGTCAGCGCCTGAGCCTGCGACGGGCTGGTAAAAAGCAGGCACACTCCAACTATTGTTAGGAGCAACCCGGTAGTTACAGTCCATTTCATATCTTCACGTCGTTATCAGTTAAAACCCGATATCGCGTATTTTAACATATACTATGAACACAAAATTCTCAAAACCTAGCCGGTCCAATGTCCGCATATAATCTGTATATCTTGTACATTAATAATCCCATCAATCCTGACATCCTCGGGGATCCATCCGGGGGAGCCCGTTTGGTCCCAGTGCCCACAGACGAGTTGTATATCTTGCACGTTAACATAACCGTCACCATTTACATCCCAGGGCGCAAAAACAAAATTGGCCTGAATGTTTTTGGAGCTGTTCATGACGATAGTTGTAGATGCAGCATTGGTATTGTCTAGGGAATCTGTATCGCCGGTCCAGTTGACAAAACTGTTTCCTGTATCGGCTACTGCTGTAAGGGCGACAGTAGTACCGCAAGCATAAGGGCCATTGGGGCCTTCGCCCGGAGCAGTTACAGATCCGTTTCCACTGGTACTGATATTAAGAAAGTATGTTGTTTCGATGGGTGCGAAGTTGGCGGTGAACAGCTTGGTGGATTGAATGTCGGTATCGATGCGTGGGTTAGAAGAGTTACCGTCGGACCAGTTGATGAAGTAGTTGCATGAGTCAGGGATGGCAGAGACCCAGGTGCCGTTGTGGCCGCATGATATAAATTGAGACTGATTGCCTGAGATAGAGCCGTTGCCGATGGTGGAGTAGTTGAGGTAGTAGGAGCCGTTGTAGGCGAAGTTGGCGGTGTAGGTGATATTCGCGGCATATGCTATATCGGTTCTTGGATTCTCAGTACTGTCATCGGACCAGTTGACGAAGTAGTTACAGGAATCAGGGATGGCAGTGACCTGTGTGCCGCTATCCCCGCAGGGTATATATTGAGACTGATTGCCTGAGATAGAGCCGTTGCCGATGGTGGAGTAGTTGAGGTAGTAGGAGCCGTCGAAGGCGAAGTTGGCCTTGAGGGAGCAGTTGTCGAACATTGTTATATAGGTGTCGGGGGAATTGGTATCGGCGATACTGCATGAGCTGTTGTCGCTCCAGTTAACGAAGTGGTAACAGGCGGAAGGGATAGCGCTGATTGGAACTAATGTATCGTGAGGGTAGATGCCGCTACCTTCCGTTTCTCCCCCTTCCGTTGGATTTTTATCTATAGTGACACTGTAATTCAATAGGGGCGTTTTACAGCCTGGACTATTGGATAGATTTGAGAAATAAGGAACGGTATCGGCTACTTTTATAGCGAAATAGTAGGGTGTGTTGTCGTCTAGCCCGGTCACATCGAAAGACTCTGGGGATGGGGATGCATTGGGCACCGGTACCCCTGTACAGGGTTTCGTTGATTCATAGCCCCAGTTACTATCCGTAATCTCCTCATCCGGTCTGAACCTTATTTCGTATTCACCCCCGCCGGTTCCTGTGGCAGTCCAGTTGAGATGAACAGAGGAGTAATTGATAGCGGAGCAGGTAAGGTCTGTTATTGCAGGAGGAATGGTCTCGTGTACAAGTATCGAGGTGTTGTACCAGCCTATTAGTATCTCGGTAAGAGAGTAATCATATATGTTTGATACGGGAACAAAAGACAGGTTGGTTGTGGCGCTGTCAATCGCGTTGAAATATATCTCAGCAAGGCTGCCCTCGGAGGTACCTATCGGGTTGTCGCAATTTAGAAGGCTGAAATTTACCGTAATCTTCCCCTGGCTTCCCGGTCCTCCAGGCCCGTTCAGACTCCAATTTCCCTCTGTGAGTACTTGATACGTTGTGTTTCCATATAAGAGGCCGTTGCTTACAGTGGGGGAAATAACGTTCAAGATGCTAGGATCGTATTCTATAGTGAGATTTCCGGTAAACAGGTTGTTTATTCTGCTGATACCGACTATAACGCTGAAGTTAGAAGCGACTTCAACTAATTCAGGACCATCAAGATATACACTGTAATCCGGGTATGCGCTGTAGTGCAGGATGGTTCCTTTAGTCCCTACGGCATAAATATCATAGGTATCACCCGTAAAAGCCTGCATGTCATTTAGAATTCCGGTATTTGATGGAACCCAGCTGGTTCCTGAGTAATGCAGGATGGTACCGTCTTCACCTCCTACAAAGACGTTAGACGAGGATGTTCCCCAGACTGTGTTGAGAACTGGAGATTTCATGATGGTCATCCAGCTCCATTCGCTGCCATTATAGTGGAGAATCATGCCATCGAGTGTTCCAGCACTTTCATTCCAATATGTACCTACAGCGTATACATCCGAAGAATTAGAGCCCCAAACGGAGTAAAGAGCATAGCGACTAGTAAAAGGAATGGTATTCATCACGCTCCATGAGCCTCCATTGTAGTGAAGAATTGTACCTGTATAATCGAAGGGATCTGACCCGACGGCGAAAATGTCTGAAGATGAATTGCCCCATATATCAGATAGAACATCTGTAGTACTACTATCCATTGCATTCCACTCACTGCCGTTGTAGCGGAGTATACAGCCAGGCGTCCCAACGGCAAATACGTTGGAGCTATTACTGCCCCATATTCCGTTTAGCCTGTCGGTAGTTCCACCATCCATTGTATTCCATAGGCTACCATTGTAATGCAAGATTGTACCTGCCGTTCCAACCGTAAAAATGTCCGAGTCACTACTGCCCCAAATATCATTTAGTTTAAAACCAGGTCCCAGGTTGGATGTGTTCCAGGTACTTCCGTTGAAGTTTTCAATGATATATGTTAAATAAGCTTCCTCTCCTCCTACTGCCAATATATTACTTCTATTATTCAACCATATACCATATAGATCGTCTCCCGTATTACTCTCCATAGTCTCCCAGCCTATTCTGCCGATTGTGAAAGATTCAGAGGCGGGGGAAGGATCGGAAACACTCACGTTGTCTACCGCTCTAGACTCTAAGCAATACCTGCTATCTTGTAGCCAAGTCGGCAGAGGATTTGTCGTGGTTCGATTTATTGTCCATGATTCGTTTCTTGTGTCGAATGATCCGTCTATGGCTGATGCGTTAATCCATATATCTCCGGATTGCCAATCGCTGCCGTTCCAGTAAAAGCCGTCGTCGCTGCGGTTCAGTCGTATTTCTACGTAGAAAATCGTTCTGGCGATATCTGCCGAGGCGTATCCACTAATAGAGTCAATATTTTCTACATAGTCTAGAATAGGTTCTATGGTTGTTTCTGGGGGAGACTCTGCCTGGATTGGGTCATAATTAATCAGTGCTTCCGCAATGAAGCCGAATATCACTGCTATTATTAACAACAATGATAGTTTCATGGTCCGATTTCTCTTTAACACTTCCAACTTCATGTACGTATTTCAGTCGATTGGCGCGGGACTAAAATAGGGCCAAGATTACATTTGTATTATAGCAAAATAGCTAAAATTAGTCAATATTATGTAATATTGATCTATCAAATTTTAGCTATATATTAATCCTGGATTCTTATTAAGTATGTATATTAATAACAGAACGTTATTGACATTGCAATATACAATAGAATATTCTCAACTTGATGTAACTGGGACAAGCGTATTTATACTGTCAGATATAGATCAGATATAGATATGATAAGATATGTAAGGCAGACAATCTATACCAGTTTTAGAGAGACAGTGCGTCAGATGTTGTAATTATTTATATGACGATTGATGAGATTCTAAAAGATTCGCATATTGTAGCTATTGTCGGTCTTTCAGCAAATAAAGATAAGCCCAGCTATGGCGTAGCCCTGTATCTTAAGGGACATGGATATAAAATCATACCAGTGAATCCGAAGGAGCAATTTGTTCTGGAGGAGCGTTGTTATGCTTCGTTAAGTGCTATTGGTCAGAAGATTGACATTGTGGATATTTTCCGTAATCCCGAGGAGGTGGAAGGTATCGTCGATGAGGCGATAAGCATTGGTGCTAAGGTGGTGTGGATGCAGGAAGGGGTGGTGAACGAGAGGGCCGCTAAGAAAGGACGCGATGCTGGACTAGAAGTGATAATGGATATGTGCATAATGAAGGAACATCGTAGAAGAATGAATAAAAAGAAATAAAGAAGGAGTGTGTATATGCCGAAGACTAGTGACAATGTTCAAGCCGCTTTTGCTGGGGAGAGCCAAGCAAGCCGCAGATACACCTACTTCGCTGAGAAAGCGGAGGCGGAGGGATTGAAACAGATAGCAAGGTTGTTTCGTGCCGCCGCTGAGGCTGAGACAGTGCACGCCCGAAATCATTTAAAAGTGCTAGATGGTATTAAATCTACAAAAGAGAATCTGGCAGCGGCGATTGGTGGTGAGCACTATGAGTTCACAGAGATGTATCCAGGCTTTATAAAGCAGGCTGATGCTGAGGGCAAGAGTCAGGCCAAGCGCAGCTTCGATATGGCTAATCAGGTGGAAAAAATCCATCATCATCTCTTCCAGGCTATTCTCGATAAGCTGAATCAGGGTAAATCTATTGCTGAGAAACCTGTATTTGTATGCCAGGTATGTGGTAATACCGTGGAGGGAGCGGCTCAGGACAAGTGCTCTGTATGCGGTGCGCCGGCAAAGATGTTTAAGAAGATAGATTAGGAATCATTATTCTATATCTTGGAGTTTTTCCAGTATCTCGGCTGTATTGCGGAATGCGCCTTTTCTTATGTAGTCAATAATTCCCTGCCTATCAATTATTACATTTGTTGGGGTATATATAACGTTATAGGCTTCTGTTACTGCGCCATCGCTATCCAGCGCTACAGGCAGGTCGAAATTATAGTAGTCTACAAGTGACTGAACAGTGTAGCTATTTTCCATTATGTCTATGTTGATAAATTCAATATCGTTCCCCACCTCATCATGTGCAGCTTGTAAAAAAGGCATCTGGTAAATACAAGCTCCACATCCTGTTGTCCAGAAAGTTAGTATAACGGGCTTGCCTCTTAGTTCTGAGAGGCTTACCTGTCCACCGTCAAGGGTCGACAATGTGAAGTCCGGCGCGTTGTCGCCAACCTGGGAGCCTTTCGGGACGGTGCATCCGATGATGCATGTGACCAATAATACTATCGGAAATATTGTAAGGGTTAGTTTCAGTGTGCGGTGTTTTTTAATCATAGTGTACTCTTAATTTGATCAAACAGTATATGTAATGATGTCTGCGAGCATCAGGCTACCAATTATGATTAGTAATATACTACTTACAATAGATGTTGAAGTCGAGTGGCGCCTGAACCATTTAATCGCTGGTCGTGCGCTTCCTAATACGAGTCCTATTGCGATAAAAGGCACCCCGAGTCCGAGAGAGTAAAGAAACAGCAGCAATGCCCCTTCCCAAGCTCTTTGTGTTTCAGTTGCTATGGTTAATATCGTTCCGAGTATGGGAAGAGTGCAAGAGCCAATTCCGAACGAAAAAACTGCCCCCATCAATGCTGATCGCATGTAACCAACTTTGCCCCAGAAAGGCCGGCCTAAACTTGTTTCAAAATTCAGTTTCGGTATCTTAAGCGCGGCCAGCAAGTAAATGCCGAATATTATTAGAATCGCACCGCCGATTATTCTCAGCACGTCTTTGGGGATATACATACCGAGGTGACCAAGGAGAGCCCCTATTGTTACGTACACTAGTGAAAAGCCTATAACGAAGCTAACCGTGTGAATAATAATAGTCCGCCGTTTGGTTTCAGAGGATAATGATACGACGCCACCTATATTAGCTATGTATATCGGTACTAACGGCAGTACACACGGCGAGATAAATGCTGCAATCCCTGCTCCGAATGCGATTGGGTAGGATACGTCAGTCATAGCAATTATGGGCGATTCTCGTCTGTCGGCGTTGAATACTAATTAAGAGGATTTCTTCTGTTTGCTGCGATCACTCAGCTTGATGCGACGCCCGCTCTTTTCTTCACCCATGCGCTTCTGTCCCTCTTCGTCCAGCCGCTGTCCGAAGATAATCGCGTTCATGTTTTCCTCTTTGTATTTCTTGGGCAGAACCGCACGTATGTCGCTTTCGGGTGCACTAATATCCGCCAGTACCATCAGGCGTCCGAGCGCTATCATGTACCCGAACAGCTCCTTGCCGAATATCTCAGTGCCCAGCTCGCTGAACGGGATTTCTTCATTGGTCGGGGGGATATCTTTCAAGTGTAGGGATTTTGCATCCTTGGCTCCGAGCCCTGTTTGGTAGACGGTAGTTTTGGCACGCAGACCTTCGGCTTTGTCGGATAGCTTGAGCAGGATATCGGCTTCATCAATAACTGGGTTGTCAACGGGATGCTTATCATAGACAAGATGCGCCAGGCTTAAGCCGCCTCGGACGGCGGAGTCGTAATCGTATAGCAAACTGACTTCAAAGCCGAGGTTGACAAGCAATTGCGCCAGTGTAAGGGATATGACCCTGACACCCTGCCCGCCTTCTCCTGATACTATAATCTTCTTCATATGCTATCCTTCTCTAACCCTGGCGTATTATGCCGATCTCATCGGGTTCCAGGCTTTCTTTGCCGCGGGGAGCCCTTTTATAAGTCCTTTTGTATAGCTGTAGCATCTCCCATGCGGAGTTGAAACCTATCCTGCGTCCGTTGTTCTCGATGCACTGCGACATTATCTCGACGAAAGCGAAGCCGGGCCATTCTATAGCTTCCCTGATGCAATTCTGCATGTGTATTTGATGGTAGGAGGTAGTTCTGGCATAGAAGTATTTGGCGGCGCTTTTTATTAAGTTCTGAAGAATAATGGGATTTCTTACAGCGCCGGCAGGGGTGCTTACTGTTCTGGTGCCGAGTGGGGTCGTCGGCCCCGCTTGTCCTCCGGTGAGGCCATATATCTGGTTGTTATTGCATATTACAGTGATATTGGCGTTGCGTCTGGCTGCGTGAAGCAGATGGTTGCCGCCGATGGCGGTGAGATCACCATCACCGGAAACGACAATGACTTTCAGGTTAGGATTGACCGTCTTGATAGCTTCTGCCATGGGTAGGGTGCGCCCATGCAATGTGTATACGGTATCGATATTGATATAGCCGGAGAGCCTGCCGGTGCAACCGATTCCTGTGATTATTGTTGAGTTAGTATGATTCAGACCTAACTGATCCATTGATCTAGTTAGCTGTATTAGTATCTGCCCGATACCGCAACCGGGACACCATTTGGTGGGGAAGCGGTCCAGCCTTATTAAATCTTTATACATTAGATGACCTCCCGGTTCAGCTTGTCCTTCAGCCCCTGTATCGCCTCATCGAGGGAAATCTTGCCTCCGAGCAACGGTATGCTAATTACGTCTCTTCGCAGGATACATTCGACCAGGCTTGCGTATTGACCGTCGTTTGCTTCAATAACTGCTATATTTTTGTAGTCCTTTGCATATTTTTTCAGCTCATCGCTCAGCAGTGGAAAGATTCGTATCGGACGAAAAACGGCGAAGGATGATTCCAGCGGAGCTATAACCCTCGATGTAATGCCATAAGCGATTAACAGCGTGTCGCTCTTCTTGTTGCCAGAGAATTCGAAATGAGCGTAGCGCTTCGCGATTTTTGCATGTCTGGCTTTGACCTTATCATGCCACTGTCTGAAAATCGCTGCATCTGCTGTGCACGGGCTAAGGTTTTCGTCATGCGTTAAGCCGGTGAACGTTCTATTGCCGGTTCCTAGTGGCGGCACGCTGCGCGGGACTACTTCCACTTCGATTGTGTCCAAATCGACCACTTCGTACAGGTGGCTGAGGAACGCATCGCTAAGGAATATGACAGGAGAAAGGGACTCCTCCGCAGCGTTGAAGGCTGTTATGGCATAGCGGTAGCATTCCTCTACTGAATTGGGATAGAACACTATAGGATAGTAGTCGCCACTGCTGCCGTATTTCGTCTGCAGGATATCGTGTTGAGAAGGCCTGGTCGGCATGCCTGTAGCGGGACCGACTCGCATTACATTGATATATACCGCAGGTACCTCGAGCTGATGGGCATAGCCTATCGTTTCCTGCATCAGGCTGAAACCAGGGCCTGAAGTTGCTGTGAAAGCCTTGGCTCCGGCCAGAGAGGCTCCGATGACTGCGTTAGCGGCGGCCAGTTCGTCTTCGCTCTGGATAAATTTGAAACTGGGGTCCTTGGCATTGAGTTCGGCGGCCTGTATCAGGATTTCGGATGACGGGGTGATAGGATAGCCGGCAAAAAAGGTTGCGCCGGCTTTGACAGCACCGAGGAATGTAGCTTCATTGCCATTAATCAGCCTCTTCATTTTTCTGCTCCTTCGATGGCTGTGCTGTTACCTCTATTGCCAGATCCGGGCACTGTCGCTCGCAAAGTCCGCATCTTATGCAGCGGTCTGCTATCTCAATTACGCCGTCAGACGTAAGCTCAAGTGCTTGCTGTGGACAGGCTTCAACGCAAATGAAGCAGCGTTTGCACCAAGTCGCATTCCAGCGGAGGCTGGGGTAATCAACGTATTTAAGCAACGTTCTAATCATGGTTCATTACCTCTATGGTGTGATTCGTCTCTCGGTGGCGAGTATTTATAACGAAGCTATATTCTATCATAAACGATTTAGCAAGTCTAACACCTCGAAGATGTTTATAGTGCGAAAGTGAGAGGAATCGTCAGGCTGATAATGTAGATAAAAAAAGCTCCTTTGCACCTGCGAGGGAGCTTTTTTAAGGCAGAATATTATACTATTAATGTGTTTGGAAGTATCTTATCACTATCGTTGCTACGTTGTATGCAGAGGTGACCGCGTGATGTGTACCAACACCATCTCCACCCGCGTCGACACCAACATAGAACAGACCTTGAATCGGGGAGACTGGTGAAGGCTTGTTCTTACCGCATTGTCCAACTATCTGTCCTAATCCTATACACTCGCCACCGCAGCCCGGGACTGCGCTATCGCGGGTGAGGCGGCTAACATCTGCAGTAGTATAATCCTCTCTCCTGACAATGTGTTTTCGGAATCCGGGGTGAAATTTCTCAATTTTTTCTTCCAAGGCATCCAACCAGGCCTTCTGATTCTTCAACTTGGGGTCGGCTGGAGCGAGTGTTCCGGTCAACACCATTTGCTTTCCCTGAGGAGCTATAGCAGGATCGAAACCCTGCGGGCTGAAGACAAGCAGAAGCATATCCTCAGGGATCTCTCCAGCCTTGGCTTTCATGTAGCGCTCCATGTTCCACCAGCATTTATCATCGTAGATAACGTAGCAACAGTCCTCGAATACTATATCATCAAAGAAGTAGCGATGCCCGATTAGGGCCAGCGAGGGAACCAGGCTCGCTATTCGGTTGGCATATCCTCTATCGAAATAATTCTCTCCAACCAGTTTTAGCACGGTGGGCTGGATACCAGCATTGCTGACCACTATCGGTGCCTTGAATGTACCTTTATCGGTAACTACACCGGTGACCTTCCCGTTCTCGACTGTTATTTTTTCTGCTCTGACCTTTAATTTCAGTTCACCGCCAAGCCTCGTGAATGCTCCTACCAGTGCTTCGCTAAGCTTGGCATACCCGCCGAGGAAGTAAGCCGACCCCAGGCCGGTGGTGTATTGACGCAGCGTCTTTATCATCTCAGAGGCGCTACACAGATCGACTTGCACCACGAATAGGATGTTACATAATACTGCTAGGTAAGCATAGGCCGCTTTAGGAATATCATATGGAGTGATGAAATCGTGGAAAGTCACATCATCAAGCGCACTAAGTTGTTCAGGGGTAAAGGTAGCTATGTCCTCGAAGAGCTTGTTGACCTTGGCCAATCCCTCAGGGTCTTTCATGAGCACATCGGGTATCTGTACTGGGGGAACCAGTACGTAGCCAATATATTTATCCGATCCTTCGGGCTTGTACAGGAACCCGCCGTCAAGGAGTTTCCCTTTGCCCGACATTATGTTGGCAAGGCTGCCTGTTGTAGGGAAAACGTCCGACATGGGCGCTTCGGCTCCTACCTCTTTCATCACCTTTTCAAACATGGTATTGTATTTTGGCAAGCCCATCACCGGCCACATCTCGTAGGTGAATCCGTCTTTCTGCACATTGAGGGATTTACCACCGACGCGGTCGTTCTTCTCGATAAGCAAAGTCTTAAGGCCGCGTTTCTGCAGCAGGGCAGCACAGGCAGAACCTCCGGGACCGGCTCCGACAACAATTGCATCATACTTACCAGCCATCACGAACCTCCTTGGCCGTTTTCAATATGCTATGGGCATATTATTTAATTGCAGAGAGAGCCCGTTTGCTTTAGAATTGTCAGCGCACCCTGAACGGGCTCTCTCGGTTATTACTTAAAGTATGTGTTCCAGCACTTCTCAATAGTAGGTGTTGGCTTCCACCACTTCTTGATTTTCAAGTCATCGGCGATCTTGTTAGATGTGGTGACACCCGGTCCGTAGGTCACAAAACCGCCCGAGTAGCTGGCGGCCCCGCCGATGTACAGATTCTTTATCGGGGTGATGTGGTTGGAGCACTCATCGTTGGGACGCTGATGTCCCATTTGTAGTGAATCGTAGGCACCCTGCTTGATGGAGCCTTTTACCATGTTCGGGAACTTGTTCTCGATATCAGCTGGTGTGGTCATGTTCCAGAACATAACGTTCTTCTTGGTCATATTAGGAGCGTATTTCTCAAGGACCTGCCGTTGTATCTCGGCACGCTCCTCTTTGAACTTCATCTTAAGCCACTGATCTTTGCCGCCCTTGATATCGTAAGGAGCCATCTGTGAGATCAGGCCGGAGCATCTGTTCTTGGGTGCCTGGTATGGGTCGTGAACGCTGGGGAAACAGCAGCTGAAGGCCTCGGGTTTCGGTAGCTCGCCGGTTTTTTTCAGCATGGCATCCCAGACCTTCTTCAGATTGGCCTGGTTCTCAAAGCCGATTAGATAGATGAAGGCTTTATTCACATCAGGGTTCTTATCGGCGGCCTTGAACTTGGGAGGTTCCCTCAGAGCCATGTGCTGATGGCACAGGGTGTAGTGGTCCCACTCCCAGCCCTTCACCTTCTCAACGAAGGTGGGCTTAAGGTTCTTCTCTCCGACGAATTTGAGGAATGTGGTATTGGGATCAAGCGTGCTAATAACCGCCTTGTCCGCCATATATACGCCGCCGTCGGAAAGCTCGATGCCCTTGGCTGTGCCGTTTTCGACTATGATCTTGGAGACGCAGGCGTTGGTCAGTATCTCAGTACCATACTCAAGGCAGAAGCGTGTGAGGGCGTTTGACATGCGGTGCGAACCGCCTTGCACTAGGCAGTAGTTGGTGCTGCGGTTGAAGAGCAGCGGCACCAGGTAGCTAACGCCGGTCATGTCATATTGCAGGCCCCAGTGGCATGAAACCCAGAGGAAGAGTGTCCTCACGACATCATGCTCGAAGATTCCGTTGATGATATCCTCGGGTGTCATCTCGGTCAGCTCGTTAATGTCCTTGCCCCATTCCGTCCTTTCCATGCCCATTACGGCATCAAGGGCCGGAAGGGTCGGCAGGTATGTAGCAGGGCCTAGGAACTCATCGACTAACTTCGCGAACCTCTTGACCGTTGTGCGATATGCGTCGGCATCCTTTTTGGAGAATTTTGCTATAGACTGGGCTGTCTTCTCGGCATCGGTGTAGATTGAAACCGAATTGCCGTCGAGGAGCGGCATGCAGAACTGGTGCTCGGGTCGTATATACTGAATGCCATACCGCTTTTCGAATTCGAAGTCCGGGGTCGTCGGCGAGTAGTCTCCCATGAAGTGATAGATGGCGTGTGTGTTATGATAGAAATCCGGCAGGGTTATCTGCTCTGTGGCCAGTCCCCCGCCGATCTCGTTCCTTCTCTCACACACCAGCACCTTTAGCCCCGCTCTGGACAGATAGCAGGCTTCCGTAAGCCCGTTGGGGCCCCCACCGATGATAATTACATCATATTTCTTTGCCATTTTCCCTCCTTGTATTTCAAGGTTATTCTATTTCTTGATTCTAATAGACTACATCAATTCAATATCGTGGCAACCAGGATCGACGATAAGCTTGGGTTCAGTCAGTTTCTGAATCTCCTCTGGCGTCCATCCTGGAGCAACTTCTTTAAGCACCATTCCCTTCTTCGTTACCTCTATCACGGCAATATCCGTAACTAGCAAGGATACTCTTTCTACAGCAGTGATAGGATAGGTGCATTTTTTCACTATTCTGGGTTTACCATCTTTGGTGACATGGTTCATGGCAACTATTAGTTTCTTAGCTCCTACAGCCAGGTCCATGGCACCACCGATAATGCCTATCTTTCTTTCTGGTACTAAGTGGTTTGCCAAGTCGCCTTTTTCCGAGACCTGGAAGCCTCCCATCACACTGATGTCGAGGTGTCCGCCGCGGATCATAGTGAAAGATTCAGCATGATCGAAGCAGCTCATGCCTGGAGCGACTCTAAGCGTCTGTCCTCCCGCATTGACCAAATCGAGATCTCCTTCGCCCATGTTGGTGATTTCACCGAAACCCAGTACGCCGTTCTCGCTCTGGAATATGACCTCTCTGCCAGCCGGTATATAGTTGGCTGCTAGAACGGGTATTCCGATACCGAGGTTTACGTAGTCCCCATCCTGGAATTCCTTAGCTACGCGGAGGGCCATTGTTTCTCTGTCAAGTTTAAACTTCTCTGTCATAACGTTCCTCCCTACGCGCTCTTCCTTTCCATGAATCTATCGTGGGACTCCTGAGCTTCCTTGCTGATGGTGCCTGTGTCCTGTTCTATATATTTCTCCGGCCTCTCCACGACTCGGTCCACGTAGATGCCAGGGGTGTGTATTTCGTCCGCTTTCAGTTCGCCGAGTTCAACTACTTTGTCTACCTCGACTATAGTTACCCTGGCTGCTCCAGCCATTGTAGCATTGAAGGTGCGAGAGGTATATCTATAAGTCAGATTGCCCCACCGATCGCCTTTGTGAGCTTTGATCAAGGCAAAGTCCGCCTTAAGGGGGAGTTCCAGCAGATACTTCTTGCCGTCGATTATCTTGACTTCTTTGCCCTTCTCAACGCTGGTGCCTAAACCGACCTGGGTGTATATACCTCCTAAACCTGCTTTGGCTGCCCTGATGCGTTCTGCCAGCGTCCCTTGCGGCAGCATCTCCAGTTCTACCTCTCCGGCTCGTAGCTTTTTTTCGAAATTATTCGGGTAAATAGAGCTCACAGGAGCGGCGGCGATGGCCTTCTTGATGCAGTTGTTCCGCACGAGGACGTCCATGTCCTCGGGGAATTTGGCCCCTAGCAGTTTCCAGACGTCCTTGCCGAAGCCGCAGGAGTTGGATATCGTGGTTAGGTTTTTGACTTTCTTGCGGGCTAGAGCCTCTA
>Ga0172364_10002102_pt1 | contig 15677 bp, 17 predicted proteins | sample LakKivSesite10cm_FD_114545 | JGI IMG/M metagenome (GOLD analysis project Ga0172364, IMG submission 114545) | Sediment microbial communities from Lake Kivu, Rwanda - Sediment site 10cm | ecosystem: Environmental > Aquatic > Freshwater > Lake > Sediment | place: Rwanda: Western Province, Lake... | reverse complement strand
CGACGCGGTACCACACAGAAGAAGATATAAACTATGTCTTAGAAGTCATCCCTAGCGCCGTGCAGCGAATAAGAGGAATAGTTGGCTCCACAGGAGTTGATTAGAATGTCGCGTGTGCCGTTACCCTACAACCCAAAAGTCCTTGAACTGTTCAGGCATCCTAAGAACCTGGGACCTATGGAAGACGCCACGGTTGTCGCTGTGGCGGGGAATCCAGCGTGCGGAGACATGATAACCTTCTACCTGAAAATCAACGAACAAGAAATCATAGAAAAAGCGTCCTTCGAAAGCTACGGGTGCGCCGCCAACATCGCCACATCCAGCATAGTCACCGAGATGATTAAAGGCATGAGCCTTGAAGCCGCGTGGAAAGACATCACATGGAAAAAAGTAACCGAAGAAGTGGGCGGCTTGCCAACCGTCAAATTCCACTGCGGCGTCCTCGCCGTAGGCGCCCTGAAAAGAGCTATAAGACTTTATTACGAGAAGAAGGGCACCACGCCAGCGTGGCTACCACAAGAACACACGTTTGAAGAAAAACAAGCTCTGGAAGAAGAAGAACTGGCAAAAATGCTTGCAAAACGGCTGAAGCTGGAGGCAGAAAAATAATCCTGAATCCCTACAGGATTCGCGAAGACTTCCCAATTTTAAAACGAAAAATAAACAATAATCCGCTAATCTACTTCGACAATGCAGCAACCACGCAGAAACCCAAACAGGTAATCGACGCCATAAGAAACTTCTACGAAAACCACAACGCCAACGTCCACAGAGCAGTTCACACGCTCTCTCAGGAAGCCACAGAAATGCACGAAAACGCCCGCGAAAAAATTGCACGATTCATAAACGCAAAAGAAGCGGCGGAAATAGTATTCACCAGAGGCACCACCGAGGCAATAAACCTTGTAGCGTATTCTTGGGGACTTCGAAACCTGAAAAAGGACGACGAGGTTTTAGTGTCGCTGATGGAGCACCACAGCAACATCGTCCCGTGGGAAATCCTCTCAAAAATAAACGGCTTCAGCATCAAATACGCGAAAGTGAACGCTGACGGCACACTGAACTACGAGGATTTTGAAAGCAAATTTTCCAGCAAAACCAAGATTGCCTGCCTAAGTCACGTTTCAAACGTCAGCGGCGTAATTAACGATGTCAAGAGAATCGCCAAAGTTGCCCATGAACACGGTGCTTTGATGCTGGTGGACGGGGCGCAATCCGTTCCTCACATGACTGTGGACGTTAGAGATTTAGACGTGGATTTTCTAGCTTTTTCTGGGCACAAAATGTTGGGACCAACAGGCATCGGCGTGCTTTACGGCAAGAAATCTCTTTTCGAAAAGATGGAGCCGTGGCAAGGCGGAGGAGAGATGATAAAGGAGGTTTCTTTCAGCCAAGAAAGAGAACAGTGCGACATAACTTGGAATGACCCTCCATGGAAGTTTGAAGCTGGAACACCCAACATAGCTGGCGGAGTAGCGTTGTCGGAAGCAATAAAATACTTGGAGCGCATCGGCATGGCTGAAGTGCTTAAGCATGAGAAAATGCTAACCGCGTACGCCGTGAATAAAATGCAAACCTGCTGCACAAAGCTCACACTCTACGGAACCACTGACACTTCGCTGAAATGCGGCATAATTCCCTTCGGCATAGACGGTATTTCATCACATGACGTCGCAGCAATCTGCAATGAATTCGGAATCGCCCTACGTAGCGGTTTCCACTGCGCCCAGCCCCTGCACCAAGTTTTCAAGCTACAGTCTTCCGCCCGCGCAAGCTTCTACATTTATAACACCCGCGAAGAAATCGACCGCTTCATCGAAGTCTTAAAGGAGACTGAACAAGTCTAATGCCCACCGTGGAAGACTACGTGGCAAGAATCGAAGGAGCATGCGGCGAAGAAAAAGACACAATAGTCATATTCAAATACGACAAAAAAGACGAAGCCATCGCCAAAATCCTCAAAAAAGCCCAACTGAAGAACTCTCTCGCCGGAGTAATTTTTGAAGTAGCCTTTCGAGATATCTCATTTCGCGTTTACTCAAGCGGGAAAGCCATCTTCAGAGGCGTCAAAAGCAAAGAAGCGTTGCAGGATATCTTGGCTGCGCTTCTGCTTTAAGAATTGTTTTTCTTCCCTTTAAGCTCTTGCAATATCGCCTTCGGTAACGTGCGCGCTTCTTTATCGATAGCCATCAATATAACCAAATAAATTACGCCGCCCACGCCCGCTAAAATCACCGTTCCTCCTATAGAGAGCACTTTGTCTGTCGTGGTTGCGGCTAAATTCGTCATCACGGGGCGAGGCAGCAGGAACAGCACCACTGCCGTCGCTGCGGCAGCCAAAACATACTTGGCTATGCTCCTCCACGGGATATCTATTTTAATCATTTTGCGGACAATGGCGTATAAGACGATGAACATGGCGAAGCGGGCTACTGCATTGATTATGCTGACAGACAGCGCTGCCTGCAAAGGCATGTCGAAAGTGTAAGTTGTCAATATGTAATATGTCAGCGGAAGCGTTATCGCTGAATGGACATAGGGTAAAGAAAAGCCAATGAACAATCTGCTTTTCACAAGTTCTCTAAACGATATTTTCTCGTTCTCGTCCACGCTTTCCATTCCATAAAGCACATAGCCAAAAAGTCCTGAAGTGACCAAAACCAAGTTGTCCAGGGCGAGCACGACAAGCACTATCCACGCGTCCGGGTAATCTGGCCTTAGAAGCGTGATGAACGACTCGGACAAAACTATGGCCACAACGACCATGGGGATGGCGAACATCAAAACCATCTTCAGCGAGGTCGTTACGTCTTCTCGTTTTTTCTCCGCCAAGAGCTTGGGATAAAGCGCATAGGACAAGAAAGACGCGTAGGAGATGACGTTTGCAATTTGCGCTGCGGCTCCTAATCTTCCTCGGCTGCCTTCCCCTCCCATGTCAAAGAGCATGATGAACACGTAAGCTGCAATCTGGTTGCCTATAACATTGTAAATGTTCGCAAGAGAACCTTTGAGCCACTCTTTCACGTATTTCCAATGAATTTTCTGTTTCATCTGGTCTGCGAGGAGCTTGTAGTAGTAGAATATTTGAATGGCAAAGGCGACGGAAGTGGCGACCACGGCTCCCACAAGAGGCGGTCCTATCAGAACGATTAACACGTAGCCCAAGGCTACTTTACCAAACTGCTGCACGAGCAATCCGTAGCCTACTGTCTGCGGCATACACGCTTGAAGACAGAACTCTAAGAGACTAATAGAATATAATTCTGCTATCTGAAATGACACTGTGAGGTAAAGCGGCAAGTAATTGGCTGAAATTCCTAGCGCTGAGAGCACAAACGGGATAAGCGAAAGATATGCAACGGTGCCCACAACCGAGATTAGGAGGTTTGTTACGAAACCTGTTTTGGCAGCACCTTCCTTTCCTCTTGTTACGCAGCGCATGACCCAGAAGGGCGCCACTCCCGCCAGCAACGTAAAGTAGGCGAGGACATCGCTGGTGTTAAACCATATGTCATACTGCCCAGGATACGGGAGAGTAGCCTGAGCCACCATAAACTGGAAAGCTAACCCTGTAACTACGCTGATGATTTTAGCCGCGAATATGACGAAGCCTGAGTATTGCAGTCTAATATCGTACTTCGCCACAGGAGCACCCTTCGCTGTTTTTCATAGCATAGTGCTGTGTATGTATTTAATTTTATGCAGATAGAGAATTGGTTGATTCTTCATTTTTCGCCGTTTTCACTTGCTTGAACCAGAAGTTCCGTTGCTGAATCGTCACGTGCCTAAACGTAGCCTTATCCGCATTTTGTTTCTGCTTACCCAATTGTAGAGCGGGATAAGTGGATATTTAATCGATTGAGGAAGTGCATCTTTGATGTCTCGGTGCAATCCAATTTTTGCAGCGGTTCGCCCTTTCTCGGTTATAGGCACGTAGTACCGAGTTAAGGAATAACTGGTGAAGCCATTGTTCTGTTTAAACCTATCCAGAGAGGGGTGATTTCCCATTCTTCCATACATGAGCCATCTTATTCCTCTAGCAGCGCAGACTTCTATCGTTTTTGCGATAAGAGCGTTGTTGACTGCCTTATCCCAGAATTTTTGCAGTGAAAGGATCTGCGATATAATCGTTATATTATCGCCGTGGACGAGTTGTATGAAACCTGCCAGTTCATCTTGGAAGAATGCCCCTATGAAAGTGCTGTTTTGCGCTGAAAGCACGCTTCTTGTCACGGTCCGCAACGGCACGCCGTAGTGGGGAAAGGCTCTTTCTTGCCTTATTGGCGTTTCATTGTAAATTTTCCAGACGCCCTCAGCGAGTTTCTGGTTCGGCTCAACTGTTTCCGTCTTCACGCCACTTTTTTCGGCTTTGCGTATCATGTTGCGCGTCTTTTTCCCGATGTTTTTCCACCATTCATCAAAGCTTGTCACTTGAAGAAGTGCGATGTTGTCGTTTGCCTTTAACCAAGATTTTTGAGGGTTAGAAATTGTGCGGTTCCATTTTCGCTCTATGAAGGTGAATATGTCTACTCCTCTTTCGCCGAGTTTTTCGATGAATTTTTCTGTTGGAACCACATCTCTGCTGTACTCTTCCGCGTCGCTGGCGATTGTGAAGAAAAGTTTTTTTCGGATGGCTAAAGCTTCAAGCTCTTCATCTACTTCTAAAATTCTTTTTAGCGCTTGATAGAACGCGCTTCTGCGGTTTATTGTTCCTCGCTGAAAGAGCCATATGGGATGAAAGTACAGGACGCATCCTTTTTCAACATAGCTTTTCGCTGCTTCGATGGCTTGCTCCGTAGTGCAAACGTAGCATAAGCTATCCAAGCCATGCGTCGGAAACTGATGGAAAGACTGAAGCGGGAAGTCCTGTGGAATGCGCGGTTCTTTTGTTTTCCATCTTCTCCACATGGCTCTGGCGAGTAAGCGGCTGGTTCCGTGAATTGTATAGTAGTTTATTTTTTTTCCAGTTGCCTCTTCCAAGAGTTTCAATTCTCGGTAGGGGTCATTCACGATGTGAAGCCCAATCTCATGCTTGTTGTTATCTAAAAGCGCTAGCAGTTCCTTGTCTGGAATTGTTTTTAAGGTGAAAAACCAGTAAGCCTTCACGTTCTGCTTTGACTCGTTAATCATCTTTGCGACTATTTTCGAGTTTTTCAAGTATTTGCCGCTTGTCTTTATGCCTAGGGCTGTGTAGATGAAGCTTCTAGTTCTGGAGGGGTATGGATAGTCAACGTCAATTCTCAGCTTAATCAAATTGTTCTCCGTCTGCATCCTTTAACTGAACCATTCACTTTGTATATAAACTCTCTTTGCTTCTAGTTTATTTGTGAACCGTGCTCTGATTGGAAGAAACCTGCCTTTGCCAATTACCCCATCACCGAGAGCTTAATGGTGAGGAAGGCCAGTAGAAGCGTTGGACAGTGTATCGCAGAAATTTGGTTAGAAGCACAACTTCAAGGTAAAGCCAATAAACGCAGGAATTGGTTTTCAAACAGTTTACGCAGGATACGAAATTAGCCCAAAGCGATAATGACGAAAAACCAAAAAGTTTTATAATTGACGACATACCGTACTTCGTAGGTGGCTGATTATTAAAACCCCGTTGGTTACTGTACTTACAACAACCTACAACCATGAACGGTTCATAGGCGATTGCATCCGTAGTGTCCAAGCCCAGACCTTTAGAGATTACGAGCACATAATAATAGATGACGGTTCCACGGATGGAACTGCTGATGTTGTTCAAAGCTTAATGGATGAACATACGGTTTTTACTTCACGCTCTCATGTTGGGATTCATCGGCTCAGCGAAACTTACAATTTAGGGTTGCAGAAAGCTCAGGGAGAATTCATTGCCATTTTGGAAGGAGACGATATGTATCCGCGGCATAAATTAGAGGTACAGTATGACAGCATGAAAAATGATGATGCTGTTTTGAGTTTCGGCAAAGCTATCACAGTGAATGCTGAACATAAAGTATTAGGTGTAGCACCCAACGCGAAATGCTTTCGAGGTGTAACAGACTGGCTCACGCCACTGGTTGTTTATGATTACATTGTAAGTTTGACGGCGCTGATAAGGCGCGATGCTCTCTTAAAAGTCGGCGGGTTTACTCAACCGCCTAACACAGCTTACGTAGATTACTCAACTTTTTTGGAACTCGCGTTGATTGGCAAATTCAAGTTTATAGATGAGGTGTTGGGTATCTGGGTTAAGCATGGTAACAATTATTCTGACTTGAACCTGTACAGCAACGTTTACAACAAATATAGTATTCAGTTTTGTCGCAAGCATAACATTCCGATTCCTTGGGAGGCTTTGAACAAGCAGCGAGGCAAAGATTATTTTCATATTGGAAGGCATCAATTGTTAGCGGGAAACATCAAGGAAGCTAAACGATGTTTTTCTGAATCGTTCAAGTTGTCTCCGCTTTTCGACAAGGTGAAGGCACTTGGCGGTCTGGCTTTTGCCTTGTCTCATTTAGATTTAGAAAACGTGGCGAGGGGCTTTAACAGACCAGTAGAACGGTGACGCTATGTTTGACGGCGAAACTGTGCTTATTACTGGAGGTACAGGGTCATTCGGTCGCTGGGTCATATCAGCGCTTCTTGAAACAAGAGTGGGTGAAGTACGCGTATTCAGTCGTGATGAAGAAAAACAATTAAGCCTTCAAAGGCAAATTTCTGATAAACGTGTAACTTACATGCTTGGCGATGTGCGTGATTACGATAGAGTTGTGGAAGCATGTAAAGGCGTGAATGTTGTTTATCACGCGGCTGCGCAGAAAATCATTGATTCATGCGAGTTGAATCCGACTGAGGCATTGAGAACTAATGTTTTAGGCAGTTTAAATGTGAAACGAGCTTGTGAATCTGAAGGCATAGAGACTGCTATATTAGTAAGTACCGACAAAGCAGTCAAGCCAGTTAACTTGTACGGAATGAGTAAGGGGATGGCTGAACACATCTGGACTAATGGATTACGAAATACTCGTTTCGCTGTTGTTCGCTACGGAAATGTTTTGGGAAGTCGTGGCTCAATTGTTCCATATTTTAAAGAGTTAATTAAAGCCGGCAAACCTTTACCTATAACAGACTTTTCCATGACCCGTTTTCTTATAACGCTGAAACAAGCTTGCAAATTAGTGTTTTACGTTACGGAACATGCTAAAAACGCACGAATCTATGTTCCCAACCTGCCTGCTTGTAGAATAGTTGACTTGGCTAAAGCCTTGGCTGGCGAGTCGTACCCTCAAGTTTTGGTAGGTGTGCGGTTAGGCGAGAAAATACATGAGTGCTTGATTCAGGAGTATGAAATTCGCAGAACAAGTCTTCAAGATAATTACTTCGTCATTAACCCAGATGTAATTGTTCATCCCGTTCTTAAAGAAGAATACATAAGTGACAAGGCTAGACAGCTGACCATAACTGAAATTCAAACTTTACTTAGAGAATCGGAGGTAATTTAACTGCAAATTTTAGTCACGGGTGGAACAGGAAAGCTGGGACGCGAACTGCTTAAAGTATACCCAGAAGCTCTTCACCCGACCAAAAAAGCGCTCGATATCACGTTGCCGCCTTCCGTTTTCAAATGCATTTCCATATTAAAACCCGACATTATCATCCATACCGCCGCCCTCACAAATGTTCAACTTTGTGAGAAAAACAAGAAATTAGCTTATGATACTAACGTTGTGGGGACAGCGAACCTAATTAATGCCCTCACCGAGATTAAACCTGACAATTACTTTGTTTTAATCAGCACAGCCTGCGTCTTTCAAGGAGATGAGGGCAACTACACTGAGAAGGATGTGTCACGACCAAAGAATTTTTATGGTTTTACAAAAAAACAGGCTGAAAACATCGTACTCAGGTCAAATCTTAAGCACCTTGTTGTCCGCACTAATTTTGTTGCGTACGAACCTTGGCCATACGCTAAAGCTTTCACAGACAGGTTTGGAACGTACTTGTTTGCACAGGATGTAGCTCATGCCATTAAAGAGTTAATCGCTCAAGGTTTAACGGGCGTAGTTCATGTCTGTGGGAAAGAACGGATGAGTATGTTTAAGCTCGCAAAAATCACCACACCCCGTATTCAACCAATGACGCTGAAGGATTATGATGGTGCTGCGCCATTAACGGTTGACATGACTTTGCGCTCTGTAAGGATAAAGCCATACAAGCTCGGGTGGTCTTTCAATGCACATGAGTAGACTGGTTTGGCGCGGAATAGCCTACGTTCTTTATCGTATTCATAGCTCATTTGCCATTCCAACAGCACTGGGCTTATGCCTAACACACCTGTGCAACATCAAATGCATCTACTGCATGAGGCAAACCTTCATACCAAAAGCAGGCAACATGTCCCTGGAGAACATCAAATACCTGCTTAAGAAAATGCCGTACATTTCAACCATTACTATTCAAGGTTTATGTGAGCCGTACTTGAACCCTGAAGCCCCCGCTATTATCTCATGGTTGAAACAAGAAGGCTACCACATTAGTTACACAACTAACGGCACTATCCCTTTGACTGGAGAACGATTGGACTGTTTACGATGCGTGGACGACTTTGTAATCAGCATAGACACCAGCAACCCTGAAACTTTCGCTTATCTGCGGGGTGGAGCACAACTCGGTGTTGTGATGCGTAATCTTCAACGTGTCGTGGAAATGAAACGCAATTTGGGGTTAAGCAAACATGACAATCCGCCAATGCACATAAACGCGGTAATAACCGCTTTGAATTTTAACCAAATCAAAGACTTCATCGCTATGCTCGAACCATACGAAGACCAAATCACCTACTTAATGGTTGACCCAGTTTCAAGACCTGACTATAGCAAATTCGACCCCTTAGCGTTGAAACATGATAAACAGTTTGAGGTATGGATAAAGGACTTGAGAGCATACGTTGCCAAATCCAAGATGCGTGTTGTTGGCTTAGATTACATGCTTGAACCGAGCTTTAACTGGCGTGATTGCCCAATAGCACCGATGAACCTTTGGGTTGAGCCTAACGGCGACATCTACTACTGCTACGGATTTGAATATGTAATCGGCAACGTTTTCACGGAAAACCCGCTTTTTGCTTTCAACAGCAGGAAAGCAAGAAGCTTTCGCAGGAGACTTCTCACGGCAGACCCGCCTTTGCAACAGTGCTATAGCTGCAACTTTGCACGCCCAGGCTGGCAACTTCATGGCGGTTATCTTGTCACATCAAGACGGCTAAGTGTGAATAAGCCTATGACATTTTACGAAGCGTTAAAACATGTTCTAACCGTCTTAACAGGTAAGGGAGGCTACTCATTTTGATTTTGAAAAATAAGCGAGTCTTAGTTGTTGGTGGTGCTGGATTCATCGGGTCGCATATCGTAGCCGAGATGGTTAATCGCGACTGTGAAGTTTTGACTATAAATCACACATCATCTTTGGATTCAGTTCTACGTAAGAAAACGGTTGAACAGAAAATTGATGTTGACGTGGTTTATTATGAGGCCCTTTGTCCTTCACTCATAAATAATGTTCGAGGCATAACCAACGTTCTTGAGGCTATGAAAAACAAGAGTCCACACACCGTTTTGGTCTTTGCCAGTTCAGGCAGTGTTTATGGCAACAGTGTTTGCACTCCACAAACTGAACTATGCCCATGTAACCCGACCACTATTAACGGGCTCGCCAAACTTCTTGCTGAACAAATAATAAAGTTTTATACACTTAACTATGGCTTGAAAACGGTGGTCCTGCGCTATTATAACCCGGTGGGAAAGGGACAGAAGTCAGGATTTCTATTTGATATTATCCACAGTGTCTTATCAGGGTCGCCGCCCATCATTTACGGAGACGTACAACAAAAAAGATGCTTAACAAGTGTTAATGATGTGGTTGATGCAAACGTTCTTGCATATGAAAACCCAGCAGCTTATGGTCAGGTTTTCAACATCGCTGGTTCTGAAATAGCAACAATAGAGGAAATAGCTACAATGGCCTGCGAGTTGAGTCCATTCAAAGGATTGAAACCCAAATATGATAGAGATCGAATCGACTGTCCAGCATATAATTTTGTTCCTTCTATTGATAAAGCCCGAAACTTGCTGGGTTATTCTCCTAAGGTAAAATTGAAAGACATGATTACCATGCTACTTCAAGAAGGGCAAGGTCAATGACGTTCTCAACTTTTATGGTTGTTGGTGGTGCGGGTTTTGTGGGTAGCCACTTAGTAGATGCACTGTTGAAGTATGATGCAGAGAAAGTAGTCGTCGTTGACAACATGCATCTCGGCACCTTAGAAAATCTTTACTACGCTTTACAAACGAACAAGGTGGTTATTTACCGTGAAGACGCTCGTTACTTCAGCGCCTTAGAAAACATCATAGACCGAGAAAAACCAGAAGTAATTTTCAATTTGGCGGTAAAATGTTTACCATATGGCTTTGTTGACCCTGAAGGCTCATTCATGACAGGCGTGGAAATTGCACAGAACTTGGCTAACCTTTTGCGAAAACATAAATATCGACGACTAATTCACTTCTCCAGCAGCGAAGCTTATGGCACAGCTAAAATAGTGCCTATGAGCGAGTCACATCCTTTAGACCCAACTACGCCTTACGGTGCTGGGAAAGCCGCTGCTGACTTGCTTTTGCAGTCGTACCATAAACTTTTCAACATTGGAATCAGCATAATTCGTCCATTCAATTTGTACGGTCCTCGCCAGAACATGGAAGCTTATGCGGCAGTCATTCCGGTTACAATTAACCGAATATTACACTCCCAAAAACCAATTATTGAGGGCGATGGGCTTCAAACAAGAGACTTCAGTTATGTGGGAGATGCTGTGGAAGCAGCAATTAAACTGATGAACTGCAAACAAGCCATAGGCAAAGTCGTCAACATTGGGCAAAACCGAGAGTATAGCATTCGAGAAGTGATCTCTACTATTTGTAACGAACTTAATTATCCTCAAGACCAGATTGAACACGCTAAAGCCCGACCTTCTGATGTACGCCGATTGTTTGCTGATGTTTCGTTAGCGAAGAATCTTATTGCTTATGCTCCCCAAGTCAGTTTCAGTGAAGGTATCAAATTTACAGTGGAATGGTTTAAAGCGCGATTACGTCAACCCAACGTCCCTTGCGAAGTATTAAAGTATGCGGGAGTCCAGTTTTGAAAATTGCTTTCGTAATCGCCAGAGTCGGAGAAGAACGTAACGTAATCCAAAAACTTGCATTGCTCTTAGCTGATGAGTTGCGAAGGTTTGGAGACCAAGTTGACATTCAACCATTCACAAGAAAGAGCTTATTCAAGATATTGCCAATGCAGAAATTAAACATGTATGATTGCATCCTCATAGCCAATGTGGGTCTTCAATGCGCCTATTACAGCTTGTACAAAAGGTTAGGCTTGCTGCGGAAACCGTTTGTAGCGATAAGCTTCGGGTCAGATATGCGTGCTACTGGCAACATTCTGATTAACCTCTTCAATAAGGTAAGCAAACCTGCCATTAATTTACTCATAGTTGTTGGGCCAGACTTAGAGCCAGTTGCTCTTAGGCGCGGATACAAGAACGTGCACTACGTGCCTAACTGGGCAGGAGCTTTAGCATGAAAGTAATGTTTGCTGCAAGGTTGGTTGATTTCAAAGACCCCATTACATTTATCCGTGCCTCTTTAATCCTACCGCACCATGATTTTGTGGTAGCTGGTGACGGCGAACTTCTGGATGACTGCCGCAAAATCGCAGGGCGCAATGTTACTTTCTTGGGCTGGGTGCCACAATTTGTAGTCAATGAGAACATGATTAACGCGGATGTGTTTTGCCAGCTTTCGCCCATAGAAAACATCTGGTCGAGCTCCCTTATTCTAGCTATGAAGTACAAAAAAGCTATAGTTTGTACCAATGTGGGTCACACAACTCGATTCTTGGAAAACGGGGTTCACGCTTTACTGATTCCCGCCAAAAACGAAATTGTATTAGCGAATGCGCTTGTCAAATTAGAGAATGATGACCTGCGACATACTTTAGGAATGAATGCTTTTCATTATTATAGAAACGCCTTAGAAATAACAGGCATCATAAAACAAATTCGTGCTTTAATTCAAGAAGCCAGCATAGCTTCTAGCTGATATTTTTTCTCTGAGAGCCATTGATGTGCAGCGATAACCATAATCGCTTTTATGATGATCTGAAGTTTTATTGTTTGTCTGGAAGGTAATAAGTCTTCTATAGCCTAAAATTCACGCGCGTTTGAATGCGCGCTAATTTAGCTATTTTTGTCTTTTCATAAGTTCGATCTGAAGTGCTTCAGCTCTTTTCTTGATCTTTTGAATTTCGGCTTGGACGACTTCATTTTTGACTTCTCTTTTCCTGACTTCATTCGATTTTAAAATCAACTGCAAGAACTCGGAATTGTAGCTTTTCAATAATGACTCGACATTGGGAATTAGACAATGTCCGCTAATGACATCTGGGAACATTATTGGTCTATCAAACCTGACATTGTGAGTGTCCTCTAAAAAATCGACTGTGTCGTCAAAATCTGCTTTAAAATTCATTGAGATGCGGTGCATTTCCTGAAAACACGCAATCATCCACGCTCTATACGTGGTCTCGAAAAGTTTGGCTAACTCGGTTTCTAGGCAGCCTTTCAAAACTTTAGTCTTTAAGCCTAGTTTTTCAAAATGTTTTCGCGCTGCTTCAGCAGCTTTCGGTTCAGAACCACCAACGTATTTTGTCCAGCGTTTCAACTCCCACTTCATATGCTCTAAACTTTCATGTACTCCGCGGACGGGTGAATGCGCAACAAGACAGCCGCACCGCGTGTGCACCTGCTGTGTTGTCCCTGGCGGAACAGTGCTGTTTATAATCGTGAGCTTGGGTTTGAAACGTTCCACGTAATTTGCCACAGTGTTCACAAATTTCTTTTGGTCAGGGCACGGAAGGCAAACGTGCATAACATCCACTTTTTCTGGCAGCGTCTTCTGTCCTGTCTGCCGCATCTTCTCCTCGTCAATGTCAAGAGCATAAACTGAGAATCGTTCGCTTTCCTTCAATAACTCAAATAATGCGCGTCCAACTTCGCCCAAACCAACAACCAAGACGTTTTCTTTAGGCATCCTGTTCAGCCTCTCAACGGAAAAAACAAATAAAAACTAAACTATTTAAACTTCGCATGTCCTAAAACAGTAAAATGCGGAGAGAAACGTTATGTCCACACCAAAGATGGGCGAAGGCGTCGTAGTCGGCAAGAATGTTTACTTCGGCAAAAACGTTGTTATCTGGAATTTCGTTGTGATAGGCGACAATGCAAGAATCGGTGATGGAACGCGTATTGGAAGCTTCTGTGACATAGGCAAGGCTGTGGTGATAGGCAAAAACTGCAACATACAAACTCACGTAATCATATCAAACGGCTGCATAATAGGCGATAACGTTTTCATGGCGCCGAACAGCACCTTGCTCAACGATAAATTTCCAGTAAGTGAACACTTAACACCTCCTACGATAAAAGATAACGTTATAATCGGAGGATGCAGCGTGATACTCCCCAACGTAACAATAAACGAAGATGCCGTGGTTGCAGCGGCAAGCGTTGTCACAAGAGACGTTGCCAAAGGCATGGTCGTCAAGGGAACGCCTGCAAAGCCGACCATGACAAGAGCTGAATATGAAGCCAAAAAGAAGGTCTTCACTCAAAGGTCGTGACAGCGGAAAAAATGAAAGTTTGGTACGATGCGTGCACAGGCAAACACGTTCGATATGGAACGATGATAGCAAGACGGCTAAGGCGTTTGGGGCATGAAGTGATACTTACAACGCGGAAACATCCCGACACGTTGGAGCTGGCAAAAGCTCTTAACGAAAACTTCATCCCTGTCGGAGAATACGCGCCAGCAACGCTCTTCACGAAATTGGAGGAGAGCGCAAAACGAATTATCGAATTATCCAGAATGCTGCAAACCACTGTGCCAGATGTTGCGCTTTCGCATCAGTCTGTGGAATTGTGCCGCGTTGCCTTTGGACTAAACATCCCAATAATCTTGACAGCGGACACACCTCATGCCACAGCTGTAAACAAACTAACAATACCGTTTGCCAGCGCTCTTGTAGTTTCCGAGGCGATTCCCAAACGTCTCTTTAAGCGTTATGGAGCGGCGAAAATCTTTCAGTTCCAAGGAGTAGACGAAGTTGCATGGGCAAAAGACGCTTGGACACCTCAAAAATTTGAGTTTAAGAGACCATTGATAGTTATTAGGCAGATGGAGACAGCAGCATCTTACGCTCTTGGAAAAGCCGACGTCACAAGGAAAATCGCGCGGAAACTCGCCTCTTTAGGAAGCGTTGTTTTCCTTTCTCGATACGACAAAACAGAAAAAGAAGGTTTCACCGTTCCCAAAGAGTTTGTAGACTCCGCGGCTCTTGTTGCCGATGCGGACCTTGTTGTAAGCATAGGCGGAACCATAGCGCGAGAAGCCGCCCTTCAAGGAGTGCCCAGCATAGTCATATCAAAGTTTGGGCGAACTTGTGTAAACAAATACCTCGCGGACAAGGAATTCCCGCTCTTCATCACAAACGCTTCAAAAGTGTTTACGATGGCAAAAACTTGCATTGGAAAAAAATGGGATGTGAAAGAAAAACTGGCAAGACTAGAAAACCCAGTTGACGTCATCGAAAAAATCATAACAGAAAAACATTTCTATTAAAAAAGCGCGCAATGTATAGGCGGTTAAGGGCCGGTCGTCTAGCTTGGTTAGGACATTGGCTTTACGAGCCAAAGGTCGCCGGTTCAAGTCCGGCCCGGCCCACCAACAGGTGTTTTCACTTCCAGAAATCCCCTGATTTTCTTTGGGTTGAACACGGCGAATTTTGCGTGTTTTAGGATTCTGCCGATTTTCGGAATTAATCCCGCTGCGTCCGTTCCGAGTTTGCATGTTAAAGCGTGCTCAAACATTCCCAGAGGTTCTACGTTTATGACGTCTCTGTTTAATCTCGCGTATTCCAGCGTCTTCTTCACTTCATAAAGAGATGTGCCTAGAACCAACAGCCTGTCCAACAGGGATTCCCGCCAAACCTCATACCGCTTAACCTGTCGCGTTGATAACTCGGCTTCTATGCGGCTTCCCTCTTCGTTCACACGGACAACTTTGATGTTTATAGGTAAATTTTCGCAGAAACCGAAGAGTTCAGCTATTTTCCTAAGAGCAGCTTTTCTCCCATCCACAAGTTGAGCTTGCAAACGACGCAAAGGTACGATTGCATAGATGATTTTCGGCTGGAAAACTCCTACATCCATCGATAGCTCCTCTCTGCTCTTTTCAAGATTTGTGATATACCCGTTTAGTGTTGAAATTTTTTTTACGTTTTCAAAACTGGTTGGGCAGAATCCTATCTCCTTACTTAGGTAATTTGCTGCGACGCCTTCATCTTCACCCGCGAGGGCTACTTGAACCCATCTGTCAGCGGCAGTGCCTAGAATCTTTACCTCTACGTTTAGACCTTCGAGCGAATGTTTTAAGGCCTTATCGATTTGGTTCAACTGGTTAACATCGTAAACTCTTGTTAGCAGCGTCAGCGTAGTCACTGGTCATCGCCAATGAGTCTGGCTATTTCTTCGTGAAGTTTTCGAACTCTTTCAGCCGCGTCTTGTTTTCGTTCCTTAGAAAGTTTCTCAATGGCTACTT
>Ga0172364_10002101_pt1 | contig 15680 bp, 13 predicted proteins | sample LakKivSesite10cm_FD_114545 | JGI IMG/M metagenome (GOLD analysis project Ga0172364, IMG submission 114545) | Sediment microbial communities from Lake Kivu, Rwanda - Sediment site 10cm | ecosystem: Environmental > Aquatic > Freshwater > Lake > Sediment | place: Rwanda: Western Province, Lake... | reverse complement strand
TGCTTTAGAAGTTCCACCACTAACAACAACGCTAATTGATTGTGGAAAATTAGGGACATTTTCCATTATTGCAAATTTTTTTTCAATTGCATTACATGTATAATTAATAAGATTTTCATAATAAATTTTTATAGCATTTTCTTCTCTATTTAAAGGATTTAATAGATCTACTCCAGCTTCTTTTATCATAGTAATTCTAGAACTCTTGATACCAACTGCTTGAGCAGCATTAAAATCTATCCAATCGCCTGATCTAGATAAAGAAAATTGTTGAGCTTTATCGCAAACACCCATAAAACTTAATGCAGCATTAACCATACCACTACCAAAAGAAAGAGCTATACCAGTATAATTTTCATCTTCTAATTCTGATAAAATTATTGCAAAACTTTCGTTAATTGACTCAGCATTATAACCAAAAGATTTTAAAAAAGATTTTAATACGTTTTCATGATATATACCATTAAAATCATCATCAATAGGATTAGCAGGTATTGAAAAAAATAACTTTTCGTTTTCTACTACCGGGTCGCCAACTAAACTGTGAAGAATAGTTTTAATCATTATCAAGCATTCTTTTTCTCTTGTCGAAAGCACACCTTTTGATAAGGGCCTTCTACAATCTTTATTAAAAAAATTACTTAATTGCAATGCATTTTCGCCTATTACATATAATGTCTTTCTATCTTCAGATTCTATATATGGAGCTTCTATCTTTTTGAGCATGTTTTTAGACATCATATTATTTTCTAAATCAATAAAAGCATCTCTCTGGGTCCTATATATAGTTTTAGAATCTACTGAAGAAGCAGATACTATAAACCCAGTTCCAACATCAAGACCAACACCTGGCATTCTTTGATTTTCTGTAGCTTTCCTTTTTATAAAAGGTTGTTGCTCACTTTTTGAATCTACATTAATATTCATTTAAAACCCCACACTTTTATTTTGTAACTTTTTCTTAACATCAATAGGATTACCACCACTCCAAAATTTATCCCTTTTTCTTAAACCTTGTGGAATTTCATTACTATCAAAAAAACCTTGCTCTAATAAAAACAAAGATACATCACCTTTTTGAGTATTTGATTTATAACTAGTTACTATATCATAAATCATTTTTTCATTTTTTTGCATTTTGAGACCTTTTTAATAACTTGATTTTTTCCAAAGAACTAGAAAGATTATCGTCTTTAGCCTCTACTTTACCCAAATTATTAATATTAGCAGTGATCCCGACTTCTTCATCTTTAAAATCAACAAAAATGTCTTTTGAACTTTCAATTTCTATCTTACTAGAAACTTGTGGCAATTCTACTTGTTGAAATGCTACTTGCTCTATTTTAATGTTGTCTTTTATTTCGCTTACCATTTCTTTAGCAAGCTGTTTTGCAATATCTCTTATTAAACTATTGCAAATCATTTCTTCAGCCATTTTTTTAGCCATAGTTTTAGCTATATTAATAATTTCTTCTTGATTGCTCTTCTCTATTTTTTGTGAATTTATAACTTTTTTTAGAGCTGATCTATCATAAATAACTTCTACCCAATTTCTTTTTATAGCATTTTTTAAATCACTTGAACGATTAACTTCATATTCAGTTAAAACTACTTCTTTACTATACTCCACTACTTTAACTATATCATTTAATCGTACAGCAGTTAAAATTTTGCCCTTAATTATCATATAAATTTCATCTTCTCTCATTCTCTTCACCATCGGCTTCCAAATATGTCTCATCAAGTGCTGTTGAAAATTCATAAACCATTTTCTCAAAATCATCTATTAATAGACTACATTAATTTTCCTATGTCATCTTGTATTTTTTTTCCAACTTGTTCTTGAGTTCTTTCCATAGCTTTATCAATTCCATCTACAGAAAAATTTTCAAAAGCCATTTCTTGATTCAATAACTCTAATGGTATATCATCACCTAAATCTTTAACAATTTGCCTTTTCTCAATTTCAGGTATATCTTCAACACTTTCTATATAAGGCTCAATTATAAAACTTATTATATTTTGCTTAATAGTATAAGTTACACGCGCCTTTTGACCACGTTTAGCAAGCTCAGAACTAATATTGTTAGTACCAGTTATAGCTATAGCACGCATGTCTAAATTAAGTTTCTTAATCTTTTTAGGTAATAACATTTATTCTTTAATTTATAAATCTTTTAGAAAACTGTTTTGATTCTATTACTTTATTTATAGCTGATAAATTTGATTTTGCTATATCAAAATTTGGATTTATTGCAAGAGCGCTCTTAAACATAACTATAGATTTTAAAAAATTGTTTTTATTTGCTAATTCTATGCCTTTTTCATTATAAGCTATTTCAAGAAGGCCAGTTGATACAGTATCTTTTCTGTTTAATTTTAAACATTTTTCTAGAATAACTATAGATTCATCAAATTTTTTAAGCGTGTTACAACAAAAAGCAAAATCAGTCATTGTTTTCAAGTCTTCTGTTTTATAAACTATTTTTCTAAATATAGAGTATGCATCAACATACTTGTCTTGTTTTGCATAACAAATGCCTAAATGTTTTAAAGCATATTCAGTTTCACATAAATCTATAGATTGTAAAAAATATTTTTCAGCTTGTTTATAGTCGCCCAACAAATTAAAAGTAGTTGCTAAACGAGAAAGCACGTCTGCATCTTTATTATTAAGCTCTAATAATTTTCTCCAAATAACTATTGCTTCATCATAATTATTAAGCACCATGTATTGTGTAGCTAACTCAAATAAAGCTTTAGGATCCCCAGAAAAAGCTTTTTCTTTACCAAGTTCTAAATATGTTTCATTTTTTCTAGAATTAAACTTTGAATAATGATGTATAGGAACTGTAGACAATTCTATTTTAATATTCAAGTTTTTTATTGAAGGCTCAACAAGCTCATGGACTTGACCTGAAAAACATATTTCGCTATTAGTAGGAAACAAACGAACTTTATCTGACCTACACCAACCTATATATCCAACTTCCTCATTTTCATACTCATTCTTATTTATAGTAATATTTTCAGCATCCCTTGTTTTAACATAATTTCTAGTAACAAATGCATAAGCCATTTCAGGGCCCTTTAACATTTCTCTTATAATGCTTAAGTCTTTAATGCTAATTAATTCATCAGCATCTAAAATTAGAGTCCAAGGTTGAGTAGCTTTTTTTAAAGAAAAATTTCTTGCAGCTGAAAAATCATTTATCCATTCAAAATGATAAATTTTTGCACCAAATTCTTTTGCAATTTTAATTGTATTGTCGCTAGATCCAGTATCGACAATAATTATTTCTGAAGCAATTTCTTTTATAGATTCTAAACACTTTCCTAAACAATCTTCTTCGTTTTTAACTATCATACAAACTGAAAGATTTTCTTTTTTAGAACCCAAATAGTTTAAATATAGTTTATCTAGAACACTCTCTAGCATATCTATTCTACTATACCATATATAATCATAGGCTGTTTTTAAACCATTTTCTACAAAACGAGAGTACAAATTACTATTTGAAATTAAAAATTTTACAGCTCTTTGTATAGCCACCTTGTTTTTTGGTGAAACAACTAAAGCATTTTCGCTATTTACAACATAATCCATTACTCCACCACAATCAGTAGTAATAACTGGAGTACCACTAGCCATTGATTCAAGTGGTGGCAAACTAAATCCCTCTACTCTATAAGGTGCATTAATAGTTATATCGCATGAAGCATAAACATTTGCTATATCTACTTGAGTCATAGTAGACATATCATGAAATTCATATCCTAAATCAAATTTTGTCTTATCAGACCCTAATCTAACAATCATACCTTTTTCTGTCTTTAAAAACTCGCTAATTGCTTCTATAGCTAACTTAACTCCTTTAAACTCTAAATTATAATTTCCTACTATTAAAATTCTTGGTATAGGATTTCTTTCGTGTTTAGAAAAAGAAAAAACATAGTCGTCTATACCATTGGGCACATAAATAGAATCGATATTGTACTCAGAATCTATCATTGTTTTTAGCCATTTAGAAACTACTATTTTGTCTTTTATTTTCTTGTAATCATCTTTTATAGTAGAAACTAAAGGAGTAAATCTTGGCTCATTTTCATAAAGTAAAACTTCATAACCTTGGCAAAAATGTATTTTTACTTTAGCTTTGCATTTTTGTAGAAATGGTAGTGTTGTAAAATAAGTTCCTATTGCAATATCAGTTTCAGGTATATCATTATCGCAAGAAAAATAATGAATTGGAACATGTAAATCGAACCAATTACTTAATTCATTTTTATAACAATAAATAGAGATATTATATCCTCTATCTTTCAATCTATTAGCTTGCTCAAAAATAATTTTAACGCCACCAGAAGGAGCATTAGAAGCAATTATATAAATAATAGAAGACTTATAATGTTTATCGTGTAAAAAATTAATTCTGCTTGTTTTATACCATTTTTCTACATAAAGTTTTTTACTTTTTTCAAGAAACTCTAAATGAGTCTCGCTTTTAAATCTATCTTTAAATGTTTGACCTCCAAAATGATAAACAAAAACACCAGATAAACAATACAATCTATATCCTTGTTCTATAACACTCAAACCTAAATCATCATCTTCAAAATTAAATTTATATCTATCATCAAATATACCTGATTTATCTAAAATTTCTTTTTTTGTCACCATGCAAAAACCAATCAAACGACTTGTTTCTACTGCCTTTTCTAAAAATTTATTATAATTCTGCTCAGAAAAAATTTGTATTTTAGAATCATCGTTACAATCAACAGGATGTACATACTTAAAATCAACAAGCTGTATTTCAGAAGAAACGCTATTAGAAACAGGCCCTACAATACCAGCTTTATTTTGTTCTAGTCCTTTAACAAGTCTCGAAAGCCAATTTTTTGTTACTATAGTATCACTATTTAAAAAACAAATATATTTTGCATCTGTTTGTCTTATTGCCTGGTTATTAGCATACCCAAAACCAAAATTTTTTTCATTTGTTATTATTTTTACGTTCTTAAGAGACCTAAGATATGTTTTAGTTTCATAGTTAGAGCAATTATCTACAATTGTAATTCTATAAGGATAATTAGTATAATTTTTAATACTCTCTATACATCTTTCAATATAAGCTAAAGCATTATGAACGACTATTATAATTTCGCAATAGTCGTTTGTACTCGTATTGTTAATTGCTTTTTCATATAAATTTTTAATTTCGTTTATATTTGCTTTTTCATTTTTTTCTGTTTGCATAATCAATTCTAAACTATTTAAAGTTTTATCCCAAGTCCATTGTTTTACTGTTTCCAAACCATTTTGTATTAATTTGTTCCTTAACCTTACATTTTCAAATAAAGTTTTAACAGCGCTTGTTGCACCTGCAATGTCTCCAGTTTCTACAACAAGAGCGTTTTTGTTGTGCTCTATATATTCATCATAACCAGTGCATTTTGCAACTACAACAGCACAACCACATGCCATTGCTTCCATAGGTGGCCCAAAAAAACCCTCAACTCTACTCATTTTCAACAAAACATCGCAAGAAGAATAAATTTCTTTCATTTTATCCATTGGTAAAGACTTAAAAAACGTAACTTTTTTCCAGCTTTTAGGGGGTATTCCATCATTACTTACAACCCAAATTTCACAATTTAAGTCTTTAACAACTTGATAAGCATCATTAACTCCTTTAAAAGGCAAAGTAAGAGCACCTTCTAAAAGAACTCTATGCTTTGTTTTACGAGTTCCTGCAACTTTATGAAAAACTTCTAAATCGATACCATTAGGCACGTAAAAAGAGTCATAACCAAATTCAGTTTTAAGCCATTTTTGTATCCATTTAGCTTCAGTCATGTATTGAAATTCTGGACGGTAAGTATCATGTACTTCTTTTATTTTTTGCTTATCAGTATAAAATCTCCTTTCATCAGACTGAACAAAATAGATTTTTCTTTTTGCTTTTATTGTTTGAGCAGCTCCAACAGTGCCCCAATACGTCATAACTAACACGTCTATATCTTCTAATAAGTGCTTTCCTATTGTTTTAATAGAAAATATAGGAACTATATTGTCTGTCCACTGTATCCAGTTTTTTTCGTTTTCATTAATAGAAAGCAAAAAAACATGATAACCTTGATTTAAAAGTAAATTTGCGTGTTTAACTATAACAGCAACACCCCCAGAAATTTTACTACTTGGGAGCAAATAAACAATTTTACATTTTGTTTTTATCAATCTTTTATCTAACTCATTATAACTTATATAAATTCTTTTTTTATCGTTTAATCTTTGCTGCTTTAGTTTAAGTTTTTTAGGAGTATTTTCTACGTGTCTAAATTCATTTGGTGCTTCATGATAATTTTTTACAAGATATTTTAAGTATTTGTTACTATCTTTTAAATCAAAAACACTACTTTCTTTATTAAAACCAGCTCTACAACATCTTAACGTGAAATCAACATGGCCCAACCCGCAAAGCCCAAAACTTTTTAAATCAAAATACCCAACTTTTTCAATAATTGTAGGTGTAATAGTGTAAAATCCACCTTGTGTATTTAAAGCATCAACTCTACTTAATAATTCTCCTCTTTCTATTCTATGTTTAAACTTATATCTACCACCTATCCAACTCTCATCATGAAAAACTAAGTGTTCTGTTTTATATTTTTTTATAGACAAAAAATAATCATCATCCCAACCTTTTTTCAAAAATTCTATATCATCATCACATTTAAAACAAACATCAAATTTTTTACCATCAAGATATTTTATGATTTGATTAACTTGATGATGAATACCATTTCTATTGTTTTTAATAATAACTTTCTTGATAAGTAAATTTAAATTTTCTAAGTATTCCAAAGTTCCATCATTAGAGCCATCATCAGCTACAATAAGTATCCATTCAGCATACTCATTTTTTGTCTTAATCCAAGTTTCTATACAATTTTTTAAATATTCTAATCTATTAAAAGTAGTTATTGCCAGCACATAAATAGGCCTACAAACATCTAATTCAGAAATATTATTTCTAAACTTTTCGGGTGTTGTTCTCATATTATATAAAGAACAATGCCAGTGGTGAAAAAACCCATAACATTTAGATCTTGCTCTAATATTTTCAGGTATTCTATTATAAAAATCATTATCTTCACCTCCCCAATCAGAAAATTTTTCATTTAACATACCATATTTATAAAAATTATTCTTAAAAATACCTACCATTCCAAAACCATTTTCTCTCCACCATCCATTATTATCGTCTACAATCATTGGTTTACCTTTTAACAAACTAAAACAAATAGGAAACCAAATTTTATTATTAGAAACATTACTAAAAAACTGCTCAACAAAATCAAATGGCAAAGACATATCTGCATCACATAAAAAAACATAGTCAGTTTTTGAATTTTTTACAGCCCTATTAAAAGTATAAGACCTTGAAAAATCAATATATTGCTGTTCGAAGTATACTTCTCTTTTCCAATACCTACAAATAGTGTCTTTTACATTATCGACATCATCTGAATTACAATCAAAAACTGATAATTCAAGCTTTTCAAAATATTTGCAATTGTTCATTGAGCAAACAAGATCTTCTATTAAATGCTCCATCCTGTTTCTTAAACCAACACAAATTGTAATTTTTTCCATTTATCAACCTATTTTTTCAAACAACAGTTCTATTCTGTTGGCCACAAGATGTCTATTCTTTATCAACTCAAAAGACTTCTTTGCCATTTTACGTAAATCAAAGTCTTTAATCAATTCTTTTAAATTTCGTAAATTGTTCTTATTAACAGGAACATAATGTTCGTTTTCGACAAAACCTAAATCATCAATGTCTAAGGTTTTTTGTAATATCAACGCACAACCACATGCTGGTATCTCAAAATACTTAGCAACTGTATAATTTAACGGTGAATCAGCAGTAGTTGCTATAGCTATTTTATAATTAGAAAGATATTCGTAATATTTCTCTCTCATTATCTGATGACTTCTTTTTTCTCTATTATAACCAGGATGATCCAAAAACTCAAAATCTGTATCTGATTTATAAAATTTAACAATTTGTTTTCTAATTTCATAAGAATCAGATACGCGACCAGACATTAAAATCTTGTTTTTTCTTAATTCAAAATCAATGTTATTGTCAAAACAAGCTTTTGGCGCATACCAAGGAAAATAAACAGCCTTATGCCAAAAACGTATATATTCTTTTCTCTTTAAAAATTGTTTATAATAAGGTAAAAGTAATATATCGCTATTTTCAAACATTTTCATCCTGTTTTTAAAAGCTTCTTGAGTATGATAATGTATATCGTCCCAAAAAACAATAACTCTTGATTTTGTTTTCTTTCTAATTAAATCAACATTTTTATCTATACCAGAAACTAGAATCCAGTCTATATTATGAAAATTGAATAAAATTTCTTGGATTTGATCTGAATACACAGAATAAATTTTACAATTATGTTTAGAAGCATCATAGCAGGATAATGAATCAAAAAAATCTTTAAAACATAATAAAATATGATCATCAAAATATTTATTCTTGATTACTAGCAAATTCACATTATTTTTCCTGTTTTAAAAATTACAAAGCCAACAATAGCTTTGTATGATCAGTCTTATAAAACAAATCTAAACCTACGCTACTTTGAACGATCTTAACATTTAATGACATTTTTTCTTTTAAATACCTTTGAGCATTTTGTATTTCTTTTTTTAAATCTCTACCAGGCTGAACAAAATAAATTTTATTTTTTGATTGTATTGACATTGCTTTTTCTATTGTCTCCCAATATATTATAACAATAGTATCAACATTAACTAACATATGTCTAGCAACACTATTAATAGAAAAAATAGGAATAATGTTTTCTACCCAAACAACATAATGACTCTCTTTTTCATTTGTAGAAAGCAAAAAAACATTATAACCTTTTTGTTTTAATTGTTTAGCATAGTTTATAATAATCATAACGTTTTCATTTATCTTGTTACTAGGCAAAAGATAAATAACTTTTCCCATATCAGATTTTAACGAACGAGAAATTTCATTATAGCCCATATAAACTCTATTATTATCTAAAATTGCTTGCTTTTTTATTTTTAGCAATTCTGGCGTATTTTCTGCATATCTAAATTCATTAGGCGATTCAATATAGTTTTTTGTAACAAGCTTCAAATATTTATTACTATCTTTAATATCAAAAACATTATTAATATTATTAAATCCAGCTCTACAACAACGAACTGAATAATCTATATGGCCCAAACCACAAAGACCAAACTTATTTAAATCAAAATAACCAACTGTTTTTATTACTTTAGGAGTAATTGTATAAAAAGCACCCTGCACGTTTTTTACATCAACTAAACTTAATAAGCAATCGTTTACTACTCTATGTTTTCCGGTTTGATACTTTCTCCCAATCCATCTTTGATCATAAAAAACAAGATGATCATATTTTGATTTTTTAATTGCAAGAAAATAAGCATTATCCCAACCAGGCAACAAAAACTCTACATCATCATCACATTTAAAACAAACATCAAAAGGTGTATTTTCTAGATATTTTATGATTTGATTAACTTGATGATGTATACCCCTTCTTTGATTCTTTATTATGACTTTCTTAAATAGTATATTTAACTTTTCTAAATACTCTAATGTCCCATCAGTAGAACCATCGTCAGAAACAATTAGAGTCCATTGAGCATAAATATTATTTGTAGATAACCAAGTCTCAATACACTTTTTCAAATACTCAATCCTATTAAAAGTCGTAATTGCCAAAACATATTTAGGCCTTTGAATATCAAGTTTAGTTAATTGTCTTTTAAATCTTTCTGGAGTAGTCCTTACATTATATCTAGAACAATGCCAATTATGAAACAAACCTATTGTAGAAATCATTATCTTCTCCACCCCAAACAGAAAAATTTTCGTTTAATCCACCTAAACTCATATATGTTTTTTTTGAAATTCCAACCATTCCATAACCAGCATCCCTCCACCAACCATCATTTGTTTCGTCATTAGAAAATTTTCTACCTTTAAGCAAACTGAAACAAACAGGAAACCAAGTTTTTTCCATAGAAACATTTGAAAAAAACTGTTCTACAAAATTTTTAGGTAAAATCATATCAGCATCGCAAAGGAAAACATAGTCTGTTTTAGAATTTTCAACAGCTCTATTAAAACAATAAGATCTAGAAAACTCTATGTTTTCTTGCTTGAAACACAAAACACCTGACCAATTTTCTTTGATAATATCATATATATTGTTAACATCATCAGAACAACAATCAAAAACTGACAATTCAATCTTTTCGTTATCTATACAATTTTTAGCAGACTCAATTAAACACTTTACTAAAAAAAACGTCCTATTTTTTAATCCTACGCATATTGTTAACTTTTTCATGTTATTCTATCATATTTAAAATTTTCAATAAAATGTCTAATCTATTACTAAACACATGTCTTGTTTTTATCAAATCCAAAACTCTATTAGACATTTTTCTTATGTCATAATGCTTAACAATATCTTTAATATGCTTATAATTAGAATCATCTACACATATATAGTGCTCATTTTCAATAAAACCTAAATCATTAATATCTGGAGTTTTTTGCAATATCAATGCACAACCACATGCTGGTATCTCAAAGTATTTAGCAACTGTATAATCCAATGGTTGATCAGCAGTAGTCACAAAACAAATTTTATAATTAGAAAGATATTCATAATATTTTTCGTGTATAATATTATGCAACCTATTTTTTCTATCATATCCAGGATGACTTAACAAACAAAAAAAATTATCTCTTTTATAAAATTTAGACAATTTAATTCTCATAGAATAAGGCTCAGAAACAGTACCAGACAACAAATATTGATCTTTTCTTAAATCGAAATCTTTATAAAATTTAAAACAAGCTTGAGGTGCATACCATGGGAAATAAAAAGCTTTATCCCAAAATTGCTTAAACTCTTGCATCTTAATAAATTGCTTATAATATGGTAATAACAAAACATTACAATTACTAAACATTTTTATTCTATTTTTTAAAGAATCTTTTGTCCAATAATGTACATCATCCCATAAAACAGCTACTTTAGTGCCATTTCTATTTAATTTCAAAAAAAGTTCATGAGTCATAAACACTGTTATAACCCAATCAGCATCTTTAAAGATTTTTTCTTTTTTATCAATATCTCCAACAAAAACATTTTCAATAGCTAAATTATTTATTTTAGCACTTACTAACGAATCAAAAAAATCTTTAAAACATAACAAAATATGATCATCGAAATATTTGTCTCTTATTACAACTATTTTCATAAACTAACTTTTTACTACAAGGTTATTTAAAACCCATTGAGCAGCTTCTTTTTTGTTTCTCCAAATTTCATCATTTCTATTCTTAATAAATCTATCTCTTGATGCTCCATAAACTATATGCCAAACTTGCGGCTTATTATAACCAAACCACCAACCAGACTCTCTAAAACCCATTTTTGAAAAAGAAACTGGGTAAGATTGTCTTGGAATTGCTTCTACTTTATAACCATGTTTAAGTAATGTGTAACCAGCAAACACACCAACATCAAAATATACAAATTTTTCTTTATTAGGTCTATGCTTTACAAAAAAAGTAGACCAGTCATCAGGTGTACTTATTTGGCCCTTAGACTTAAAAGATAATTTTTCTTTTAAAAAAATATTTTTATTTAGGGCACCAAAACATGGGTGAAAAGGTTTAAATTGAGTACCTATACATTGTATCATTGAAGTGCCATTTGCAATCATATCTTCTAATTTAATCAATAAAGATGAATCTAATAAAACACAATCGACATCAGATATAATTACTATTTCGTTTTTGCATTCACTTAAACCCTGATCTAAACCTTGAGAATGAGTTCTGCCTTTGCCTGCAATAATTTTTACGTTCTTATTTTCCAATACTAAATCTTTTGAATTATCTATTATAATAAATTCATTTTTCTCTAGCCAGTTTTTAGGTATAGATGCCAAAAGAATTTTAACAAAAAAATCAGATTTGTAATTAACAGTCAAAAAAGAAACCATCAGGTACTCTTAATGTCAATAATTTGTTTAAACATTTTTTCAAAAACAATTGATTGCACTTCCCAAGACCATTTTTTCTTGACTACATCAAACATTTTATATACATAATCGCTATGTTTTTCTTGAACGTTATTTAAACAAGTTTTAAGACTCTCAACGTTTCTGTCACATAATAAACCGTTTTCATTGTTTTTTATTAATTGCTCAGAAAAACCAGCTCGACTAGCAATTACGGGTACTCCACAAGCAGCAGCTTCCAAAAGCCCGTTTTGCCTTCCTGCTTCAAAACTCATATCTACGTAAATATCTATTTCATTATGATAATAATCATTCATTTCTTCTAATGTTCTCCATTTATCTTCTCTAAATGCAGGTACAAATTTATGCCCTGTTTCTTGACAAGCTTGTATAATTAAATTAAGACCACGTAACCCACCCCCAAAATTAGATCTGCTCCCAGACCACCCTATCCTAAGTTTACTAGACAAAGATTTAGGTTGAAATTTGAATATATTAAGATCAACACCACCAGGTGCTAAAACAACATTTTTATGCAACTTATCAAATCTGTCTTTTAAACTACTATTAGCAACTGCTATAATTGATGCTACATCATTAAGATCTTCGTTTTCATAAAATCTCAATTTAACATTACTTCTAATTGCAAGAATAGTTTTTTCTTTAGGTATTTTATTCCATCTAATTAAACCTACTTGATAATCACAAAGAAACAAAATAACATCATAATTGGTATGTTTTACTATAGAACATTCTGTAGTATATGTGTCATCTATTTGCCAACTTGTTAAATATTTTTTTAAGGCTCTAAATAGATTATAAAATGCCCAAAATTTAACATCACAAACAACAACAACTTTTTTCATAATAAAAACTTGTCAACCTGTCCTATTTTTCTATTTTTATAATATTGGATTAATTCTTCTTTTTCCATTGCCATAATTTTTTTTAGTATTTTTAAATTTTCTTTATAAACTTCTTGATTTTTACTTGTAGAAGTATGAAAAAGATGATAGACATTAAAACCAGTACATTTTATCTTGTTCAACATTTTCTTGATTTTATGGGTCATTAAATCGTCTTCACCACCCCACCCTGTCATATCTTCATCCCACCCAAAAATATCAAAAAACTTATTTTTCTTCATTATACAAATACCACCAGAAAAATTTATGCCTTTTCTAATTTCGAATTTTTGAGGATTGAAATAATTTTTTTCGTCAGCATACATTGCTATTACTTTACCCTTAGGATTAATAGCGTCAAATTCACCATTACATTCTTCTATTGATGCCAACAATTCACTAGACTTAATTAAAAGATCGCAATCAGCAAAAATTACAATGTTAGAAGAACTTAAATTGGCCCCCACATTAAAAGACCAACTTCTATTATAATGAGAATTGTTATAAACAAAAACATGCTTACAATTAGAAGGCAAACTAAAACCTATTTTAGATTCACAATCTTGTTCTACTAAAACAATCTCAAATTTAACTTTTTTAAAATCATTATTTAGCCAATTAAGAACTGTTTTTAAGTTTTTTTCCCTATAAACTGAAGCAGAATATCTATAACCCAAAATATAAGAAAATTTATGCATATTGTTTGTTAAAAATATTTGTAAACTATAAAATTGTCAGGAGTTGTTAAATGTTTGAACATCTTACATTTATAATCTTTGTTATTATATATTGTAGAAAACGCAATGTCTTTGTCGACTTTATTAGAAATATTCATATACTGAGTTCTTAATTCATCTCCATGTAATATAGAATATTGTTTTGCATCAACATTTGATATTGGATTAATTTCTCTAAGACCATTAAGCTTAAGACGATGAAATAAGTCGTCATCATCACCTCCATAATAATCAACAGACTCATCCCAACCATTAACTTGCATAAAATCAGATTTAAAAACTATAATATTACCATAATTAATTTCCATACTAAGACGCTTGGGTAATGCAGCCATAGATTCCTGTTGTCTAGTAACAAAAAAAGATTTACCAGCTTCTATTCTATTTGACCAATAACAAATATAGTCTATACCTATAAATGTATCAACATCAGAAAATGCTAAAATATCTTCGTTTCTAACACAATAAACTCCTAAATTTTTAGCTGATCTTGGATTAAACTTGGGCTCTTTAAATTTACTAATACAAGTAATATCTTTTAGAAATGGCGAAAACATTATTTTTCTATATTCTACTTCTTTTTTTAATGTCTCCAAAAAACCATCATTAGAATCAAAATCTACAAATATTATACTATAACTAATTCCATATTGAGTTATAATAGAAGGAAAAGTTTGCAAAAAATGCTGAACTCTATTTTTTATTGTAACAATAAGACTTACATGCTTATTTGACATACACATCACAAAAATTTCTAAATTTAACAAGCTCTTCATAATTCATAGAACATAAATGAGCACCCTCAGTATCAGATTGCAAATTATGACAAGTAGTAAAATGTTTTTCTATATATTTAGCTCCTCTTTTAACAGATTCAATAGCAGCTTCAATTCCGATAGAATGATCGCTATAACCTTGTATAGATTCAAATTTTTCAGGCATAAGCTCGATAGCTCTACTATAACTATGAGGATACTCGCAAACACAATGCATATAAACAACTTTATCTGAATCAAATGGGAACTCTTTTTTATCCCACTTTCCCAATGAACAAAATATCAAATCATAAAATTGTATCATTTTTTGACATAATAAGAAATCATTCTTCAATAATGAACTTGCTATCTTGCCTATTGACATATTTAACTCTTTAGTCCATTGATATCTATCTTCATGAAACACAGAAGCAAATAAAGGAATATTAAGTTTATTTGCAAAAGACAATATATCAGACAACATATCTTTATCTATATTTAAATATTCCCACCTATCTCTATTTTCACCTGACATTTTATAAGTGTCATATAGCTGAACTTTAACAGCATCAGCTCCTCCCATTTTACACTGCATTATCATTCGCTCTATTCTACTTTTAGACCCGCCCCATTGGCCACATAACTCAGCTATAATACATATATTGTTCATTTTCTATCTACATTCTTTCATAATAAAACAAAGCAAAATGCTTATCAGTATTAGAAACAATATCAGTCAAAACAATATCTTTACTATATTTTCTATAATCTTCAAAAGACAAACTCCACTCATTGTCTAATAAAATATCTTTTCTTTTTTCATCAAATATCTCAAACATACAAACTCTCTTACAAATACGAAGCATTTCTAAAATTAATAAATTTTTACTTTTTGATTGTGGTATATGCATCAAAAATCCCATAGTTATGCCAACATCAAAATGCTTATTTTCAAACGATCTAAGAACCAAATGATTTCTTAAATCTGCAACATAAAAATTGCATTTTTCTTTAAAACTTTTCTTATTCTTTTCTATACTTTCTTTATTAATGTCATAACCAGTAACATGACATCCATATCTATATTGAGCCTGCATAAGATTTCTTGCAAGATTACAACCTAATTCTAATATTTTAGAATCTTTATTTAGAG
>Ga0172364_10002099_pt1 | contig 15686 bp, 13 predicted proteins | sample LakKivSesite10cm_FD_114545 | JGI IMG/M metagenome (GOLD analysis project Ga0172364, IMG submission 114545) | Sediment microbial communities from Lake Kivu, Rwanda - Sediment site 10cm | ecosystem: Environmental > Aquatic > Freshwater > Lake > Sediment | place: Rwanda: Western Province, Lake... | reverse complement strand
TTCCCCACCACCGCATCGAACCCCGCCGCGTCGCCCTTGTGCCGGCCGTACTCGTCGAAGAACACCTCCGGGAACTCGATCTCCCAGTGGAAGAAGCGCCTCTGCTGCCAACTCTCGTGCGCCTGGGCCAGCAGTGCCTCCGCCTGCGCCGCCTGCAACAGCACCGGCTTGCCCTGCGCGTACTGCACGCAGGCGTTGTACAGCTCCGGCGTCAACTCCAGCCCAAAGTAGGTCGCCGTCCACAGGTCGGCGATGACACGCCACTTGCGCCGCTCCCGCTCGATCGTCTCGTCGAACAGCCGTTCCTTCTCCCTGACGCTCACCAGGTCGGCCGTTTCGTACTCCCCGATCCGGCGCATGGCCCCCACCACGCGGTACATGTCCTGCGTAAAAGCGCTCTCGTCCCACATGGCGAGTTGGGCGACCTCCGAGACTTCCGAAGTTTCCGAAACTTCGGAAGTCTTCTTCGCCTTCTTCCGCCCTTTCTTCCCCGCCGGCAGCGTTTGCAGGTCGGCCACCCGTGCGCCGATGAGCGAGTTCCCGCAGCGCAGGTGATGGTCCAGGAACGAGAGGGGCTTCCCTCTGGCCACCGTCGCCAGCCACAGGCTCAGCCTGGCCAGCTCCACCGCCAGCGGGTTCAGGTCCACGCCGTAGATGCACCGCTCGACCACCCGCCGCCGCCAGTAGCCCAGCTCGCTCTCCTCGTCACCGGCTCCGCTGAGCGCAGTCGAGCCGCCCGTCAGCCCCTCGGTCACCACCCCGGCCTCGACGATGCGCCGCGCCAGGTAGTCGGTCGCCTCGACCAGGAAATGGCCGCTTCCCATCGCAGGGTCGAGGCAGTTCAGCGCCAGGATGCGGTCGGCAAAGCTGTTCTGCAGGCGCACCAGCTCGTCCTTGTACGCCTGCGCCTGCCGCGCCCGGCCTCGATTCTTTGCCTTCAGCGCCGCGATTTTGCTCTCCACCGCCTGTGCCTGCGCATCGGCCAGCGGTCCCAGCGTCTGCTCGACGATGTACTTGACGATGTAATCAGGCGTATAGTAACTGCCCGTGGCCTTGCGCTCGCCGTGGTCGGTGACCAGGTACACCTCTTCGGCCGCGCAGGCCAGCCGGTACTCCAGCAGCCCCTCGTAGATGCTGCCCAGGTGGCGGATCGAGAGGTCGCGGTAGTCCACGAAGCTCAACCCCTGGCCCGGCCCGGCCTCGGCGCGCGCCAGCAGGTCAATCGCCTGCGCCAGGTACCTGTCGCCGATCGTGTGCTCTTCCAGGAAGGGATAGCGGGCCGGGTCGAACAGCCGCCCGTCGTAGGCCGGCACCCCCAACGCTCCTTGCCCGTTGTAGATGACGTCGAACAGCGTGCGCAGGTCATCCCAGATCGTCGCCTTCTCCGCCAGGTAGACCACGCCAGCGTCCAGCTTGTGGGCGACGTCTTCCTTGATCGCCTTCAGGCTGTATTGCCCGGCGTAGCTGGGGTTGTCCAGCGGCAACAGTCCCCGGCTCTCGGCGTAGAGCAGGAACAGCAAGCGGTGCAACAGAATCAGGCAGGCCTCGTGGACGCGGGGCAGAAGATACAAACCAGGTTTTTCAGAAAAAACCTGGTTTGTCGGGTTTGTCGGGTAGTCCAGGAACCCTTGCGCCAGCAGCCGCAGCGCTTCGTACACGTGTTCCTTGAGCTCGTCGCCCACGTGCACGGCGTAGGCCGCGCTCTGGGCCAGCACCTCGTCCAGCCAGCAGCGGCCCTCACGGTCGGGGCGCAACGCCTCAGCGCGGAAGAAGAGATAAAAGTAGCGCCAGGCGGCCAGGTTGCCCTGCTCGATCAGTTGGACCAGGTCTACCTCGTAAAAGACGTCCAGGCGAAAACTGGTGTCGCAGTGATAGAGCCGCCACCGCCGCCCGTTGGAGACCATGCCCCAGGCGCACCCCGTTCGCCGCAGGTAGTAGTCAATCTGGTAGCAGGGGTTGGCGTTCGTGAAGGCGTCGGGCGCGCTGTCCACGATGCGCTTGTCGAGCGGGCGGTCCCAGCGCTTGGCGTCGCCCACGGCCAGCACGCTCTCCCAGTACTCCGCCTTGCCCAACGTGGGCGCGGCGGCCTGCCTGGCCCCTTCATCGGCGAAGAAGGCGTAATCGGGCGTGCCGGGTGCGCCGGCCAGCGCCGGCTGTACCTCGTAAGTGTGGCCCAGGACGTCCAACACTGGCTGGATCCAGTGCGCCTCCGTCTGCGGCTCGTTGTAGTGGGGTAGTGCGCCGGCTTTCTGTCCGTACAGTGCGGCGATGGCCGCCAGCGCCTCCTGAGCCTGAGGTTCCGCCTGGCGCCATGCCGGCTGGCGAAGCAACACCTCGTTGAGGTAATAGTCTGAGAAGAGGAAATGGTTGCGATGGGTTTCCATTGGTTCATCTACAGGCGGACCAGGAACCTGCAAGTCGGATCGCCCTGCTTGATGGACTGCTGGAGTTCTACGTCCACGGGCCGCTCCAACGCCTGCTCGAAGAGTTCCTTGATCCAGCCACGGGAGCAGTTGCAGAAGGTGGGCGACAGTTGGCCGGGATACGATTTCACGAGAGGGCAGTAGCACTTTTCGTAGACCACGTAGACGTCCTCGCCCTCTCTGTGCAAATGGCTCCACACCTGGCCCAACTCGTCCAGAAATCCGTCCATGTCAGGTGCTCTCTTCTTACACGCCCTGGCTTTCTTGACGAGGCTGGCGGGAATGCAGGTCCGGCCACAGTTCTCCAGCACCCGGACGCGCGTCTCCTCGTCCACGTGCGCATCCAGGTTGGCCATCAGCGTTTCGATCCACTTCTGCAAGTGACTCATGCGAATACCTCCTCGCTAGCTAGAAACTTCACGCTGGCATCCCTTCCAATTCAAGCACCAGGTCTTCGGCCATCCAGGCGGCATAACGCAACGCTTGATGAATATCTTCGGGCTCGAGGCAGGGATAATCCGTGATGATCCCCTCAACCGTCATCCCGTTTGCCACCAGGTTCAGGATGAGGGCCACTGTGATGCGCATGCCCCGGATACATGCTCGCCCTCCCATAATGTCCGGATCGAAGGTGATACGGTCAAATTCCCACATTTCCCTGCTCACTTTCTACGCATGGACTGTCACACCTGATTGTAACCGCCAGCACCCAATCGCCTGTTGTGTTTTGCTGTCATCATTGTAGCATAGTCGTAGTGGAGGGACAAGATGGCATCTTGTCCTACATACGCCCGTCCCGCCGATGCGCTGCATACCGCGCCCGCCACCCCACCAGCCCCAGGCCCATCACCAGCCCCAGCGGGGCCAGGCCGGGGGAGCAACATGGGCAGCAGGCCGCCACGGGGTTCACGACCGTCTCGTAGATGACCCGGCGGTACGGTTCGTCGCTGGCGGCAGGCCGTAAGTACAGGTCGCCCGTCGTCTCCCAGGCGGCGAAATATTTGCTGCGCAGCTTGGTGACGTAATAGGAACGGCCGGTCATGAGATTCGACAGTTCCTCTCCCTCCGACGCCAGCGGCTCCAGCGCCAGCGTCCCGGCGAACTCTGTGCTGAACTCCGGGCCTTCGATCTCCATGCGGTGGCCGGCCAGCACGTAGATGAGCACGTCCATGGCACTGTCAACCAGCGACGTCAGTCGCATGGGATAGACCGGTCGCGCCGCGTCGAAAGAAAGCCACAAGGGCTGCACGTCTCCCTCTAACGTTGCCAGCTCGCCAGGAAGCACGCGGGTGGCCACGAAGGTCCAGCCCTCCTTCACGTAAGCGTCCAGGACAGGCTCGCCTTCCACCGGAAAGAGGTAGCCGTGCTCGTTGAGCCAGTCAAGGAGGACCCCCGGCCTGTCGGCCGCCAGGATGCTGACGTCGTAGACGCCCACTTTCTCGCGGCTCAGCACCTCCACTCCGCCCGGCGGACCGCCTTCGGGCGCCGCTCCCATCATGGGGAAGGGCACGTAGCGGGTCTCGAAGGTTGGCTGGGTGAGGTCGCTCAGTTGGGAGAACCACTCGGCGCTGGCCGTATTCACGACCGGTGTTGAGGGCACCGGCACGACCCACGCCGCCTCGGGGCTTTCGCCCAGCAGTTGGACGGAGAGGATGAGCTCCTCGCGCTTCGTCTCTGCGTCGTAGACGATGATGGCCTTCTGCCCGGGCATGTGGACGTCGGCCTCGTGGCCGTAGGGCGGCAGGGGAATCCCGTCGGCGCGGGCAGTGCGTGGGGCGAGCGCGAGCAGCAAAAGCAAGGCCACAGTCGCACCCAGGCCGAGCAATAGCAAATTCCAACGGCTTATTCGGATCATCGTTCACCTCACCACCACGACCCCACCTGGCCCATCCAACTGTAAATTCAACCGGTTGAGCACATCGCGCCCTAACAAAACCTCGTGCCCATCCAGTTCGCCGACAACTTCCATGTCGTAGAAGCTGTGTTCTCCGACGCGCAAGTTGACTTCGTATATCCTGATCCTGCGTCTTTCCCCCCAGGGGCTGCGCAAGTATCCGCCAGCAACAACTGGTGCTCCCAGGCGTGCCAAGTATTCCCTGGGCACTACGGTGATATCGGCACCGGTATCTATAATGGCGGTCAGGGGGCCTATTGAGAGATCATCCCCTGACGCACCCAAAGTGACCTCAACGACCGGCATAGGGGGATCATAACGAGTGCTATACGGGTACGACATCATACACCTCGCTGGAGTCGCGGGCTTAGCATTGAGAACTCGCGCTCTGGCTCTTTCTCAACAGGGGTAATGAGCACTGCCGCACTTCCAAATTTCTGACGCACTCGCCGAGACAGCATCTGGCGGTCAATGTCGTGATCCACCAGTTCTCCGTTGTGAATCGCCACGTACTGGCCCAAGAAGCGTCCTTTCAACTCGGCGTGCATGGAACGGTATGCTTCTATCTCCTGGTCTATCTTGCGTTCCTTGGCCTCCCATAGATACTTTCGCAGTGCCTCGTTCACCAGTTCACCGACATCTTTGTCTTCCTGTTCCGCTATTGGCATCAATTCAGCGAATACCTGATCTGGAATCAATATACTGTGCTTTGTCATCGGTTCAAACTCCTCTCTTAGCTCGAGTTGTGCAAACAGTCTTGCTTCCAACTCGTCTGGGCCTTTCGGCTCACAGTTTGTCACCCCTGCCCAATGAGACATTCCTCAGCCAGCACGACCGCCCCCCACAGCGGCGCGTCGTCGCCCAAGATCGCAGGCGCCACGTCGAAATGCACCTCCGGCAGCGCCGTCTCATGGGCCACGCGCCGGATCGTCTCCCAGAACCGTTCGCCCGCCTTGGTCACGCCGCCGCCCAACACGAAGCGCTGCGGATTGACCAGGTTGGCGGCGTTGCCGATGGCCACGCCCAGTGCCCAGCCCGCCACCTCCAGAGCCTCCCAGGCCAGTTTGTCGCCCTGCGCCGCTGCCTGGGCCACTAACTGGGCCGTGACCGCTTCCGGGCTGTGCCCGGCCATCTCGCGTAGAAGCTGGCCCCGCTCCGGCTGCGCCTCCAGCCACTCGCGGGCGCGCTGCGCGATGTACGGCCCCGAAGCCAGCCGCTCGACGCACCCGCGCTTGCCGCACAGGCAGACTGGCCCATGCGGGTCCACCACCGTGTGCCCAATCTCGCCGGCCATTCCCTCGACGCCACGCCAGGGCTGCCCGTTCAGAATCCAGCCGCCGCCGACGCCGGTGCTGACGGTGATATACAGCAGGCTGCCGGTACCCCGCCCGGCCCCACAGCGATGTTCGCCCAGCGCAGCCACGTTGGCGTCATTATCTACGCTGGCCGGCGCGCCGAACTCCGCCTCCAGCATCTGGCGCAGTGGGACGTTCTCCCAGCCGGGCACGTGATGCGAAAGCCGCACTGTGCCGCTCGTGGCGTCCACCGGTCCGCCGAAACTTACGCCGACCGCGGCTGGTCGTTCTCCGGTCAGCAACTCCCGGGCCAGCGCCCGCATGGTTGCCAGGTCATAGTCCGCATTCGGGTTGGGCGGCGAGAAGACACGCCGGTACGCCCGCCATTGATGCTCGCCCGACACCATCACCGCCGCCGTGTGCTTGGTGCCCCCAAAATCAAGTAACAAGAGCAGTGGTTGAGTCAAGTGCTCAGACCTCTGAATTGGCTTTGATAAACTCGATCAGCTCGTCTACGTAGGTGAACGCCAGGCACGTGACGGTGTCCGCCGCGCCATAGTAGATGGCGATCCGCCCGCTCGGCGCGTCGCATAATGCTGCACCGGGGAAGACTACGTTCGGCACGTCGCCGACGCACTCGTACAGCTTCTGGGGCGAAAGAATGTACGGCGCGGTCCTGTACAGCACCTTCCACGGCTGGTCAATGTCCAATAGCGCCGCGCCGGCGCTGTACACAAACCCGTTGCACGAGGTCAGGACACCGTGATAGATCAAGAGCCAGCCTTCCGTCGTCTCAATCGGCGTCGGGCCAGCGCCGACCTTGGTGCTCTGCCAGCCGTCTTTCGTCCCCATCACGAAGCGGTGATGGCCCCAGTGACACATGTCGGGGCTTTCACTGTAAAACATGTCGCCCCACGGCGTGTGTCCCCGGTCGCTGGGGCGGCTCAACATGGCGAATTTGCCGTGGATCTTTCTCGGGAACAGGACGCCGTTCCGGTTGTAGGGCAGGAAGGCGTTTTCCATCTGGTAGAACTTTTCAAAGTCGTAGGTGTACCCGGTGCCGATGGTCGGCCCGTGGTAACAATTGCACCACGTGACGTAGTAGCGGTCCTCGATCCAGCACACGCGCGGGTCGTAGCCGTAGACCCATTGTCCGACCTCGGGGTCGTCGCAGATCCAGTGGATGCGTTCGTTGTGGATATCCCAGCGCACGCCGTCCTTGCTCCTCCCGCGGTGGAGTTGCATAAAACGCCGCCGGTCATCGCAGCGGAAGACGCCCGCATATCCGTCTTTATACGGAACGACGGCGCTGTTGAAGATGCTGTTGGAACTGGGGATCAAGTCGCGCGGAATGATCGGGTTGCGGCTCGACCGCCAGACCACGTCCCCGCAATCTGCCGGTTTGTCTTCCCATGGAATGTTGGGCAACGCCGGCCCGAGAATTGTCTGTTTCTGAGTCGTGTTTTTCATGAAGGCTTTCCCCCTTATACCTATACATTGCTCTGCTACATTGCTCTACGCCGGTCCGTGACCGGCGTCCCATCCGCCAGGGCCGCCGGGTCACGGACCCGGCGGGAGCAGAAATGGACGTATTATCTCCGCTCTGCTAATTCCCGGATCAACTCCCGGTACGCCCGGTAATTCTCGTAGGGCACGTACTCGCGCACGCGCCCGTCCACCATCGGCACGTAGCCGCCCTGCTCCAGGAGCGGCGGCACGACCCGCCTTACCTCCGCTTCAATCGCGGTCCGGTCGGCCTCCAGCGCCCGCACGTCAAGCCCGCCGATGAGCCGCAGGTCCCGCCCGTACTCCTGCCGCAAGGCCAGGTAGTCCAGCCCGGCCGGCCCGGCATTGCCGATCCGCAGCGTATTGATCCCGGCCTCCAGCACGATCGGGATCAACTCTTGCACGTGGCCGTGGCTGTCGAAGATGCGCACTGTCACGCCGTGGGCATCCAGCAACTCGCACAGCCGCCGGTATACGGGCTGCATAAAGCGACGGAAAACGTCAGGGCCGACGACCGGCGCGGTGTGGGAGGCGATAGGCTCGCCAAAGATCGCATAATCGAACTCGACTACCTCGAGCGCCGGCATAAGTACCTCGACAAGAAAGTCGGTCAGGAAGGCGGCCATCTCGGCCAGCATATCCGGCGCATCGTAGATCATGTATAGTAAATCGGTCAGGCTCTCCCAACCTCCGACCACGAACGAGAGCAGGAAACCCCGGCAGACGCGGAGCCCCAGCGGGTGAGTGCGCCCGGCCCAGCGGCGGACGTGGCGGGACCACCCGCGCGGGTAACGGCGCGGGCGTGTGGGATTGTGCGCCCGCTTCCACCGTTCGACGTCGGCTCGCGTCTGGAGGCGACCGGTGAAGTCCGGGTGCGGGTAGATATCCAATGCGATCTCCTCCCGCACACCGCAGACCTCCCACTGGTCGAGATCGAACACCTCAGCCACCGTCCGGCCGCGGGGGAAGCCTTCCCGGTACCAGCGCTCCAACGTCTCCTGACGGACGTCCTCATCCACGTAAGGCACGTGGTCGGGCGTGCCGTACCGCATCGTCTCCAAAAACCGCCGCCGCGCATCCATCACCTATCCTGCCTCATGCTTCCTGCCTCTTGCCTCCTTGTCCCCTTGTCTCCCCCTCTCCTCCCTTCCCTCCTTTCCCTCCCTTCCTTCCCCCTCTGTAAGCGTAAACTCCCACGCACACCAATACTCCTCAGGGTGGGGGTCGGGCGGGCAGGCGATGCAACGGGTGCGGAAGCGGGGGTCAATCGTGCGGGCGAAATACTCGTATTCCACCAGCCCCACCGGTTTGCAGGGAAAGTCCGGCAGCCCCTTGCGCTTGCGTGCGGCCTGCACGCGGCAGTCATTCATGCGGAAGATGATGGTGTGCTCGTCCACGTCGAGGATCTCCTGCTCGTTGAGGCGGGCGTAGAGGCGGTACTGGAGGGCTTTCTTCAATGCCGGAATGCCGCCGCCGGGCTCGAGCCCCAGGCGGCGCATGATGCGTTCAGCCTCGACGACGGTGAACTGTTCCCAGGCTCGCCTGTCCAGTTCGATGGCCGTTTCTATGCCGAACTTTTCTTCGGCGGCCAGAAACCACAGGCCGTCGTGCGCCAGCCAGTTCTTGGCGGCGTCCTCCAGCAGGTCAACCAACTCTTCTTGAGAGAGTCCGCGCAACACGTCCCGGTCTGGCATCGGCACACCTACTCGGCGATGGTTTGCAGGTGGCAGGTGTCGTTCAGCAGCACGAGCGTGCAGGTGCCGTCCTCTTCCACGTCGAAGACGTTCACTGCGCACGTATCCTGCCCCAACCGCCAGAAGTGATCGTTGCCCAGTCCCAGGATGGCACACAGCAGCACGCGGTTGGTGCACGTGTGGGAGACGAGCGCAACCGTCTGCTCTGGGTGGCGGGCCACCACCTCATTCAGCGCCGCCGTGACCCGGCTCCGCACGTCGTCAAGCCCCTCCCCGCCGGGGAAACGCACCGTGTGGGGGGCCTCCCACCAGGCCCGGGAGAGCGCCGGGTAACGCGCTGCCACCTCATCCAATGAAAGCCCCTGCCACTCGCCAAAGTTGACGTCCAACAGTCCCTCCAGCGGCTGAGCGATCAGCCCGTGGGCACGGGCCATGGCCTCGGCCGTCTGCATCGCCCGGCGCAAGGGGCCAGCGTAGACCGCGACGACCGGCCAGCGGGCGGCCACGTAGCGCCCGGTTGCCTCTGCCTGCTTCAGCCCGAACTCATCCAGTTCCAGGTCGGCCCGGCCCCGGAAACGCACGTCCTTGTTCCAGGCCGTCTGGCCGTGGCGGACCAGCACAATGCGTGTCATATACCTGTCTTCCTCCTCGTATCTTCTTCGCTCACCATTGTAGGACAAGATGCTATCTTGTCCCGTGGGCAAGATGCTTCTCCTTGCGCTATGCGCGTGGCTATTGTACCACGTCCGTCCAGAGGCGCAATCATTTACAGGCATGTAGGACAAGTTGCCAGCTTGTCCCCTGTCCCTTTGACTGCCGTAGGACAAGTTGCCAACTTGTCCTGTTTGTGGTAAAATGTACTCAGTCTTGATTGAGATACCGAGGAAACCAGAATGACCTGCCAGCCTTTCGCCAGTGTCCTGAATAGCCTTCTTGGCAAGCTCCTCCTTGCGAGGAGACATTTTCGCCTGGGAGGCCACTGGCGTTAGGCCAACCCACTTCATCAGCTCGCGCAGAGCCTCCCAACCCGGGAGGCTTTTTCTTTTAGTGCTACAGTTGGAGGACAGAAATGAAAGATATGGGAGAAACACCCGCCGACGAATACAATCCCCAGGTCATCGAATCTAAATGGCAAAAGCGTTGGGCCGAAACAGCCATCTACCGCACGCCCGACCACCCACCTAACCAACCAATCAACCAACTAACCCACCCACCCACCACCTTCTACTGCCTGGACTTTTTCCCCTACCCTTCCGGTGATGGGCTGAGCGTCGGCCACGGCCGCAATTATGTGCCCACCGACGTCATCTCGCGCTACTACCGCATGCAAGGCTATGCCGTGCTTCACCCCATGGGCTGGGACGCCTTCGGCCTGCCGGCCGAGAACGAGGCGATCAAGAAAGGCATCCACCCCCGTGAAACGACGACCCGCTACGCGGCCAACTACCGCCGCCAGATGACTATACTCGGCTGCTCCTACGACTGGGAGCGGGAGATCAACTCCAGCACGCCCGAGTTCTACCGCTGGACGCAATGGTTCTTCCTGCTGCTGTACCGGCGTGGCCTGGCCTATCGCGCTGTGGGCCGCCAGTGGTGGTGCCCCGGCTGCAAGACCGTCCTGGCCAACGAGCAGGTCGAATCAGGCAATGTCTGCTGGCGCGGCCACCCGGGCGTCTACAAGCGTGACCTGGAGCAGTGGTATTTTCGCATCACCACCTACGCCGACGAACTGCTGGCCGACCTGGAGACGCTGGACTGGCCAGAGCACATCCTGGCCATGCAGCGTAACTGGATCGGGCGCAGTGAGGGCGTCGAGTTCGAGATGGCAGTAGATGGTACCAACGCGCACTTCAACATCTATACCACCCGGCCCGACACGATGTACGGGATGACCTTCGCCGTGCTGGCCCCGGAACACCCGTTGGTCGAGCGCATCACGACGCCGGAGCGCCACGCCGAGGTGACGGCCTACTGCCAGGCTGCCGCGCGCCGCAGCGAGGTGGACCGGTTGCAGGCCGGCCGTGACGGCGTCTTCACCGGCGCGTTTGCAGTGAACCCGGCCAACGGTGCGCGCGTGCCGGTCTACGTGGCCGACTATGTGCTGATGGATTACGGCGGCGGGGCGATCATGGCCGTGCCGGCCCACGACGAACGGGACTTTGACTTTGCCGCACGGCACTCCATCCTGGCTCCCGTCGTCGTCGCGCCCCCGGGCTGGGACGGCGAACCACTGGTTGCCGCCTACACCGGCCCGGGCCGCATGGTCAACTCTGGCCCGTGGGATAGGCTGCCCTCCGGCGAAGCGGCGAAACGGATCGCCGAGTGGATGGAGGAACAGGGCCGCGGCCGCCGGACGGTGCAGTACCGCATGCGCGACTGGCTGATCTCGCGGCAACGTTACTGGGGCGCGCCGATCCCCATCGTCTACTGTGACAGATGCGGCATGGTGCCCGTCCCCGCCAGCGACCTGCCGGTGCTGCTGCCGCCCATCGAAGCATGGCTGCCTGGCGAAGACGGCCGCTCGCCATTGGCCAACGTGCCCGAGTTCGTCCACACCACGTGCCCCCGGTGCGGCGCTCCCGCCCGGCGCGAGACCGACACGATGGACGGCTTTGCCTGTTCCAGTTGGTACTTTCTGCGCTTCGTCAGTCCCCACTACGAGGACGGTCCCTTTGATCCGGCCGTGTTGGCGCAGTGGGGTCCGCCCGACCTGTACGTGGGGGGCGCAGAGCACGCCGTGATGCACCTGCTGTACGCCCGCTTCTGGACCAAGGTCATGGCCGATGCCGGGATCGTCCCGTTCCGCGAGCCGTTCCCGGTGCTGCGCAGCCAGGGCGTCGTGCACGCTCGCGATCCGCGCACCGGCGAAGTGCGCCGCATGTCCAAGTCGGCCGGCAACGTCGTCACGCCCGATAGCGTCGCCGCCACCTGCGGTGCCGATGCGCTGCGCATCTACCTGCTATTCATGGCCCCCTTCGATGGTAACACCGTATGGGACGACGAGGGCATTACCGGTGCCAGGCGCTTCCTGGAGCGCATCTGGCGCCTGGCAACCACCGTCGCCGCCGCCCACCCTGCAAGCCCCCCACTGCGTGGGGGGACCAGTGACCGCTCACCCACGCCCACCCACACCCAACTGCACCGCACCATCCACCGTACTGTCCAATCCGTCACCGCCGACGTCGAAGCCTTCAAGTTCAACACAGCCATCGCCACGCTGATGGAGTGCCTGAACGAGATGAGTGCCGATCGCCATGCACACGGCGTCACGGCGGAACTGGCCGAGGCGACCCGCACCTTCGCCCTGCTGCTGGCCCCCTTCGCCCCCCACATCGCCGAGGAACTGTGGGCACGGCTGGGTGGCCCGTATAGCGTCCACCAGCAGGCGTGGCCTGCGTGGGAGGAACCGGCAGCGACCGAGGAAACGATCACGCTGGTCGTGCAGGTAGATGGCAAGGTGCGCGACAAACTGACGGCGCCCGCCGACGTCGGCGAGGCCGAAATCCGCGAGTGGGCTCTGGCCTGTAATGGTGTGCGCCGCCACCTGAACGGCCGCCGCGTGGCGCGCGTGGTTTACGTGCCAGGGCGGCTGGTCAACGTGGTGACTGAGAGCACAGGTTCGTAGTAGCGACTTCAGTCGCTCCGTCCGCCCTGCCAACGACTAAAGTCGTTACTACGAGCCACCTCAGCCCGTGAGACGCGTTCGTAGTGGCGACTTTAGTCGCTTCTTCTGCGCTTGCGTCTCCTAACGCTTCCTCTATAATTGCCTCCGTGGTCGAGGCCCAGGTACTCGCCAGGCACTTGGGAAACTCGTCTCGGATAGGTCCAACAGACTGGCAGAATTCAGCATAATGAGGTATAGTTAGCATCACCGCTTTGGTTGGGGCTTAGCCATCGTGGTGTGAGAAAGAAAAGCAGAATGTCAGACCATTCAGTCACCAGACGATCTACCACTGTCCTCAAAGAGCAATTGCGACTATTTGCGTTCAATAACTTCCCGCTTCCTCCACCGGCGGTCATTCTACGTGCCCAGCAAGAGTTGAGCGCACGCGAAAAATTGGCTACATTGCTGGAAGGCGAGTTGAACTTCCATGGTGAGCATAGCGGCTATGCTTCTCACGATTTTCATGCCTTCGCAGCCAAGTTTCCACCCCAACTGCCCCGATCCTTTATTCGTGGTCTGACTACACCTGGGGAGATTGTTCTTGACCCAATGATGGGATCAGGTACGACGATAGTCGAGGCTCTGCTTGAGGGCCGGCGAGGCATTGGCTTCGATCTCGACCCCTTGGCACTGCAACTGAGCCGCGCTAAGACAATGCCGTTGGACCCGGATGATTTACGGCAAGCAGGATCCAGAGTCCTTTCAGCAGCCAATGATCTATTGTCGAACGGGAAGGCAATTGATCAGGAACTCGCCCGGCAGTTTGACGATCGCACGCAGGACTTTGTTGATTATTGGTTCTTGCCGACAACTCAACGTGAATTGATGGCCCTTGTGTTGGCCATCCAGAGTGTGAGAGCCCCTTCTGTTCGGCGTTTTCTGGAACTGACCTTTTCGTCTATTATCGTGACCAAGTCGGGCGGGGTTTCTCGTGCACGAGACCTGGCTCATAGTCGGCCCCATCGGGTCGAAACCAAGGTACCCAGGAATGCACTCGCGCAATTCTCCCTCCGCCTGCGCAAAAACCTGGTAAGTATTTCACAGCTCGAGACAAATGGGTGTGTGGTTCTCCCGTTGGCCGGCGATGCACGGGCTATGCCGCTCGCAGATAGCACAGTGGATCTTGTAGTAACTTCGCCACCCTATGCGAACGCTATAGACTATATGCGAGCACACAAATTCTCGTTGGTGTGGTTAGGCAAGTCCATCGCAGATCTTTCAGAACTACGAGCCGAGTACATCGGCTCCGAGCGAGTTGGCAATTTGCCGACTTTGCCTGTCGTATTACCTGATCTCCCGGAAATGACTGTCCAGCAACTGGCAGAACGCGATGCCAGGAAAGCCGCGATTTTGCGCAAGTACTTTGCCGAAATGAAGTCCGTATTGTCGGAAACCTACCGCGTTTTGCGCAGCGACTCAGCAGCTATTTTCGTAGTGGGCACATCCAGGATGCGCGAGATTGACGTGCAGACACATAGCTGTCTGGCTGATATTGCGGCCAGTGTAGGCTTTGAGGTAGTCGGGGTCGTTCAACGTCTCCTGGATCGGAACAGGCGCATGATGCCAGCACGCTTTGGCAAGAAGACAGACTCTATGATTGAACAGCGTATGCACGAAGAATATGTCATCGGACTTTATAAGCACTGTCAGGGAGAACAACATGCCAACTCGTGAGCAGACGATTGCCGACGCCATCCGTGTTTTCGAGAACGCCACGTATGTATCCGGTTTGAGCCCGGCAACCGCTTGGCTGGGTATATACCAAACGCTCCTGTGGTACGAGCCCGTCAATTGGGTGGGATTCACAGATTTGCCCCACATAATTGACGCTGACAAATTACGACCAGCTTCCCCGGTGAAGAAGCGTACCTGGACAAAGCCCAATACCTGGCAACGCCGAGCGCAGTCGGTGAGCGTGTACCTGGCCCAACAGTTGGGGTGCCCCATTCACAGTGTGGCAGAAAAGACGGATCTATTGATGAAGCAGCCTGATTACGAGGGGATGCAACGACAAAACACACTGGGCATCGCTTTTGCAGGTTTAGTCAAACACGTCTTGGAGAAATTCGGATCGGGAAGGATTGCACACGAAACTGAAGTCGAAGCTACAGCGGTTTTCCCAGGTATTACCTTCCCCGGTCGCAGTGTTACGCCTCGGATTGATCTGCTTGTCAGGCACAGTGATATTCCCAAAGCGGTTATCTCAGCCAAATGGAGTGTGCGTCACGACCGATTGAGTGACATTACAAATGAGTGTCCGATTTACAAAGCTGCCTATGAGCGCATATACCGCCAGGTGCGCCGTGAACACTTGTTGTACTACGTGCTCACGAATGAGTATGATCCGTCACGCCTAAACAAAATACTGGACGATACGTGTGTGGATGGTGTAGTTCACGTCCACAAAACGGCAGTAGTGGATGTGTGTCAGTTGGACGATCGGCTAACCTGCCTGATGGACCTGGTAGACCTGGTCAATGCAACATTCTCCTGGTAATTGATCCCTCGATGATTGAACAACTCAGCCTCTTCGGCGGCTCGACCTCTGAGCCTTACACCGTCAGCCAACTCACCGGCTTCATCCGCCGCCTCATCGAGGATGCGCCTGAACTGAACGACGTGTGGGTCGAGGGAGAGGTCTCTAACTTCAGTCGCCCCCTCTCCGGCCACTGCTACTTTACGCTCAAGGACGCTGGCTCCCAGATCGGTTGCGTGATGTGGCGCAACGTCGTCCAGATGCAAGGGTATCTGCCTGCGAGCGGCGACCTGGTGCTGGCTCACGGGCGAGTGGGCGTCTACGAGGCCGGTGGCCGTTATCAACTTTACGTGGACCACTTCCGGCCGGCCGGCGTGGGTGACCTGTACCGGCAGTTCGAGCAGCTCAAGGCACGCCTGGAGGCCGAAGGGCTGTTTGCCCCGGAGCGCAAACGGCCGCTGCCCCCCTTTCCTCGCTGCATCGGCGTCGTCACCTCTCCCTCTGCCGCTGCGTTGCGTGACATCATGAACATATTGAGCCGCCGCTATCCGTTGGCAGAGGTGCTTCTGGCCCCCACACCTGTGCAGGGAGACGAGGCTCCTCCGCAGATCGTCGCGGCGCTCGAAGCGCTCAACGAGCAGGGCGACGTGGACGTCATCATCGTCGCTCGCGGTGGCGGCAGCCTGGAGGAATTGTGGGCCTTCAACGACGAGCGGGTGGCCCGTGCCGTTGCT
>Ga0172364_10002098_pt1 | contig 15691 bp, 10 predicted proteins | sample LakKivSesite10cm_FD_114545 | JGI IMG/M metagenome (GOLD analysis project Ga0172364, IMG submission 114545) | Sediment microbial communities from Lake Kivu, Rwanda - Sediment site 10cm | ecosystem: Environmental > Aquatic > Freshwater > Lake > Sediment | place: Rwanda: Western Province, Lake... | reverse complement strand
TTACACCGAGTACATGGTCGACCTGATGGGTCTGGTCATCCACACCTGGCCGGTTAACCACTCGCAGCTCGGCGAGATCCTGCCGAACGGCAACCTTCTTGTCGACAACTACGGCTACGGGCTGAATGAGCTCGCGCCCGATGGGAAGGAGATCTGGAGCTGGCGTGGGGAGTACCATCATGACTTCGAGAGGCTGCCAAACGGCAACACGATCCTGCTGGTTGCGAAAAAAGAGCCCGTGATTCCGGGGTTCTATGCCCGTGGGATGGAGCCCGATCATATGCGCACCGACCACATGATAGAGATCGATCCCTCGGGCCGGGTGATCTGGGACTTCTCCTTCGGCGACCACCTAGCGGAGCTCAAGGAACTCGCCGGGCTGCCATGGCCTGTGCGCTACGTGTCCAGGGACTGCGATGGAAAGGAGCGGGAGGTTGGGCCTGCGGACTGGGCCCACACCAACACCATAGAGGTCCTCCCGGACACGCCCCTTGGCCGAAGGGATGACAGGTTCAGGGCGGGAAACCTTCTCTTCAGCTTCAGGGCGCTTGACATCATAGGCGTGATCGATCGAGACCGGGAGAGGGTCGTCTGGGCGTGGGGGCTCGGGATTCTGGACGGCCAGCACCAGCCAACAATGGTGCCGGACGGGAGAATCCTCCTCTTCGACAACGGAACCTACAGGCGCCGATCGGCCGTCATCGAGATGGAGCCGGACAAAGGTAGGATCGTCTGGACATACGAGGATGGGGCGAACTTCTATTCGCCGTTTCGGTCCGGGGTCCAGAGTTTGCCCAACGGAAATACCTTGATCTGCGAGTCCGATGCGGGGCGGATCTTCGAGGTGACTCGAAGAAAGAGGATCGTGTGGGACTACTGGTCACCATTCCTTGGACAGGGACCGGTGAACCAGGGCAGGCACATCTACAGGGCAACCCGGTACTCAGAGGACTACGTGGCCCCGGTCTTGGATTCCAGGAAGGAGAGGATCGCGTCCGTCGGGGACTCGTCAGGCAGGCCGCTCACGACATTCAGGCAAGCTCTGGAATACTACCAGAAAGCCCTCAACCCTTGATGTGGATGTCTGGCCTGGTTGGAGGAATGCTCCACGGCTTGGGCAAGAGCCGGTTTGACTCCGCGGATCAAGGCCAGATACGTAGTCTCAGTATGGGTATGATTTCTGCGTATGATCACTAGTTATGTCCCGGGCAACCTATCTGTCTGTCCCCACTCCGGATCGCCGGGTTATTCCGAATCCGGACCGAATGGGGAATCGATCCGGTCGACGATGGCTGGAAGGGGCAGGTCCTGATGAACCTTAGACAACCAAATGCGAATGAGGCCACGGGGACATTCAACCGCTCCAGAAGCGTGGTCCCCATGTCTGGCATCTGCACCAGGTGCATCGATGGCTGCACCGGGGGTTGCGAGACTTGGCTTTCCTCTTTCAGAGGTCGCGAGGTGCTCTACGCTGGACCCTTCGGGGGAGTGACGATCGGCGCAGACAAGAACTACCCCGTGGATTACTCGCATCTGAACATACAGGGATACGCGGCTGGGGCCAAGGGATTGCCCGAGGGCGTGGAGGCCGGGCCCGACACCGCACTGTTCTCCAAGGTCAACACCGAGGCCGAGTATGGGTGGAAGAGAAAGGTCAGGATGAGGCTTCCCATCTTCACGGGGGCCTTGGGTTCCACCGATATCGCCTTCATCAACTGGGAACATTTTGCGATAGGGGCTGCGATCTCCGGCATCACCTTGGTCTGCGGGGAAAACGTGTGCGGGGTGGATCCTCAGCTTCAGCTCGACGGCAAGGGAAAGGTCAGCAAGTCTCCGGAGATGGATCGGCGCATAGAGACCTACGAGAGGTTCCAGGGCAAGTATGGTGAGATTCTGGTCCAAATGAACGTGGAGGACACCCGGTTCGGGGTTGCGGAGTACGTGTCGTCCAAACACGACCTGAAGACGATTGAGCTGAAATGGGGGCAGGGAGCCAAGTGCATAGGCGGGGAGATAAGGGTGAATAGTCTGGAGAGGGCGGTTGAGCTGAGGAAGCGGGGGTACCTCGTCGAGCCGGATCCGAGCCTTGAGGCCACATGCCTGGCTTTCAAGAACGGTGCTGTGAGGGAGTTCGAGCGGCATTCCCGGGTCGGCTTCGTGGAGAAGGATGCATTTCTAGCCGAGGTGGACCGGCTTCGCGGTCTGGGTTTCAAGCGGATCACTCTGAAGACGGGGGCATACTCGCCGGTTGAACTGGCAATGGCCCTCCGGTACGGCGCCGAGGCGAAGCTGGACCTGATCACGATCGATGGTGCGCCCGGTGGCACGGGGATGAGCCCGTGGCCCATGATGAACGAGTGGGGCATACCCACATTCTACCTGCAGTCCTTGGTCTATCGTTTCTGCGAACAGCTGAACGGGAGGGGGATGAGGGTGCCGGACCTGGCGATGGCCGGGGGCTTCTCAACCGAGGATGGGGTGTTCAAGGCACTCGCCATGGGCAGCCCGTACTTCAAGTGCGTGTGCATGGGAAGGGCGCTGATGATCCCGGGTATGGTGGGAAGGAACATCAGCATCTGGCTCAAGGAGGGCAAGTTGCCCAAGACCGTTGCCAAATACGGCACAACTGCTGAGGAGATCTTTGTCTGCTACGAGGAGATCAAGGAGCAGTACGGCAAGGACGCGGCCAAGATCCCCCTGGGGGCCGTGGGCATATACACGTACTGCCAGAAGTTCAAGGTGGGCCTCCAGCAACTCATGGCCGGCACCCGGAACTTCAGTCTGTCCGCGGTATCCAGGAAGGACCTAATGGCCCTGACGCGCGAGGCCGAGGACGTTTCAGGCATACCCTACGTCATGAACGCCTACGCCGAGGATGCCAACAGGATACTCGAAAGCTGATCCTGGGCCCACGCGAAAAGCTTTCTACCGTGCCCTCCAGTGCGAGCTAGGTGAAGGGCTTGATGCCAAAGGAAAGGGAGCACATTAACTCGGTCGGCATGAGGCTGGCGAGGATCGAGGCGGGTTCGTTCGTGATGGGCTTCACGGGCCCCGCAATCCCCCCGGAGCTGGCCCGTCTCCCGCATCGGACGCTCGGGGACTTTGACGAACATCCCGCCCACAAGGTCACCATTAGCCGGCCCTTCTACATGGGGATCTTCGAGGTGACCAATGCTCAGTACGAGATGTTCGACCCCTCTCATCACAAGGTGCGGGGAAAGCTCGGATTCTCAAAGGAAGATGACGAGGCGACGGTGTTCGTCGACTGGAATGAGGCTTCTCGCTACTGCCGTTGGCTCTCCAAGCGGGAACGCCTCCCCTATCGTCTGCCCACCGAGGCCGAGTGGGAGTATGCGTGCCGCGCCGGGACGACGACCCACTACCACACCGGCAACTCCCTGCCGGAGCAGTTCCACAATAACCCCAAGGTCAGCTGGTTTCCCGACCCCGATCCTCGCAGGCTCGATCACCCTGTTATCCTGACGGTCGGCCGGACCCCGCCCAACCCCTGGGGCCTCTGCGACATGCACGGCAACGTGGAGGAGTGGTGTCAGGACTGGTACGGCCCCTACATTACGCGAAGCCAGAGGGACCCCGTGGGACGCGTGGACGGGGACTTCAAGGTGACGCGGGGCGGGAGCCACTCCACCGAGCTCTGCTACCTCAGATCCGAGAACCGAATGGGCACCCTGCCCGAGGACAAGAGCTGGCTTGTCGGCTTTCGGGTCGTGTTGGGACCCAGGCCGGCGGGGAAGCCCCTTCCGCGTGCGCGGCCGGAACTGCACCAACGCGGGGTGAGCCAGCGCGGGCGTTCCGCACTGCCCCGCGGCTACAATCCAGCGAGGCCATATTTCCTGGGGCCACGGAAGTATGTCAAGATCCCGCCTGACTCGGACGGCCCCATGTTCTCCCACCACAATCATGACCCAGCCATAGTGGCCTGTCCCAACGGCGACCTGCTGGCGATCTGGTACTCGTGCATTGAGGAGCCGGGCAGGGAGTTGTGCCTCTTGGCGAGCCGTCTGCGCCACGGCCGTGGGGAATGGGACCAGGCCTCGCCGTTCTGGGACGCACCGGATCGCAACGACCATGCGCCCGCATTGTGGTTCGACGGCAAGGGTACCATCTACCATTTCGTTGGGCTTTCGGCCGCCGCAACCTGGGGCAACACGGCGACGGTTCTGAGGACATCCAAGGACAGCGGGGCCACCTGGTCGAAGGCCAGGCTGATCAACCCGGAGCACCGCCCGCGCCAGATGCCGGTTGAGTCCGTCTTCCGCACCCGTGAGGGGTACATCGTCTTGCCCTGCGATGCAGTGACAGGAGGGGAGGGCGGCACGGCGATCCACATAAGCAAGGACGGCGGCAGGACTTGGTTTGATCCCGGGGGCAGGACTGCTGGGATACACGCCGGCATAGTTCAGCTTGAGGACGGCCGGCTCATGGCGCTGGGGCGCGGGAACAACATAGACGGGATGATGCCGAGGAGCATCTCGGCGGATATGGGAGTGACATGGACATACAGCGCGAGTCCCTTCCAGCCAATCGGAGGAGGGCAAAGGCTGGTACTGCTTCGGCTGCAAGAGGGCCCGATCTTCTTCGCATCCTTTGCCAAGGAGATGATGATCGTGGACGCGTCGGGCCGGGAACGTGCAGTGTCGGGCCTCTTTGGTGCGATCTCGGTCGACGAGGGCGAGACATGGCCCTTCAGACGCCTCATCAGCGACGACGGGCCCGGCCGACAGGTCGAGACGACGGACGGGGTGCCCTTCACCATGAGCGCGAGCAGCGCTGAGCCGCGAGGCTACCTTTCGGTTTGCCAGGGCGCCGGTAACATCATCCATCTGATCAGCAGCCGACAGCACTATGCTTTCAACTTGGCATGGCTGACGGCGCGTGCTCCGGCCATCAAAGGGTGAGTTGCCGGCGCGGCTCAGGAGCTGCGGCCGGCTGCCCACTCAGCCAGATCCAGAAGTGCCTGTTTGTACCGGTTGTCGGGGAGTGGCGCGAGTGCATCTTGGGCCTTTCGGGCGTGGGCATGGGCCTCATCAAGCGCGTCGTCAATCGCCTTCGACGAACTAATTTCCTTGATGGCTGCTCGTAGGCCGGAGCTGGTCGGCGGACCACGAAGGACGGACTCGATGAGGTGACGGTCACCACCGTTCTCCAGGTACAGGATGGTTGGAAGCGTCACCGAGCCCCGGGCAAGGTCGGTCTGGCAAGGTTTCCCGAGATCCGCTAGATCGCCCAGGAAATCCAGCACGTCGTCGGCTATCTGGTAGGCGATGCCGAACTCTCGCCCGTAGTGGCGCAGCGCGCCAAGGGGATCCCCCTCCAGATCCGCAAGGATTCCGGCTGACTCGCATGCAGCGGAGTACAGCGATGCGGTTTTCGCTTGTATGGTCCGGTAGTACACCTGCCTGTAGGAATCCGTCGCGTTCGAGGCGAACGTCTGTGCTATCTCCCCGGCGCAGATCGTGCAGAACGCCTCGGCCAGAACCTCGAGTATGCCGGGACGGCCTAGGCCCGCTGCCAGGGAGACCGCCTTCGACAGTAGCAGGTCCCCGGCAAGGATGGTGGCGTTGACCGGCCAGGCCACATGACAGGCCTCGGCAGATCGCCGCGTCGGGGCCTGATCCAAGACATCGTCGTGTATCAAGGTCGCCGCATGGATCATCTCGATCGCTCCGGCCAACACCGCACAGCGATGGTCCGGCAGGTCGAATGCCCTTCCCGCCAGCATGACCAAGGCGGGGCGGACTCTCTTCCCTCCGCGCAAGGAACGGAGAAGCACGGAGCGCACGGGCTCCTCCGACCCGTTCAGCGCCTCGTGTATGACCGTTTCCATGTCCTGCATCTGGTCCCGGATCGGCTCGAGCATATCGCCATAGGTCAGTTGATTCGTCATGGAGCCTTGCCTCCTGAGATGTATGGGGTCATGAAACATGAGGGATCGTGAGCCAGGTAGTCGCCCGCGGCAGCGAGGGATCGTCCCCTGCAGCCGCCGCATAGGCTGATGTACCGGCACTCGGCGCAGTCTCCCTTCAACTTCTCCTCGCGCAGCCGCAGGTTCTGGAAGACCGGCGAGTCCGACCATATGCTGGAGAAGGCAGAGCGGCGGATGTTTCCACAGCTGACTGGCATGAATGGGCAGGGGAGGACCTCTCCGTCCGGCTTGATGTACACGAAGCCCCGGCCGGCGGAACAGCCGTGGAAGACCTTTCGCGCCAGCGACAGGAAAGGCCCTCCCTCAATGCCTGCGTTCCTGAGCAGGTAGGCCCAGTACTGCGGCCCCGCTACTGGTTCCAGGATGCCGCGGGATCGGGCCTGCGCCTCAGCCATGAAGCGTATGAGGTGCTCATTGTCAGCCTTGTCCAGGGCCGAACCCTCGATCCCCTTCCCCCTGCCCACCGGCACAAGTTGGTACATCAGGATGATGCTGGCCCCAAGCCTCTCCACGTCATTCATGATGCTTTGGACCTTCTCGAGGTTCTGCTCCATCGCGGTGATGTTGATGTGGAGCAGGATGCCGGCCCGGCGGAGGGCCTTCATCCCCCTGACGGCGGACGCGAAGGCGCCGGCGCAGCCCCGCACCATATCATGGGTCTGCTCATCCCCGTCCAGGCTGACGGCTGCGATGGCCACGCCACAGGCCCGGAGCCGGCGAGCCACATGGTCGTCGACCAGGGTGGCGTTGGTCGCAATCGTGTTGACGAAGCCGAGCGCCTGTGAGTAGGCAAGCAGCTGGTAGAGGTCGTCCCTCATGAGTGGTTCGCCTCCGGTGAAGGCCATCATCCTGAACTCCTTGACCCCGGCAAGCTGGTCCAACAGCGCCTTCCCCTCCTCGGTGTCAAGCTCCTCGCCCATCCCGGTGCTCGGGACATGGCAGTGGATGCAGTTGAGGTTGCATGCCGCGGTCATCTCCCACACCGGATGGGACGGGAATCCTATGCACCCCATGCCCCGGGCGCCCGCGGCCCCTCTTAGGCATCTGGGCCCGTACCTCATAAACCAAAGCGGCATTGCGGCCCAATTCGTCAGGGCCCCTATGCACAGCGCGGCTCCCGCCTGTCGAAGGATCAGGCCCGGCGAGGACCAGAAGGGGCGGACCTTCCGCCTAGGCCTTTCCCCCCATTCGCGCAGCCAATCGGCCATTTCACCACAGCCCGAACGCCAGGATGTAGCTGGCGGTTGTGCCCAAGTTGACCAGGAGGTTGGCCCCGCACAGCTTCTCCAAGGCTGGCCTGTCTCGCCACCGTCCGCGAAGTACCAAGACCGAAAGGGCAAGCGAAAGGGCAAGCACCGGGACGTAGACCCACCCGGCCATGCTCGGAACACCCCTGGTCAACGAAGCGGCGAGTGCAGCCCAGCTTCCCAACGACGCGACCGCGTAGACTACAGCAGCCCTTTCACGTCCGATGCGCACCGTCAGGTTTGATTTGCCGGCCTGCAGATCGGCAGGGTAGTCCGGGAACTCGTTTAGCAGGATCACGTTGAAGATCGTAAGCCCGATGGGCACGGCGACCCAGTGGATCAGCCCCACGATCCTTGCGGACTGGAGGTAGAACCCGACGGCCACGGGCAACCACCCGTAGCAGAACGCTATCCATAGCTCCCCCCATCCTCGGCTCACCCACCTCAGCGGCTTGGAGGAGTAGAAGAAACCGCCTAGAATGCCCAAGGCACCCAACGGGATGGTGAAGGCCCCGGTACGGTAGCCCCACTGCAGGGTGGCCCCTATGCAGCAGGCAAGGGTCAGGCTCGCCAGCGAGGCCAATAGCGCGGCTCGCCGGGGGAGCAGCCCGCGCTGCAACACCCCGGAGCCACCGGCGAACCGGCTGGTGCCGAGCGATGCGGACAGCGAGTCCTCGGCGTAGTCCCAGTATTCGCCCGCAAAGTAGGTCATCAGCATCACGGCGACGACCCCGAGGGCGCCCCACGCGGATGCCTCAAGTCGGAACGAATTCTCCATCCTCCAGGCAAGGACGATGCCCAGGATGAATGGCAGGAGGCCGACTGAGTGGAACGGCGGACGCGAGAGAGCCAGCCATGCGCGAATCCTGAGTGTGAATACCGACAATCTGAAGCCTCGCTCCGCCATGCGTTGGAACCACCGGGATCGCGAGCTGAATAATCTTGACAATCCCTGGCCCCATCAACGCGACTTGAAAAGGGTGCTACTCATCTGTCAACGCGCTCAAGGAATCATGTGTGGAGCGGTCGGGCACCCAGGCTTGGCGGTCCGGCATCTCTCACTTCCTGGCTACAGGCCATCGGTAGATGCTAGACATTTTAGAGGATGTGCGTGCGTCGGCGGCTTGGATGAGGCCCAAAGGCGTAGCAACCTTGCGGCGACTATCCGAGCACCTTTCCGTGCATACTGGCCCCGTCAACGCGGGAATCATCCAAGACAGCTCCTCCGCGCTTCTCATCGATTTTGGGCCAGGCAATGTGATGGACGATTGTCTTAGGCTTGGTATCGAGGATGTGCAAATGATCCTTTTCACCCATCATCACCGGGACCAGGCATGTGGTGCATGGATTGCCGAGAAGGGCGTCCGGGTAGGGGTTCCACAAGGAGAAAGGTCGTATTTCGAGGATGTGGGCAGCTACTGGAACAAGCCCGAGACTCGGTGGCACCTCTACAACTTCCACCCCCATCACTTAATGCTGGCCGAATCCCTGCATGTGGACCGAACACTCAGCGAGGGCGACCTCATCGAATGGGGCCCGGCCCGGATTTCCGTGCTGGATACCCCGGGGCACACCAATGGCAGCATCAGCTATCTGGTCGAAGCCGATGGGCAGAGGGTCACCTTCTGCGGCGATGTCATCCATAGCCAGGGCAAGGTGTGGGAGGTCCACAGCCTGCAGAAGGGGAAGGAAACGACCGACTACCACGGGTTCATGGGTGCCCGGGAGGAGCTGATGGCAAGCCTTGAGAAGATCAGAAGGGCAGGGCCATCGCACCTGGTCCCATCGCACGGACGGATCATGAGCTCCCCGAGCCGCGCGATCGATCTTCTGGCACGGCGGATGAGATCGTGCTACGATCTCTACACGGCCTCGTCCGCGCTCCGGTTCTATTTTCCCAAGCTCTTCCCCGGCCGCTTGGAGGGTCCTGGCGTGATGCCGATGAGAAGCTGCAAGCCCGTCCCCGGCTTCCTGTTGCACTTCAACACGACGTGGATGGTGGTTTCAACGGATGGTTCCGCCTTCGCGATGGACTGTGGCTCGCCCTCGGTGGTGGAGTGGGTGCGAAAGCTCTCATCGGAGGGTTCCATCAGCCGGGTGGAGGCCCTGTGGATCACGCACTACCACGATGACCACGTGGATGCGGTCCCCGAGTTCAAACACGAGTTCGGCTGCCCGGTGATCGCTGACGCCCACGTTGCGCAGGTCGTCGAAAACCCGCTTGCCTGGGACCTTCCATGCATCTCGCCTGTCACGGCCCCGGTGGACAGGAAGACGGGCAACGGGGAGACATGGCGGTGGCCTGAGTTCACCATGACTGCCTACCATCTCCCAGGACAGACGCTCTACCACGGTGGGCTGCTTGTCGAGGGGAGGGGGCTGCGGCTGTTCTTCTCCGGGGATTCCTTCACCCCGGGGGGCATGGATGACTACTGCGCCGGAAATCGGAATTTCCTGGGGAAGGGAAAGGGCTTCGACCTGTGCCTGTCCCTGCTGGAGCGGCTGAAACCGGATCTCATCTTCAACTGCCACATCGAGAAGGCGTTTGATTTGACGCCCGGGGAGCTGGCGTTCATGCGGCGCAACTTGGCGCAGCGATTCCGTGAGTACGGAAGGCTCATAGCTTGGGACGATCCGAACTACGGGATCGATGGGAGCTGGGTGCGTTGCGTCCCGTACGAACAGAGGCTGGAGCCGGGACGGAGGGCGCATCTGGATGTGGTGATCACGAATCACTCCAGTGCGGCTCGACGCGCCCGCTGTGCAGCGGCCTTCCCCAGGACTTGGCATATCCGGGACAAAGCCGTCGGCGGGGCGGTGATCCATGCGGGCAAGGAGGGCTCGATCCCGCTATCCTGGGTCGTCCCCAATGATGGATTGCAGGGGAGGTTCGTCGTGCCGGTAGATGTCATTTACGGAGATCGGTTTCTGCCCCAGGTGACAGAGGCGATCGTCGAAGTTGTGTAGTCTGCATCCGACCGATTCGCTAGGATTTCGCGTTGGACTCGGGAGCATCATTGGGCTCCAGTCCCACGGATCGTTCAGGATGATGTAGTAGCTGGGGGTGCGTCGCATTTATAGATGCAGTCGGCTTCGCCGTTGGCGGTCGGGGTTGCGGAGATACTGCCGTTCTGTGGCGATTGCACTGCTAGCCTTGGTCTGGCTACCTGGGTCTCTGTCTAAGACCGACGATCTCGGCAGGGTGAGGGTCCTATTCCTGGGCGCGACGGCGGCGAGAGGCATGCTGTCGGCGGATCCGACGCTCCAGGTCTACCTCGTTCCGGCCTACCTTTACGGGATGGGGTACGATATGGTCCGGCGCTCGCTGCGGACCTACATGCCGCGTACCTATGCAAAGCTTGCGGACTCCCATGACGTCATCTACATATGCGACTCGGGTGCCAGCGCCTATACGACCACATGGCTGGAATGGATGTCAGACGCGGTGGTCGCCGATGGGCTGGGCTTGATCATGTCGGGAGGGGCGGAGAGCTTCGGCGGACATCTCACCACGCCCTCTTGGGGCGATACCTCCGTGGGTGAGGTGCTGGCAGTCGACTGCCATGTCACTCCCCTGCTCGACAGGTTCTTCAGGCTGGTCGTTACGAAGCCGCACGATCCCCTCATGTCGTCCCTCCCCTTCGAGACCGCGCCGGCGTTCCACACCATCAACAGCCAGGCCTCCCCAAAGGAGGGTGCCGTGATCTTGGCAGTGGAGAACCTACCCGCTAGGAACCTCGCGGCGGTCGTCATCCAGGTCGGCCGGGGAAGAAGCCTGGCGTTCATGCCCTACATAGCGAATCCCAGCTCCATCATCGTCCCGTTCGCGGGGTGGGAGTTCTACATAGACTTCCTCTGCAACGTCATGATCTACCTGGGCCAGGCTCCCCTTCCCGCGGACTACCTCAGGATACACGCCCTGCGGAGCAAGCTCAGCGTGTATTCGGAGCTGCGAAGGATGGTCATCGACTTCCTGTCGTTTGCGGACACGTTTGGCGCAAACACAGCACAGGCCGACGCCCGCATCACACTGGGGGATGGCAGGGTTGCCGAGGCCCGAGCGCTGTACATAAGGAAGGAGCTGGATGAGTCGGAGGCGCTGATAGTCCAGGCGTTCGCAAGCCTGGATGAGGCACAGAAGCTCACCATGAAGGCAAAGGACCGGGCGCTGGCCTGGGTCTACGCGATCGAGTGGCTTGCGGTCACCGGGACGACCCTGTCCTGCGGATTTGTGCTTTGGTCCTTGATGGTCCGGCGCAGGATGTACAGGGAAGTCGGGGCCACCAGGCTTGCAGCCTAGCGATGGGAACCGGATAGACTTCACCATGCCCCGAAGAGGGGGTAGATCCCGCTGACCGGGGAGATGCCCGTCACCTGTTCTCCGAACCAGCTCACCCGGTAGCGCTTGTGGTAGACGAACTCTGTAGCATCGCAACGCTCCGGCGCGAAGGTGATCTGGAAGACTGTGCCTGATTCCTTGTTGGGAAGCAGGAGGTATTCTCCCAGGCGCAAGCCTCTGGCCTCCTTGCCGTTGAGCGTCGCCTTCAGGGAGGCGGGGGCGATGCGGCCGGGCACGCGCACCAAGAGGTTGAGGGGCATCTTCACCGTGATCAGGAGCTTTCCTTCCCTGGGCAGGAAACTCTCAACCTTCGCAAGTTGACTGTCCCAGGAGAAGAGGAGGTTGACTCGGATGCCCAGATCCGTTTGGGTGATTATGTGGCGGGTGAATTCGCAGATGGCTTGAACGGCACCCTGCGTGATATCGATCGTGTTGATGGGGGAGTGGGGAGTCTGCAGGTGGGCGCTGGGGGTTGGGAAGCCGAATCCGCCGATCATCCGCTTCTCCATATCGCGTTCAGAGTCCCCTTTCGGCTGTGGGTTCTCCTTCACGAAATGGTCCTCCAGCACTTGGCTCGGAAGGAGGGCGGAGCGCATGAAGGTTTCCGCTTGGCTGTAGTATCTGGGGTCGCGCAACTCCGCAAGTAGGAGTTGGATCTGGATGAGGTCGCCGATCTGGTTCACCTCGCCTTGGTCGGTTTCCAGCCAGGCCATTTCCTTGCACCATCCGTAGCTGCTGTAGAACTCGCGCAGGCCGAGCTCGTAGGCCCTCCGAACTGCATCCACCAGCGCTTCGTCCCGAATCATGGCCGCGTACTCGAGGATGCCGCTCAGGGAGCAGGTGATGGAGTGAATGTGGTTTCCCGCGAGGTCGGCAAGAAGCCCTTCCTTTGTGAAGGAGCGTTCCATCACGCACCTGCTGTACCTGTCTGCGAGCTCGAGCGCAAGGGGGTCACCCGTGGCTTTGTAGTATCTGACCAGTGGCCCCACGAGGCGTCCGGCTGTGGTGGTTTGCACATCACCGATGCCCTGGAACACGCCCTCGCGCCCAGCCAGACGCACGAGTTCGGCGGAGAGGGCTCCCTTCTGGTCGGTGATGCGGGCCAGAGTACCGAGCATCTCTTGGGCGCAGTCCTTCGCGGCGGGGGTATTCCGGCGTTTGACAAGCCAGGTGAGGCCCTCAAGGCCCTCGCGCATGTTGTGGAACTCCACGCCTCGCTTCTTGGTCTGGGGATGATAGAAGGAGGGCAGGCAATCCTCGTTATCATAGCAGGCGAGCAGGTAGCGGGTGTGGACATCCTCGGCATGTTCTGGGACCGGACGGTTGAGGACCTCCTCTGTGTAGAAGAGGGCATCAATTGCCCGACCCGTGACATGGGGGATGCCTATCTCAAGGGCGTGGCTAGCGAAGGCGGTCCCGTCATCTCGCCGGGTGATGTGGAAGAATGGCTCCTCGTATTGGTCCGCGTCCAGCATTCCGCACAGGTAGTTCGTTGCCAGCTCAAGCCGTTCTGCCAAGTCGGGGGAGAACCATTCCGCCTTTCGCATGCCCCTTGCCTGCCTATCTCATACTCTGCGTCTAGGTCGGTGGCCCTTGGCGGCCGAATAGGCTATGCATTCTATCTCAACAAGCATGCTGGGAACCACCAAGCCCGTCACAACGGTTGAGCGAGCCGGCTGGTCTTTCGGAAAGTAGCTCCGATATACCTCGTTCATTGGGGCAAAGTAGCTGGCGTCGCGCAGGAAGACCGTTACCTTGACCACATCATCAAGCGATGAGCCAGCTGCCTCTAGGATCTGCCTCACATTCTCCAGGCATTGTCGGGTCTGGGCCTCTATGCCCGATACCTCTTTGCCGCTAGCATCTGCGAACCCCGGTTGACCCGATACGAAGATGTAGTCTCCAGCCTTTATCGCTGGAGAAAACGGAAGGGGATATTTGGACATCTTGGGCACTGAAACAACCTCCTTACCCATGGTCTAGCCTCGGGCGTTTGCCGTGGCGCCTTGAGATAAATGCGTTGCCAAGCTCCGCATGCAAGGCCATGGGCAACCAGGGCGACTGCTGCCGGATATGGAGCAGATGACCAGACGAGTACGCAGCCCATGATATGAGTGGGAGTTCGGCCGCCGACAACGTGGGGCAGGTCCTCACGGAGGGTGTCTTCGGACCTACTTTGACGTGGTCACAGCGCCGAGTTGCTTCATCAGGTCTAGGGTATCATACCTGTTCCACATTTCCGCGATCTTGCCGCCGGCCAAGCGGTGGATCTGGATCCCCCATCCCCTCACCTTCCTATTGGAAGCTTTGACGCCGCCAAACACGCCCTTGTGTGTGGCAGTCAGTGTATAGCGGATCGCTGCCTTGTCCCCCTCAATGACCAGATCATCAATGGTCAAGCGAGCGTCCGGGAATGCGGTGAAGACATCATCGTGGTCCTTCATGTAGCCGTCTAGGCCGCGTATCTCGCTCCCATCGCCGCCGTGCAGGACGAGGTCGGTGGCCACCAACTCGCCCATTGCGGCCGCTGTGGCAGCCGTCGCTTTGTTCCACTCCTCAAAGAAACGACGCTCAAGTGCCCTGAGCTCCTTTTGTGACATGGCATATCACCCGCCAATTGCTGGCCGATGTTTCTTATACATATTACGAAGGTATCAGGGTATCTTGGTGGGTTTCGAGCCGAAAAACAGGTTTGGAATGTGAAATTTATATGAGCAAATCGTTACTCGACGTGCAGAAATCATGCTCGTAGAGGCTTGAATCATGACACCGCGAAGCAGGATACAGTATGGCGATCTGATCGTTGTGGCACTGATCTGGGCGGGAATCCTATCCTTCGTCCCTAACGTGCCGGGCCTTGGCCCCGACGGGCCCTATGTGGGCCCCTTTGAGCCGCCCTACATAAACATCACCCCACTCATCGACCTCGCTCCACCCGTGACGAACATCTCGCTCGCGGGCACGCTGGGTGAAAACAACTGGTACACATCGGCCGTGACGGTTACGCTCACGGCAGTGGATTCGTTCTCGGGGGTTGACAAGACCAACTTCTACTACGTAAGGGAGACGGACACCGGATTGGTGATCTGGTCAGAGTACAATGCACCCTTCAAGATCAACAACGATGGCAAGTGGAAGGTAGTGTACAGGTCGGTAGACAAGGCAGGCAACATCGAGGCGTCTAAAACCAAGAGCGTGTGGATCGACAAGACTGCGCCCGACGGCTCGATCATCATCGAGGCAAACGCCCAGTACACAAGCGACAGGACCGTTGACCTTGCGCTGTCCGCCTCTGACGCCGTCTCAGGTGTGTCGATGATGCGTTTCAACACTGATAACGGGACTTGGAGCGCATGGGACGCCTTCAGCGCCACGAAGTCCTATGACATATCGGGCGGCGACGGATCAAGGAGCGTCTACGTCCAGTTCAAGGACAAGGCGGGCGTCGTATCCCAGGGACGCTTTGATTCGATCATCTTGGATACTCTGCCGCCCACCGTTTCGTTCGCAGTTGAGAACGGAAGCAAAGTCAAGTCCTCCACATTCACCGCGAACTGGACGGGCGAAGACCCAGGTTCCGGGGTTGACCACTACGAAACCCGCATCGACGGAGGAGGCTGGATCAACACTGGGTCGTCGCCGACTTCCACCTTCAGCGAGCTTGGCGACGGGAAGCACACCGTCGAGGTCAAGGCGGTCGACAAGGTCGGCAGATCCGAGGTATATGCGCTGAGGATCACGGTGAACAGAAGCCCGCTGGGCGGCCCCGGGTACATGGAGGAGCTGCTGCTCATCATCGTCATCGCCGCGGTGGCGGTCGGTGCCGTTCTGTACTGGCTGAGCAAGAGGCCCAAGAAGCCCCCCACACCTTCCCGGCTGAACGTCAAGGTTGAGCCCGCCGAGATCATCGCCGATGGAAAGTCATCGTCCACCATCACCGTCGAGCTTCTGGACAAGAAGGGGAAGCAGGCGGATGCACAGTCGGAGGTTCAGATCACGCTATCGGCCACCTCGGGCAGGTTGCCGAGCCCGGTCGTCCGGATACCCAGGGGACGCAACTCCGGCACAGCCGTTCTGGTGTCCTCGACGGAGTTCGGGACGCTATCCATTTCGGCCGAGGCAGCCGGGCTGGAGGGCGGAACCGCGAGGATGACCTTC
>Ga0172364_10002094_pt1 | contig 15712 bp, 13 predicted proteins | sample LakKivSesite10cm_FD_114545 | JGI IMG/M metagenome (GOLD analysis project Ga0172364, IMG submission 114545) | Sediment microbial communities from Lake Kivu, Rwanda - Sediment site 10cm | ecosystem: Environmental > Aquatic > Freshwater > Lake > Sediment | place: Rwanda: Western Province, Lake... | reverse complement strand
CTCTTTTTTAGTTATGTCAGATTTTCTTCCTTCACCCATTTTTTTCCAGTGTTTTTTATATAGAACCACAATCACTTCTACCGGAGCAATGACATAGGGCGCCCTGGCGCTGAGCCAAGACCCCCAAGCGGTTCTACGGGAAATGTTTTGCTCGTTCCAGATAATTGTAGAATGGTATTTCCAGCCTATCTCTTTAGCGATGGTGGTGATATCCGCGCATACGCTTTGCTGTCCACCTTTGTTTTTATCTAATGGAATATTAAGACAAAACCTACCATCTTCTTTTGCTAATTTTATGGCTTTTGCAAGCCAAGCTTGTGTAAAATTCAGGTAATCCTCATAAGAAATTTCGTCATCGTAAGAATTATAGCTGATGTCAACATTATAAGGAGGCGAGGTAATAATCAAATCAACACTATTTTCTTTTAGGCAATTGGTTTTTAAAAAATCGTCATTATAAATCCGGATTGAATCAGTTTGAAAATAGAACTTCTGATTTTTTGAAGATTTCATCAAGTTATCCTCCGAAAACTTGCGTCTGTGCCTTGCTCATTAGGAGTATATTCAATAAGCAAGATGCTACCATTTACATTCTGAGCGTTTCTCTTTCGGGAGAAATCTATCACTTCTGAGTCAAACTTTTTGCCGATAAGAGAACCGATAATCAAATCAGAATGGATATTTACTATTTCTCTTCGCTTAAATAAGTCCATATAGAAAAGAAGTTGACTCAAATCTTTGGTGGTGCATCTATCGGTTTTAACCTCACAGATAATATATTTCTTATTCTGATTTTCACTGTTTCCAATGCACAAAATATCCATACACTTCCGGGTAGTTTGAGCAATAAAGACCTCATTCATAAAATCAGAGATAGGACCTAATATCTCAACAAGAGCAGGGTCCTTTTGTCCAAGTTTATACATCAATAGAGCTTTAATAGAATTTTCAAACCGACCAATATCCTTAATAAATTCTCTGAGTGGTCTAGCGTTCCTTGTTAATGATATAGGAGAAAAGTTAACTTTTTGTTCCTGCCTTCGCATTCTATAATCCCTGTGAAGAAGCCTTAAAGTCTCTTTCGCTTCTCCGCCATCCTCAATTTTCCGAACGCTCCTTGCCTCTATATTCATTTCATTTTCCAGAGTAGCTAATGACCAAATTTTACGCTGTTCTATAAGCTCATAAAACTCCACCACTTCTATATTAGCATCATATTCGCAAAGATACCTATATTTAGGATAAGGCTCAAATAAAAACCGATAGGGAAATATCTCATAAGAATCTTTCCAGATTCTGGTTGCATCATAAAATGGGGGTTCTCTAACAATGTAAATACCATGAATTCTGCTCGGCCCATCATTAGCTAAAACATGAAAAAATACCTTATCCCCCTTTTGCATCCCTACTAAGTCCCGAATAATTGAAAATTGGGTTTGGGCGGAAAATTTACGGTATTTCCCGCTCTGCCCGATATTGCCAATTTTATTCCCATAAATACCCTTGGCTCGGGAAATCTCCCAATCCCTTTCAGAAATTGAACAGATAAAAGCTCCCATAATTATTCCTCATATATGAACAATTGAATCGGTTTTCGCTTCTGCATCTTGTTGTATTGCTCTACAAACTCAATAACTGAATCGTCATACTTCTGGGCAACAATAATTGGCTCCACCTCCATATAATTACCTTTTGCCTTCTGCTTTACAACTTTTTCCAAGAGCCCACGAAATTTTTTTATCTGCTCATCGGAACAGACAGAGTTTATACACTGGATAAAATAATATCCTGAATTTAAATATCCTTCAGAATTGTTAACAAACTTTTTTTCTATCAAAAGTGTTTGCTCTCCATCATCTTTTTCTACAAGAAATAATAACCCATCTATGGCTTGGTCAAAAATATCAGCTGAATATAAATCCTTACACAAAGTTTTATATGGGTCTAAAATTGAAAGTTTTTTAACCATTTTTTATTATCCCGAGGGTCTTTTCTTATACCCAATTTAAGCGCATAGGGGTATTCTTGTCAAATCCAATCTTTATTATTAAAACTCTGAAATAAATTTTCTCCAGAATTTTCTATCTCCCACAACGCATCTCTTGGATTAAAGTGCTCCGAGACCCACTCGGACCAAAAAAGGGTCATTGCCTCAATCAAAATTTGATTGATTTCAGGTGCTTGGCTCAGAAAGTGAGAGGATAAGCTCCGAGGCTTTTTTGGCAGATTTTCCCACCACCTCGGAACAATGGTCCATCATCTTGAACTCTCCTGCGGACTTCAGGTCCTCTGGCTTCATCAGGTCAAAGGTTCTGCCCATAAGCTTTTTCTGAATGTCATAACAGCGCGAGCTTCCATAAAGCTCCATAAATTGCCGGTGAAGCTCTTTGCATAAGAGATAGGATTTCATCGGCTTCATTATGTCCTTATGGTCTTTCCTCTCTCTGCCACAAACCAGTCCAATAACCAGACAGCATCCAACCAGAGCGCCGCAGGAGCCATTGCCGGTAAGACCTATGCCATCTGCCAGACCACTGGCGGACCTGAACACATCATCATTTTTTATTCCTAAGGCATCAAGCAGTCCCGCAACCACGGACTGGGCACAACCAGTGCAGGTCTTTTCATATTGCTTAGCCAGCTCATAAGCTTTCTCTGGAATCGCTTGCTTATTCATTTACCTATTCTCCTTTGTTTGGCTTTTTTAGACATTTTATCTGTATTTTATTTCCGAGGCAACAAAAAGAAACAATAACTTATGGCTTAATCAGAGCCACCCGCAACCTGATTTTGCCTCACTCATACCTCAGCGCGTCAATCGGATTCAATAAGGAGGCTTTGTAGGCGGGATAAAAGCCGAATCCGATTCCGACTATTGCGGAAAAGCTCAATGCTAATAGCACGGAACTGAAAGTGATAATCGCCTTTAGCTCGCTCAACCGCGTAATCAACTCCACCGCGACCACTCCTAAAAGAATCCCTATCACCCCTCCGAGTAAAGAAAGAATCATTGCCTCAATCAAAAATTGTAGACGGATGTCCCAGGTCTTAGCGCCCACCGCCATTCTGATTCCAATCTCCCGGGTCCGCTCGGTCACTGAGACCAACATAATGTTCATAATCCCGATGCCACCCACCAATAGCGAGATGCTGGCTATTGAGCCAAGCAAAATCGTGAGTATCTTGGTTGCGGTCTGAAAAGCCTCCATCATTTGGGTGATGTTCCGAACCGAAAAATCATCATCCTGATTATGCCCGATTCTATGCCTCTGCCGTAAAAGCAGAGTAATCTTCTCCTGCGCAGTGTCTAAAAGCTCATCTCTGGTTGCCTGCACCATAATCATCCGCACCTGCCCCGGAAAAGTGGTGCCGAATAATTGCTTCTGAGCAGTGGTCAGCGGAACATAAACCACATCATCCTGGTCTGTTCCCACCGCGGATTGTCCCTTGGGCGCAAGTAGCCCAACTACCTTAAAAGGAATGCCCTTGATTCTAATAATTTTTCCAATTGGGTCCATATCTCCAAATAACTGATAAGCAACCGAATCGCCCAGAACGCAGACCTTGGCCGAGCCCCGAACATCCTCCTCGGTAAGCAGTCTGCCATAAGCTAAGCTCCAATTTAGAATAGAAAATATGCTGGAGCTGGAGCCAGTCACTAAAGTTGACCAGTTCCTATTTTCATAGACCAATTGCGCAACTCCGCTGGAAATCGGCGCAACCGCTTTTACCTCTAAAAGCTCTTTGATTGCCTCCGCATCTTTTACTGAAAGCGTGGGCTGGGTGCCTGCTCCCATTCTCACCCCGCTGGCGGTGGTGGTGCCCGGGACAATAATTAAAAGATTTGAGCCCATACTGGCAATCTGCTTCTTAATCCCCTGGCTTGCGCCACTGCCCACCGCTATCATAGTAATAACCGCGCTAACCCCAATAATGATACCAAGAATAGTCAATCCCGAGCGCATCTTGTTCATCCGAAGCGCACGGAGAGAAATTTTGAAAATGGAGCTTATGGGCATCATCTTTATTCCCGCCTTTCATCAGAGACAATTTTCCCATCCAGAAACCGAATCTGCCGAGCGCAAAACTTTGCTATATCCGGCTCATGAGTAATAATCACGATGGTCTTACGCTCCTCCTGATTCAAACGAGTGAAAATCTCCATAACCTCTGAACTGGACTTGGTGTCCAGATTGCCGGTTGGCTCATCCGCTAAAATAATACCTGCGTCATTGACCATTGCCCGGGCGATTGCCACCCGCTGTTGCTCCCCGCCAGAAAGCTGATTAGAATGATGACCTTCCCGGCCAGAAAGCCCAACCAGCTCAAGCGCCCATTGCGCCTTCTCTTTCCTCTGCCGAGCAGATACCCCAGCATAAAGCAGTGGCAATTCCACATTTTCTAAGGCGCTGGTCCGGGAAAGAAGATTAAAACTCTGGAACACAAACCCGATTTTTTTATTACGAATCTCTGCCAGCTCATCCAGATTCAAATTAGAAACATCTTTTTCCTCAAGAAAATAGCTCCCGCTGGTCGGCTTATCCAGGCAACCAAGAATATGCATCATCGTAGATTTGCCAGAGCCAGATGGTCCCATAATCGCAACAAACTCGCTTTGCTCAATGCTCATAGCAACCCGGTCCAGCGCCTTCACCTTAATATCGCCTAAATCATAAACTTTAATCAGCCCTTTTGCCTCTATCAACGCCATCTTCAGAATAACCTCGGTCCCCCCGGTCTGGTGGTAGGATTTGCCTTCTTATCTTTGACCAGCTCCACTATTATCTTATCTTTTTCCTTCAAATCCCCAGCCTTGATTTCGGTCCAATTGCCATCAGTTATCCCCAGCTGAACCTCAACTCGCTTTGGTTTTCCTTTCTCCAAAATCCATACCCCGGGCTTATCATAGCGCCTAATTGGCTGATTAGAATTTTGCGCTGGTGGAGAAAACCGAAGCGCCTCATTAGGCGCGCTGAGCGCATTTTCCCGCTTCGCCACTAAAATAGAAACATTTGCGGTCATCCCCGGCTTGAGCTTTAATTCCGGATTGTCCACATTAATAATTACATTATAGGTGACCACATTAGAAACCGTGACCGGAGAATTCCGCACCTGGCTAACAGTTCCTTTGAAAATCAGCCCCGGATAAGCGTCCACTGTAAAAGTCGCCTCCTGCCCTTCCTTTACCTCGCCAATATCCGCCTCTGAAACATTGGTGATGATTTGCATCTTGGTCATATCCTCTGCGACCTGAAATAAAGTTGGGCTTTGAAAACTCGCGACCACGGTTTGACCTACATCCACATCCCGGGAAATGATAATCCCGTTTATCGGGGAGATGATTTTGGTGTATTTGAGGTTGGTCTCCGCGGTCTCTAAATTGGCTCTGGCTTGCGCGACCTGAGCAGTTGCGACCGTGACCTTAGCCTGGTCTAAAAGAAAAGCGGTCTCCGCATTATCTATCTCTGCCCGGGAAATCAGCTCTTTTGCAAAAAGCTCTTTTGCCCGCTCATAGTTCTTCTTGCTATTTTCATAATTGGCTTTCGCCTGAACTAAATTAGCTTGAGCAGTGCTTAAATTTGCCCGAGCCTGGTCCACCTGCGCCTGAAATAATGCTGGGTCTATCTCTGCCAAAAGCTCTCCCGCTTTCACAAAAGAATTATAGTCCACATAAATCTCTTTGATTCTGCCAGAAACCTGAGTCCCCACCTGAACCGTGGTCAGCGGATTGAGCGTGCCAGTTGCGGTGATGAACTTCTCCAGTGTCCGGCTCTCAATCTCTTTTAAAAGATATTCTGATTTGCCATTCTCTCTTTTCAAAAATAAAAAAACTAAAACCACTAAAACCACCACCGCTCCAATAATCACCCACCAGCTTGGCTTTTTGATTTTCATTATTCTCCCACCCCCATTGCTTTTTCCAAAGCGCTCTCCGCCAGCTTATAATCATAAAGCGCCTGAATATAACCTAAACCCGCATTGCTGAACTTTAACTCTGCATCCGCCACCTCTATTGCGCTCCCTGCTCCTGCCTGATACCGAGCATTGGCTAAGCTCAGGTTCTCCTCTGCCTGCCTCTGGGCAAGCTCCGCAACCAAAATCCGCTTCTTTGCCTCCTCTAATTTAAGATACGCGGATTCCACCTCCAAATAAATCTTCTGCTTCAATAAGACTAGATTTGAGCCCAAAATAGCTAAATTGGCTTTTGCCTGCTCTACTGAGTTCCGAGTTTGAAAACCATTAAATATCGGAACCGATAGCCCAAGCCCCAATGCCCAATAATCACTGAGCGGAAAATCCTCCCCTGTCCAATTATAACTGGCAGACGCGGTTAATTTAGGAAAATAATCCGCCCGGGCAGATTTTACCAACTGCTCAAGCGCCTTTTCCCTTTCCAGAAGCGCTCTTAAATCCGGTCTTTGGGCATAAGCCCTCTCCAGCGCAGTTTCAAAACCAAGCTGCTCTTTTTTGGCCTCTAACTCATCCACTAAATCATACTCCATCCGCTTGGTTAATCCCATAACATTATTAAGCGTGGCAATTGCGGTTTTCAAATTATTCTCTCCTTGAATCAACTCCAATTGACCATTGCTTAAGTTCAACTCCGCACTGGTCACATCAATCTTCGCGCTTTTCCCCACTTGATAAAGCGCCTCTGCCATCTTTAAATGAAGCTCTAACTGGGCTATGCTCTGGTTCAAAACCGCTAAATTCCGCTTTGCCCGCAAAATCCCATAATAAGCCTGCCGAACATTATATATAACTTGAAGCCGGGTCTGAATAAGCTCCTCCTCGGCGGAATTTAACTGGAGACGGGTAGAGCGAGATTGATAATAGCTTTTGCCAAAATCAAACAAAAGCTGGTTCAATGAAATACTAAAACTATATTGTTCATAAGGCTCTTTGGATAGGGACCCTCCAACCCCACCCGGAACCGAAATCCCGCTCTCAGGACTGGTCCTATAGCTTCCGCTCCCGCTGGCATTGATTTGCGGATAAAAAATAGAACGGGACTGACCAAGCAGGCTTTTATATAATTCTATATTATGCTCCGCGCTTTTTATCTCAGGATTATTCTCAAGCGCAATTTTTGTGCAATCCTCAAGAGATAACTTAGCCCCCTGAACCAAAGCCTCTTCACGCTCATTAGCAAAAGACACGAAACAAGCAAAGAAAAAAAAGATAAATAATGCGGTTTTTAAAATTCTTTTTCTGCTGTTCAATATCTTGATTTTATTATTATTTTTAGGCAAGATAGCGCCTCCTTTTTGATTTTTTGAATCGGGATTCATTTTTTGAATTCCGATTCTAAATGATAATAGCCTGGTTCTTGGTTTTGTCAAGCTGAAAAAACCAAAAAGCCTCAATTTATAATACGCTTTAGATTAAGATATATTTTAGCTCACAATTGTTTCACGGGAAACATTATAAAGGATAAATGACTTAAACCTGATTGTTTCACAGGAAACATCTTATCCCGACTGGTTATGCCGGGTCAACTATTTGGGGCGAATTAATCTTAATTTAGATTTGGGTTAAAAATAGATTAAAAAATGCTTGACAATTCTTAACTTTTAGTTATCTTCACAATTTAAGCAGGTAATTAATTTTTTCTGGTCGGAAGGGGGTGAAAAGTCATTGCCAGAGATAAAGATAAAAGATGGAGAATATTTTGAAGGCGCGCTTCGGCGGTTTAAAAAGCAATGTGAGAGAGCAGGCATCTTTTCAGAAATCCGAAAGCGGGAGCATTTTGAAAAACCCAGTGTCAAGCGCAAGAAGAAGATGTTAGCTGCGAAAAAGCGGGCAATCAAAAGGATGAGAAAACAGGACCGGGTGCAGAGTTAAATGATGGCGCTTAAGCCCAGTTTAGAAGAAGAGCTTAAAAAAGCGTTAAAAGCCAGAAATGAGCTTCGGGTGTCTGGGCTACGGGAGGCGCTGGGCGCTCTGGTTTATGCGGAGATAGATAAGAAAAATTCTCTCTCGGATTCAGAGGAGCTTGAGGTCTTGGGCAAACTAAAGAAAAGGCATCTGGAATCCATCACTGCGTTTAAAGCTGGCCAGAGGGGGGACTTGGTGGAAAAAGAGGAAGGACAGCTTAAGGTGATAGAAGAATTTTTGCCAAAAGCGCTCACCCCGGAGGAGATTACCCAGCTGGTAAAAGAAGCTATTACTGCGTTAGAGGCAAAGGGCTTAAAGGAGATGGGTAAGGTGATGGCTTGGCTTAAGGATAAATATCTGGGGAGAGCGGATGGCAGGATAGTGAGTGAGGAGGTCAAGAGACAGCTTTCTGAATTAGCGGGATGAAAACTATCCCCGGCAGGGACCGGGATTCAGCCTGCGGTGGTGGGGCTGAAAGTAAAATAGGGCAGGGAAGCGGAGCCTAAATGGGTAATAACTTTCCGCAGGAGCTGATTGAAGAGATTAAAGCCCGGGTCAGCATCAAAGAGGTGGTGGCTGATTATTTAAGCCTGAGCAAAGATGGCGCTAACTGGAAGGCGCTTTGTCCATTTCACAAAGAAAAAACCCCCTCTTTTAAGGTTCATGAAGGCAAAGGCATTTTTCATTGTTTTGGGTGTGGAGAAAGTGGGAACATTTTTACCTTTTTAATGAAGATGGAGGGGGTTAGTTTTCCTGAGGCGGTTGAACGACTGGCAAAAAGGGCTGGGGTGGAGCTACCCAGGTTTGGAGCTCAATCAGGCGCAAAGCAAGAGGAGGAGAACGCTCATTTATACCGGGTGAATGAGCTTGCGGAGAGGTTTTATAAGGAAAACCTGTTTTCAAGTTCAGGGGAGAAAGCGCTTCAATACCTTAAATCCCGAGGGCTTAATGAAAAAGAAATAGAAAAATTTAGCCTGGGCTATGCGCCCTCTGGCTGGGAGAATCTTTTAAAGCTCCTTAATGGAAGGGGTATTCCAGAAAAATGGGCGCTGGAAGTAGGCTTGATTTTACCCAGAGAATCCCCGGTCCCGGGACAAGAGGGATATTATGACCGATTCCGAGAGCGGATTATCTTTCCGATTAAGGATTTGTTGGGAAGAACCAGAGGCTTTGGGGCAAGGGTGCTGGATGATAGTCTTCCCAAGTATATCAATTCCCCGGAAAGCCCAATTTATAAAAAGGGAGATTGGCTTTATGGTTTAGAATCCGCTAAAGATGCGATTAGAAAAAAAGACCAGGCAATTATTGTGGAGGGATATTTTGACCAAATCAGTTTAGCTATAAATGGCTTTGAAGAAACTGTGGCGAGTTTAGGCACTGCTTTTACTGAGAGTCAGGCTCGGCTGGTAGCCAGATATACTAAAAGGGTGTTCCTGATATTTGATGCAGATACCGCAGGCAGAAAAGCCAGCTTCAGGGCGCTTTCAGTTTTTCTCTCCTCGGGATTATTCCCTTTTCTGGTTTTAATGCCAGAGGGTTTTGACCCGGATGAGCTGGTAAGAAAAGAGGGCAGGGAGGCTTTTCAGGGATTGTTAGAAAAAGCGCCAAGGCTATTAAATTATTATATGGAATTTGAGATGAGTTCCGCGGGCGCGGATTTAAATAGAAAAGGAGACGCGCTGAGGGCGCTTTGTCAGAAATTAGCATTGATTCCTCAGGGAATGGAGCGGGAGCTATATTTAAAGAGGCTTTCCGAATTGAGTGGGGTGAGCCTGCAAAGGCTGGAAAGGACTATGCTTAGAGAGAGGATACCAGCGAAAATAGAAGAAAATATAGAAACGCGGGCAAAAAATGGAGATTTTATAGGATTATTATCTGCAGAGGCGTTAATTTTATCTATTTTAGTTAATAATCCCAATCCGGTTTTAGCAAAAAAATTGATAGACGCGGAGATTTTTAATAAGTTAACGGATGAGCATTTGAGTTTATATATCTCTGAATTATGTAAGGAGATAATGAGTCGGGGACATGCGGACCCAGTGGGTTATATGCATTTTCTGGTTGGAACCCAGTGGGAAAAAATTATCGGAAGAGCATTAAACGAGTCCAGTGTTTATCAAGGGGATAAATCATTATCTGCGATAAGAGATGCGCTTTATCTTCTGGAGAAAAGGGGGGTTGAGGAAAAAGACCAGGAGCTTACCAGGCGGTTGAACCAGGCCAAGCTAAATGGAAATGAGCAATTGATTTCAGAGCTTTTGCAAAAGAAGCAAGAGCTGATGGAACATAGGAAAAAATTAGGGTCTGGGAAGGCGATATAAATAGATAGGAGGAATAATATGCCCAGGGGAAGAAAAAAGAAGAGCGAGCTGGATAAGATGATAGAGATTGGCAAAAAGAGGGGCTTTTTAACTTACGAGGATTTGAATGATTGCTTAAGTGAGGAGATGGTTAGCTCTGACCATTTAGAAGATTTGATGGAGATGTTTGGAGAGATGGATATTAAGATAGTGGATGCTCCTCCCAAGCAGGTGATTGCGGAGCCAGAGGGAGAAATTTTTGTAGAGCCCGCAGAGGAGCAGACCGCGCCCATCGCGATACCGGAAGAGGAGGTGGAGATCGACCCGGTTAGGATGTATTTGAAGGAGATGGGTTCTTATGAGCTTCTGGACCGGGATGGGGAGGTGAGGATAGCCCGGAGGATTGAGGAAGGGAGAAAGAGGTTGCTTCAAGCGCTTTTGAATTGTCCGGTGACCATCCAAGAGGTGATTGCCTGGGGCAATCGTTTTAAAGAGCGGGCGGTTTTGAGTTCAGATAATGGGGAGGGAGAAGATTTTGACGAGCTTTTAGAATGTGATTCCGAGTTTGATTTAGAGCCGGGACAGAGCAGAAAAGAGATAATCAAAATCATAGATAAGATAATAATTCTGGACGCCGAATACCGCCAAGAGCAGAAGAAGTTGAGAAGAGCCAAATCCCGGTCTCAGAAGAGGCTGGTGCAAAGTATTAAGAAATCAGAGGAGCAGTTATTAAAGCTTTTAAGCAGACTAAACTTAAGTGACCGCCAGCGGTTTCAGGTCGTAGATAAAATCCGGGAGATGATTCGGGGAATTGAAACTAATGAAGAGAGGATTAAAAAGATAGAAAACAAGTATCAGGGACAACTCAATAAATTGGTGGCGCTGTCTAAAGAAAACGCCGGTGCTCGGAAAAAAATCGAGCAAGAGACCGGACTGGGATTAGAGGGACTGAGCAAAGATGGCCGGGAGCTAAAAAAAGCTCGGAAAGAAATTCGGCGGATTCAGGATGAGTCCCAGCTGACTCTAAGTGAGCTTAAAGCTATGCAGGCGCAAATTGAAAAGGAGGAGAGAGGGGTTTTGGAGGCAAAGAAGGAGTTGATTCGGGCTAACCTCCGGCTGGTGGTGAACATTGCTAAAAAATATACCAATCGGGGATTGCATTTTTTGGATTTAATACAGGAGGGAAACATCGGCTTGATGAAAGCGGTAGAGAAATTTGAATATAAAAGAGGATATAAATTCTCCACTTACGCGACCTGGTGGATTCGTCAGGCAATTACCCGAGCGATAGCGGACCAGGCGCGAACCATTCGGATACCTGTGCATATGATTGAGACCATAAATAAGCTGATTAGGACCAGTCGGTATTTAGTGCAAAAGTTAGGACGGGAGCCCAGCCCAGAGGAGATTGCGGAAAAAATGGAGATGCCCTTAGAAAAGGTGAGAAAGGTATTAAAAATTGCGAAAGAGCCGATTAGCCTGGAGATGCAGATTGGGGAAGAAGAGGATAGCAGGTTAGGGGATTTGATTAAAGATGAGAGCATTCCTACTCCGTTAGAGGTGGTGGTTCGGGAGAATCAGGAAAAGCAGACCTGGGAGGTTTTAAACACACTTTCTCCGAGAGAGGAGCGGGTGCTAAGGCTCAGATTTGGGATTGGTGAGAAATCTGACCATACTTTAGAAGAGGTAGGACAGGATTTTGATGTGACCCGGGAGCGAATCCGGCAGATAGAGGCAAAAGCGCTTCGGAAGCTACGGCACATCAGCCGAGCCAAAAAGCTGAAAGTGTTTATTGAGAGTTAATTTTATTTAGCAATTACTCTTTCTTTTTATCCAGTTTTTCCACCCCTAGTATTTTCACGCCTAAATAAACCACCATCGCAATCACTGTAAAATCAATCAAGGTATTGACGAAATCTCCCCACAAAAGCTGAACTGAGCCGATGGTAAGAGTTGCGGTTTTCAACTCTTCAGCTGAGCATTAAAAAATTTTATCGTTATTTTTATTCTTTATCAAATACATTTTTCTTTACCGGAAAATGATTATTGCAGGTTGAGGGTTTGGAGAAAATGGATATAATAAGGAATTGGTTTAGCTTGGGCCCGTAGCTCAGGTGGCAGAGCTGCCGGCTCATAACCGGCGGGTCCCAGGTTCAAATCCTGGCGGGCCCATTAGGATAAGAAGAAAAATGTCTGAAAAGCGATATAGGGAAAAAGGATTATCCCGGTGGGATTTAGATGAGTGAAAAGCGCCTTCGGGCGCTTTTTTATTTTTATAAATTGGAAGGAGGAAAAGTTGGCTAAAATTTTGGAGTTGTTAGAGCGCTTGCAGGAGATAGATTTACGCTTGGACCGACTTAGATATTTTATTGAGCATTTTTCGGATTTTTTAGCGGAACTGGGAAAAGAAGAGGAGGAGATAAAAAAATTTTTTGAAGAAAAGAAGCGGAATCTTGAAGAATTAAAGAAGCAGAGGTCCAGGAAGGAGCTGGATTTACAAGAAGGGGAGGAACATATTAAGAAGTGTTCTACCCGGCTTTACACGGTAAAGAGCAATAAAGAATATGATGCGCTTTTGAAAGAAATAGAGACACAGAAGGAGAAGAATTCTCAGATAGAGACCGAGTTGTTAATTCTTTATGACCAGATAGATGATGAGGAGAAAAAATTTAAAGAGGCGCAAAAAGAATCTACCCAAGCCCAAGAGGAGGTGTTAAAAAGGAAAAAGGGGTTAGAGGAAAAGCTAAATCGGGCAAAGGCATTACTGCCGGAGGTGGAGAAGGAGCGGGAGGGGCTGATTGGCTCTATTACCAAAGGTGATGCTTTGGAGCAGTATCAATGGCTTCAGGAGAAGTTAGGGGTAAAGGTGATGAGCCGGGTGGTGGAGGAGGTCTGCCAGAATTGTTATCGTCGGATACCCTCCCAGATATTCAATGAGGTTTTGTCCGGGGAAAAGGTTATCACCTGTCCGGGGTGCAATCGGATTATGGTTTGTCGGGAGAAAGAGTTTATTGGGAATAATTGGGAATTTTAGAAAATGAATCCGAACACAAATTTCAGTTTTGTTTTTTCTGAAAAGAACTGGCAGGAGCTTAAGCGCTTTTTAGAAAAGCAAGGAGCAGAGTTAAAAGAGGCTCAGTTCGGGGTTCAAGCTCAGTTTGAGGAGACCAACATCAGCTGGTTCAAGACTGGCAAGCTCTTGCTTCAGGGAAAAGGCGCAAGCGATTTTGCTGAGGAGCTTTATGTTCGGGGATGGATTAAAACCAGCCTTTCTGATGAACCAGAACCAAGAATAGGGGTGGATGAAGCCGGCAAGGGAGATTATTTCGGACCGCTGGTGGTCGCAGGGGCATTGGTTGCTCCAGAGCAGGAGCATATTTTAGTTCGGTTAGGGGTTCGGGACTCAAAGACCATTTCTTTGGACTCGGTTCAAGAACTGGCAAAGGAGCTGGAAAAAACTCTGGCGCATACCAAAGTGGTGATAAATCCATTGCGCTATAATCAGCTTCATCAGAAGATGGGGAATGTGAATCGGATATTGGGCTGGGCGCATGCTCGGGTGATAGAAAATGTTTTAGAGAGCCATCAGGTCAAGCTGGCAATCAGCGACCAATTTGGGGATGAGGAATATATCAGACAGGCTTTATTGGAAAAAGGCAAAAGAATTCATTTAATTCAAAAACCTGGGGCGGAGCAAGACTTAGCGGTTGCCAGCGCCAGTATTATTGCTCGGGGAGAATTTTTAGCTCGGTTAGAAGGACTTTCTAAAAAGGCTGGGGTTTTGCTTCCCAGGGGTGCGGGAGAGGAAGTAATTGAAACCGGCGGGCAACTGTTAAAAAAATTAGGGAGAGAGGGCTTAGAAGAATTTGCTAAAATTCATTTTCGCACCAGCAAGAAAATTTTTCGTGAATAGTTAGAGTTTTTTGGTGATATGACTGTTGCTCTTAAAGCTATTCTTTTTCAAAATATTATTTGATTTAACGGACAAGACGAAGAATTTAGAATTTTTATTTAGGTTCGGGGCTTAACTAATGAATTTGCTTAAGAAATAATCAGAGATGAAGGAAAACTGATGTAGAAAATGAGAATTTTAGATATAAACTCTTAGTGGAAAAGTTGTGGAGAAAATTTTTTTGGGCTCAGATTAAATTGTTTTTTCGCTAACAATTTAGTGTTTAGTTATAAATAGTTTCAAGGGGTTATAAAGTAGGGGCTGGAATCAGGAATTGTTAGGATTCTATCATAGAAAACTGGGGAAAATTTTTCTACTTGACAAGCTAATTTAAATTCATAAAATTAGGCGCAATGCAAGGGCTAAAACCAGGGGGAGGGGTCAATAATTTACTCCCTAAAATTTAAAAAAGTATTTATTTGAATGTGAACAATTTTTCCACACCTGTGGATAAGTTGGTGAAAAAGTTTGGGATTTTTTATTAAGAAATAGAAAGGAAAAAAATAGTGGCATTTGTCCATTTTCGGTATTTAATTGGGTTAAAAATAAGAAAGAGAGGGCAAGGATGGATGGCCAGGGAGTCTGGACCCAGATATTGAATAAATTAAAAGAGCAATGTTCTGGTCAACAGGTAGAGCTTTGGTTTGATTCAGTTAAATTTGTGGGTAGGGAGCAAGATAAAATTCTGCTTTCGGTTCCTAATCCGGCATATAAGTATTGGATTATGGAGCGATTCGGTGTCCAGCTTAAGAATCAGGTTTGCGCTCAGTTTGGTGAGGAGCTGAAGATGGAGTTTTTGATTCAACCGCAAACAGAGGAGAAGCAAGAATTTAGTGAGGCTCTGCCAAAAGGAGCTTTTGAAAAGACCAATTCCCTTTTGGAGAGAGTCCAGGGAGCCAATCTGAACCCAAAATATATTTTTGAAAATTTTGTAGTTGGTCCGTGCAATCAATTTGCCCATGCGGCAAGTAAAGCGGTCGCGGAGAATGATAGAGTGATATACAATCCGCTTTTTATTTATGGGGGAGTTGGTCTGGGCAAGACCCATTTATTGAACGCCATCGGCAATAAAATGTTAGAAAGGAATCCTGATTTGCGGGTGATTTGTATCCAGGCTGAGACCTTTATGAATGAGCTAATCACTGCGATTCACACCCAGCAGGTCAATGAGTTTAGAAGGAAATTTCGTAAGCGGTGTGAATTGCTTTTAATGGATGATATAGAGATTCTTTGCGGGAAGGAGCGGACACAGGAGGAGTTCTTTTATACTTTTAATGAGCTTTATGAGTCTGGTCGGCAGATTGTGATGACCTCGGACCGCCTGCCCTCGGAATTGCCTGAGCTTACTGAGCGGTTGCGGAGTAGGTTTGAAAGCGGAATGTTGGTTGATATTCAAATTCCGGAGTATGAGACCAAGTTAGCAATCATTAAAAGGAAGGCCGAGGAGAGTGGATTAACTATCCCGGATGAAGTCGGTAATTATTTAGCCAAGAACATCAGGAGCAATATCAGGAAGTTAGAGGGCTGTTTGGTTAGAATTTGTGCGTATGCGTCTTTGACTGGAGAGAACATCACAATAGAT
>Ga0172364_10002092_pt1 | contig 15722 bp, 23 predicted proteins | sample LakKivSesite10cm_FD_114545 | JGI IMG/M metagenome (GOLD analysis project Ga0172364, IMG submission 114545) | Sediment microbial communities from Lake Kivu, Rwanda - Sediment site 10cm | ecosystem: Environmental > Aquatic > Freshwater > Lake > Sediment | place: Rwanda: Western Province, Lake... | reverse complement strand
TTTCCCACAATTTTTCTTATGGTGGAAAAGATGGGTTGTATGAATTGGCTGTTTTGGATTCAAATGGAGAGTTAACGTACACCACCCCTATCACATCTGATGTTTTAGGTTATCTCACGCCAGATGATGTGACAGAAGAAATGTTAAAACTTCAATGTTACAACGAAAATAGTTTTACAGTATAATTATTTTTATTATATTTGTATAATAAACGCCACAGTAGCTCAGTTGGTAGAGCTTCTGATTTGTAATCAGATGGTCGGGGGTTCGAGTCCCTCCTGTGGCTCAAAATGGAACCAAAAACTATCATAGAAATGAACACACAATCTGATGACCACTTGGACGCAATGTTTATGTTGATGGAAAAGGAGTCTGAAGAAAATGTTCTTTTAATTAAGGAAAATCAAAAAAATTGGGTCTGTGAGTGGGATAATTCTCACGGAGACCTCACTTTTTTTAGATAAGCGGGAGTAGCTCAGTTGGTAGAGCATCAGCCTTCCAAGCTGAAAGTCGCCAGTTCGAACCTGGTTTCCCGCTCAAGGTAGACCTTCAAAAGGGCCCTTCCGTTGCGTACGACAACGGCACGTTGGGCTCGGGTCTATTTTATAAGCGAGAGTAGCTCAGTTGGTAGAGCACAACCTTGCCAAGGTTGGGGTCGCGAGTTCGAATCTCGTCTCTCGCTCAATCTGAATAAAACACAGAGTAAACCAAAGTAAAAACAAAAAATGAAAAAAGTAGTATTTTTATTATTTTCAGTAGTCCTTTTTGCTTCTTGTGTTAATGAAACTGCAGCTCCTGTTGAAAAAGCTGTTGACACAACAGCGGTTGTAGTTGATTCTGCGGTTGTTGAAGTTAAAGAAGTAGATTCGATGGTTGAAGTAGCAAGGAAACTTGGCGATTACATTGAAAGAAGTGAACAATATTTCCAAAATCAGAGTAAACAAAGTACTCAATAAGTAAGCAATTCATCACTCGGAATTATTAATTAAAGGGGACTGTGTCCTCTTTTTTATTTACGAGTATTTATACGATATGAAGAATGTTTTGTTTGAAGATATTTCTAAAATGAAGTCTTTAATGACCATTTTGGAGGATTACATAACTGTCGATGATGGTGGTTATGATTTTATTAATTCGGACAAAGATGCTACGAGATACGATAAGATTAACAGAGCCTTACTTAATGATATTAATAAAGCCGCTAAAAAAACAGGTATCGAAGTTACTATTACAACCGCAAGTAGCGGTCATAAAACACAAAAAAGTAGACACGGAACTGGTGATGCTGTAGATATTGCATTGATAAATGGTAAGGGTTCAGGAGGTGCAACAAGTTCTACAACAGGTGATTCAGAATTTAGAAAACTTGGTGACAAAATAGTTGCCAAATTAGAATCTATGGGGTATAAAAGAAACACCGAAGTTGGAAACAAAAAAGCCGTGTTGTGGCAAACAAACTTGGGTGGTAACCACTTCAACCATATTCACGTATCTAATAAGGGTGTTGCACCTCAAAAAGATGAAACACAACCAACTAATACCAACAATAAAAAACCCTCAACATTAGTCCCATCTGAACCCGAAAAAGTTTCTGACTTTGAACAAATGATGAAATTTGTTGGTCAGAGTGTGGACCCATTAATTAAGGCATACAAAACAACCAAATCACAACTCAAAGCAGAAAGTATACAGGAACAAGAAATTAAATCAGGTAAATTCAGAGCTGCGAATCCATCTCAGGAATTAATTTGGGGATACGAAAACGGTAAAGTTGTCGACCAAATATCTGATTGTGAAGATGCGTTAACAGTTTTATTCACACACACGGATGAGCAAAAATATTATATTGAATACTGTGGTGTAGAAAGAGCAAGGAAAAGAATTGCTGATATAGTAAACAAGGGAGATAAATTGGGTGTTTCACCTGATAAAATATGGGGGACCGCTTTTGATGTAAATCAGAAACCACTCGAAAAACAAATTTTTACAGACACAAAACCAAGTAAAGATTTAAGAGTAGACCCTTACAGACCTGAGAAATATGCATTATTCCGTGATGAGGAAGGAGAAATACCAAAAACTTCTTTAAGTCAATTATACCAATTGGCAAAAAACCTGAACCCATTAGCTGCAAGATACGCATTAGATAAAAAAGGTAACCCTGTCAAAGTACAACAAGGGATATTTGGTTCAACAGCAACTGACAGTAGTAAGTTACCAAAAAATATGAGTTATCTTGAAAAGATTAAGATGGCTCGTACTCCAGATGCTGCCAAGAAAAAAGGACTCAAAGTAAAAGACACAAGACCTGAAGGTAAGGGTTCAAAATATTTGAGACCCCAATACAAAATCCAGGAAGAAATTGAAATCATAAAAAAATTAATGAAATAGATTTTGGCATTTTTTTTGAAATGACAAAACTATGAAAAAATTAATTTTATTATTTGGAGTTTTTATCACTGCGATAATCCCCGCACTTTCCCAAGGTATTGTTGTTGATGCAGAGATGTTCAAGTCCAATCCAAATGCTTTTATGGGTAAAGTTGTTACAATCAAAAATGTTACTCTAACTTCCTCAAGTTGTCATTCACCAAAAGTAAGTACAACAACATCAAGTGTAATTTTAAACCCCACCTCTCAACAATCAAACCCTACTCCTGTAGGTGTTGTAGGAAAAAATACTTGTTGTAATCCTGTACCAAATTTGACCATAACAAAATGGTCATTTGGACCAAACAATGAACAATGTATTCAAGCAGATGCAAGATTTTTACCTTTATTACCAATACAAGGTTCAATTGCAAAAGAATTGTCTTTTAGAGTTACACCATCAATGTATTTACTCACTAGGGTAGTAAAATGAAAAAAGGGAGTACAACTCCCTTTTTTTTTGCGGTGGGTGAGGGGCTCGAACCCTCGCGCCAGTTTCCCGACCTAGCAGTTTAGCAAACTGCCCCCTTCACCAACTTGGGTAACCCACCGATTAATCTTCATCATAAACACCATTATTTAAATCATCAAGAGTAAATACATAAACATCCAAAGATTTACCCATAACCCACTCGTCATCCCAATCTTTTTCAAGTTGTTGATTTTTATAGAACATTTTATCAACAATTTCATAATCAAAAATAGGTGATTCAATACTAGGAGAACTGAAGGCAAAATCTTTTGGTTCAGGTGCCTCATCTGATTCAATTTTGTAGGTAATCAGAGTACCTTTTACATCCTCAATGATACACAAAATGTTTTCTTTACCCTCGTGTGGGTATGCATCCAAAACCTCAGTAGATTCCTCGAAATCCTCAGGTAGTGAGTATTTTTCATCCAATTCATATAAATCACCAAGTTCTCTCCACTCTACGGACCATACTTCATTTTCTTCTTCATCCCAGAGTGTAAAACGTAGGCGGTCATTCACATAAGGTCGAGAAGCAATCCACCAATTTGGAAGACCGTATTCAAAATCATCCAATATTTCAGGAAAGTCAGAATACATTTCATAAAGTTCATCGTATCCGTTTTCTTCTTTAAAATTTTTAATCTTCTGAACTTCTTCAGGAGTGATTGTGTGAGCGGTTCCTTCCATTCCGAAACCACTTACAAGTAGTTTGTATTTAGCCATTTTAATTGCAGTTTTGATTGTTTATCCAAATTGTATCCCCTTTTTGAAATTTTCCAAAACAGTATACAGTTCCTTTTTGGTTTTTATCTGTTTTACATAGATATCTGTAATACCCGTCTTGTGCTGAAACTAAAGAAATCACTACACAAAAAATTATTGTTTTCATTATTGTTGTTCCTCCTCTTCTTCACAATCACATTGGGTGTTAAACGTGGGAGTTAGAAGACATAGAAGAGTCCACCAAGGGTTTTGTGTCATCCAAACGCACATTCCAACGATTGCGTAAAATGACAATACAATTACAGTTTGAGATATGTTTTTCATTACAATAAGAATTTTAATACTTTGTCTTTAATACCAAATTGTTTTATACCCTCATTAGATTTAGGAGTGTGAACGAAGTTATTTAAACCAGGTTTGGACTCGTCCTCAGGGTCTTTAGCTGAATAATGGTTGGACAGGTAATCCACTGACATATTCAAGTCATCAATTGCAACCCAATGAGTTACTTGAGGATTTTTTTCCAACCAATCTAAAATTTCTATTGACCGCTCAAGTTCTAAGTCAGCTCTGAATCTCATAACCCTCCACAATTCAGGGTTAATATCTTCAGTGCGATGAGTTACTGCAATCGGTTTTTTTGAAATACCCTGTGAAACGTAGTAGTCACCAAGTTCATCAAGATTAGCGTGAAATCTCCAATCAGAACTGACAACAATTTCTGCACCAGTCTTTTCCAAAATGGAATTTAATACTCTGACAGCCTTTTCATCAAAATCATCAAACCTTACATTAACAGGTGCGTCATACTTGGAATCTGATGAAGACGGATTTTGTGAACGATAGTTTGCCCATTTCTTTGACCTACCACCCCAATTATTTGAAAGGCAGATTACACCATCGTTATCTAAGAATATAACTTTCATATCACAAAGATATGAAAGAATTTGCAAATAAACAAATCAATTTATTTCGTCTAAAAGTTGGTTGTAGAATTCTTTTGTCATCAAATGACCAGGTTTACCAACTAAGTCACAGAAAAGACCTTCTTGTAAAATAAAATTATTAGAAGAATCGACAAGTACCCAAGGACCAATTTTTCTTACATCTTCCCTTTTCATTGTAAAAATGTGAATATTATTGTTATTAAGATAACCAACAAAGAAAACCCCGCGATTTTATAGGAAGTTTCTACTTGGTCGCGGCGTTTTCCTTGCCAATCGTTTGAGTTCCAATTTTTGTTCATACTGTGTGTTGAATTTGAACACGAATACAAGTTTGAGGTTGTGCTTCGTTCATAAAAAAATTATTTATATATCCCAATATGTTTGCAGAACCAATAGGATTTGCAGAGTGGGTATAAACAGTTGGAAAATTAAATCCAACAGTTTTTTTCTGTAATCTGCCAAGTAAAATCCAATCAGGATTTTTATCGTAGAAATGTTCCACTAACCATTTGGCACAATCGTAACCAGTTTTTTCCTGAATGTTATTATAATCCAAAGTGTAATTAGGAGAAACGTTTGTAAAATATTCGTTCATAGCGGTATCACCCAAGTCGTGGTCCAAAGAAATTGTTTCAATATTTTCCAAACCCAATTTAGTTACAGTCTCAAGGAACTCGTCATAAGAACGAACAACCTCCCAATTTTCTTTGTCAACAGGAGTTCTTACGTCGTCCAAGTAAATTATGTACTTTTTCATATTGTTAATTTTTGTAGCCCGACGGGGAATCGAACCCCGCTCTCGTCCGTGAAAGGGACGTGTCCTGACCGATAGACGACCGGGCCATTTTAGATGAGTCGTGGACTTGTGTACCACTTTTGTACCCCTTTGATTAAATCACTAACCCCGGGTGTAGGGAAACTCATCTTTGCGGTCCGTGCGGGAATCGAATCCGCCCCACAGCCGTGACAGGGCTGCATCCAAGCCGCTAAACGAACGGACCATTATTGTGATACAAAGATAGTGAAAATAAAACTTATACCAAACAAAATCAAAAAAAGTTTGTGAATTTTGAATTTATCAGTATCTTTGTATTGTGAATATTAAACACTCTATAGATAAGGAAACTGTCAAATTGATGTTAGGGTCAGTCGACAATCAGGTATCTTTCATTCTTTCTTTGACAGAAAAATGGGAGGTCCCAACCAAAACTAATCGTAAAGGTCACGTGGTGTTGGATACCAAAAAACTTGGTCCCACAGACGAGTTTATTTGTAAGAATTGGGATTACGAAGTTTGTAAACCTGTCTTACGTGAGATGTTTACCAAAACTGAAAAATACAATAGAGGCAAGAACGGCAAAGAACTTTTCAAATCATTCAAAGAACAGTACAAACAAAAAGGATTTACTGATTATCGTTGGCCATTTATCTCGGGTCAGTTTGATAACTACGCTGTAAAATCAATTGTGTATCCTGCGGTTGGTGATATCTCTACCTTTGATAACAATCTTATTCGGGTACAACAGGACGTTGAAAAATTCTCTTACCTTAAGATTTTCAATACCCTTCGTAATGATTACTTGGAGTATTTGATTTTTCACAGTGATGAGGACGTTATTCCAACGTTCTCTCATCGTGGTGATTTGGACTTTTTCATTCACGGAATGGGTTATGACCAAAAAGTTTCAAGAAGTGTGACAAACCAATTTATGGAAAAACACGGAGATGATTGGAGAAACAAAGCAATCGAAAATCCCTTAGAAGTTGCGAAATTTTTGATGGAGTTGGGAGATGAGTCAAGATTTTCGAATGTCCCACGTTTGTTTGTGATTGACGTTGACGGTTCTTATGAACTTAATGGTATCGAAGAAATGGTATCAACCGTTAACTTTCAGGAACCACAATCAGTTTCATATCAATACCAACACAAATCAGGTGTTCAAAATTATAGTTGTCCTGTCCTTTGTTTGTTACTTACATCCAAAGGACAGGATTAAACTATTGTTTGTTCTATCGAAGTCTTCGAGCACGTATTGGTGGTGTTAAAATTGGGTGTTCCGCAACTTCTTCTCCAATTTGGGTTTCCATTACCTCTCCAACTTCTAAAGTTTCTTCGAGTTCCAATTCAGGTCCATCAATTGGTGTTTCCCTATCCATAAATTGTCTAACGGGTTGGATATCGGTCTTTTTTAATCCTTTTTGCTCACTTCGGTTTTTTGAACTGTACCAAATAGATTTATCAAGCTCTCTGTTAGTTAGAATTTTTGGGTCATTAATCACAGATTTCAAAAAAGTTTTGATTTCATCGTCAAAGTCCAAAGACATTGAATCTACTCTTGTATCCACTTGATTCCAAAAACTTGGTCCATCCTCAGATGAATTAAGTGGAATGAAAAGTGCAACTTTATAGTGTGTTTTTCTACTCAAAATGTAAAAGAGAGCCCCTTTGTTTGTGTAGTTAAAAAAGTGGTCAAAATTATGTAAAGATGCGGTACACCACTTTGTTGTGGCGCCATACTTCAAAGAAGAATCATAAGAGATGGGTCTTACAACCATCCAATTTTCACTTTCGAATACTTTAGGGGCTTGTTTAGCGTATTTTTTTTCAGCTTCTTTGATTTCTAATTGAGAAACATAACCTTCGATGTCTTCATAATTGGTGATTTTACTTGTATCCAAACCAGGAAAATATCCTTTTTCATTAAATTCACAGAATTTACCAATTACTTTGATTTTCTCTCTATCCATATTGTCTATAAAACGATAGAAAACCAATAGCTCACCAAAAGATAGTTCTGAAGTCACTTCTTTACCCATAAATTGCTCAACAGTTTCGTAGATATAGTGCATATCACCGTCTCGAGTATAAGAAACTTCAAATTCATCCAATCGACTTCTGAAAAAATTTACATAAATAGGAAGGTATTTTTTAGTTTTGGAAATATCCATCAACTTAAAAATTTCAAGCATTGAAACGTTTATCCAACTGGGTCCGTGTTCTTTATAATATTTGCTGTAAGACATAGTTTTGTTTTTTAATTATAGAAGTTTATTTTTAAACAATCAAAAGAGATTTTTTATTTGTTAATAAGTTTTGAATTTCATTTTTTTTAGGATTGCTTCCGCCACTTTCTTGTGACCTGATGGATTCATATGACAAGTCCAATCCCCACAATCTGTCCTTACCACAACACGGGTATCAACTACTTGAGCATTTTTGATACTGTCCATCAATAACTTTTGATATTTGGTGTAAGCCGAAGGATAGAACTCTTGTCCTTTGATAGGTCTAACACATTCTTTCGCATCAAAACCTGTCAGAACAACGGGATGAACCCCTTTTTGATTACATAAATCAACAATTTTTTGAATGTCCTTAACAACAAGATTTGGATTTCTATTACCGTGGATGTCGTTTGCACCACCGTAGATGAAACAATAATCATAGTTAGTACTTAGATACTGTTTGGTTGTTTCAACCATCCAAGGGGTGTGTTTACCAATCACCGCAAAATTTTGAAATCTCATCTTAGTTTTGTCACATACAATTTTTTGCCAACCCCAATCGTGATTGGCAGTATGTGAGTCACCAATAAAAAAAGCGTTTTTTCCTTTGACATCAACTATTGTGTCTAATCCCTGTTTTGCTACAGGGACAAATGATGTGTCGGCAATCTGAATACCCACAGGGGTCCAATAACCTGGAATTGTTGGTATTTTACCAGAGATAAATGCTGCGTATAGGACCGTACAAATAAGTGCGATTCCAATCCACATTCGGGTTTCAGTTTTTTGATTCATTGAGGCCTCGACCAGATTCGAACTGGTGAATAAGAGTTTTGCAGACTCCCCCCTTAAACCACTTGGGTACAAGGCCGTTGGAGTGCAGTGGGGGCTAGCACCCCTGAGGCACCTGCACAAGTTACTCCTCTTTGGGTGACTGATGGGAATCGAACCCACGACCTCTTGAACCACAATCAAGCGCTCTTACCAACTGAGCTACAGCCAACATAAAGTTGATGGTGATTGACTTCATCAGGAATCCCGTCTCTCGACTTCACACACCATTAGAGAGTTGGGTATTACTACCTATCCTTAGTGTGTACCCTTCCGTCACGTCTCTCCACGCTTATCAATCTACGTCTTTTTACCATCAACACTACAAATATACAATAAGTCTAGTATTTATACAATATGTCAGAAATAATAAGAGAAGAAATCGATAGAATCCGTCAACTGATGTTATCAGAAGAGATGGTTCAGAAAGACGGTTTCAAGGAACTAAAAAAAACTTTAGATATACTAAAGAAAAAAAAGAAAGTTCTACTTCTTAGTTGTTCCAACAGATATAATTGGGACGAGGACAATATCGACATACCCAAATCAAGAATTATTGCAGAATATTTGACCGAAGAGTTAGGTGACAAAGGAAAATTCATCGATGTTACCGAACTCAAAATATTTCCCTGTGAAGGGAACGTATCAAGAAAAGATGGAAACTCTTGTGGTTTGAAAAAAGCCCTTTTGAAAGATAAAGAAAAAAATCCATCGGGTTACCACAGATGTTGGGCGTCTTTGAATAATAAATCAGACGAGTTATGGAAAATATCCAAAGAACTATTTGAATCTGATGTTGTCATATTTTTCGCTTCTGTAAGGTGGGGTTCGGCAAATATGTTTTACCAAAATCTAATTGAGCGATTGACCTGGATTGAAAACCGTCACACGACATTAGGAGAATCTAACATCGTGGTAGGTATTCAAACAGGTATGATTTGTGTCGGACAAAATTTCAATGGTGAAGGAGTTACAGAACTTCAAAAGGAAATTCACAAGTTTTATGGTTTTGAACCAAACTCAGACTTGTATTGGAATTGGCAATACACCAAAGATGTTAATGACGAAACCCAAAAATCCTATAAGGAAGCTTACCCGAAATTTGTCAAAGATTTCAAATTGAAGGATTTCGTTGAAAAAGAATCTTAAGTTTACAACTTAATTTCGAATCTATCTCTCATTATTTGAACCTTGTCCTCAGGAACCCCGTGTTCATTGTTACCACCGTGACGGTTTTCAACAACCAATGAAAACACCTGATAACCGTAAGTTTTTGCCAAATCAAAATATGGTTTCATTTCCCACTCTTGTGTGAAAGTGTTGGATACGACAATAACCTCATTCAAGTTTGCAGTATGATTCAGAATCATTGCAGTATTGACCTCATCTTGACACATACGATGATACTCTTTTAACTTTGTTGGGTCAAATTTGTATTCGCCCTCTTGCACAAAATATTTGTCAGTTTCAAAGTGAGTTCCTCCAATATTTTTTGCTAGAGTGGATTTTCCTGAACCAGGAACACCTCTTAAAAGATATAATATTTTTTTCATTTCAATAAAATTTGTAGTCAGGGCCGGTCTCGAACCGGATACCGTTCAGGACGGATTAGACAACTTTACGACGCAACGGACACCTATTACTCGTGACCGCCAATCTTGGGGACTCGGGTACCATCCCTCATTACGCCCACCTGACTATAATAAAATGGAAACCTCCTTCTACGCTACCCGTAGGTTTAGATTTTACCGATGGTTTGTTCCCCATCACCTGTTATGTGTGCACCATAGAGCAGGGTCCATTACAGAGTACCTTGAGTCATTCAAACTTCAGTTGGGTAGCTACTCCCACGAAGTCAAGGTTCCTTTCATCCGCGCTAATCGGACTTCCGTAAGGAGTTTTCCATTTTGGTGGTGTGAACGGGAATCGAACCACGTGGCACGTAGGGTTTCAATCTACTGCTCTACCTGCTGAGCTACCACACCATTTATGTCAAAGAACCTCTAAGTGGGGAACCGACCTTTCAAACTCAGGTCGGCTCCCCCGTCCTATTGTGATACAAATTTACAAAAACTTTTTGGTTGTACCAAATTTTTTTTTGTGGACCCTGTAGGGATTGAACCTACGACCTTCGCATTATGAGTGCGCCGCTCTGACCGACTGAGCTAAAGGTCCTTTGTACACCCTGATGGATTTGAACCGCTAACCCCCGTGTTAAAAGCACGGTGCTCTAAACCAATTGAGCTACGAGGTCATAATTTACGGCTCAAAGAGACTGAGTTTATGGCTCAGAAACGACCATATTTGAGCCGTATTTTTGTTAAGTTTGACCGATATATAATTTATCAATCAGATTTTTTTACCCACTTACTGTTCGCCAACAAGTCATTCCAATCCTTGTAACCCTGTTCACGTGCATATTCATCGTTTTTATTTCTACGGTACTGTTTAACGTTTTCAGGGTTATTCATTTCTTCAACTGTGTTGAACCCAAGTGATTTTGCACATTCGAGTTCACACCATTGATGACTACCGATTGATATGTCGATTGGTAAATCGGTCTGCAAAGATTCGATGAAATCTTCGAATTGATTTGCCGCAACAAATGGCATCGAATACGAACCCTCACTCACAGCATAACCCGATTCATCTTGGTCATCAAATATTTCGACTCTACCCATTCGATATTTTTCTCCGAACAAAGAAAATACCCCATACCCAACAGTTGAATAACTGAATCTACCGGGATGACTTACTCCCTTGATATCAACACAACCAGGGTTTGTCTCCATATAGTTTGCAAGTTGGTTTACCAACTCTTCATCTGTGAGTTCTTTACCCTCAGATTTCCTACGGATATTCTGTAAGAACCACACCAAGTCTTTTCTTTTGATTTTCATAGTACAAATATAGTTAAAATTTTTTGATTGTGGCGTCGGGTGGAATTGAACCACCGACTTTCTTCGTATGAAAAAGATACTCAACCTCTGAGCTACAACGCCAGTCGCTCCCCCTGCAGGATTTGAACCTGCGACCTTAGAGTTAACAGCTCTCTGTTCTACCACTGAGCTAAGGAGGAATATGTGGGAGTGGAGGGATTCGAACCCCCAATGCCGAAAATCGACGGATTTACAGTCCGCTGAGCAACCATTGCTCAACACTCCCAAATTAATTTCTTTTGAAAACTTCTGTAAGTTTTTTGATGATACTTACAGATTCATCTACATCAGGTCTTAGGACCGTGATTGCTTCAGGAAACTCTTTGTTGAGTAATTCCTCGTTTTTACCCTCATAGGGTATTTGTTGAAGTACGTAACGAATTGCATTAAGACCAGATAATCTTTTATCTAATGCATCGAAAATAACCCAAGGATGATTTAAAGTTGAAGTCTTATCGAAAAGTTTTTCTTTGAATTCTGTGAATCTATCCCACAAATCTTGCATTTTTGAATCGTTTGGGGAATACTTCCACTGTTTTAATGGTGACATCAATCTTTGTTTAAATCTCTTGGCTTGTGTGTCCTTATCGATTGAGAACCAAAACTTAAATAAATAATCACCGTTTTCTACCAAAGAATTTTCGAAATCTTCAACGTTATTCATAAAGTCTTCGTACTCCTCAGGAGTTCCGTAACCCATAACAGGTTCAATCAAACCACGATTGTACCAACTTCTGTCAAATAAATTAATCATACCAGGTTTGATTTGACTCTTATATCTCTCCCACCAATTCTTTCTTTCATCAGGTGTTGGAATACCTAAAGCAATTACATTAAAAAACTTCGGGTTGATATTTTCTGTAAACTTTTTAATTGTGGACCCTTTACCTGCAGCGTCTCTTCCTTCAAAAATGATGATAACTGTTTTACCTGTTTTATCCAACCAATTTTCTAATTTAATCAGTTCCACCTGCAAACCATAAAGTTCTTTTTTGAAAACTTTTTTAGGTACGATAGATACGTCATCCTCATCACCAAAGATATCGTCTGAGTTAATTTCTATGCCGAAAATTCCCGATTCTCTTGTATCCAAAGAATCTGAAACTTTCTTAATATAGATACCAACATTTTTTTTCTTGTCACCCTTTTTTAGAAGGGTTTTTTTCAAACCCCTCAAAAATAAGTCAAAATCAACAACTTCTCTCTGAGCAACCTCTGCAATCTTAGCCAAGTGCCTTTCAACCTTTGGTGTGTACAACTTCATAGATACCAAAAAATCTTTTACTTTTTTGGTATAATCGTTTGTGTTTATCCTTTCGTCCTCAAAAATGAAATTTAATTGTTTAAGGATTTCAATTTCTCTCAATTGCATATGTTATAAATATACCGATTCGTTTTGTTGGCACGACAGGAGGGATTCGAACCCCAATTCAGCGGACCAGAACCGCTTGTACTGCCATTATACGAGAGGGTAATTTAGTAGGCAATGTAGGAATCGAACCTACGACCTCCTGAATATCAGTCAGGCGCTCTAACCATCTGAGCTAAATGCCTAAGTGTGGTGCAGACAGGTATCGAACCTGTTCCTACGGATTTTCAGTCCGCCGCAATGACCTCATCTGCCACTGCACCATTTTGGCTACCAATATGTCAAAGAACAACTTTGTGGACACTGTGGAAATCGAACCCAAACTTTCTGATTGCAAATCAGACGGTCTGCCGTTGACATCAGGCCCATAAAAACAAAAAACCCGAACTTTGTGAGTTCGGGTCTCTGTGTGGCTACGTGTTTATAAAAACATCCGAACTCAATTCGCAAAATCATACCAGAATGCAAACTTCACGTTTGCCATCTGACAGTTTTGGATATATTGAATTCGTTTCATAGTGTTAATTGTTGAATACTCTACAAATATAGAAAGTTTTTCTGATTTGTCAAAATTTATTTTCTTTTCCTGATTCTTTGGCCAATTTTAATCCTATACCAATGAACCAACCACCCACGAAACCGTATAATATTGGGTAAGGTGAGTCAACCATACAAACAACAACTCCCATTATAGAAATTATGTAAGCCCAAAAATACTTAGAGAATCTTATCATATCGTTTTATCTTCCTCAATAGATTCACCTTGGATTATCTTGGAAATTCTTGTTTTTGCTCTTTCACTTATGGGAATAGGATTACCTTCTTCATCAATTCTAACAAATTTGATATGAGTTCGGAGAACAACTTTTTGTTCACCTGTGTAAACATTGTGTGCTCGACATTCCATATAAATTGACACTGAGGTATGGCCTACCTTGTTTGGTACGCCGTAAATTTTAATTAACTGACCTTCCTTAGCAGGTTTTTCAAAAAAACATTTATCAATTGAGATGGTCACCATTCTTGGTGTATCACAGAGTTGCATCGCATATCCTGCCGCGGCAGCATCAATCCAAGCGAGTAGTTTACCTCCAAATAAGTTACCGTGAAAACCCAAATCAGATTTTTTAATTGGGTGAGTGTTTAGTAATTCCATATTTTAAATTTAGTATACAGAAACCGCACTGTCATTAGCAAATAATATTTTGAAATAAAAAAAATCTTCAATAGAACAAGTGATGTCAAGTTTTTCACTTAAAATTAATTCTCTGTCGGTTTTCAAGATGTAAATTGGATTTGGTATCCATTCACCACTTTGACTATCATATTCATAACAATCTTGGTATTCGATTTGTAAAATACGCAAATCAAAGTTTCTTGATTTCAAAAATGAATTGATGTGTTTTTCTGAAAGTTCCACTGTTGTGTGAGCGGGAATCGAACCCGCGACCTTGATTGTATAAGAATCCTGCTCTTACCCCTGAGCTACCACACAGTTTTGTACCGACGGCCGGACTCGAACCGGCACGGACATCACTGTCCAAGGGATTTTAAGTCCCTCGTGGCTACCTTTACACCACGTCGGCAATTACAGTACAAACATAGGTATAAAAATCCGAAAACCACAAACTCAAAATTTATCTGAGACTATAGTTGCACTTTCTTCAGAATCGTAGTAATTAATGTGTGAGTGTTCAACTTGGTTTTTTGCCAAATCAAATATGTACTGACCTCTTGAACCTTCATTGATTTCCCAACCACCAGGTAAATTCGAATATATAAAATTTTCCATATCTAATGGTATAACATCATTATTCAAATATTCACCGTCACAATAGACATCTTCAATACTCCCAGAATCCCCCCCTCCGTAATATTGAACAGTTAAAATATTACAATTAGGGTGTTGATTACGAAAATTTTGACATATTTCAGACACTTCTTCGTTATCACTCCAACTATTACCATCTTCATCACTTTCCTCAGTATAAGTTACTTTCAAAGAAGCTGAGATTTCTTTAGTAATACAGTCAAATTTGAATTCTAATGTTTCGTAATTAACATCATTAGGAACCATATCATACAAAGAACTTTGAACATCATCAAAGTTAGATGATACTTCCCTTTCATACCAAGTTCTCAAACTTTGTATACATTCTTGCGGTAAATCAATAATTTGGATGTTATTATAACCTTTCCAAATTCTGATATCATCGGAACCAACGAAATCATCGAATTCAGGTTCTTGACCGCTAGTGTCGTTTGCTTCCCAACTAAAAGCTTTTTCCCCGTTTGCCAATAAAATTCTTCTTAGTGTCAAAAAATTTTTTCTTTCTTCTTCTGTGACCATACAAATAAATACTTAATCTACGAAGTTTAATTTAAGGGTCCTCGACATCCATTGTGGTTTGGGGTCCGCGTTGAATCCTATAATCCATTCTTTTGCACAGGGAACATACCCATAACAATCTTCCTGTACGTGTTGTTCACCAACATATCTTGTATAGACAGTCTTACCGTCTGAATTGACAAATGACTTACCAAAAACCCGTTCCATTTCAAAAATACCTTCGCTATGATGTCTAAACATACGATGATATGAATCTCCAACCCAAGCTTTGGTCTCGTCCATCCATTGATGTAGATGGTCATAATCTTCGGGTTTTCCACCGAATTTCTTCGCTGATGATTTGGAGTGGTCAAGAGGATGTGCCATCGTTTATTTCTTTTAGTTCATAGGTACTTCCGTGAGTTGTGTTGTTTTGGAACAATTCGGCAATCTTTTGTGCTTGTTCTAAAGTCTGATACTCAATTGGTTCTCCCTCACTGTCATTTACGATGACAACTTTTTTCTGACCAAAAAACTCTGTGTGTTTTAAAATAATATAAGCCATAATATAAAATTGGTCGGGAAGACAGGACTCGAACCTGCAACCCCCTGGTCCCAAACCAGGTGCGCTACCACTTGCGCCACTTCCCGTTGTTACAAAAATACAAAATTAGTT
>Ga0172364_10002091_pt1 | contig 15723 bp, 13 predicted proteins | sample LakKivSesite10cm_FD_114545 | JGI IMG/M metagenome (GOLD analysis project Ga0172364, IMG submission 114545) | Sediment microbial communities from Lake Kivu, Rwanda - Sediment site 10cm | ecosystem: Environmental > Aquatic > Freshwater > Lake > Sediment | place: Rwanda: Western Province, Lake... | reverse complement strand
GCCTCGCGCAAGACCGGCAAGCGCCCACGGCGGGACTGCTCGGCCGCTTCGAGGATGATTCGTCTCCATCGTTCCACCTTGCTGGCCTTGACGTCCGCCGGACTGCTCACCATCGTGCGGCGCGAGACCATGGGCACAAACTCGACGACGCCGATCTCGGTACATTTTTGCAGCACCCACTCAAAGTTGTCGCGCTTGAGCAAACTCTGATACAGGGTGATGCGGACGCGGGGCTCGCCGCCGGCCAACTGCTTGCCCAGGATTCTGCCCACGGCTTCTTCCCGTTCGACCTGGATCAACTCGACCTCGAACTCCCAACCGCTGTCGTCCAACACGACGGCGCGCTCGCCCGGGCGCATGCGCAGCACGCGATAGATCTGGTGCGCGACGTCACCCTGTAAGACAGCCTTCGTTTCTTGCAATGCAGTGGGAGGGACAAAAAATCGGTGCATTACTCTCAACCTTTATCGGCACAAAAGACCAACTCGCTCTCGAACTCGATCTCGACCACCGGCCACTCCTTTCTCGCGATGAAATCGTAGAAGAAGCGGCGGTAGTGGTCGGTCAACGCGCGGCCGCCGTGGAAGCTGACGGTAGGAAACGAGACGACGAGATGCCGCACGCGGAGCGTTGCGAGCAAGGCCAGGCCCACTCCGCCGTAATTCTGTTCGAAACGGGGCAACTCTTTCAGGAAAAAGGCAACGTCGGCCTCTTCCTCTGGAAAGCGCAGCGCTATATCCTGTACCTTTCCCAAGGGGAACAGTCCCTGTAAAGAGAAGAACGTGTTGATAAACGCGATTCTGCGCTCGTGGACGTCGTAGGCGTGGTACTCGACCGTCGTCGGCAGCCCCATCCAGGGGAACGTGAGCGGGTTCAGTGCGCAGGCAAGGTCCAGAATCGCGCCGGGCTTGCCGGTGACGCGGAAAATCTCCTCGTAGAAGCGGTCGAGGATAGGCAGCCGTTCTCGAGTCGAGACGTGGCTGGCCAGGATGCGTGCACACGTTTCTCGGATGGCTTGCTGGCTGTCAGGCCGGAAAGCGGCCGTCAACTCGGCCTCGGCGGCGGCGTAGTCAGGATCGCCGACGTAGGGCGCCATGATGTGGTGCAGCCGTTGGCGGACCGCTTTTTCGATTCTCTTCTTCGTCTTGTAGCGCCCCGCTTCGACCTGCACCAGCGCCCGGATCGTCTCCTCGTACGTATCCTGATATTTCCTGGAATGCTTGATGGCGGCGACGATGGCCGCGATCTCTTGTTCACTCAGCATGGTCCGCGTGTGTTCCCCTCTTGGTAACCAGAAAGGCCAGCTCGGTGGCAAACTCGAATCGCTGGACAGCCCAGGGTTTGCCCTGCACCAGCTCGTGGAATCTGGCCTCGTAATTCTCGGCCATGCCCTTGCTCCGGCCGCCCAGACTGTGGACCGGAAACGAGACCAGGACGTGACGCGCCTGGATCGTCTCCAACAGCCGGAGGCCGGCCGTCTTGTCCACCTGCTCGAGACACGGGATGGTTTTCAGGATGAGCGCCAGGTCCACCTTTTGCACGGGCGGAAACTGGGTGACGTCACACGTCTGGGCCTGCCCGTGGACGCCGATCAGCGCCAGAAATTCCTGGATAAAGGCGACCATGTCCTTGTAGATATCGTAAGCGTAATAGGCCACGTCCCTACCCAGCGGCATCCAGGGGATGGCCAATGGATTGAGGCCACAGGCCACGTCGAGCACGGTCCGGATCGGCCTTATCCCGGTCAGCGTCGTGACGTAGAACTCGTCCAGGATCTCGATGCGCTCTCTGGTGGAAGCGTGCCAGCCCATGATCTGCTTGCAAATCCGGCGCAGCTCCTCGCTGTCTCCTGATGCGTATGCCTGCCTGAGTGCCCCTAATCCCCGCGCATAGTCCATCCTGGTTTCAAGATAGGCGCTGCTGACCTGGTGCAGCTTGTTCTTGGTGGCTTTGATCGCCTCTTTGGTGTTGCGGCGAACGGCCAGTTCCCGCCGGCCGATCTGTCTGATCAGATCTTTGCAGACGTTTCTGTATTTGGGGCTTTTCAGCACCGCGCCCACTACCTGCTCCAACTGACTTTCTGTATCGCTCATTGTACGGGCCAAGGCTCAACCAGTCCACCACCCCCAACGCGGACTGTGGTCCGCCAGGAGCATGTAAGAGAGCAGTCTTTTGAACCCAGGCAGGCCATCAACTGGGCCATGAACCGGAGGTTGTGGATCGTCGCCAGCCGCTGGTATAGGCTATCGTTCACCTCAAACAGGTGGTGCAGGTATCCCAGCGAATAACGAGTACAGCACAGGCAATCACAGAACTGCGAGATCGGCTGGGCTGCCTTGATGTGCTTCTTGTCCTGGGCGTAGACGTACGAGAACCATTCGCCCGTCAATTTGGAGGCGGCCGGGTCTACGTTGAAAGCATACAGCCGGCCGTGCCGTGCGTCGCGGGTGGGCATGGCGCTGTCGAACAATGCATACCCGAGCTGAACACACTGGGCGACGCTGGCCGGGTGGCCGATACCCAGTCCTTGCAGGGGAAACTCGGCGGGCACCAACTCCCGGGTGTAGGCGATGATGTCCAGGAGCAGATTGCCCGCCCGATCCAGTGGCCAGCCGCCATAGCCAAACCCGTCGAAGCCAATCTCCAGCAGTTCGTTGGCACAACGCTGGCGCAGTTCGCGCGATCCTCCGCCCTGGATCACCGCAAACAGCAACGGCCGTTGTTCCGGCAGAACGCCCTTTTGATCCACCAGGCGTTGGAATTCGGCCTTGCCCCGGCGGGCCCAGTCTATCGTTCGCTCGACCGAGGCTTGCTGAACCGCAGGCGGCTCGTCCACGTGCGTGCAGTCGTCGAGACAAAAGATCACGTCAGCGCCGTAACTCAGTTGGAGTTGGACCGTTTTCTCCGGCGAGAGGTTGAACTTGCGGTCGGACCCTTCCGGCCTGAAGAGGATGCCTTTTTCAGTCAGTTGGCCGTGTTTAGAGTTCTGGTGGATCAGCGAGTAGGCCTGGAAGCCTCCCGAGTCGGTCACGATCGGCCGCTGCCAGCCACACATCTCGTGCAATCCACCCAACGCCCGCACAGTCGAAGAGCCGGGGTGCTGCATCAGGTGAAACGTGTTCATGACGAGCGCCTGGACCCCACAGCCAAGCAGGTCGGTCGAGTCCACCGCGCGGACGACGCCCAGCGTCGCGTCGGGCAAGAATGCCGGCAAGGGCAACGGACCGTGGGGCAGGTGTAACATAGTTGCGGGTGGCTTCATAGCTTTCGCCTCAGTCAATGTCATTATAGCCGCTTTCCACGTCACGGGCAAGGGGATACTTTCGTGTCTTTCGTGTACTTTCGCGTCATTCGTGGTCCAAACGACCCGTGGACTGGTTCCCGACTTAAGCCAGGCATCCGGCCCCTGATCAGGATGTCAGAAGTTGCCTGTTGACAGCAGGTAGAAATAGACGTATAATACCAATTAGGTGAATTGTCCCAATTCGCCTGATCTGAGACTGAGAGGAGTACCATGGCCATCGCACACATTCGCGCTAGCGAAGTCCGCAACCGGATCGGCGAGATATTGGCCCGCGTGCGGTATGGACGGGAACACGTGTTGGTGGAACGACGCGGACAGCCGGTGGCGGCAATCATCGGCATCGAGGAGTACGACGACCTGATCCAGTTGCGCCGCCAGCGGGAAGCGCAGGAGCGGCGACGGCGTTTCCAGGCCATGCGCGCCTCGGCAGCAGAGAACGACCTGAGCGAGGAACAGGCCTTCCAGTTGCTCGACGAGGTCAGGTAGCGTGCGCGCCGTCCTGGACACCAACGTCCTGGTTGCCTTTCTGCTCACGCGCGGGCATACCGTATCTACCATCCTGGATAGTTGGGAGCGGGGAGACTTCGACCTGTTGACCTCACCGACACTCATCACCGAGGTGCGCCGCACACTGGAGAAGCCCCAACTGCAGCAGCGTATCCGGCCAGAGGCGGCCAAGGCCTTGTTGGAGGCGCTGGCGGCGGACGCGATTCTTACTCCTGGCAACCTTGAACTGCCTGGCGTCACCCCGGATCCGGATGACGACGCTGTCGTCGCCTGCGCTGTCGAAGGAGATGCCGACTACATCGTGAGCCGCGATGCCCATTTGCTGGGCCTGGGGGAACACGAAGGTGTCCGCGTCGTCGAACCGGCCGAGTTCGTACAACTCTTGGCAGATGGAATGAGAAATTTGACGATCTAACCTGTTAGGGGTATAATAACATCAGACGCTCCTCGGTAGCTCAATAGGCAGAGCGGCCGGCTGTGACAAAATGGTTGCAGCCCTGGCCAGTAATGGCCAGCGGAAAAACGGGGTGAATTCAGGGAAGCCGTAACACTGCGGGTGACGGTAATCCTGAGCCAAGCCCGGTGAATGGGTATCGCGGTAGCCGGGAAGGTGCAGAGACTAGACGGTGAGGAGCCCGACCAATAAGCCGTCCTCGAGCGCCCCGCACCCCTCTGGGGTGATGAGATAGTCCGTTCCTCGCGGAAACACGGGGGTAGACGTAACCGGTTGGCTGTAGGTTCGAGTCCTACCCGAGGAGCCAGGGGGAAGCAATGCTTCCCCTTTTGTCGTTTAAGCCTCCCGATCGAATAGTGTCTGGTGCGAAATGTGGCTGGAGGCCCGGCTTCAGCCGGGAAATCCCCGCTGAAGCGGGACGTCCGCCGAATTTTGCACTACGAACGAGCCTGATGAGGATGATGGCGGTGGCCCGGCTTCAGCCGGGAAATCCCCGCTGAAGCGGGACGTCCGTCGAATTTTGCACTACGAACGAGCCTGATGAGGATGATGGCGGTGGCCCTGCGTACATTCCTGCGGCCTGTACTGGCAACTCCTGTGTGGCGGTGGGTCTCCGGCTTGCTGCGCCGCATCCGGCCGGCCCACCTGATCCTCCTGGCACTCGCGCTCTTCCTCCTGTGGGCCGTCCGCCCCACCCCCGTCCTGGTCGTCCTCGGCCCGCCCCAGCAGGTGGTCACGACGAACCCCATCGCCGGCGTCCACACCCGCCTCACCGACGAGGTGGAGGAGTGGAAAATCCAACTCACGTTGCAGATGGTGCGCGAACTGGGCACACCCTGGATCGTCGAGTACTTCCCCTGGCCCTACCTCGAGCCTGAAGAAGGGGAGTTCACCTGGGGCCACAGCGACACGGTGATCAAACACGCCGAGAACCAGGGGCTGACGGTGATCGCCCGGCTGGGCTGGGTGCCGGCGTGGGCGCGCCCCGACCCCGACGAGCAGGAGACGACGCTCACCTACCTGGACGCCGACCATTACGCCGATTTCGCCGACTTCGTGGCGGCCTTCGTCGCACGCTACCGGGGGCGCGTGAACCACGTCATCTTGTGGAACGAACCGAATCTCAGTTTCGAATGGGGCTACCGGCCGGTGGACCCCGAAGGGTACGTCGAACTGCTGCGAACGGTCTACCCCCGTGCGCACGCTGCCAACCCCGACGTGGTCGTGCTGGCTGGCGCGCTGGCCCCCACGCTAGAGCCGGAGGGGAGTGCGGCCGGCCTGAGCGACCTGGCCTACCTGGAGCAGATGTACCAGGCCGGCGCTGCGCTCTACTTCGATGCGCTCGCCGTCCACGCCTACGGGCTGACGTTTCAGCCGGAGGCATCTCCGGCCCCGGACACGATCAACTTTCGCCGCATCGAACTGCTGCGCGAGGCGATGGTCGCCCATGGCGACAGCGGCAAGCCAGTCTACGTGACCGAGGCAGGCTGGAACGACCACCCGCGCTGGGCCAGCAGCGTCCGTCCTGCGCAGCGCATCCAGTACACGATCGGCGCGTACGAGTGGGCGCGCCAGCACTGGCCCTGGTGCAAGTGCGTCGCGATGTGGGCCTTTCGCTACCCTACCCTGACCCACAGTTACCAGGACTATTATGCTTTCGTGACGACGGACTTTGAGCCGAAGGTGATCTACCTCGAGGTGCAGAATTACACCCGTTCGGATGAGAAATGACCATTGAAATTCGCTCCATTCAGACTCACGACGAATATCTGGCTGTCGAGCAGATCCAGCGCGAGGTGTGGGGCAATGACGACGTGATGATCGTGCCCGATCACCTGCTGATCACCGCGCAGAAGAACGGCGGGCTGTTGCTGGGTGCGTTCGAGGTTCCACCAGGGATGGAGCGGGAGCAACTCGTCGGCTTCGTCTTTGGCTTCGTCGGGCTGGCCCCTTCGACATGCTCAGGGCAGGCTCCTTCGACATGCTCAGGGCAGGCTCCCGATGGCAAGCTCAAGCACTGCTCGCACATGGCCGGCGTACTGCCCGCGTATCAAAACCAAAACGTGGGCTACCACCTGAAACTGGCCCAGCGCGAGCACGTGCTCGCGCAGGGGCTGGACCTCGTCACCTGGACCTTCGATCCACTGGAAAGCCGGAACGCGCGCCTCAACTTTCACAAGTTGGGTGCGACGTGCCGGACGTACCTGCGGAACCTGTACGGCGATATGCGCGATGAGCTCAACGCGGGGCTACCGAGCGACCGCTTCCAGGTGGACTGGTACATTGCCAGCGCCCACGTCGCCGAGCGGCTGTGCGGAGACTACAGTGGCCTTCCACTCTCAGTGCTGCAGGCTGAAGGGGTCCCGATTCTGAATCGGTTCCTCCCCGGCGACCTGCCTCGTCCACCGCAGACGGTTCTGCCGATCGAGGGAGACCGGCTGCTCGTCCAGATCCCGGCCCACTCTCAGGCCATCAAAGCGGCCGACCTGGGGCTGGCCCTCGCCTGGCGCGAGCACACCCGCGCGCTGTTCGAGGCCGTCTTTGCTGCTGGCTACACCGTCGTTGACCTGCTGTTCGACAACGAACGAGCCTGCTATCTCCTGGAGAAGGATTGGACGCCCTGATGAAGATTGAGCGCATTGAACTACACCACGTTGACCTGCCGCTGGTGCACCCGTTTGAGACCAGCTTCGGGCGCGAGTTCACCCGCCCGTGCATCCTGGTGGCCGTCCACAGTGGCGGGCTGACCGGCTGGGGCGAGTGCACCGCCGGCGCCGGGCCGTGGTACTCGAGCGAGACGATCGGGACTGCCTGGCACGTGCTGCGCGATTTCCTCATCCCGGCCGTGTTGGGACAGGAAGTAGCGTCGCCTGCTGACGTCGTGGCGCGCTTCGGAGGGGTGCGCGGCCACGAGATGGCGCGGGCCGGCCTGGAGAACGCCGTGTGGGACCTGCTGGCGCAGGCGCAAGGGGTATCGCTGGCGGGCCTCCTGGGCGGCCAGCGGGAGCGGGTGAAGGTCGGCGTGAGCGTCGGCATCGAGCCGACGCTCGACGCACTCCTCGAGCGGGTGGCGCAGCACGTGGCCGAGGGGTATGGCCGCGTCAAACTCAAGATCAAGCCGGGCTGGGACGTGGACGTCGTCCGCGCAGTGCGTGAGCGCTGGCCGGAGTTGCCACTGCAAGTAGACGCCAACTCTGCCTACCGGCTCGCCGACGCGCCGGTGTTCCGGGAACTGGATCAGTTTGGCCTCTTGCTCATCGAGCAGCCGCTCCACCACGACGACATCGTCGAACACGCCCGCTTGCAGGCCCGGCTTCGCACACCCGTGTGCCTGGACGAGTCCATCCACTCGCCGGAGCACGCCCGTTGGGCGCTGGACATCGGCGCCTGCCGGGTCATCAACGTCAAGGTGGGGCGCGTGGGCGGGTTGACCGCCGTGCGAGAGATCCACGACCTGTGCGCCGCGCGGGACGTGCCGGTGTGGTGTGGCGGCATGCTGGAGACCAACGTCGGGCGCGCGGCCAACGTGGCGCTGGCGAGCTTGCCCAACTTCACGCTGCCCGGCGACATTTCTGCCTCGGCCCGCTACTACCAGGAGGACATTGCCGTACCCAACTTTGTGCTCAACGATGACTCGACGCTGTCGGTGCCGGCCGGGCCGGGGCTGGGCGTGCACGTCGTTCCCGAGCGGCTGGCCGCTGCCCGCGTGCGCCACCTGGCCCGCAATGCCCGGCGGAGGGCGCGGGTGTGAGCACATCTGGCGCATAAATACCCATTCGAAGAGCGACTCAGGGCGGTCCAATTGCCGCTGGACTGTGGTCCAGCGGAAGCGCCAGTCTACACAGAGGCTTACGGCGGACCACAGTCCGCCGCTGGATGCTGCTGGACTGTGGTCTAGCAGAAGCGCTGAGGTAAGCCGGAGGCCGCTGGACTGTGGTCCAGCAGAAGCGCCGAGCAGAAGTGCCGGGATGAACCAGCCAGCGCATTTGGGGGGAGCTGCTATGCGTAAGCAGGGGAGGGACACATGGCCAATGGAAAGCGCATTCTTGTTCTCGTGGCTGATGCTGGCTTCGGACATCGGAGCGCGGCCAATGCCGTCGCAGCGGCTTTGCAGGAAACCCACGGTCACGAATGTGCCGTGGAGGTCGTCAACCCGCTGGCGGACAAGCGCGTTCCGGCGCTTCTGCAGAGCAGCCAGGCTGATTATGACAGGATCGTGCGGAATGTGCCTGACCTGTTCAAGATCGGCTACCAGGTCAGCGACGCGTCGGTGCCAAGCGCAGTGGTCGAAAGCGCGTTGACGGTGATGCTGTTTGAGGTCATGCGCGACCTCGTCCGGCGCTACCAGCCCGATGCTATCGTCACCACCTATCCACTCTACCAGGCCCCGCTCGGTGCCGTCTACGCGATCAGCCGCCGTTACGTTCCGCTCCTCAACGTCGTCACCGACCTGGTCACCGTCCACCGGCTGTGGTTCCACAGTGCTGCCGATCTCTGCCTGGTCCCCACGGCACAGGTGCGCGACCTGGCAGTGGCATACGGTCTGGCTTCGTCCAAAGTTCAGATCACCGGCATACCGGTCTACCCGGCCCTGGTGCAAGAGACCCGCCCTCCGGCTGGGGTTCGTGCTGAGCTGGGCTGGCAGCCCGATCTGACGACGGCGCTGGCCGTCGGCAGCAAACGGGTCGGGCATTTGCCCGGCGTGTTGCAGGTGCTGAACCACTCGGGGTTTTCACTGCAACTGGCCATCGTTGCCGGCGGAGACGACGAGTTGTATCGCCAGCTCCAGTGCACCGAGTGGCATACGGTGGCGCATCTGTACAACTATGTGACAAACATCCCTACGCTGATGCATGCGGCTGACTGGATCATCTGCAAGGCGGGGGGCTTGATCGTCTCCGAGGCGCTGGCGTGCGGGTTGCCGCTGCTACTGGTGGACGTCCTCCCCGGTCAGGAAACCGGCAATGCCGGGTACGTGATCGGCGGCGGGGCAGGCGAACGGGCCGAGAATCCCATCGCGGCGCTGGAGATCGTATACCACTGGCTCGAGCGGGGCGGTGCGCTGTTGGCCGAACGGGCCGCGAACGCCCGCCGCCTGGGGCGCCCCCGCGCGGCTTACGACGTGGCCGAACGGGCCTGGGCAGCGGCCGAACGTGGGCCACGTACCAGGACCAGCCATGCCATCCTCGGGCGACCGAAACTGATCGAATTGCTCAACCGTCACGGTGTGCCGTGGCGGAGGAGGGCACACTGAGGGAGAATACCACGGATGGGGAAATACACGATAGAAAGACACGATGGAGAATACCACGGATGGGGAAATACACGATAGAAATACATGATAATGGATGCACTTGAGTCCTATCCACTCCCATACCCAATCCTGGGGGGGCTTGTGTGGTCAGCGTCCACACTGCGGACACGCTCCTTCGCCCGCGATGCACAGGAGGCAGTAGTGGGCCTGCACCCGGCGCCGGAGGTGCTTGGGGCTGACCATATCCCTGCCCGCGGTCCTTGCCTGGTGGCGTGCAACCACTACAGCCGGCCGGGTTTCGGCGCCTGGTGGCTGGCGCTGGCGATCACGGCGGCGGCGGCCGCCCGCCGTGCCCCAGAGGCCGATCGGGAGATCCATTGGGTGATGACGGCGGCGTGGACCTTTCCCGCCAGCGCGTGGCGACAGCGGATATTGACCCCGCTCACGCGCTGGGCCTTTGCCCGGGCAGCGCGGGTGTACGGTTTCGTGACCATGCCGCCGATGCCGCCCGACCCCCGCGAGGTGGAGGCGCGCGCCGTGGCCGTGCTGCGGACGGTGCGTCTGGCCCGGCGGGCGGCGCGCGATGGGGGTATGATAGGGCTGGCCCCAGAGGGGCAGGACTTAACCGGCGGGCTGGGCCAGCCTCCTGAGGGCGCGGGGGAGTTCATCGCGCTGCTGGTGCAAGCAGGGCTTCCAGTACTGCCGGTGGGGGTGGCGGAGGCGGAGGGACGGCTCCGCGTCTCCTTCGGGCCGCTCTTCGTGCCGAAGATCTCGCCAGAGCGGAGCAGGCGGGACCAGACAGTTGCTCACCAGGTGATGGCCGCCATCGCCAGTCAATTGCCCCAGAACATTGGGACGCAGATTTTCGCGGATGAACGCGGATAAGAGTCAGCGCGAATCCGCGTTGATCTGCGTCCAAAGAAAGTGGTGAGAAAGACTGGCGCGGGTATAATAGACCTAATCTCGCCTGCATGGAGGTTTCAATGTCCAACGAGCAATTCTTGCGTTTCCCCGCGGGCTTTGCGTGGGGCGCTGCCACCGCCGCTTACCAGATCGAAGGCGCGTGGAACGAAGACGGCAAAGGCCCTTCCATCTGGGACACGTTTAGCCACCAGCCGGGCAAGATCAAGCGCGGCGATACCGGCGACGTCGCCACCGACCACTACCACCGCTGGGAGGAGGACGTCCGCATCATGGCCGAGCTTGGCCTGAAAGCCTACCGCTTCTCCATCTCCTGGCCGCGCGTCCTTCCCGAAGGCGCGGGAGCCGTAAATCCTGCTGGCCTGGACTTTTACGACCGCCTTGTAGACGCGCTGCTGGCGAACGGAATTGAACCTTTCGTCACGCTGTATCACTGGGACCTGCCCCAGGCGCTCCACGAGCGGGGCGGATGGCCGAACCGGGACGTGGCCCACCATTTCGCCGAGTACGCCCGCGTCGTCGCCGAACGGCTGGGCGACCGGGTGACTTGTTGGATCACGCACAACGAACCGTTGGTCACCGCCATGGCCGGGTACCTGGCCGGTGAACACGCGCCCGGCATCCAGGACCTCGGGGCTGCGTTGCAGACCGTCCACCATCTGCTGCTTTCCCATGGCTATGCCGTCGAAGCGTTGCGCGCGTCGGTTCGCCGCCCGCCCCAGGTTGGCATCACGCTCAACCTCAGCCCTATCCATCCGGCCTCCAATTCCGAGGAGGACTGCCTGGCGGCCAACCGTTTTGACGGGGTACTTAACCGCATGTTACTCGACCCGGTGTTCGTCGGCCGGTACCCCGAGGACGTGCAGGCGCTATCAGGCTCCGCGTTCCCTCAGGTCCAACCGGGCGACATGGAGCGCATCGCGACCCCACTGGACTTTCTGGGCGTCAACTACTATACCCGCTCTGTAGTCCGATACGACCCCAACTCTCCGGTCATCCAGGCTACGGGGGTGCAGCCCGAAGGCAGCGAATATTCGCAGATGTGGGAGATCTATCCAGAGGGGATGTACGAAATCCTGGCCCGCGTGTGGAACGACTACCGGCCTGCCAGCATCTACGTCACCGAGAATGGGATCGCAGTGCCCGATGGGCTGGATTTTGACGGGCGGGTGCGCGACGTGCGGCGCATCTGGTATCTGCGCGACCACGTGGCGCAGATTCACCGCGCCATCGCCGACGGCGTGCCGATGCGGGGTTACTTTGTGTGGTCGCTCATGGACAACTTTGAGTGGGCGCTGGGCTATAGCATGCGCTTTGGGCTGGTGTACGTGGACTATGAGACGTTGAAGCGGACGGTCAAGGACAGCGGGCGGTGGTATGCGGGGGTGATTCGGGGGAATGGGGTTGACCTGGGGAGATGAAACGTGAAACGTGAGGCGTGTTGCGTGTTGCGTGTTCCGTTCGGTACTGTGTGTCACGTAATACGCAACACGCAATACGCTAACGCTCTCAGCCCCCGTCCCGGGGGCGGTCCAGGCGGGGCGACGTTTGACATAAATACGGAGAACCACATGCCCAGATACTACGTCGCACTTCTCGCCCTGGCCGTCCTGTTGGCCTGCACTTCCCCAGCGCTGGCTGCCAATACCCTCCGCGTCTACTACGCCGGACCGGAGGGCGGCGTGCGCACGGCGCTCGGCCTGGACGCCGATCCCTCGCCCGGCTCCGGACCGCCTTTCGAGATCGTCACCGACCCGGCGCAGGCCGACGTGTTCGTCCTCAATGGCATTGCGCCTGACCTTGCCGGTATCGCCGCCCGCGTGCGAGAGAGCGCGGGGCTCGTCCTGATCCTGGGGCCGGAGTTGACCGCTGATGAAGTGGGAACCCTGCTCGGCGTGCAGGTCGCGCTGGAGTTGCACGACGAGCCCCTCAGCCTGACTGCCGCGCAGCACGTAGACGACCCGCTGGTGACCGAGATCGTGTGGACGAGCGCCCCCCAGGTGCGCGAGCGGTTTGTCTTGACTGCAGGGCAGGGGCAAGCGGGGCAGGGGCAAGCGGGGCAGGGGCAAGCGGGGCAGGGGCAAGCCCTGCCCCTACAGGCGCTCGTGCTCGGCTTCGAGGACGAGAGCCTCGTCCTGGGCACCTGCCAGGTCGGCGCGGGCTGGGTTTACGTTTTCACGGCTTTTCTTGATGAGGCCAACCCTCAGTTCCAGGGCTGGGCGTACTTTAACTACCTGATCTACCACCTGGTGGCCCGCGCGGCGGGGCAGACACCACTCTCCTTCGCCGATTACCCCGGCTCGCCCGTGCCACACGCACGTGAGCGCACGGTGCTGTTCATCGCGCTGGCCGGCGTGCTGGTGCTGGCCGGGCTTGCCTATTGGATCGTGCGGCGCTACAGCCTGGCCCATCCCGAAGCGCTCGACGTGCTGGTGGCCGATCGGAAAGAGTTCTCCATCCGCGAAGCCGGGACCGGCTGGGAGGAGATTGGTTTCCACCGCCCGCTGGGCGGCTTCCTGGTCGCGCTCATGCTCGGGCTGGTCCTGTTTATCCCGCTGATCATCTACCAGAACCTGGTCCTACCCGTGTATATCCTGCCGTCGGCGCAGGCGCTGGGCATCTGGGGGCGCGTGGTGCAGTTCTTCACCCTGCTCTGGACGCTCTTCGACATGGGCACCAGCGCTGCCTTCATCAAGTTCTTCGCGCAGTATCGCGTGCACGAGCCGCGCCGGGCCATCCAGTACGGGCAGGTGTTCGTGTGGTGGCAGGCCCTTTCGGGCGCGTTCCAGGTCGCGCTCGTCACTGCCATAGCGAGCACACTTCTGCCGCGCTCGACCTACGCGCTGTACGCCTGGAGCGTCATCATCCATACTCTGATCCAGATCCCCGGCTTCTACCAGGTGATGCGCCACGCGCTGATGGCCTGGCAGCGCTTCGACTACGCCCAGATCCTGGAGGTCGGGCTGTACCTGGTCTTTCCCATCCTCACGCAGCCGGTGCTCGTCACGCTGATGGTCGCCTGGGGACAGGCCCATCCCGTCTTCGGCATGCCGATGGGAGGCGTGCTGGGGCTGGGGCTGGCCGCCTACGCGGCCGAAGCGCTGACGTTTCTGGTGGGCTTCTGGCTGTACCGGCGGCTGGGCTACAACGCGCGCCTCTTGTTCCTGGCCCACTTTGACTGGGCAACGGTCAAGAGCGCCTTCCGCTTCGGCGCCTTCGAGATGCTGGGGTCGGCCGCGTGGGCGTTGGGGCAGGCGCTGGAAATCCTGATCACGCAGATGCGGCTGGTCAACTATGCCGAAATATGGGGCAACTGGGGCCTGGCCCAGAACTTTATCTTCGCCTACAACGCGCTGGCCAGCCTGTACAACAACCTGATGCCGTCTATCTCCGAGGCCATCTCGCACGCCCGCCGGGCGCTGAGCCAGTACTATTCGGCGCTGGCCTACAAGTGGGGCGGGATGCTCAGCGCTTTCATCGGCGCGGTGCTCCTGGCAGTGGCCGACCGGTTCATCCTGGGCGCCAGCGGGCCGGAGTTCAAGCGCGCCGCGCTCTATGCCGCGCCGCTCATCGTATGGGGTGCGATCCAGTACCCGTCGTGGGTCGGCGACAATGTCCAGCGCGCCGCCAACCGTCCCTCGCTCATGTTCGCCCTGGTCAGCATGGAACAGGTCATCCGCATCGTCCTGGTCTACCTGCTCCTGGAGCGTTTCCAGATCAACGCGCTGATCGTCGCCTACTTTGTCGGCCTGCTGACCAAAGACATCGTGGGCTACTTTATCAACCACCGCCTGTGCTTCCCGCAGCGTTTCTACTTCTGGCAGTCGCTGGCAGCGCCACTCCTGGCCGGGGCGGCCCATTACGGGGTGCTGCGCTGGGCCACCGGGCTCCTGTGGCGGGGCGACCAGGTCACCAGCGTGCTCATCTTCTTCATTGGCATCCTGGTCTCGTACCCGCTGTTTGCTTTCTTCTACGGCCTGTTCGGCGGCTGGGACGACCCGACGCTGGCAGAACTGCGGCGTGCCGTTGACCTGAGTTCGTTTATGCGGCCGCTGGCCTGGCTCTTCTGGGCAGCGACGGCGCTGGGCGCGCGCATCAGTCTGCTGCACGGCCGCTTCCCGGTGGACGTCCGGCCGGCGGCGCTGGCGGAGGCCAGGTCACTGATGGAGGAGCGAGTCAGTCTGTGGCAAGAGGAATGACGGGGAGAGCACCACGGATAGGGAAATACACGATATGAAGAGCGGCCCATCGTGTATTTCTCCATCCGAGGTGATCTTTCCGACAACACTGCCATCGGAGGGAATCGCAACATGAACGAGAGCGAGAGTGTACTGCTCCACGCCGACTTGACCTACTTGATCCGGGGAGTGCTGTTTCACGTGGGGAACCATCTGTGGCCAGGATTGCCTGAGAAGGACATCCAACAGGCGGTCAGCATTGGCCTCACCAGGCAGAAGGTGCCACACTCACTGGAAGAGCAGTTTCACGTCTATTACAGAGGTGTCGAGGTCGGGCGGTACTACTGCGACATTTCCGTGGGTCGCAAGGTGATCCTGGAACTGAAAGTCGTGCCCGTACTGACCGGGCTTCATCGGGCGCAACTCATCTCCTATCTGCGCGTGAGCGGTGCCGACGTAGGGTTATTGGTGAACTTTGGCACCCCCAGGGTCGACATTGAGCGCTATACCTACGCCTATGCCCAACGCCGCCCTGACTTCACCTGGCAGCCACAGCCCCCGGATGATCCGACATTACTGTATCCCGACCTGGTTGGACATGTGTACGAATGCCTCCATCGCGTCCACTATGAACTCGGCCCCGGCTTCTTTCACCACGTCTACCGTCGTGCGACGCAGGTCGAACTGAACGAACAGCACACCTCGTTTGAGTTCGTGCGCGAGATCCCTGTGTTCTACGCGGGAGAGTACTTGAGCACACATGAGTGCCATTTGTTGATCGTCGAGGATAAAGTCATCGTGGCGGCCTTTGCCGTGCGTGAGATGAGTCCGGCATTCGGCGTGAGAATGCGCCGCTACTTGGCGCACTTTGGCAAACAACTGGGCCTGCTGGCCAACTTCCAGGGTGAACGCCTGGACATACGGCCTGTGCGGCTTCCGTAGGGGGGGAACCTCGGATAAAGAAATACACGATACGGAGAGCAGTCCATCGTGTATTTCTCCATCCGTGGTATTCTGGGCTCCTGGAGGAGCAAGAAGACCTCGGATAGGGAAATACACGATATGGAGAGCGACCCATCGTGTATTTCTCCATCCGTGGTATTCT
>Ga0172364_10002090_pt1 | contig 15730 bp, 28 predicted proteins | sample LakKivSesite10cm_FD_114545 | JGI IMG/M metagenome (GOLD analysis project Ga0172364, IMG submission 114545) | Sediment microbial communities from Lake Kivu, Rwanda - Sediment site 10cm | ecosystem: Environmental > Aquatic > Freshwater > Lake > Sediment | place: Rwanda: Western Province, Lake... | reverse complement strand
GGTGCCCGGCGTCATAAGGCTCAAGTAGCGATGGCAGGAAAGATGAACGCAAAGGTCGAGTTCGGAGATTTCCAGACCCCGCCGGGTCTTGCTCGCGATGTTTGCGCAGTCATACAGCGCACTGGCTTCTCACCCGCGTCCATCATCGAGCCAACCTGCGGGCGTGGTGCATTCATCTTGGCCGCCTTGGACGCATTCCCCAGCGCGAGCAACCTCCTCGGGGTCGACAAGAACGCTGGCCACGTTCGAGAGGCCACACGCGCCACAAACGATATTCGTCACGATCTGCAGCTCCAAATCCAGCAAGGCGATTTCTTCGATACGGATTGGATGGGCGTCGTCGCTAAGTTGCCCAAGCCGATCCTCATCGTTGGCAATCCACCGTGGGTAACGAACGCCACCCTCGGTTCCTTGGGGAGTGCGAATCTCCCATCAAAGACAAACGAGGACAACCTACGGGGGATCGACGCCCTTACCGGGAAGTCGAACTTTGACATATCAGAGTGGATGCTCCGCAAGAACATTCAATGGCTTGCTGATGCGCCCGGGATCTTGGCCGTACTGTGCAAAACGGCGGTCGCCCGGAAGGTAATGCTCTACGCGTGGTCGCAAAACCTTCCAATCGAGCATGCTGAGGTGCGCCGTATTGATGCCAAGATGCACTTCGGAGCATCTGTGGACGCGTGCCTCTTGCTGGTGAGGTTCAAGCCGGGTGCCAGCTCAAAGGAGTGCAGCGACTACAGCTCACTGCAAAGCGCTGAGCCCGATGCTGTCTTCGGACTCAGGGACAATAGCCTCGTCGCCGATGTGCGCCTCTATGAACGGTGGCACGGCCTCGTCGGGCGCGGCCTCTCTGGATGGCGATCCGGGATCAAGCACGACTGCAGTAACGTCTTTGAACTCGTTCGGACTGACGCTGGCTATGAGAACGGAATGGGACAACTGGTTGACGTTGAACCTGAAGTCCTCTTCCCCTTGCTGAAAAGTTCGGACCTCGCCAGGAATCGGCCGTCGCGCAAGTGGCTGCTCGTACCTCACAGAACAATGAGCTCGTCACCGGAGGATCTCCAGCGTTCCGCACCAAAGGCGTGGCAGTACCTCCTGGCCAACGGTGCTCTTCTCGACAAGCGCGGCAGTTCCATCTATCGCAATCGTCCTCGTTTTTCGATTTTCGGAGTCGGTGAGTACTCCTTCTCGCTCTGGAAGGTCGCCATCTCTGGTCTGTACAAGAAGCTAGAGTTTGTCAAGGTCCCTCCTCTCGGAGGCCGGCCCGTAGTTCTGGATGACACCTGCTACTTCTTCTCGTGCCAGTCCGAGCGGGAGTGCAATGTTCTTCACGACCTCTTGCAATCGGAGCCTGCGCGAGGATTCTTGTCGGCTCTTGTTTTTTGGGACGCGAAGCGACCGATCACGGCTCAAGTCCTCAACCTGCTTGACTTCAAGGGCCTTGCCAGCGTTACGGGTATGGAGTCCGAGGTCGCACGGGTTCTCGCGGAGCGGCAACTGGTGCGGTACACGGAAGGCTCGCATCAGCAATTGCTCTTCAGAGAAGAAGCCGAGGAGTACGTCACCGGTGCGAACGGTGAGGCCGATGAGCAGGCCGCCCAACAACAGCATGCAGCGGACGGCGCTGCGCGCCGCCGCTGATGCTGAGCGTTCTGCGGAAACACTGAAGAGGAAGAAATTATGCCACGAAACTCGGAATTTGCGTCTTACGTATTCATTAAGAATGACCTCCGCGCATTACGATGGGATACGGGGAACCCGACTCGTTCACCGACCGGCGAGGTCTATACCCAACAGGAATCGCTCGACCACCCCGAGATTGGCCCATTTCTGGGCCGCCAACGTCCGGAGTATGTTGTCAAAGTGCGCGAGGATGCTTTCTGGATAATTGAGGCAAAAGGCACGCTTGCCGAGATCGACCAAGCATTCGACGAAGCCAAGGCTTACGCGCAGGACTTGAAGCGCAATCCGAATATCCGACCGTTCATTGTCAGTGGCGTAGCAGGAAATGATGCAGACGGCTATATTGTGCGCACCGCAGTCCTTCGTGATGATGGCACGACAACAGAGGTCACTTACAACGACAGAGCAATTACGGGGTTGTTGTCGCCCGATCAGGCACGCCACCTCGTTGATTCACGAACCCATCAACTCAATGCCCTCGTTGCTGATGAGGAACTCTTCCTGCAGATCGCTGAGCAGATCAACGAAATCCTCCACGAGGCATCAATCAACAAGGATGCGCGCGCCACGGTTATAGCGTCGATCTTGTTATCAATGGTGTCAGACACGCTTCCGAATTTCAACGCTTCACCCGATGTGTTTGTCCGCGACATTAACAATAGGGCAGAAGATGTGCTCATCGCTCACTCGAAACGCGAATTCGCAGAACAAGTGGAGTTGACACTTCCACATGAAGAGGCCGCAAAAGCAAAATACAAGGCTGCGCTTGTGAAGGTGTTCTTCCTCTTACGCAAAATCAACATAAAGGCCGCGATGAACGGCCATCAAGATGTTCTCGGCAAGTTCTACGAGGTCTTCCTCAAGTATGGCAACGGCGCAAAAGACATTGGTATCGTTCTTACACCACGGCACATCACAACGTTTGCGGCTGAAGTGCTGGGCATATCCACGGACGACATAGTCTACGATCCAGCCTGCGGCACAGGCGGCTTCCTCGTGGCGGCCTACGACCGCGTTCGATTAAGTGATCCAGCCCAAGTAGACATATTCAAGAAGCACAGAATCTTCGGCATTGAGCAACAAGCGAATGTCGCAGCCCTGGCCATCGTGAACATGATATTTCGCGGGGATGGAAAGAACAATATTGTCAATGACAACTGCTTTGCTAAAGCCCTCCAGCGCAAAGTCCGAAATGGAGAAGTGAGCGCCGAATACATTGAACCACCCACTGCTCGGCCACCCGTTACGAAGACATTGATGAATCCGCCATTTGCTCTAAAGAAGGGCGATGAGCAGGAGTACAAGTTTATTGAACATGCTTTGGATCAAATGACGGAGAATGGTCTTCTTCTGTGCGTCTTGCCAATTTCGGTGATGTACTCCGAAGGTGCTGACATGGAGTGGCGCACTCGTATGCTCAGGAACAACACTTTGTTGGTAGTTGCTAGCTTCTCGACGGAACTGTTCTATCCACAGTGTTCCGTTGAACCCGTCATTATTGTTATCCGGAAGGGTGTGCCTCATACCGCCACGTCCATGACGCTATGGTTACGCATTTGCAACGATGGTTATCGCAAGTTGAAACGGCGGAGATTGCCAGTGCCGGGGCCAAATGACATGACGCGCTACACGCCAGTTGTGAAGCAGTTCATTGAGACTGGTGCAACAGCAGAGAATGTGCCTGGGTTCTGCCAGACAAAACCAGTTCGCCTAGACGATCGCGCGCTTGAGTTAATTCCGCAGCAATACCTTGATAATCCGCAACTCGACACCGCGTTACTGACTGCGGAAATGAAGAAGCTCTATTCGGGTATGGTATTTGAGAAACTTGTGCGGGAGATGAACGATGAAAGTATCTGAACTATTTACGCTGACGGTGGCTCGGTCAAAGAGTGCAGACGACTATGACGACGGTCCGATCCCGTTCGTTACGAATACTCGACTCAACAATGGCGTGACGAAGTATGTGGAGCCTTTGCCGGAAGACAAACAGTTCCCAGGTCACGCCATTTGCATTTCAGGTCTTGGATTTGCAACCGTTCAACATGACGCATTTCTCCCGAAGGGAAATGGAGGAGATTCGGCCACCATATTGAGGCCGATTCAAGAAATGACAACTGAAGCGCTTATCTATTACGCCGCGCTTTTCAACTCCCTTCATCGCTGGCGTTTCTCGTTCGGTCGCAAAGCCAGCAAGAAGCGAATTACAGACTTGGAACTCACGCCGCTATTTGTTGACTCCCCCGTCAATGCGGAAACTACACTAGAGGTCTTTTCGACTGCACTAAAAGCTCGTGTGGAGCAGTACGAAGGGCAATTCCTTGTGCCGTAGAATGAGAATCGCAGAACAAGCGCCTGCACCACTACGGCTCACCCGCGGCGGGCGAGCCGAGGGTGAGGCGTGACGTTCGCCGGGCACGATAACCAGAATACCATGAGTCACATCGAAACGGTCGAGAGGTGAGTAAAATGAGCCTTGGTGATGGGGGATTGAAATGGCAAGAGATGAAGGACGCCGATCTTGAGTCAGTTGATTCCATCGGCAACGCCATCCACACGCAACTGCCGGAACGCCCGGAGGTGTTTCAGGAGAAGTTCCGGCTTTTTCCGACCGGATGCCGAATCCTCCGATCAGGAACAAAGACCGTCGGTTATGGCATCGCCCATCCCTGGTTGCTCAAGAGCATTCCACCGCTTGACACGTTTCTCGTCGCACTACCACCGTCACCAGAGTGCCTCTTCATACATGACGTTGTCGTACTGCCGGAGGCACGTGGTCACGGGGCGTCTGCCGCCTACGTTGCAGACATGCGCATGGTCGCCGTTCAAGTCAATCTGGCATCACTGGCATTGGTCTCAGTTTACGGCACAACACCTTTATGGAGTCGTCTCGGTTTCCGGGTCGTGGAGGACGCGAGTCTCGTATCGAAGCTCATGTCATACGGAAAAACTGCAAAATACATGGTAAGCCCAACCAATGCTTAAGAAACTCAAGAGGATTCTGGCATACGTAGCCGCAGTGATTGCTTTCCTTGCCGCACTCACCAAAGCGTTCGGCGTTTCATTCCCCTGGCAAGTGACTCTCGGTGCGTGTGGTGTCCTCCTGCCGTGCGCCGTTCTGTTCGCGCTCTTGGAAGATCGGCGCATGCGTCTTCCCTAGGACACATCCCGGTCAATGGCAGACGGGTCATTGCTCATGTCAATCAGTGAGGGACTTGACGCGGTCCACCGTGCGCGACCAGAAGAAGAGGATGTCGCGCGTGAGGGCTTCAAGATATAGAGAAGGGCAAATCTATTCCATTTTTCGAGGTTTGTGCTTATTCTGAACATGAGCATCTTCTGGAAAAGGAATGGAAAAAGAAAGTGGATTCGGTCAGGAACCTGTTTTCGGAATGTACGATGTGGGCAGAAGGAGAGCCTGTCAAGATGAATCCAACGAAGACGCACGGAGAGGGAAGGCACAATCTGGATTGGCAAATGTTTCAAATGTTCAGGTGTATTGGAAGGAGGAAGGTATGAGTTTGGCAGACTGTTACAACAAGAAAACGGGCAGGATTCTCAGGACTCCAATATCAGATGCCTTTAGTGCTTGGAGGAAAAGAGCGACGAAACAACAAAGTGTAAACATCAAGGAGAAAAGTATGTTGAAAGAACTTTGGGGAAACCCAGTCATGCCAGATGAAATAGCCGAAAGTCGCAAACGGACTTCTGGTGGTATTGCGGATTGGTTTGCAGAATTTGAAAAGAACAACGAAGTCCTTGTTCGGATTGTGATGGATTCGCATGAGTTTGCATGTTTGCGTCTTGCTATGGGGGACGAGTTCAATTCGCTAACCGGTTCGGAGTTGATTGAAAGTAGTCGCTGTCGGAACAATACGCATAGCATCAAAATGGGAGTTTTGTGGACGGCAGAAGTCTATGTGACTCCCGACTTGGAATGGGTTGAACTAACCGGTCTTAACGGAACGAAGATTCAGAAATTGACATGAGTAGTAATCATAGACAAATCGAGGTTTGACTGCCTGTGTCTGGCGGTAGAGGGGGCCGATCCAGACGACTGCATGCCGCTTGGAGACCCGACCCCGCTGGACGAGACGGCAGCCATGGAACGACATCATCATGTCGTCTTGGTCTTGTCGATGTTGACGGATAGGGAACGCAAAGTCTTGACCATGCGACTGGGCTTGGAAGACGGCGAGGTCCACACTTTTGAGGAAGTCGGCAAACACTTCAAGGTCACGCGCGAGAGGATTCGACAAGTGGAGGCAAAGGGCTTGCGCAAGTTGAGGCATCTTCTCCGACTCAGGCTGCTGGAGGAATATCTTGCGACCAGCCCGAAGAGCCCTGGCGCCCCCCTCTGCGAACACGATTTTGCCGACCAGCATGATGTCGTCGAGGACTGACCATCGTCCCGATCCACTCGCAGGGCGGCTACGCCTTGGTGCTTGACATCGCACTCTTGAAGTGATATGATGCACTCGAAACATGGAGGAACGGACATGAGCAAGAGGACATTCATCGTGGCGCCGACGGAGGCCGGCAAGGATCTTGGGGACACGCTGCACCAGGTCTGCCAGACCGAGGGCAAGGGTTGCTACTTCGACATCTACTAGGCGGACGACTACGAGGTCGTCGACTCGTTCCCGTCGCTCGATGGTGCCAAGGCCGCATGCCGCCGGCTGGGCTGCGAACGGCCGTTCGTCCTGGCTTGACATTGCACTGAATGCGCGCTACACTGCACGCATGAAACATGGAGGGAGCATGATCGCCCATCTGACCGCCAAGTCCGAGAACGCCAAGGTCGGACCCATCCCCGTCAGCTCCACCTGCATGGAGAGTTGTCCGCCGACATGCCCGCTGAAGGGCAGGGGCTGCTACGGGGCGCAGGGCCCCATCTTCACCGTCTGGAAGCGGATGCGGGAGGGCACGCTCGGGGTCGCCTGGGACGCGTTCTGCAAGCAGGTCGCCGCCCTGCCGGACAACCAGATCTGGCGGCACAACCAGGTCGGCGACCTGCCCGGCAAGGACGGACTGATCGACCGCCCCGCCCTCGCCGCCCTCGTCGAGGCCAACCGCGGCAAGCGGGGCTGGACCTACACCCACTATGACCCTCGCAAGGGCAAGAACGCCGAGGCGATCCGCCACGCCAACGAGAACGGCTTCGTCGTGACGCTCTCCGCCGACTGCCTCGCCCACGCCGACGCCCTGTCCGAGGTCGGCTGTGGGCCGGTGGCGACCATCCTGCCCCGCGGCCACGAGGGCAACGCCGCCGTGACGCCGACCGGCCGCAAGGTGAGGGTCTGCCTCGCCGAGACGGTCGAGTACATGACCTGCACCGCTTGCAAGCTCTGCATCAAGGTCGGGCACCCCATCGTCGGGTTCAAGACCCACGGGGCGAGGTTCAAGACGGCCGACAAGGTGTTCGAGGAGCAGTCAAGGCGGTGGCTGCGGAAGGCGGCTTGACATCGCAGTCAAGACATGATACACTAGGCTCCGTTCAACAATGGGAAAGGGAGGGTTCAGCCATGGCGTACAGGACGGTAGAGGTCGATCTGAAGGTCAAGCTGACGATGAAGGTTGACGAGGGCACGGAGGTCCAGCAGGTCGTGGACGAACTGGACTACTCGTTCGACGACCAGACGGGACACGCCACGGTCGAGGACACGGAGATCCTCGACCACGAGGTCAAGGATAGCCGCTAGGCGGCTCGGGACGGAGGAAGGACGATGAGCAACAGTTACGAGGTTATGACGATCAAGGACACGCTGCCGTGCTCGCAGGAGGACTTCGACAAGCTCCTGTCCCTGGTCGAGAAGGCCGACGCCTCGATGCAGGCCGAGCTGACGCCGGACGGCCAGATCCACCTGTACGCCGAGGAGAGCTTCTTCGTGCCGGAGGGCAGGGACGGGAAGACCCTGTTCAAGTGGATCGGGGCGATCGCCAAGAAGGCCGGCGTCCCGTTCGTCCAGTTCGGGGTGGCGTTCTACTCCGACAAGTGCTCCCCGGAGTCCTCCGGCGGCTACAGCTTCCGCGTCTACGCCGACGGCAAGGTCGTGAGCCCGAAGGTCGTGTGGCCCGAGGACCAGGCGTGGAAGTGCCCGGAGTGCGGCAAGGTGCAGGTCGTGGACTACGACTCGGCCGCCGAGGTCGGCACCCCGCGGTGCTGCGACGGGGAGGTGGAGTGCGAGCGGATGGAGGCTGACGAGGCCTGCAAGGAGGGTGTGCACTAGGGCTTCGTCAGGCGGTTTGCGGCAAACGGAGGGAACGACGATGAAATGGCGCGTGAACTTCTTCGACAAGGACGGGGATGAGACGCGGTCGCTGACCGTGGACGCCGGCGACGAGGACGGGGCGGAGACCGCAGGCGAGGCGGAGGCCGACAGGCGCGGCTGGTCCGACAGCTTCAAGGTCGCCGACGCCGAGCCGGTCGAATGACGCTTGACATCGAACTTCATCCATGATACCATAGGCGGCGTCAACAATGGAGGAGGGCACATGAAGGCGGTCGTGACGGTTCTGAGGACGGCGACGGGCACGGCGGATGTCGAGGTCGAGATCCCCGACGACCAGATCAAGGGGATGAGCGAGGACCAGGTGGAGCAGGCGTTCCGCGACCTGGCGGAGGGCCGGGCGGGGGACATGGAGTTCTCGACGGACGACGCCACCTACGCGTCCGACCGGGTGATGGTCGTCCCGACGCCGCCCGCCCCCGTGTTCTGCGCGTTCTGCGAGACCGAGGCGGTCGCTAGGGTCGAGGGCACGGAGACGCCCCTCTGCCACTCCTGCCGCACGGCGTACGAGGCGGGACAGGCGTCGCCGGGGGCGGCGGTCGTGTCGCAGGACGAGCAGGAGGCCGACGAGACGGTGGTCTGCTCCGTCTGCAAGCAGCCCTGCAACAAGGCGGCGGCCCATCTCCACCAGGGGGAGTGGATCGGGGACGAGTGCTGCTGGGACGAGCGGCTGCGGGCGAGCGAGTAGGAGGACGACATGAAGGACGGCAACATCAGGCTGCGGATGGTCGTGGAGGTCGAGTACGCCCCGAACGGGGAGACGGAGGCCGCCCTCAAGGAGAGGCTGAGCCGCATCGTCCAGGACGCCGCCGGCGACGGGCACATGACCGGCGACGGACCGGCCACCGTCGAGGAGTGGTCTGCCAAGGTCAAGCGCATCTAGCTTGACTTCCTGCTCTGAACATGATACCATGCCTGCGTCAACAATGAGGAGGACGCATGCCTGACCTGACGATCGAGACCCAGCGGACCTGCGCGACGAACCTGCGGTGGCAGAGGCAGTACCCCAGCAACTCCCGCCCGGGGGTCATGCACACGGTGAGCTTCGGGCCGACCGCGCGGGGCGCCCAGTTCGCCTACGACTACGTCTGCGACTGCGAGGCCGGCCGGCGGGGGCTGACCTGCTACCACATCAAGCAGGCGATGAAGGATCGGTGCGGGTGGGGCGTCGAGGCGTTCTGCGGTGACGACCCCCAGCCGAACACGGACAAGACCTGCCCGAAGTGCGGCGGGCCGACCGAGGTCGCCAGGATCGGGGTCTGAACCATGAGCAACCTCAACCATCTCGGAGTTCACCGCAGGCGAAAGGGCGACTTCCGCCTGGTCACAGACTGCCTGTGCCTGAACGGGTCGGCCCACGCCGTCAAGACGCAGGACGAGGACCAGGTCACCTGCCCGAGGTGCAAGATGATCCTCAAGCTGGAGAAGGGCGGCATGAGCCGCACCGACGCCAGGACGAAGGTGATCGACACCATGGGCCTGACCGTGACCTGCTTGAACTGCAGCGGCAGGAACGTGGAGCCGCTGCAGGGCGACGAGTGGGAGTGCTACGACTGCGGGACGACCTTCGTCCCGAAGATGGCTTGACATCCCACTGAATGCGCGCTACATTACGGGCGTGAAACATCGAGGAGGCTGACATGAGCAGGATGACCGTCAAGAGGATGCCGAGGTACCGCTGCCAGAACTGCGACAGGGTGTTCGGGGTCGCCAAGCTGAGGCCGCTCGACGAGGTCGCAGACCTCGCCCAGCGCATCGCCCCTGGCGAGCCCGTGCCCGCCGGGGAGTGCAAGTATTGCGGCGCCCTCGCCCACGAGGAAGCCAAGGGCGAGTGGATGAGCCCTGCGACCAGGCAGGCGTTGCGGGAGGTCGCCGAGGCCACGAGGGGGCACGAGAGGTTCGTCGCCGAGGCGGCCGGGGTGTACGAGGGGCTGGCCGACGTCGCCGAGGGGCTGGCGATCAGCGCGACGAAGCTCGAAACCGTTTTGGGGGAGGGGAAGTGACCTACAACGACGCCAAGCTGCAGCAATCCCTGCGCGACACCGTCCTCTCCCTGCGCGGTTATTCGAGGTGGGAAGGCAACAACTCAGTGGAACGGGAGCTCATCAACGCCATCAAGGTCGCAGTCGCCAGGGCCGCCGAGGCGATCGGCGAAAAGGTGGACGCCGTTGGAACCCCCATGGAGAAGAACCGGCCATGACATTCGCACAGGCTAGGAAGCTGCACAACGGGGACGAGGTGATCTCCAAGGAGACTGGGGAGTCCATCAACGTCCTGGACATCAGCGTGTCCGACCCGACGCCCAGAGGGGTTCGCCCGTCGGTGACGATCGAGGGCGTCGGGACGAAGTCCGGATACGGACACTGGATTCACGTCGACGTGAGGTGACAACATGGGAACCCCATTCAACCCGCCGGGGGAATGGAGGCAGGTCGCCCGCAAGGGCGACGACCCCTATTGGCAATACCTGAGTCCTGGATATGCCGTCTATGGCACCGTCGTCCCGAGCAAGACGAGGCCCGGCATGTTCGAGTGGGACGCTAGGGTCATGTTCCCGTGCGAGGGGCGTGACGACCGCAACCCGAACGGCAAGGCGCCGACGCTGGGACAGGCCCAGCGCATCGTGGAGGTCGTCTGCGAGTGCACCGCCACGGCGGCTCCAGCCCCTCCCAAGGAGCTTGTCGTGGTCGTTCCGGCGGGCGACACCACCATCGCTGATGCAATGTCGGTGCTGGACGGAGTCTGACATGGACCAAGAGCAGAGGAAGTTCCTGACCAGGCGGACCGCCGATGTCCTGGCGACGAGCCCGATGCGGGAGAGCCTCTCCATCCTGAACGACTCGCTCCTCGCCGTCGGCGGGGAGTTCGTCGTCCTGCCGATGATCGAGGAGGACGTCGCCCCCCCCTGCTGAACCCCAAGAGGCGAAGGCAGTGGATCGCCCCGGCGACCAAGATGAGCCGCAGGCAGCCTAGCCGGTGCCACGCCAACAGCGGCTTCCTGTGGGACGCCAACCGGGACAAGCTGGAGCTTTGCACGGGCTACGCCCTGTCCGAGGACGGGCTCTGGCGGCAGCACTCCTGGTGCTGGTGGCCGGCCCAGAGGAAGGTCGTCGAGACTACCGAGCGGCGCAAGGCCTATGTCGGGTTCGTGATGACCGCCAAGCGGGTCGAGCAGTTCTACTACGACAACTGCATCTAGGCGCCACTGCTTACGGTTAGGGCGCTTAGGTCGACGCCCGCCATTCCCAGTGGAACCGTTGCCGGCCGGAGGCCTGCCCTCCGCCGGCTCCGCCCGCCATCCTCCGCCTGGATCGCCCGCCCCCCCATGTAGAACCCGCCGTCCGCCTGGGTCGCTGGCTGGAGGCGACGCCCAGCCACGATCCACTCGTATCAACCGAGGTTGAAAGCCCCAACTGGGGTTGATCCGGATGCGACCCGGAGGCCAACCATGGTTGAAGCTGGGACTCGCCCGGATTTCCGATCACCGCCTGGATCGGCGTCGCCGGCGTCCGATCCACTGGTTTCGCCGGCCGGAAGATCCGTGCGCGCCGATAGATCGGCGATCGCAAACGAGGTCCATGCTTGACATCGTGCAAACGACATGATACCATTACGCATAGAATGAAGATGGATAACGGACAGTTCAAGGTCGGCGCCGTGGTCGAGGTCGACGTGCCTCGGTTCCACAACGGGAACGTCGAGTGGTGGGAGCGGGTGCCGGTCAAGGCCCAGGTCGTCGATCTGACGCACCGCGGCAACCCCGTGCTGCTGGACATTGACTACTCCGGCATGAGGCTGGGGGTCTTCGACAAGACCACGGGCGTCTGCCTGAGCCGCACCCACGGCAAGCATGCCCCCGACAACTTCCGCCGGGCGAAGGTCCGCATGGCGGCGTGATTCGGGTCTTGACATTGAATAGATCATCTGATATCATGGCGGCTGACAATAGAGAAAGGAAGGGCGCAGACATGACGGAACAGGCCAGGACGGTGACGTTCTCGTACCACGTCAACCTTGACGAGAGGGGGGTGTTCTACGCCGACGTGCGCAACTCGTCCGAACGCACCGTCTTCGAGATCAAGATCGACAGCGACGGGGGCGACGAATGGGATTCGTGGGAGGACAACATCTTCACCGACGGGTTCATGAGGCACAAGGAGGACATCGACGGGCTCAAGGGGTACCTGGTGGACATCGGCGTCATGAACGCGAAGCAGCGACTGGTGATGACCGACGGCGGCGACAGGGTCGTCCGATAGGCGTCGCACAGGGTCTTGACATTGAATAGATCATCTGGTATCATGGCGGCTGACAATAGAGAAAGGAAGGGCGCAGACATGACGGAACAGGCCAGGACGGTGACGTTCGATCAGATTGGCGTCGAGGTCGGGGAGCGGGAGTGGCAGGAGTTCCTGAACGCCCAGCGTTCGGGGTCGTTCTGCTGCATCCGCGGCTACGAGAACAACCGCGGCGAGATCGCAGACCACTGGGTCCAGTTCGGCATCAGCTACCCGAACATCGTCGCCGCCGACGTCGCCACGCTGACCGAGATCATCGAGGGGCGGAAGCCCTTCGCGTTGGAGGTCAAGTACGGGGCATGGGTGGACGGGCGGGGCGAGCAGTTCAACCGTAAGGCGACCGACCGGAGCCCCATGACGATCACCCTGACGCTGGACATGACGGACGCCCGCCTCCGTGCGGCGGTCGCCCACGTCCGGGAGCACCTGCTGCACCCCGACGAGGCGACGGTGCAGTACGACAAGGCGGCGAAGGGTGCCTACTCGCTCGGCGAGGGGCACAAGACCTTCTACATCCGCGACTGTCTGCGGGTCCACAAGGTCGTCCACAAGCGGGGGGACTACCCGTTCAAGGCGTCCTCGCAGGACGTCGCCATCCGCGACGCCGTGCGGGGCGATCTGCGGGTGGGGCGTTACCGCCAGTTCGTGATGGACGGGCGGTGGGACTCCATGACCGTCGGCGGGCAGAGCATCCTCGTGGACGGAATCGAGGAGCGTTACTTCATCGCCGCCCCCGAGCAGGTCAAGGCGGTCGCGGCGGTCGAGTCGCAGGGATAACAGAAGGGGGACGGGGCGGGGCGGCGACGAGCCGCCCCGCTTCGCTTGGAGGCCAGCCATGCCTGAGACACGCAAGTTCCTGACGCTCTCCACCAGCCACCTGCCGCAGGACCTCTTGAAGCGGCTCCACCGGACGCCCGGAGTCGTGGCCGACCAGACGCGGCACGGCGCCCTGCTGTATGTCCCGAACATGGACACCATCCGGGAGGGCGAGGCGATCGTCCGGGACGCTGCCGAGCTCCGCAAGGCGCACGACGACGACCCAAGCCAGTGGATCGCAACCGTCCCGCCGGAGGTCGTCCGCATCTGGCGGTTCGCTAGGCGGCTGGGGTTGGGAAACAGTACGGTATAAAGTAAAGAAAAATGGAAAAAAGTAGAAAAACCCTGTTGACATACGTTCGGTGGTGGCGTATATTAAAGGAGAAAACTAGATGAAGGTGAAGTCCATGAAGGTTGTGCGGGTGACAAAAACAGAGTTTGAGTTGGAAGACGGAAGGGTTTATGAGCATCCGGTTGAGCTTGATTCCGTACCATCTATCGAAGATTTTCAAGCAGTCTACGACGAGTGGGTAAAGAAGTTTCAGGATATGTTTGGAAGCGAAAAGGAGGATAAGCAATGACGCCTTGCATTCATAGACAAATCGAGGTTCCCCTGAAGTGTGGAAAGACGCTGATTGACGAAGAAATCGCTCCCTTGGTCGTTTGGATGGATTCTTTCAAGTCTGTAGTAACATTTGGGTCGTGCCAAGGTAACTGCCGAGAAACATCACTTGTTCCGATGGTTCATTTTCAGTCAAACATGAATGATTTGATTCGCATGATGAGGTTCCTTAAGATTTGGTATTACGATGAACAAGTCACGGTTGAAGTTGGGTATAATCCCGTGCGTCCACCAAGTCCTCCCAAGGTGAAATACACCTTGAAGTTTAACAACAAGGATAGTTTCGACAAAGCGATGAAACTGGTTTCAGTACAGGGTGGACATGTTTTGGTTGGGAATAATTGTGGAAAAACTAATAACAATTACTAGTGCTGCTAACCAACTCGGAGTGACTAAGAAAACACTCCAAGGCTGGGACAAATCAGGCAAGCTGGCCGCCCTGCGGACAGCAGGTGGGCATCGGCGTTATCGCCAATCTGATATTGATAAACTTCAAGGTGTTGAACGAGAAACTTTAGACCAGAATCAGGTGGTTGTCTATTGTCGAGTTTCGTCTCAAGACCAAAAACAGAAGGGAGACCTTGACAGACAGAAGGCGAGACTTCTTGAATACTGTGTGACGAAGGAATACAAGGTCGAGGCGGTGTTAGTTGACGTTTGTTCTGGAATGAAGGCAAAAAGACCACAACTCAAGCAACTTTTCAAGATGGTGTCGGAGCACAAGGTTAGCCGAGTTGTGGTTGAGTATAAAGACCGTCTTTGCAGGTTCATGTTCGAGGTTTTTGAAGCGTTTTTTAATAGTCATGGTGTTGAGATTGAGTGTGTGGAAGAAGTGTTTCCCAAGAGTTTTGAGAATGAACTGGTTGAAGACATGTTGTCCTTGTTGAGTAGTTTTAGCAGTAAGATTTACGGAAAGCGTAGTGCGGAAAACCGCAGGAAGAAAAAAGAGGCGGAACAGAAGTGATACGACGAGCGGAACATACTTTGAAATTTGCTACGGCAGAGAAACAGCAAAAGCTAGATGCGTTCTTTGCCGAGTATGTTCGTGTCGTCAATGCCTTCATCAAACTGTACTGGAATGCCGACAAGCTGTTTGGAAAGGCCAACGCTGAGATATATGGGAAAGTTGACTCATGGATGATGGGCAAGGCTCGGAAATGTGCCGCCAATCAAGCAATAAAGATACTCAAATCTGTGGCAAAGAAGGACAGGCAGAAGACTTATCTGGCGTACAGGAAAGCCTACAGTAAAGCCAAAGAGCGTAATCGCAACATACTTGGCATTCTGTCGAGCAGGTGGACGGATTGGTCAAAAGGAAGGACATTCAGGCACCGAATAAAGATGCCGGTGTTCACTGGTAACACTATTGACCTGAACTCTGACCTTGTTAGGATTCAGGATGCTGATAAGTCCTCGGAGTTTGACTTGTGGATACGTCTGGGCAGTATCTTTGGAAATCGGGAAAGCCTCATACTTCCGACGAAGCACCATGAGCGGAGTAGACACTTTGAAAAGACGGGATGGACGCAACGAAAATCAATTACGCTTCGGCGTGACAGCATTGGTAGGTATTACGCAGATGTGTTTTGGGAAAAGGAAGACCCGAAGACAAGCCAGCATGGGCAGGCAGTTGGCGTGGACATCGGGATAAACAAGTTGATAACCACAAGCGGCGGAGAAGAACTGGGCACCGAGTTAAGGTCTAAACTGGATAAGTTGAACAGACGGAAGCAGAATTCTTGTAACTGGAACCAAACCCGGAAGGAGATTAAGGACTATATTGGATTCGTCACCAACAGATTCCCTTGGAATGTTGATGTTGTGGTGATGGAGAATATCTTGAACATAACGCAACAAACCAGAAGCAGAATGGGCAAGGAGACACGAAAGCTGTTAGGTCACTGGAACATAGATTTGTTATACAGGAGAATGGCGGATAAGGCTGAGGAAAACCGTGTTTTTCTTGCCTTTGTTGAACCGGCATACTCCTCGCAAACATGCTGTTCTTGTCGAGT
>Ga0172364_10002087_pt1 | contig 15735 bp, 9 predicted proteins | sample LakKivSesite10cm_FD_114545 | JGI IMG/M metagenome (GOLD analysis project Ga0172364, IMG submission 114545) | Sediment microbial communities from Lake Kivu, Rwanda - Sediment site 10cm | ecosystem: Environmental > Aquatic > Freshwater > Lake > Sediment | place: Rwanda: Western Province, Lake Kivu... | reverse complement strand
GTTCGGCTCAGTTAAAGCCATCAAGGAGGCTTCCCTTGAAGAGTTAGCTGCCACTAGGGGCATGACCCTGAGCCTGGCTAGGAAAATAAAGGAGTACCTATGACCCGGAGGAGCAATGCCAGCTAATCTACCACCACAATACTTTGAAGCTGAAAAAAACTACCGATTGGCTAAGACTATCCCGGAAAAGGTAGTCGCCCTGGAAGAAATGCTGGCGATTATGCCCAAACATAAGGGGACTGACCACCTCCGAGCTAAGCTAAGAGCCAAAATTGCCAAGCTGACCGAGGCGTCAGAGAAAAAGTTAGCCACCAAGCGGATGTCAATGGTTATTGAGAAGGAGGGGGCAGCCCAGGTAGCGGTAATCGGCTTGCCCAATGCCGGCAAATCTCAGCTTGTTTGCAGCATCACCAATGCCTCGCCAACCGTGGCTGAATACCCCTTCACCACCCACAGCGCCACCCCGGGAATGATGGAGTTTGAGAACATAAAGATACAGTTGATTGATACCCCGCCCCTGGTGCCGCAAGCCATTGACTTCTGGCTACCGCCGATGCTGAGACAGGCAGATGTCCTACTAATTATGGTTGATTTAGCTGACGCCCCACTAGAACAAATGGAGACTATCATCACCCAGCTAGAAAACATGAGAATAGTAATTAGTGATGCAGAAGCTAGGGAAGAACTAGAGTTCTCTATATGGCATAAGAAGGCACTAATCATTGGCAACAAGCTAGACCTGAATAACGCCAACCAGAATTACACCGCTCTGAAGAATAAATATGGAGAGCAATTTCCAGTTATCGCCATCTCAGCCAAAGAAGGGACAGGTTTGGAAGAGCTCAAGCACAAAATCTATCAGGTGCTTGATATTATCCGTGTATATACCAAGGCACCGGGGAAAAAGCCCGACCTTACCGACCCGATAGTCCTTAGCCGGGGGAGTACCCTGGAGGATGCCGCCGCCGAAGTGCATAAGGATTTCATATCCAAGCTCAAATATGCCCGCATCTGGGGCTCAGGCAAACATGAAGGCATCATGGCAAAGAGAGACCACATCCTTGAGGACGGCGATATTATAGAACTACACCTTTGAGATAATGAAAAAGCCAGAACTCTTGGGTTGCCCCCACTTTTAGTACCACCTACAATGAGAGAATCCCTGCTGTTTCCAATGCTGATCTAGCCTCCACTTGGTTCTTTTCGTAGTATTGCCTGGCAAACTCGTCTGGGGTCTGGTAGTCCAGCGAGCTGTGTGGCCGATAGTTATTGTACTAACTAAACTTGGACAATAATTCCCTCGTAGGTAACTGGCGAACCACGGCCATCATGTCCACTGTGTTATACTTATTGAAAACAGGAGTTTGAATTTACCAGAAAAAGGTGCAAACGAGTTTGCCTAAATATGGTTTTACTCATCGTAAGGTGCATTAGCATGATGTATGGGGCTGATATTACTATCATTGGGGCTGGTGTGGTGGGGTTAGCAATAGCGGCACAGGTAGCGAGCAAAGACAGGGAAGTTTATGTGCTGGAAAAGAATGAGACGTTTGGCCTGGAAATAAGCAGCAGGCAGAGCGGGGTTATTCACTCTGGCATCTATTATCCTGAGAGTTCGTTAAAGGCGAAAATGTGTGTCGCTGGAAATCGTACCCTTTATGAACTCTGTGAACGATATGACATAGGTCATAGAAGAGTGGGAAAGTTGATAGTGGCGACAAGTGATGAAGAAGCTGGGGAATTACAAACACTGCTGGAGAGAGGCAGGAGAAACGGCACCGAAGGTCTGAGGATACTGTCAAAGCGGGAGATTAAGGAATTAGAGCCCAACATAGAGGGGGTTGCTGCTATTCTATCACCATCAACCGGCATTATTGACTCGCACGGGTTAATGAAATACTTCATTGCTAAAGCGAAGGATGAGGGGGGTCAAATAGTCTATCAAACAAAGGTAGTGGGAATAGAAAAAATAGCTGACGGGTATAAAGTCACTATACAAGATAGCACAGGAGAATCTTCCTTTACCACGAAGATCCTAATAAACTGTGCTGGGCTTCACAGTGATAAAGTGGCTGGGCTGGCTGGAATAGATATAGCCAAAGCGGGGTACAAGTTACACTACTGCAAAGGGGAGTATTTCAGCATAAAGAGTAGCCGAAGTACATTAGTCAAGAGGTTAATATATCCGGTGCCCCCACCAAAAATCACCGGCGTCGGGATACATATTACCTTTGACCTGGAAGGCAGGATGCGACTAGGCCCCAGCATCCAATATGTAGGTAGCATAGATTATGCTGTTGACAATCAACACAAACAACTGTTTTACGATTCGGTAAGAAGATTTTTACCCTTTATAGAATATGATGACCTAGAACCGGAGATGGCTGGTATTAGGCCAAAGCTTCAAGAGCCTGGAGGAGATGTCAAGGACTTCGTGATTAGGGATGAAAGCGATAAAGGCTTACCAAGATTTATCAATCTCATCGGGATTGAGTCCCCCGGTTTGACGGCTTCCCCAGCTATAGCTAATTATGTGTGGGGCCTGATTAAAAGATATTTGCAAAGTGACAAAGTGAGTATCTAACAATTGGAATGGCAGAGAGGAGAACCAATTTATGGATATCAGGGTGAAAGAAAAGTTCGGGTTATATTTCTATTTTGTCGGGCCATGGTTCCTTCATAGCCACCGACCAAACTTTATCAATGTAATTCAAAACAAAATAATTTTGAAGCAAATGGATATAAAAAGCCCCTCTTTCGGTAAGCTCAATTTGATTTTGATTTTCTTTAGATAAACCGAGTAATTTCGCAATGCAGAAGATGGCTTTCAACCTTATATTTTCCCCAAATATTTCATAATAACTCTGTCTATCTATATAGGTATCATAGAATCTCCAATAGAGCCAGTAGTACTTTCTTAATTTGGGAGTCATATTCATGGTTAAGGCTATGGGCAATCTCCCAGTTAAAGCAGTCTCGATATAATCCTTGACGGAAAAGGTATCTAAATAAAAAACGTCAGGCAACCTTGAGCCAGCTCCGGCGCCAATGCCAATATAGGTATCTCTGGTAACCGAGGAATACCTTGGCGAGCTACCCTTTTTAAACCCCCAAACGGAAACCCTATGGTAGCCGTTTTGGATAAAGAAGTTGTGGATTTCCTCATACATTTTCCTTCGCTTAAATATATTGGGCATCTTTACCCTTCTTATTTTTAGGTATCTTCCAACAGAGGAGTAAGGAAAAGTAAACAAAGGATAGGTCGTTACCTGGTTTGCCCCTATTTTTACCGCCTCATTCAAGTCATCTACCACCTCCTCAATATTTTGCTCCGGTAAGGCAAACATCAAGTCAATATTCACCGATTTAAAATTTGAAGATAAAGCAAGATTAACCGTAGAATAGGCCTTGGCCGCATCATAATTTCTGCCCAGAATCTTTAAAAACTCATCATCAAAACTCTGTACCCCAATGCTAATCAAATCCACTCCAAAGCCCTTTAACTTTCGTATAATGTCCTCATTCAAGTCGCTTGGGCTTGTCTCAATACAAATATCGCCAGCGATGGCGAATTTTTCCCTTATAGACTTTAAAATTACACCCAGTTCATCAATTAAAGTTGTCGGTGTGCCACCGCCGATATAAATCGACGAAATTTCAATTTTCCCCAGCCTTAAATAGTATTGCTCAATCTCATTCAATACTGCTCTTGTGTAAGGACCAACCAGATTCTTATCATACTTTATTCGATTATAAGGACAATAGGGACACATGTTTTTGCAAAAAGGGATATGAATATATAAATCAATCTTGCTAAGTGACGGGATAGTTATATTATCCTTCCTGGTAAAGATAAACCTCTGTTCCTTACCAACTAGGATTCTTCTTATGGTTCTGGTTACAAAATCTACTATCATTTACTTTTGTGGGAGATAGTTTAAGGCGGAAAAAATAATTGCACTTGGTCTTAACTTTAGAATATAAATAATCTCAGGGTACCCCAAGTAACCACAATTTCTACAGGCATCACTATTGTCAATTGCTCGACAGCATTGATATAACTTATTGGCGGCATAGATGTAGCAAAGTCTAGAGGGCCGCACCCAATTGTCTTGGTAAACACCTTTTAAACAGGCGAATGAATTGAATATTTTATAACCCCTTCTTTTTAATGATAATATCCGCTTGATAATTTCTCGCTTTTCCTCCAAATTCAAAAATAATTCATCATAGCCGTAATAAGGGGTATGGAAGTAGAAAAATATTTAACCTTCCTCACCATTTGCTTTTTACGCCTTTGGACTGCTCCGCAGATTACAGTAGGAGTATAGCACCCCCTGCGTAGTGCCGCAATTTGCCTGTCTTTGATGAATGTCCTGGCGTTAGTATTCATGCCGCAGTCCAAGTAGTTGGGCAGCAAATGAAGCTCCAGCTTACCAACCGAGGTTAAGTAGGGTATAATGTAACCAAGAGAGCGAAGCTGAGTTTATCAAGATGAAGGAATGTATAGACAGGGACACCTATGAAGTTTTTGGTCAATGACCGCTGGCAGGGTATCTTGCCGCTGTTGGAAGTCGAAGAATGAACTTGCGCTCTAGCCTCCGGTTTCTCCACCGGCTCGCCCGCCTCTACGGCATTCAGCCGGCTTATTATGATATGGAGTACCGTCGTCACCAAGCCTCAGTGGAAGCCCTGCTGCTGGTGCTCCGGTTTCTAGGCGCCCCCTTAGCCAGTCTTCAAGATGTTCCCTCGGCGTGGCGGGAACGGTGGCAGGCAGTTTGGCAGCGACCGCTGGAGCCTGTGGCCATCGCCTGGGACGGGGAGCCGTTCCTAATGAAAGTGCGGCTTCCGTCAAACACAGCCGATTCTGTTTTGAGCTGTCAATTGAGGCTGGAGAGTGGTGAGCGGCGGCAGTGGGAATGGCATGGAGCCGACCTACCACTACTTGAGACTGCGGAGGTGGAGGGGGCACAATATGTAGTCAAACAGCTCCCTTTGTCAAATGGGCTACCGTGGGGATATCATCAGTTTAGCCTGGAGGTTTCGGGAAAGTGTGAAGAAAGCCTTATCATTTCGGCACCGCTTAAGGCTTACACCCCTCAAGGGGAGCTGGCAAATCGGGTGTGGGGGGTCTTTGTCCCCTTGTATGCCCTGCATACTCAGCGGAGCTGGGGAAGTGGCGACTTTTCCGACATGGAGGCTCTGATGGCGTGGCTTGCCGAGATAGACGGGCGGATAATAGCTACCTTGCCTCTCCTAGCCACCTTACTAGATAAGGGCTATGAGCCTAGCCCTTATCTTCCAGCTAGCCGCTTGCTATGGGACGAGTTTTATCTGGATATAACCAGGGTGCCAGAGCTGCAAAAATGTCCTCCAGCACAGGCACTCCTGGCATCATCTCAATTCCAACAGGAGATTAAGGCTCTGCGTAATTTATCCCTGGTAGATTACCGCCGGCAGATGGCATTAAAGCGCCAGGTCTTGGAAGAGCTATGTCGGTGCTTCTTTGCTGAGGCATCCGACCGCCTTTACGCCCTTCGGCGTTTCGCTGAGGCTTATCCGGTAGCGGATGACTATGCTCGCTTCCGGGCTACCGGTGAAAAGCAGCGTAGCTCCTGGCGGTCTTGGCCTCAGCCGCTTCGGGGAGGTGTCCTGAAGGAGGGCGATTATGATGAGGAAAGTCGGCGCTACCACCTATATGTTCAGTGGTTAGCCCATGAGCAAATCCAAGCCCTCTCGGAAAAAGCCAGGGAGAAAGGTCTACAGCTCTATCTTGACTTGCCGCTGGGCGTTCATCCTGACGGGTATGATGTATGGCGGGAGCAGAGCGTCTTTGCCTTGAATGTCTCAGTAGGCGCGCCCCCGGATACCGTCTTCACCACGGGACAGAACTGGGAGTTCCCGCCTCTGCATCCGGAAAGGATAAGGGAGCAGGGCTACCGCTACCCCATCGCCTATCTCTACCACCATCTTCAGCACGCCGACATCCTTCGCATTGACCATGTAATGGGCCTCCACCGGCTGTTCTGGATTCCGAACGGACTAGAAGCCAGCCAGGGGGTCTATGTGCGCTACCGGGCTGAGGAGTTCTACGCCATTCTAGCCCTTGAGTCCCATCGCAATAGGACCCTTATTGTTGGCGAGGACCTGGGTACTGTGCCGCCCGAGGTCAGACCAGCCATGAGCCAACATGGCCTCTATCGCATGTGTGTGATGCATTATGAGCTTGCCTCCAACCCCAAAATGGCACTTCGGCGAATCCTGTCCAATTCTATAGCCAGTCTCAATACGCATGATATGCCCCCCTTCGCCGCATTCTGGCAGGGGATAGACATTGAACAGCGGCTTGAGCTTGGGCTGCTGGACAGGGCAGAGGCAGCAAAGGAGAAAGAAAGCCGCCAAGCTATCAGGGAAAGTTTGGCGGCGTTTTTGCAGCACAGGGGCGGGATTAAGCAGACTGTGGATGCCCCTACCGCTCTCAAAGCCTGCTTAGACCTCCTCAGTGCCAGCCGAGCCAAGGTAGTTCTGGTTAACTTAGAGGATTTGTGGCTAGAGACACAGCCCCAGAATATACCCAGCACAAAGGAAGAATACCCCAACTGGCGACGTAAGGCGCGCTACAGTCTTAAAGAGTTTTGCCACATGCCTCAAGTAATTGATATACTGCGGAGTATAGACCGCCTCCGGAAGCAAGACAGGTACCAGCGATGACACAGAAAAAAGAGACCAGGCCGAGGCGAAGTTCCCGGTCAGAGGCTAGAACACCGCCGGTTTCATCCGGGGTGACCCTCCTGACTGAAGATGACCTTTACCTTTTTAACGAAGGCTCTCACTTCCGCTTGTATGAGAAGCTGGGAGCCCACCCACTGGCTATTGATGGTCAGGAAGGGACTTATTTTGCCGTCTGGGCGCCTGATGCTGAGCAGGTGTTTGTTATGGGCGACTTTAATGGCTGGGATAAAGCCAGCCATCCTTTGTCTCCCCGAGGTCGGTCAGGGCTCTGGGAGGGATTTGTTCCAGGAGTTGGTAAGGGCGCCATTTACAAGTATCGTATCGCCTCTCGCCACCGGGGCTACAAAGTAGGTAAGGCAGACCCGTTTGCTTTTTATAGTGAGGCGCCACCCAAGACCGCCTCCATCGTCTGGGACTTGGAATATGCCTGGGGAGACCAGGGGTGGATGGAGAAGCGGCGTGGGCATAATAAGCTGGATATGCCTATTGCTATTTATGAGGTGCACCTTGGCTCCTGGAGGCGGGTGGCTGAAGAGGGGCACCGCTCCCTCACCTACCGTGAGTTAGCACCTCAACTTGCTGAATACGTCCAGCGGATGGGCTTCACCCATGTAGAGTTCCTTCCTGTCATGGAGCACCCCTTCTACGGCTCCTGGGGCTACCAGATTACGGGATACTTTGCGCCCACCAGTCGCTATGGCACACCCCAGCACTTCATGTACCTCGTTGACCATCTGCATCGGCATGGCATCGGCGTCATCCTGGACTGGGTGCCGTCGCACTTTCCCACCGATGAGCACGGGCTGGGTTTCTTCGATGGTAGCCATCTCTATGAGCATGCCTATCCCCAGAAGGGGTTCCACCCTGACTGGACTAGCTTCGTCTTCAATTATGGTCGCAGCGAGGTGCAGAGTTTTCTCATTAGTAGCGCTCTTTTCTGGCTGGACAAGTACCATGTGGACGGGCTGCGTGTTGATGCTATCGCCTCTATGCTCTATCTGGACTACTCCCGGAAGGAGGGGGAATGGATGCCTAACAAGTATGGGGGGCGGGAGAACCTTGAGGCTATAGCTTTCCTGCGGCGCTTCAATGAGGAAGTGTATAAAAACTATCCCGATGTCCAGACCATAGCCGAAGAGTCCACTGCCTGGCCCATGGTGTCTCGGCCGACCTATGTCGGTGGCCTGGGATTCGGCATAAAATGGGATATGGGCTGGATGCACGATACACTGCAGTACATGTCTCATGACCCTATCTTCAGGAAATACCACCACAACGAGCTTACATTTCGTATGCTCTACGCTTTTACCGAGAACTTTGCCCTGCCCCTTTCCCATGACGAGGTGGTGCACGGCAAGGGTTCACTCCTGAGCAAGATGCCGGCGGATGACTGGCAAAAATTTGCCAATTTGAGACTTCTTTTCGGCTATATGTATGCTCAGCCAGGGAAAAAACTGCTCTTCATGGGAGGAGAGCTGGGGCAGTGGGGGGAATGGCATCATGATGAGAGTCTGGACTGGCACCTTCTTAACTACCAGCGGCACGCTGAGATACAAAAGTGGGTAGAAGACCTGAACCGACTTTACCGCAGTGAACCGGCACTTTACCAGCTTGACTGCGAGCCAGCCGGCTTTGAGTGGATTGATTGCAGCGATACTGAACAGGGCGTCATCAGCTTCATCCGCAGAGGGAAGTCAACGGGCGACATCGTGCTGGCTGTTTGTAACTTTACCCCGATGCCTCGCTTCAATTACCAGGTGGGTGCTCCGCGCGGCGGCTTCTGGGTGGAGCTTCTTAATAGTGACGCTAATTACTACGGAGGCAGTGGTCATGGCAATCTGGGTGGGGTGGAGGCAGCCCCAATTCCTTACCATGGCCGCCCCTATTCCCTCAACCTCACCCTGCCTCCCCTGGGAGCCGTGTTCTTTAAGAGCAAAGGGAGATAGCCATGAGGGTGGAGGGCAGAGGAGGTTTAGATGGAACGCTATATCTGCATTCACGGCCATTTCTACCAGCCGCCGCGAGAAAACGCCTGGCTGGAGTTTGTCGAGCTACAAGACTCAGCCCATCCTTACCACGATTGGAATGAGCGAATAACCGCCGAGTGCTATGCGCCTAACGCAGCGTCACGTATTCTGGACGGCGAGAATTACATTACCCAGATTGTCAACAATTACACCAAGATTAGCTTCAACTTTGGCCCGCCCCTTCTTGCCTGGATGGAACAGAACAACCCGGAGGTCTATAAGGCAATTCTTGACGCTGACCGAGAAAGTCAGCAGACCTTCTCCGGGCATGGATCAGCCCTGGCTCAGGGCTATAACCATATCATTCTGCCCCTGGCCAACCGGCGGGACAAGTACACCCAGGTGCTGTGGGGAATCCGGGACTTTGAACACCGCTTTGGGCGAAAGCCAGAGGGGATATGGCTCCCGGAGACGGCGGTGGACCTGGAGACTCTGGACATACTGGCTGAGCTGGGGCTTCAGTTCACCATCCTTGCCCAACGTCAGGCTAGTCGGGTGCGCCAAATTGGCACCGATACTTGGGATGAGGTCAGTGACGGAGGCATCGACCCGACAATGGCTTATGAGCTTCACCTGCCCTCCGGTCGGAAGCTCAGCCTTTTTTTCTACAATGAGGCTGTTGCCCGTGGTGTTGCCTTTGAGGGTCTGCTTGCCAGTGGCGAGAACTTTGCCCTCCGCCTCACCGGTGCCTTCTCTGAGGCGCACACCAAGCCTCAGTTAGTTCACATCGCCACCGATGGCGAGACCTACGGACATCACCATCGTTTTGGCGATATGGCGCTGGCTTACGCTCTCCACTATATTGAAACCAACAATCTGGCACAAATTACTAATTATGGGGAGTACTTGGAGAAATACCCACCGACATATGAGGTAGAAATTATTGAGAACACATCCTGGAGCTGTAGCCACGGGATTGAACGGTGGCGAAGCGACTGTGGCTGCAACGCCGGCAGGCATCCAAAATGGAATCAGGCATGGAGAGCCCCACTGCGCCAGGCTCTGGACTGGCTGCGCGATACAGTATCTCCCAAATACGAAGAAAAGGCACGCCAGTTCTTAAACGACCCGTGGGCTGCCCGTGACAATTATATTGAGGTAGTCCTTGACCGCTCACCAGAGAGCGTGCAGCGATTCCTGAGCCAGCATGCCATTAGTGAACTCAATGAGACTGAGAAAATAACAGTGCTTAAGCTCTTGGAGCTTCAGCGCCATACCATGCTCATGTACACCAGTTGCGGCTGGTTTTTTGACGAGCTCGCCGGCATTGAAACGGCGCAGGTCGTCCAGTACGCCGGACGAGTGGTTCAGTTGGCTGAAGAACTCCTCGGTGACGCCATTGAACCCCGCTTCCTCCAGCTCCTTGAGCAAGCCAAGAGCAACCTCCCCGAGTACGGTGACGGTCGTCACATTTATGAGAAATTCATAAAGCCGGCTATGGTAGACCTGACAAAGGTTGCCGCCCATTATGCCGTGAGTTCCCTGTTTAAGGATTACGGCAAGGAGGCGAAGGTATATTGCTACTTTATAGACGTTGAGGACAGCCAGAGTTCCGAGCTCGGGAGAGCTAAGCTGGCGGTGGGGCGGGTTAAAGTCGCCTCCCAAGCCACGCAGGAATCTGCTGTGCTGAGCTACGGCGTGCTCCATTTGGGCAACCACAATCTAAATGCCGGCATTCGGGAGTATCGGGGAGAAGAGGCATACCGAGCAATGGTTCAGGAGGTAACCCAGACCTTCTCTGGGGCAGACTTCCCTGAAGTCATCCGGCTCCTAGACAAGCACTTTGGCACCTCCACCTACTCCCTTAAGTCTCTTTTCCGGGATGAGCAGCGCAAAGTCATAGATAGCATCCTGGGGTCTACCCTGTCTGAGATTGAAGCAGCCTTTCGTCAACTCTATGAACAGCATTACCCGCCGATGCGCTTCCTCACCGATATGGGGAATCCGCTACCCAGGGCATTTCATTCGGCTGCTGAGTTTATCCTGAACACTGACCTACGCCGGGCGTTGAGTGGTGAAACTCTGGATGTGGAGCGAATCAAAGGTCTTCTGGAAGAGACGAGGGCATGGAACGTTGAACTTGATACCGAGGGTCTTAGCTATCTGCTCCAGCAGACCCTGAGGGGAATGATGGCTGGGTTCGTGTCCAACCCTGATGACATTTTTCTTCTCAATAGTCTGGTAGCTGCGGTAGAGCTGGCTCGGTCTACGCCCTTTGCTGTGGATTTGTGGAAGGTGCAGAATCTTTACTACGAAATGCTACAGACCACCTACCCCGAATACAGGAAAAGGACTAAAGCCGACAGAGAGTGGCTCACCCAGTTTGCCTCCTTAGGGGAAAAACTGTCAATACGGACTACATGATGGTCAGCTCCGGGCTCGCTGGGCGGCTGCCTGGTACATTCGCTCGGTATATTCCTTGAGCATTCGCCGGGTGCAAAAGACAGGCACGATGGAACGAATCGCCTCTTTGACCAGGCGAATCCAGCCGCGGGGCACGCCGGTTCGGTCTCGAGCGTAGTAGAGGGGCACGACCTCCTCTTCTAACAGGCGGTAGAGTGCCTCGGCATCTGCCTCGTCTTCCTCCTCTGGCTCGACGGTATGAAGGTCGCTACCCAGTGCCCAACCATTACTGCCATTGTAGCCTTCGTCCCACCATCCATCGCGAACACTCAGATGGAGCACACCATTCAGTGTTGCCTTCATGCCGCTGGTGCCGCAGGCCTCCCGTAAGCGGCGGGGGGTATTCAGCCACAGGTCAACCCCGTGAACCAGGTAATGGGCCATGTGCATATCATAGTCCTCAATGAAAACTATTCGCCCCTGGAATTCACGGTCGGTAGCCAGAGCGTACACCTGTTGAAGAAGGCATTTAGACGGGAAGTCGTCAGGGTGAGATTTGCCGGCAAATATAATCTGAACCGGGCGCCGCTGGTCAGTGACGATTCGCTTTAGACGGTTGACGTCCCGGAAAATTAGGGTTGGTCGTTTGTAATTGGTGAAGCGGCGGACAAAGGCAATGGTCAGTGCTTCTGGGTCAAGCACCGCCCCCATAGCCATAATCTGTCGCCATGGCACATCGTCCTCCACCCACCGACTCCGCATACGCTCCCGAATAGCGCCGACAAGTTTACGCTTCAGTCGCAGACGAACTGCCCATAGTTCATCGTCCGGGATTTCCAGCAAGCGTGCCCACAGTCCAGGGTCATCGTGTTCCTTTACCCAGTCCTTTCCAAGGTACTTTTCGAAGAGGGAGTATAGTTCCGGAGCAATCCATGTGGGCACGTGTATCCCGTTGGTCACGTGGGATATCGGTACCTCATCCTCTTGAACCTCTGGCCAAAGCCCGTGCCACATTCTTTGGCTAACCTGCCTGTGAAGCTGGCTCACAGCACAGCGCTGGTCAGCCATTCTCAAGGCAAGTGGGGTCATACCGAAAGCCTGGTCACCGGAGCTATCCTGCTGCCCGAGCTGAAAGAATGTTTCCCGGTCAATGCCAAGGGATTCCCAGTAATGTCTAAGGTACTTATCTATTAGCTCAGCAGGGAAGACATCGTGGCCAGCCAGTACCGGCGTGTGAGTAGTAAACACTGTTGTTGCCTGCACCCGGCTTGCTGCCTCGGCAAAACTTGTTCCTCTAGCCACCTCTTCCCGAACCCTTTCCAGCATCATGAAGGCGGTATGCCCCTCATTGGCATGCCACACCAGTGGGTTAATGCCTAGGGTACGCAGGACACGCACCCCACCAATCCCGAGGACGATTTCCTGCTGAAGGCGTAGCTCTCGGTCAGCAATATAAAGTCGGGCCGAGAGCTGCCGGTACTGCATGGGGTTTCCCTCAAGGTTGGTATCTAGCAGATAGATGTTGGTGCGCCCCACTCTTACCTGCCACACTCCGATAGCCAGATTAACATCGCCCAACTGAACCTCGGCTATGGCGCTCTTGCCTTCTGGCGATAGGGCACGGTTAATCGGTGCCTCGTCAAAATTGAGTTCCCCGTTCAGCTCCTGCTGCCAGCCATCTAGGGAAACATGCTGGTGGAAGTACCCCTGAGGGTACATGAACCCGACTGCCACTAGCGGCAGACCAAGGTCGCTTGCCTCCTTACAGATATCACCGGCTAGGATTCCCAACCCCCCAGCGTAAATAGGTAGGGAGTTGTGGATGGCAAACTCCATTGAAAAATAGGCGACAGGCCCTCTTAGCAGGTGGGGGTAATTAGTGGTCACCCAAGTATCTGAAGTTGTCATATCGGCATCAAATGCTGCCATTACCGAATCATATAAAGCGAGAAAAGAGGGGTCGGTGGCAGCGGCTTGCAATTTATCCCGACTGACCTCACGTAACTCCTTGACCGGGTTGTGACCGCTCATCCTCCACAGCGGGTAATCTAGGGCACGAAACAATCTTCGTGCCTCCTCGTGCCAGCTCCACCACAAGTTATGGGCAAGCTCCTCCAGCCTGCCTATACGCTCCGGTACCTTTGACTCAGTCACCAATTTACTCCCTCTTTCTCATCTAGATTATACCCTAGATTTTACTTAATACCTCATAGCCAGATATCAAGACACATGGTAAGGAAGATCCCCCCCAGATATGGGAAAGCAGATAGCTTGTACAGCCGCCAGGCATCTCGTGAAGCGCCAGAGATTACCAGTCTTGAACTGGCATAAGCCATCATAACACCTAGCAGATTGCCGAGCAATAAATAGAGCCACGTAAAGCCAGCGGCAAAATAGAGGGCAACCGAGGCACCATAAAGCGCTAGAGCAAATATCAGTAGCACCTTTACTGCGTCTTTAGGCTGCCAGCTCATTGGGAAGTAGCTTAGCCCGGCACTAATATAGTCCTCCCTATTGGCAATCATTACGCTCCAGACGTGAAGCGGTAGCCATAGGGCAATAAGAATGGCAAGGAGCAATATCTCCAGGCTAAAGGCAGGCTTAATGGCAAGCCACCCCATAAGGACTGGGGCACAGCCGGTAACCATGCCCTGGGGAAAAACGCAAGTCCACCTCTTTCGCCAAACCAGGGCAGAGGCAGTACCAACCAGGTCAGCTAAAAAGCAAAGCCAGTGCAAATAAAAGGCGAGCCCCAGACCGATGATAACCAGCCCTATTGTCAGCGGCAGGACCTTTTCCGCAGGGTAAATGCGTTTTGACGGCAGAGCCCGGTTCTGGGTGCGCCTCATCTTGGCATCAACATCACGGTCTAAATAATTGGTTAGCCCATTAGCCCCGGCACTAGCCAGCAAAATGGTCAGCGCAATAATAAGCAGTTTCAAGGAGAGATTACCATCGCCGGCTATGATAGCCGAACAGATACCGATGAAGGTTAATAGGCTGCTCTGGCGAGGCTTTAATACCTCAATATAGTTCCCAATTAGGTTATAAATCGCCAGCCCTCCCCTTTTGCTTTGAGATTATAACAGCCCCCAGTTCAAACCACCACTTTCTTTTGTCTCTATGAGCTAGTTCAGATAGATTAGTGACACAGATGAGCATGTTTCGTTTCTCCGTGGCATTTACCCATCCCCCTGACCCCCTTCCCCTCTAGGGGAAGGGGGGAAGTAGCTTTAAGAGGGATGTCAGCCCCAAATACATTATAGAGAGTGTTAGAGGGACGAAGTCCCTCTAAAATAACTAATTCCCCCTCCCTTGTAAAGGGAGGGGGATAAAGGGGGAGGGTTACCACATAAAAACCTAAGGGGGCGAGGTGCAGAAAGTTGAGGTGTCAACTAAGATATTGAACGAGTACTCTCTATTGGCACCTTGTGGTAAGTTCCTAAACTCAATTATAATTACTCTCTAATTTGAAGGAGAATGACAACTTTGCCTCCATCGTGGCTGCGGTTGAGGAGGGGAGGGACATCTTTGGCAACATTAAAAAATACCTGATGTATCTACTTTCATCCAATCTTGGGGAGGTATTATTAATGGCCGGGGCTATCCTCTTTGGCCCGTTAATCGGGCTCCCTTATGGAGCCATACCTCTCATTGCCATTCAGATTTTGTGGGTCAATTTGGCTACTGATGGCTTACCAGCTATAGCCCTGTCCGTTGACCCGCCTGACCCGGATATTATGGGGCAAAAGCCATGCCGCCGGGGGCAGGGTGTGTTTACCAAACCGGTGGTGATACTTATGGCTATCGGCGGAGTCAGGAAGGAAGAGGGCAATCTAGGGTAAAGCGGTTACCAGTACAACAATAGCAACTATTGATATGAGAAAAAGTAGAGCACCGCGGGGAATCTTAGATAAATTTTCCCTCGGCTAATTTTTCTTTAAGATAACCTATAAACTCCTCTGCTTTCTCCCGCGGCGGTTTAGTTGCCAGACTGACGCCAACAAAGAGAATAGCACAAACGATAAATCCCCATGTCCCCGGCCACCAGCCTAAAGGCTTCCAACCGGTTACCTGGAAAAGTAAGACCACTATGGCACCAACGATGCAGCTGACCATAGCACCGCTAGCCGTTGCCCGCTTCCAGAAAAAGGCGCCGAAGATAGTTGGTACTGCCATCAAAAGACCGGCTGAAGCCGCTGAAGAAAGGGGGGCAATCATGAAGGCTAACCCGGTTTTCCCCGCCGCCCACCAAGCAAAAACAAAGGCAATGATTGCCATAATAGGGATAACCCACTGCCCCACCCTGAGCTCCCCCGCCTCTGAAACTTTTGGGTTGATTAGACCTTTGTGAATATCACGAGCCCACACCGAAGACAGGGTCAACAGGATGGAATCTATAGTGGAAATGGCTGCCGCCGTGATACCAATCATAACGATTATAGCTAAACCCATAGGTATTATCGGCAGAGTCAGAAGGGTAGGTGTCGCCAGGTCCGCGTTCTTCAGACCAGGAACCAGCAAAGTGGCGCCGAAGCCCCATAAAACCGATATCATGGTATAGATGAACCCAAAGACGAGGAAGCCACCAAGCATCTGCTTCATCGCGGTGACCGATTTGGGAATAAAAAGC
>Ga0172364_10002083_pt1 | contig 15745 bp, 13 predicted proteins | sample LakKivSesite10cm_FD_114545 | JGI IMG/M metagenome (GOLD analysis project Ga0172364, IMG submission 114545) | Sediment microbial communities from Lake Kivu, Rwanda - Sediment site 10cm | ecosystem: Environmental > Aquatic > Freshwater > Lake > Sediment | place: Rwanda: Western Province, Lake... | reverse complement strand
GCTCTTTCTCCTTTTTTGGGCTGGCTGATTTATAAACGGAATCTGGCAAGCTATATCTCCTATCCATTGGCTTTAGGGATTTGCATTGGCTCAATTGTTCTTGGGGTGTATCTGCCGGTGCGTCTTTCTCCCAATATCTGGATGATAATTATTTCCGTTTATGTGATATTTGCGGCTGGGATACCGGTCTGGCTAATCCTTCAGCCTCGGGACTTTATCAATGTCCAGATTCTTTATGGAGGGATTGGCTTATTATTATTTTCTCTTTTGGTGGGAGGAATTAAGGGGGAAGAGATTTTAATGCCGAGTTTAAATTTAAAGGAGGGGGTTGCTAATTTAGGGCTGATTTGGCCAATGATGTTCGTGATGATAGCCTGTGGCGCGATTTCTGGGTTTCATTGTTTGGTTGCAGGCGGGACCTCCTGCAAACAGGTTTCCAATGAATGCGATACCCGAAGAATCGGGTATAATGCTATGCTTTTAGAATCAGTGCTTGCGGTCTGTGTTTTATTGACCCTGGCAGTGGGATTAAATTTTGATGATTACCGGCGAGTAGTTTATCCGGGCATAATGGGTCTTGATGCCAAGCTCAATCCATCCAATCCGGTTTTAGCTTTTAGTTTAGCGGTTGGGTATCTGGTCAACAGCGCGTTCGGGATACCAAGAGATTTGGCGACCGTGTTCGGGATTTTGATGATTGAAGGGTTTGTGATAACCAGCCTGGACGCGGCGGTTCGGCTCAATCGCTATCTTTTTGAGGAGTTGTGGTCAATCCTTTTTAAGCATCCGCCCAAGATAATGAGAAATCACTGGTTCAATGCGGGTTTAGCGGTTTTATTGATGTGGTTCTTTGCCTATACCAATGCGGTGAATGTTCTCTGGCCTATTTTTGGCACTGCCAATCAACTGCTTGCGGGATTGGCGCTAATTGCGCTTAGCGCCTGGTTGATTGCCGGTCGGCGCAAATATATCTTTGCGCTTTTTCCTGCGATATTTATGATGTTGACCACGATTAGCTCGCTTCTGATACTTATGAAAAAATACTATTCAACCCATAATTACATTCTGCTCGGTATGGATTTTCTTTTGCTCCTGCTTTCTTTAGGGGTGGTCTGGCTGGTGGCTAAAAAACTCTCTAATAGAATGAAAGAACCGCCTGGATAATTTTTAATCTCTGGAAGGCTTGATTTAAAGATATTTGAAGAGATTTTTCTTGCCAGATTGCTTGATGGTCAAAAACAGCTCTTCTGCGATTTCTTTAAAAATTCTGCTCATCTCTTTTTCTCTCTTTTCCTTTTCTAAATATCCAATCTTACAAATCACCTTTACTTTTCCAAATTGCTCTATCTGCTCTTGATTTTGAAGCACAGGTGAAGCTGGCTCCGGTGAGGTTTGATTCAGCACCACTCCCAGAACCTCCAGCTCCCTTGCCCTTGCAGATTCAATGGTGAGCAAGACCTGATTGACCACTCCCAGGCGGTTCTCTGCGACAATCAAAATCGGAAGAGCCATTGGCTTGACCAAATCCGCAAATAAAAAATTTTCACTAATCGGCACTAACAATCCGCCTGCGCTCTCCACTAAAATCACCTCAAATTCACCTACCAGCTCATCAAAAACCTGATAAATCCTCTCAAATAAAATCTCCTGTCCTGCTTTTTTAGCGCTGGCATAGGGAGAAGCAGGTAAAGAAAATCTATACGGAGCTACCTGGTCCAACTTGAGATTTGCGCCACTTGCGTCAAGGAGCTTAAGCCCGTCTTCTGGTGTCAATTCTCCATTTCGCTCAGGACAGCCGGTCTCCACTGGCTTGAACACGCCGACCTTAATGCCTTTTTCCGTGAAAGCTCTTGCAATTCCGCAAGCGACCTGGGTCTTGCCTACCCCGGTGCCAGTGCCAGTAATCACCAAGCCATAATAAATCATCCAAGCTTTTCCTTTAGCTGCTTGATACTTTCCAGAGTGATTTCAAGAAGCCTATTCAACTCCTTTTCAGATATGCAAAGCGGGGGCATTAAAACCAGAACATTGCCCAGCGGTCTTAAAATCGCGCCTTTTTTTCTTGCCCTTCTTGCCACCTCAAACCCGAGCATCAGCTCTGGCGGAAATTCTGCTCTGGTTTTTTTATCTTTGACCAGCTCAATCCCTGCCAAAAGCCCCACCTGCCTGAATTCCCCAACTATCCCGAGCTCTAAAAATTTATCTTTCCAGCCTGCCAATTGTCTTGCCCTTTTCTGGACATTGAGAATTCTTTTTTCTTTTTCAAATAGCTCAAGCCCCTGAATCGCAACTGCGCAGGCAAGCGGATTCGCGGTATAGGTATGACCGTGAAAAAAGGTCCGCTCCGAATGATAATCACCTAAAAATGCCTTAAAAATCTTCTCCTGAACCAGAACCGCGGAAATCGGAAGATAGCCTGCGCCCAACGCCTTTCCTAAAACTATAAAATCCGGCTCCACTCCTTCCAGCTCCACTGCAAACATGCTCCCTAATCTTCCCAATCCAACCGCGACCTCATCCGCAATCAACAAAATTCCATAATCCTTGCAAATCCTCTCAACTGCTTTTAAAAATCCTTTGGGCTGAACAATGATTCCACCCGCGCATTGAACCATCGGCTCTATAAATACTCCAGCGATTTCTGAAGAATGTTTTTCAATGATTTTTTTAAATTTGTTAAAACAAGCCCATTCCCCGGGTTCACATCTTTCCCTTTTTTCTGGGCAACGATAACAATCCGGAGAAGGCGCAGAAATAGTTTCAAAAAGTAAAGGCTTATAGGTCTCTGTGAACAGCGGAATTTTTCCTATGCTCATTGCGCCCACTGTATCTCCGTGATAGGCAAGCTCAAAGCTCAAAAATTTTCCCCGCTTTTTCTCCCCTTTCTGCTTCCAGAACTGAAAAGCCATTTTCAGGGCAATCTCTACCGCGCTTGCGCCATTTTCCGCATAAAACACCCGCGTCAAGCCTTGAGGGGCAATTTTAATCAATTTTTCCGCAAGAATAATCCCTGGTGGATGAGAAAGACCGAGAAAAGTAGAATGAGCAATTTTAGAAAGCTGGTCTTTGATAGCTTTATTTAAAAGCGGGTGATTATGACCATGAGCATTAGCCCAGAGCGAGCTAACCCCATCTATATATTTTTTCCCCTGGTCATCATATAGATAAACCCCGTTCCCGCGGATAATCACTGGGAATTCTTCTTTTTCCCAGATTCTATGCTGGGTGAACGGATGCCAGAGAAATTTTCTATCCTTTTCTCTTAAGTTAATTTCCGGCTTGGGCATTTAACCTCCCCTTCAACTTATAAAATCATTTTTCATAGGTGATGGTATCAAAGATGACTCCATCAGCATCAATCCCTTGAACTGTGTAATAATCGCTTCCCACCTCCACTAACAGGAATTCATAAAGCCCGAAATAATTCTGGAGCGTAACAGTATTTCCAGAAGCCAAGCTCTGCGAGGGCAGGCAATCCGGGTCCGTTACAAAAAGTAAAAGCGGTGCCCCGCCCCCTCCACTAACAAACCAGGGCTTGCCAGAGACATCCAGCCGGGCATAAAGATGATTATGCCCTGCAAACCCAGCAGAAACATCATATTGACGGAACAAATCCGCAAGTGAGCTTAACACATTAAGCTCTATATTTCCGCATATACAAGAGTAAATAGGAGCGTGGCTAAAAATAAAAGTAAATTTCCGATTAGGGTCAGTGTAAGCTTTATCCAGCTCTTGTTCCAGCCAGATAAATTGTGTGCTACCCTCAGCAACTGACTCCATTGTATCCAATAATATAAAATAAGCCCCTTGATAGTTAAATGAATAAAACTTGTCTGGAATTTGGTCTGATTCTTCTTCGGAATTGACCAAGAAATACTGGGAATAATAAAAAAAATCTTCATGGTTGCCGTGCACGGGAAAGATGGGACGGAATGGGAGAAGGGATTGTTCTATCTCAAAGAAATTTCTCCGTAATTCTGGTTTCAAGAAATTATGGGTGAGGTCTCCTAAATGAATCTGGAACAGATATTCCTGGTAACCCATCTGCTCCACTATCTTCTGATGCCATAGGTCATTCTCTGAGCCATTGATTCCTTGATTCTGGGTATCACTATAAATCGCAAATTTAAAGGATGGCTGGGTCTGCTCAGAAAGAGTGGTAAAATGATAAATCTGACTCGGGGCCTCGGCTGAGTGGATTTGGTAGTAATATGTAGTTTCTGGCTCCAAATTGGTTAGCAGAACCCGATGGGTGATGATTCCAAAAGTTGCTGGTTCAATTTTATCCGGAGGTTGATAAAGAAAACGAGAATGGAATCCCTGTGCGGAATTTTCGCAGGAAGGGTCAGCGCCATAGTGAATTATTGAATCAGATTCTTTGTTGGTCTCCCATCTGATAACCACGGAGCGGGAGGTGATATGGGTGAGATATGGCTTAACCGTGATAATGGCTTGGTCATTTTGAACTTCAGGAAATTCCGCGCTAACTATGCCCTGGATGGTAATTGGCTGAGTTAGATTGCCCAGCTCAAATCCCAAAATCCATTGGGATTTGCAAGGACTATCATCTTGGAGTTGAGCGTTTATCTGTTTAGCCCGTTCTGTGCCATACAAATCTCCATAGTCATAGTTCGGTAGCCCCCAGGAGGAATATCCTTTTATCAAATTTATTCCTTCCAGCAATTCTAAATCCTGAATCAAAGGCATCAGTTCCAGGGCACGGATACCGGGCTTTCCCAGGTCAGTAAGCTGGAGTTTAACCGAGGCTACATCGCTTTTGGTGTCTGTTGCCTCTATGGCTAACAAGATAAACAAAAAAGAATCTTTAAAAAGATATCCCGGATAGTCTCCAAAAGGAATCAATAGCGCGCTGAAGGTTCCAATAGATTCCGCAGACCGGCCCGGTTTGGTCTCTACACTCAAAGTCTTCTTAACCGGGTCTATCTTAAATGAGATACGCAAAACCTCCATCGGCGGATTAAAGGAATTTGGCTCTAAAGAGCAGGACCAGCCACTATAACCAACCGCGGAAAGCAATACCCCAAGCATAAAGGTTTTTTTCAAAAAAGCGGTTTTTTTCTTTTGTTTGATTTCTCCTTCCACTTTTTCCCTCAAATTTAATTATAACACAAACTTTCTATGAGCAGAGAAAATCCAGAAAGCGCTTTTTTCGGATTTATGGCGCTGGTTAGATTTAGGTTATAGCAATAGGCGAACAGGTCAACCTAAAATTGTTGACTTATGCTCAAGTTTCAGGTAGCTTAAAATAAGTGAGCCGGAAAACTTATTATATAACCACTTTTGGCTGTCAGATGAATGTCCTTGACAGCGAGCGGATGGAGGGCATTCTTAGAGAAAAAGGAATGAGTCCAGCCCCGAGCCAGGAGCAGGCGGATTTAATACTGGTCAATACCTGCACGGTTCGGGAGAAGCCAGAGCGCAAGGCATTGAGCCTGATTGGCAGACTTTGCCTCTTTAAAAAGCAAAAGCCAGAATTGATTTTAGGGATTAGCGGATGCGTGGCGCAACAATATGGGAAAATCCTGCTTGAGCGGTTCGCGGAGCTTGATTTTGTTTTAGGCGCTAATCAGGTTGCTCTATTGGGCAAGGTTTTGGAGCGGGTGGAGCAAGGAGAGCGAGTGCTGGAGGTCTCTTTTGCTGAGCCTCATCAAGCGGATGGCTTATTCTCGGTTTCTGAATTGAGACCGATTACGGGGGTGAGCGGGTTTGTCACCATTATGGAAGGATGTGATAATTTCTGTTCCTATTGCGTGGTGCCCTATGTTCGGGGAAGGGAATATAGCAGAGAGGCAGGGGAGATAATTTCTGAGATAACTGCGCTTAGCCAAAAAGGGGTTAAAGAAGTTGTGCTTCTTGGTCAGAATGTCAATTCCTATGGTTTAAAGCGGGGCTCTGGGTTGGATTTTCCAGAGTTATTGAAAATGGTTTGCAGGGTTGATGGGATTGAGCGGGTTCGTTTTACCACCAATCATCCCAAAGACCTTTCTCTTAAGTTGATTGAGGTGATGGCCAGTGAAGAGAAAATTTGCGAGCAGATGCATCTACCGCTTCAATCTGGCTCCAATCGCGTGCTTGAGAGGATGAATAGAGGATATACCCAAGAAGAGTATTTAGGGCTAATTAGTAAATTGCGCTCGGCAATGCCAGAGATTGGCATCAGCACGGATTTGATTGTTGGCTTTCCCGGGGAAAGGGAGGAAGACTTTAATGAGACTTTAAATATGGTTCAGGAGATAAAATTTAATGAGGCGTTCACTTTTCGCTATTCAGCGAGGCCAATGACCGGGTCTGCGGAATATGAGGAACAGGTCCCGGAAGAGATAAGGCTGGAACGGCTCTGGAGGCTGGAGAAGCTGGTTCGGGAGATTACTGAACAAAAGAACCAGGCAGAGGTGGGAAAGATAAAGGAGATTCTTTTGGAAGGAGTGAGCAAGACCAACCCTGGGCGGTTGACCGGGAAAGGCAGGGATGGCAGATTAGTGCATATTCCTAAAAAAGGCGCAGAAGACTTGATTGGGGAGCTGGTCTGGGTAAAAATAAAACAAGGGCTAAAACATTCTCTGGTCGGAGAATTGATTGAGGAGAGAAAGAAAAGCCACTGGCAAGGAGAAGAACAATGTTTATTGAGATGAAGGTAAGCGGAATTATTTTAGACCCTCACACCAATGTTCCGATTGTGATTCTCAAGGATGGAGAGGGAAAATGGACCTTACCGATTTGGATAGGGATTTTGGAGGCGAGCGCCATTGCCATGGAGTTAGAAAAAATTAAAATTCATCGTCCCCTCACCCATGACCTGTTAAAGAATATCCTGGAACACCTGAAAGCTAAAATGCTCAAAATTGAAATCACGGACTTAAAGGATAACACTTATTATGCCTTGATTTATTTAGAGGTGGAGGGAAAGGAGATGGCGATTGATTCTCGTCCCAGTGATGCGATTGCCTTAGCGCTCAGGACCGAGGCGCCGATTTATGCGTCAACCGAGGTTCTGACCAAGTCCCGTCATCTGGATGCCCAGGAATTTACTCAAGAGAACAAGGACAAATGGACTGAGATTCTTGAGAACCTGGACCCGGAGGATTTCGGGAAGTATAAAATGTAGGAAGGCGAATCAGGAACCGGTTAGTTGTTTAAAAGAAGTTTAAAAAATTTTTGGCTGGGGTTTATCTTTTGGATAATTATGGTCAGTGTTTTAAGTCTCCTGCCATCAAGCCATCTTAGTCCTGGAAAAGGCTTAGATAAAATTGGTCATCTGTTATTTTATCTTTTGCTGGTATTAATTGTTTGGTATCATCCGAAAAGAGGGATGATGATGGCGAGTCTGGTTGCTTTATTTGGGCTCAATTTTGGATTCTTTTTAGAGCTTATCCAGAAAAGAATTCCGGGAAGAAGTTTTGACTGGATGGATTTTATTATGGAGGTAATTGGACTGGGCGCAGGATTGATAATTCTCGGGTTTTGGCAGGGGAGGAAGAGGAGAAATAATGAGGACCTCAGGGAGAATAAGCCCCAGGACTCAAAAGATATTTGATGAGCTGGCAGAGGTAATTATCCCTTCTGCTGGAATGGACTACCCGGGCGCAAAAGACCTTGGCTTGGTAAATATCATCTTAGAATGGCTTGGGGGAATCCGATTCGGGATAACCGCTTTAAAATTCTGGCTCTGGTTCTGGGAGCTTTCTCCGATTTTTTCCCTGCGCTTTAAACTCTTTACCCAATTGAGCAATGAACAAAAGACTCAATATCTCAAAGTCTGGGAAAATAGTAGATGGATGCTAAGAAGATGGATGCTGGTTAGCCTAAAGGCTATTTTTATGGCTGGATTTTATAGCCAGCCTCAGATTCAAGAAAAAATCGGGTATGTCCCGGGGAGATGCTATCGGAATTCTAATCCAGAGGCGGAAAAATGACTCTTGGGAAAATTATTGAGGGATGGGAAATCTCAGGGCAGGTTCAAGAGAGTGCGGAGGTATGCGTAATTGGCTCGGGCGCAGGTGGCGCAGTGGTTGCAAAGGAGCTTTCTGAGCTTGGTCATTCTGTGGTCTTGTTAGAAGAAGGCGCAAGATGGACTAAGGAGAATTATCCCAAGAACCCGATGGAAGTTTTCAGGGAGATGTATAGAGATGGCGGAGCAACAATTTGTATAGGCAGACCACCGATTATGATGCCGATTGGTAAAGCCTTAGGAGGCACTACCAAGGTAAATTCCGGCACCTGTTTAAGAACTCCGGATAAGGTGCTTCGGCGCTGGAGGAGAGAATTTGGGATTGAGGGGGTGGAGCCAGAGCAAATCAAGCCCTATTTTGACCGGGTGGAAAAAATTGTTGAGGCAAGACCGGTTTCCAAAGAGGTGATGGGCAAGAACAATGAGAAATTTTTAGAAGGGGCAAAAAAGCTCGGCTATTCCTGCGGACCATTGATAAGAAATGCGAATCAGCTTTGCGCTGGTTGCGGAATCTGCACCTTGGGCTGTCCCACTGATGGAAAGCGCTCCACAGATTTAAATTATATTCCATTAGCGGTCAATTTTGGCGCTAAAATCTATTGCAACACCCGGGCAGAAAAAATTTTGGTGAAACAAGGGCAGGTGGTCGGCGTGGAAGGCGCTATTTTCAAGCCCGGAGATAAGAAAAAAAAATACAGAATCAGGGTCAGCTGTCCAATTCTGGTTTTATGCGCAGGCGCAATTCATACTCCGATTCTGCTGATGAAAAACCGGGTTGCCAATTCCAGCGGACAGGTCGGGAAAAATTTGCGGATTCATCCCGGAATTCGGGTCTCCGCGCTCTTTGATGAGGAGATAAATGGTCATTTAGGCGTGCCTCAAGCCGGGTATGTGGATGAGTTTGCGGATGAAGGGATTATGTTAGAGGGCGTGTTTGTGATTCCGTTTTTGACCGCGCCGGGTCTGCCATATTTCGGCGAAAAGCATAAGCAGCTGATGTTTAATTATCAGAATCTTAGTGCGTTTGGCGCAATGATTTTTGATGAGAGCAAAGGCAGGGTCAAAATCGGCCCCCGGAGCCTACCTTTGATTTTTTACCAGCTCTGCAAAGAGGATATAAAAAAAGCCAGCAAGGCAATTGCCTATGCCTCAGAAATCTGGCTCTCTGCTGGAGCAAAGCGAGTGTTTCCATCTGTCTCCTGGATGCCAGAACTGAGCTCTATTCATCAGGTAAGAGCCTTGCTTGAGAAAGGACTTAAGCCCGGCGAGTTAGAGATGATGGCGTTTCATCCAATGGGCACCTGCACAATGGGCACTGAGCGAATTAGCTCAGTGGTTGACCCTTATGGAGAAACCTGGGATATTAAAAATCTGTTCATCGCGGACGCGAGCATCTTCCCCACCTGCTTGGGCGTGAACCCAATGGAATCAATTATGGCTTTTGCCACCAGAACCGCGCATTACCTTCACCAGACCAAACTCAATGGCTTAGCCTGAATTCTTATCTTCTCTTCAGGGATGAAGCTCCTAGCTTTTTTCAACCTGGACTTGATTTTTGTTCTGGAAAGAATAAAATAATTATCCAGTGGGCGCTTAACTCAGCGGTAGAGTGCTATCCTCACACGGTAGATGTCACAGGTTCAAATCCTGTAGCGCCCACCATAAATCTTTTTATTTTTCCATCACTTGCACCGCTGGGCTCTTTTTAGTGCGCGCTAATAGCACACTTTGTCTCATTTTCCATCCCGGAGCGGGCGACCTTGTTATTCCTTTCCTGATTTTGCTCGGCCTGAAATACCGGAGGAACAAATATGACCTGCTCGTGATTGCAATCTTGGGCGGAACTGTTATAGTATTGAATAATTTCAAAAGGGCAGGTCAGCTATCAATGAGAATATTGTTTTCTTCATTCTTCTGCCATGACGATCCGCCGGTATGACACCAAAGACGGGAATCCGTTGTCCCTTACTTCTAGGATTATGTGAACCTGGCTGCTTTTCCCTTGCGGCGGGAGCGTGACAACAGCAACCGGATTTCGGGCATTTTGGATTCGGACACCGGTCGGTTTCCCTCCCGGCTCGGGATAAACCCACCAGAAAAAACTCAAGCCGTCCCCATCGGGATCGCGGGAGGCCGAGGCGTCAAGAGTCACATCCTTGCCAACGATGACCTTATAATAAAGGACATCCAAGCTTTCATCGCCATTGACAACCGCGATCGGCCGGTGATTGGCCTGGCTGTAATCCTTGACAGTCCAGTCCATGCGCGCGGCAAAGTCGTTCTGATAGTCGGTCCGCCAGCGGGTCAGCGGGGCAAATTTATCATAATAGGATTTCCCTCCGTAACTCCATTGGTCGCTGGCATCGGCATACATCCAATAATCGAAATATCCATACTCCTTGAGAGGAGTTCTGGTCGGGACCGGGTTTTTGACTTTTTCCTCCCCGAACCGCCCGCCCCATCCGCCATAGTGAGGCCGCTCCGGGTCGCCAAGGCCATTGGCCACTAGGTACAGGAATGAAGGGGTATCACCCTCAAAGATGAAATTAGCGCGCGGATATCTCGCGCCAAGCGGGCCATGTCCCGTGATGATGTTCTTTCTGAACCATGCCGCCCCGGCCACCGATTTGTCACCCTGCAGACCCGCTGGGTGATAGAGCTTGAACCATGGAGAAGAGCCGGCGAACTGGCTCCACTGCTCCACGCTCCGGATGAAGAACAAGTCGGGGTAATTGTGACAGATCCACGCCCCGGCATCATCCTGTCCGGCAATTTCATATACCCTGACCTTGCGAATCAGGAGCTCGGTTTCCGCAGGGCTTCGGGTCCGGGATATTTTCCAGAGCGACTGGGCCAAGGTATTGGAGCCTCCCCAAGCCAGAAACCAGACCGGGCGCGGGTCCTCTTTTTCCAAAATGGAGATGATGAAATCCGAACCGTCAGTGTCCTTGCCCTCGCCTACATTTTTCATCCCGTAGCCAGTGCTGCCGAGTCTGACCTTGTTCTTTAGATACTCTGCTTCAGGAAATCCCGGGGCATGCTTGGCCAGGTTGCCGCGCACTTTACCGTAGGCATCAATGATCTCCGTGATCGCCTTGAGGTTGGGATGCTTTTTACGCCAGTAGGAGGTGCTGGAAATTATTCCTTCCACCTCAATTTCGTTGGTATAGAGCAGGAGTCTGACCAGCGATTCCTGATCGTCCGGCTCCCACCAGTTGGAGATGTCGGTCATCACGACCACGCGGGGTTTATCAAAAGTTGCGCCTTGTCCTGGCCCGGCCGGCAGTGCCATAGCGACAATTACCAGAGCAAGGGAAACCGCCAGCAAATAGAGGCTCCTCAAGACCACTTTCCAATGCGCAAAAAAACCGGGCTTGACGCTCTTTTTGACTATTTCTTCCTTTAAATTATATTCCATAGCGGTCACCGCCTGGGCAACGGAAACAAGGCTCCGTCAGCAATAGGCGGGGACTTGTTTCCGCCGCAGTTCATATATTGCCCCATTTCCAGAGTTTTGCCAAATGCAGAATAATCAATACCACAAAAAAATCAAAAGGGGGCGTAGACAAGCAATTAGCATCTGTTTCCTGGGCATCTTTACAGGTGCCTGCCTGAATGAGGACGAAAAAAAGGGAGACATGCGGTCCCCCTTTTCAGTTGAACTTATGCGGGTGTTTATTTGATTGCAATGCGTTGCATAAGTTCGGCCGGGACTTCAATGGCAGTTTCATTCGGACCGATCCTGCCGGAGAGCAGGTTTTCGGCAGAATCCACCTTGGTCCCGATGACCAGGTAAGTTTCTCTGGTGGTCTTAAAAACCGCTGGGCAGCCTCCAGCCTCGCAAGAGAACGCTTTCAGAGTGATGTCTTTCAGCTTCAAGGATTTCTCCTTTCACCTCGCCATTTGAGGTCAGCTCAGGCGCTTGTTATAGTATACAACTCGGGGGCGGATGAACGAAAATTGATTATACTTTGATAGGAGAAAAAACCATGAGTGCGTTTCGAATATTTTTGGCGCTGGTTTTTGTGGGTTTCGTCAGCTATACGGGCATTGTAATCTTCCATCACGGCTGGAACCTGTTTCCGGTCTTCTTTGGCGACATGGCGGCAATGACCTGGGCCGGACAGTTTAATTTTGACTTTATGTGGATGCTGGCGCTTTCCGGGTTATGGGTCGCCTGGCGCCATCGTTTCTCCCCCCTCGGGATTATCTTGGGCGTGCTGGGATTTTTTGGCGGGATAATGTTTCTCGCCCCATATCTTCTCTTCGCAAGTTTCAAGGCAAACGGAGATATGAAAGAATTGCTTTTGGGTAAAGCAATGGCAAAGAACTAATTTGTGTCTTGCTTGAACTCAACGGATCATCAGGCACAGTGCTGGATTCTGCAAGGGTTTGCGCGGTTTCTGGTTTGAAGTTGTCGGGTTTGTGTTCGACTCGGAGATTTTTTTCTCCGGGGTTTAATTCCCCCTCCTCGCACCAGTATAAAATTGTTATCTATCTGATTCTACTAAGCAATTCAGTTTTTCCCAAAATGGTTATTCATACAAGTGCACACATATAGCACAATTTTGATAATAAAAAGCCGCTGAAGAATTAAAGGACAAACTCAACTACATTCCTTTTGCTTAACCAAACCAAAATTGCAGACCTAAAGTGCTTTGCCATCTTTTTTATTGAAAAACCAATGGGGGCTTGACAAGAATGGCGGGCATGCTAAACTTTATTAATAAGAATTTTTATGATATAGGAAGTAATCTTAATGAAAGTTAGCCCTAAAGAACTGGAGCAACGCATCCAGATTTTCAAGGAAGGCCTTAAGAAAGCTGGGATCAAGATGACCCCTCAACGGATGGAGGTCTTCCGCGAAATCGCGAAGTCCGAGGATCACCCGGATGCGGAAAAAATTTTTAAAGGCGTTTGCCAGCGATTGCCCAACGTTTCGTTGGACACTGTGTACCGGACCTTATGGCTTTTGCTTGACCTTGGCCTGATTGACACCCTGGGCACGACACACCACCAGGTTCGTTTTGACGGGAATATCGGTCTTCACCATCATTTTATTTGCACCCGGTGTGGAATGATATGGAATTTTGTAAGCGATGACTTGGATAGTTTAGAATTGCCGGACTCCGTACAATCCATTGGCTATTCCCAAAAAACCCAGGTCGAAGTCAAAGGACTCTGTCACAAATGCGCCGCGGAAGAGAAGTCGGGCGCGAAAAAAAAATAAAGTAAGGAGGTAAGACAATGAATGACGAAAAAAAATGCCCTGTAACGGGCCGAGTGCGCAATCCCATTGCTGGAGGCGGGACCTCCAACCGGGACTGGTGGCCGAATCAGATCAATCTTCACATTCTGCACCAGCATTCTTCCAAATCCAATCCGATGGGTGAAGATTTCAACTACGCTGAAGAGTTTAAAAAACTCGATCTGGCGGCCGTGAAAAAGGACCTCTATGCCCTGATGACCGACTCGCAGGACTGGTGGCCGGCCGACTGGGGTCATTACGGGCCGCTCTTCATTCGCATGGCGTGGCACAGCGCCGGCACCTACCGCATGGGCGACGGCCGCGGCGGAGCCGGTTCCGGCAGTCAGCGCCTGGCGCCTCTCAACAGCTGGCCGGACAATGTGAACCTCGACAAGGCGCGCAGGCTGCTTTGGCCGATCAAGCGGAAATACGGCAAAAAGATATCATGGGCCGACCTCATGATCCTCGCCGGCAATTGCGCGCTTGAGTCGATGGGATTCAAGACCTTCGGCTTCGGCGGCGGGCGCGAGGACATCTGGGAGCCGGAAGAGGACATTTACTGGGGCAGCGAGGATACCTGGCTCGGCGACAAACGGTATTCCGGTGATCGGGACCTGGAGAACCCGCTTGCCGCGGTGCAGATGGGTTTGATCTATGTGAACCCGGAAGGTCCGAATGGCAACCCGGATCCGGTAGCTTCGGGCCGCGACGTGCGCGAAACCTTCGCGCGCATGGCCATGAACGACGAAGAGACCGTCGCGCTCGTTGCGGGCGGCCACACTTTCGGCAAATGTCACGGCGCCGGTCCTGCGTCGCATGTGGGTCCTGAACCTGAAGCCGCTCCCATCGAAGAGCAGGGTCTCGGCTGGAAGAGCAGTTTCAAAAGAGGCAAAGGCGGCGATACGATCAGCAGCGGCATCGAGGGCGCATGGAAGCCGAACCCGACCAAATGGGACATGGGCTATCTGAAGGTGCTGTTCAAATACGAGTGGGAACTGGTCAAGAGCCCGGCCGGCGCGCACCAGTGGCTGGCCAAGGACGTGGAGGAAGAGGACATGGTGGTTGATGCGCACGATCCGTCCAAGAAACGCAGACCGATGATGACCACGGCGGACCTGTCGCTGCGCTACGACCCGATCTACGCGCCGATTGCCCGGCGCTACCTGCAGAACCCCGAGCAATTCGCGGACGCCTTCGCCCGGGCCTGGTTCAAGCTGACCCACCGCGACATGGGACCCCGATCACGCTATCTCGGACCGGAAGTGCCTAAAGAAGACCTCATTTGGCAGGACCCGGTGCCCGCAGTCGACTATGAGCTGATCAACGGGAAGGATATCGCGGACCTCAAGGGCAAGATCCTTGCCTCGGGACTTTCCGTCTCCGAACTGGTATCGACCGCATGGGCGTCGGCGTCCACGTTCCGTGGCTCCGACAAACGCGGCGGTGCGAACGGGGCGCGCATTCGTCTCGCGCCGCAAAAGGATTGGGAGGTCAACCAGCCTGAACAACTTGCGAAAGTGCTGGGCATCCTCGAAGGAATCCAAAAGAAGTTCAACAACGCGCAGTCAGGTGGCAAGAAGGTCTCACTCGCCGACCTGATCGTGCTGGGTGGTTGCGCAGGTGTTGAGCAAGCAGCGAAGAACGCCGGTCACGATGTGGCCGTGCCCTTCGCGACAGGGCGCACGGATGCGTCGCAGGCGCAGACTGACACGGCATCATTCAGTGTCCTGGAACCGAAAGCCGACGGCTTCCGCAACTACCAAAAGAAGAAATACGCCGTCTCGGCGGAGGAGATGCTGATTGATCGGGCACAACTTCTGACACTGACAGCTCCTGAGATGACGGTTCTAATTGGTGGTCTGCGCGTCTTGAATGCCAACTTCGGAAAGTCCCGGCACGGCCTCTTCACCAAGCGGCCAGGGACGCTCACCAATGACTTCTTTGTGAATTTGCTAGACATGCGCACGATGTGGAAGGCAACCTCGGAAGACGCGGACCTGTTCGAAGGTCGTGATCGCGCAACGGGCGAGCTCAAGTGGACCGCCACCCGTGTGGACCTCATTTTCGGCTCGAACTCCCAGCTCCGGGCATTGGCGGAAGTCTACGGATGCGAGGACTCCCAGGAGAAGTTCCTGCACGACTTTATAGCGGCGTGGAACAAGGTAATGAACCTTGACCGCTTCGACCTCTCTTGATCGCAGCAGATAAGGAACTTCTCTTTTAATATAAAGACCAGTTTGGGCAAGGGTCCCGTTTTTAGGGCAGGCCGCACCAAATTTTGCAAAATATTTGATCAAGACGAAAAGAATAATGAGGAGACTGGGAGGGGGAGAAGCGATTCCGCTGAAGGAAGCAGTAGCGGGTCTTTATCTGGAATTCATTGCGCAAAAAAATGGTTATCTCTCTTTGGACTTCCCCCAAAAATAATCGGTTAATTTGAGATTTGGTTTTGATTTCAAGGGGATAGGATTTTTGACAACTGAAAAATGGGGGAAGTTTTTTGAGAGGCAAAAAGGACCTCCGGTGAT
>Ga0172364_10002081_pt1 | contig 15759 bp, 14 predicted proteins | sample LakKivSesite10cm_FD_114545 | JGI IMG/M metagenome (GOLD analysis project Ga0172364, IMG submission 114545) | Sediment microbial communities from Lake Kivu, Rwanda - Sediment site 10cm | ecosystem: Environmental > Aquatic > Freshwater > Lake > Sediment | place: Rwanda: Western Province, Lake... | reverse complement strand
GTAGGGAGCCTCGTGGATGTCAAGACCGATCCCATGCCCGGTGCGATGGGGCAGTCCGGGAGTCTTGTAGTCTGGGCCGAGGCCAGCGTCGACGATCACGCGACGTGCGGCAGCATCGACATCCTCGATGGGGATGCCAGGTCTTGCTGCAGCAAACGCTGCCGCTTGCGCAGCCTGCTCGAGAAGCCAGATCTCACGCTGACGCTTCGTAGGCTCGCCAAACACGACCGTCCTGGTCATGTCAGAGTGATATCCCTCAACTGTGCATCCTCCATCCATGAGAACGACGTCGCCCGCCTTCAAGCGAGTCGGGTGCTCGCTGCCATGCGGGGAGATGTGGCCGGACCGAACTGGATATCGATGCTGCCTTCCACGCCAAGGCGGCGATACACGGAGATGCTGTTCTCAGTGAACTCCTCCTGCAGCATCCCCTCGCGCAGGGTCCTCAAGCACTCTTCGAAAGCCGCCACGGTCAGATCTGCCGAGTGCTGAAGAAGATCGATGTCGCTCGCCGACTTCACGCTTCTGCAACGAACCGTCACACGATCGGCCGACGATAGCCTTGCATGAGGCAAAGCACGGCTGATCCCATCGAAGACGAAGAACCGGAGCGCTCCCTCGACACCAATCACTCCACGGTCGGCTTTCCGATCCCGCAGAAAGCCAGCAACCTCTATGTAGGGGCTTTGATGTTCCTCCCATACGCGCACGTCGTCTCCGAGTGTCAGTTTCTCCCGCAGCCGCGGCTCCTCAAACCGGGGACAGACATATCCAACCTCTCCACGTGCGGGGATGATCGAGAGCATCACTCGATCCGTTTGCTGCCATCGGACTCCCGTGAAGTAGTAAAGGTTCGATCCAGGCTCGAGGACAATCGCATCGAGCCCTTCTTCCTCCATGTACTGCCGCGCTTTGGAGATCCGGGATTCCCGCTCTTCGATCTGGATCGGCTCAATTGCCCTGCGTGCTATTCTCGCTACACACCGCTCACTCTTCGACATCAGCTAGAACACCGTTCCTTGGTGAGTGCGTTATCACACTACGTGCGCCTGCCCCCGTCTTAGGGCCAGTCATAATGTCGGAAACCGAGCCTCCGGGACTCGCAGACTTGAGCCAGCACCGAGCAGCTCTGCAACGTAGGCTGCCGGCGCCCGATTTCCCAGACTGGAGTGCGGTCGCCTTTCATTGTACTCACAGCGCCACTGCGCGATCAGCCGTTGGTTTTCACCAAGGCTCTCGAACCAGTGCACGCTGAGACACTCATCCGAAGCTTCCCGTTGAGACTCTCGATGAACCCGTTCTCCATTGGACGTCCTGGCGCGATGAAGTCTAGCTCAATCCCCTCCAGGTGGAGACGAGCGGGGGCCACTCCGCAACGGCCACGCGCGTTCTCTGATCGGTCCCCCAGGCTCCAAAGCGCCGACAATCCCTTCCTGCCCAGCGTTTCCGAATGAGCTAGTTCCTCCTGACTGCGACGGACTCACTTCACGCGCCTGTACTCCTGCGGGCGCGCGCATGCCATCGTCTCAGCCGGACGCTGTGCGCCGCCAGCCGCCCGGCAAGCGAGGAGGGATGCACCCTGAACCAGGCCACGCACGTCGGCACCCACCATGCTGGGGCCGTTGAGTTCGCAAGCCGGAAGAGGTCAAGAGTGTCGCCCGACGGCGTGACTGCAGGGACCGACCCGCGCCGCGTTCGCCGAGGAACCGCTATGGACCGAAGTCGGGCGGCAGTGGTATCCTCCAACCTGGGGGAATACGAGAAGCTATATAAGCGCATCATGCTCCGCCGCTCGGACGCGAGCGTCCCATTTCACGAGCTGTGCGCGCTTCTCAAGCGGCTTGGTTTCACGGAACGCACTCGGGGCGACCACCACATCTTCACCACAGGTGAGGTGGAGGAGATCCTCAATCTGCAGCCCAAGAGCGGAATGGCGAAACCGTATCAGGTCAGGCAGATCCGCGGGGTGCTTCTGAAGTACAATCTGCGCTTGGAGGACTAGCGATGGAGCCAAAGTACGAGGTCATCATCTTCTGGAGCCACGAGGACAACGCGTTCGTCGCTGAGGTTCCGGAGCTTCCCGGGTGCATGGCCGATGGCGGAACCTACCAAGAGGCCCTGTCGAAAGCCGAACAGATCATCCGAGAGTGGATCGAGACCGCGAAGGAACTCGGGAGACCTGTTCCGCAGCCGAAAGGGCGACTCGCCTACGCCTAGAAGGATGGGATTGGAGTCCCCCTCCAACACCGTTTCCGCACCTTGCGGTGGACCAGATGGCACGTGTCACAACTCCGCGATGGTCACGCGCGTTCTCGGATCGGTCCCCCAGGCTCCAAAGCGGCGTTCCTACCCACGTTCCCAGGGACGCCGGCTCGGCATCGACCTTCCCGTCTCGGGTCATGAGCGGACGTACAGACACCATAGAGCTGCGGACCGCCAGTCGGGAGCGTGAACACGACCTGTCCGCCTCGCCACACCTACCCCTTCATGACGGCCACGACCGCTGGGGGCTCCCACGTCCCGTCGAGAATGCTCGCCCCGGGCAAGTAGGTCCGCAGGATGAGGTAGAAGTCGCCGCTCGGTGCTGGCAGCCAGTTCGACTCCTTCTCTCGTCCCGGAGTCTCATGCTGAACGTAGATCGTCAGGCCTCCATCCAGGTCGAGGTGCATCAGGCCTTCGGGGTACGTGCCCAGCTTGTACCGACCGAGTGGGTTCTCCACGAGGTTGTGGTCGTATCCATACATGGTGATCGACCAGAAGGCTCCAACGTCTGGCAGCCCTCCCGGCAGGAAGTGGATCACGTAGTCCTTCGCACCGGTGAGCTTCTCTCCCTCCGTGTCCGTAGAGGTGTTCAGGTAGATCGCCTCTTCCGGGTCGTTCGCGACGATTCCGGCCCAGCACTGCGATGCCGCACGCACCAGGAAGTCGCCGTACTGCCCCGCTCGGCCGAGAGTCGGGGGGGGATACGTCCAGCCGTTTGCCTCCCGACCACCGCCGCCCGCGAGGTTGAAGCCGTGCATGATGGCCATCGCCTCCGTGGCCGCTCGCTCCAGGCCCCGCTTGGTCGCGTCGTCTACCGCCTCCACGTCCTGCCCTGGCCCGACGCCGATGGCAGCAAACGAATTCACTAGCGCCTCCTGATCGGGCACGTTGGGAGGGTTCTCGGTCATGGCGCGATTCATGGTCTTCCACGCGGCGAGTGGATCCGTCGCCGGATACGGAGCCCACACAGCGCGAGTGCCGCGCTGCGCTTCTGCACTCCCCCACTGGGAGAGCGGCGTCAGCTTGTACTGGTCCTGGAGCGCATGCACGCTCGCGAGGTCATCTTCACCGTAGACGAGCGTACGTCCCAAAATGAGCGCAAACGCCGTCCGAGATTGCGGCAGCTCCGTGACCCCAGCTGGCAGCTCGCCTGTCCAGCCCGGCCCGACAATCGCGTAGTCGCCTGCCTGCGTACCTGTCGCTCTCGTCCCTACATAGGCGAAGTTGTCGGAGTCCATCGACGACATCTCGAACGTGTAGTAGCGATCGGGAATCGCAGAGACCGACAGAATCACTGGCTCCGCGGACAGGTCGACCCATGCGATCGAGTAAACCGTATCGTTGTTCGGCGATCCACCGGTCTTGTCGGCAGAAGTGCTCAGCCCCCGAGCGTGTGAGAACTCGTTCAGCGGCGCACACGGAGCGTGGCCGGCCACACATGCAGCCTGCCCCGCCCATTGCCAGCGGATCTGCGACAGATACACCCAGGGGAACCCGTAGATGTAGGCCTGCACACCGAGGGTGTAGGCGTACTCCTCTTGCCAGTCTTGAGACTGCGCTCCCGCGGGCTCCGTCTCCACGAAGACCAACACGAGCGCAGACAACACCAGCAGCACTATGGGCCTGCAGCTCCGGTCGTGCGTCGTCATGTGTCAGCTCCTTCACTCGTCTTCCCAGTTGCCGCCAAGCTCGAGGCAAAGCTCGGGTCCCCCACTTCGGCTCTCACCAGGCTTTCCCAAGTCCGCCAAGTCTAGCCTTTGCCCTCCGATTCGAGCCAATAGATGAGCTACGGCCGGGCGCTTACGGCCGGCGGGCGCTCAAGGCACCCGCGAAACCCGTCCCTCGGGCAGTCGCACTGCCGCCGGGACGCTCTCCAGTAGAGCCTTTCCCTTGCCCGGAGTGTCGAACGAGGAGACAACGGCAGCGCTTGGCTCGCACGCGAGTTCCGGTCCATCGTCGCCGCGAGGTGAGCAGTAGCTCCTAGGATGTCGGGGTCAGACCTTGTCTCCCGAGGTCACGACCGCAGATCTGTCCCCGCTGCCCGGAATGCCGTCACCGAACCGCGCGAAAAAGCACCGCAAACCGTCGGGCCAGAACGAAAGGCCGCCGGGGGCAGACCTTGTTTCTTGCCATTTCGCTCCAGGTGAAGACGAGCGGGGGCCACTCCGTGACGGTCACGCGCGTTCTCGGATCGGTCCCCCAAGCTCCACAGTGCCTGCTCGGCGGGTGAGTGGCCGACCGCAGGCGACGTCGCCGCCGTGACGGCGTACATGATAGGCAGGATTCGTCCGGGCTCCAGACACGCAGTGCAGAACGGGCTATGGTCTCCGCTGTGCTCCCGGGCCGCTGTACGATGCCCCCCTCGCCGTACACGCCGGGTCCTAGGTGAGCGACGCCCTGGTCATCCTGCGCTGGAACGCGGCGGCCTGAATGGTCCCTGAGCAGGATCGATCCAGTGCGGCGCCATCTCCTTGTGTCCGCACCCGCGCACCTCTATACTGATCGCCATTAAACGCACTCTCTAATGGCTTCCTCATTGCTGCAAGGGCCTGGCGAGAGAAAGGAGGGTAGTGATGTCGACGATCAGAACTGCAACTACGGAGTCCGAAGCTACCCTTGCAGCGCGAGAAGAGAACCTCTTCTAGAACCCTCGGCTCATCCGCTGCGTGGGTCGCTCCTCCCGCACGACACGTGCACCGTATCTCGATCTTGACCCCTTTGCCGGTCAAGGCATCGACATGCGGATCGCATTGAACTGAGAAGAGGAGATCTGATGACGCAACGCGCAGCGGCAGAGGGATACGCGACAGGACCTTGGTCCTTGGACGATCTGGTCCCGTCAGGGACAGGGCAGGAGCTTCTGCACATCTTCGACGACGTCGCGACGGCGGCCGCCGCCATCGACCTGAAGCGCTCGGCGCTCGTAGCGGAGATTGACGAGACAACCTTCGTCGAGATTCTTGGGCTGGTCGAGAGGCTGGCGTACGTCTCTCAACGGCTGGATGGATACGCGATCCTGCGATTCTTCGCGGACACGGCGGATCAGGACGCACTCGCGCTTCGAGCACGCGCCGAGAAGACGCTGGCCGACGCGCAGAATCGCGCGCTCGCGTTCGAACTGTGGTGGAAGGCGCTCGACGCTGCGAACGCAAGGCGCCTTCTCGCCGTCGCCGGAGACAACGCCTACTACTTGGAGAAGCTCCGCAGCTTCGCGCCCTACACGCTCTCCGAGGCCGAGGAGAAAGTCGTCAACATCAAGAACGTGAACGGCGTCGACGGCTTGCAGACGCTCTACATGATGATCACCAACGGCTTCACGTACGACTTCCCGGTCGACGGCAAGATCAGGACGTTGACGCGCTCCGAACTCATGGACTACACGCGCGATTCCTCGGCGGAGCGGCGGGAGGCCGCCTACCGGGCCCTTCTCAGCGCCTACGAAGCGCGAAGCGCGGAGCTCGCCCGGATCTACAAGTGCATCGCCGGCAACTGGCACGACGAGAATGTCGGCTTGCGCGGCGCGTCCTCACCGATCTCGGTCCGGAATCTTGACAACGACATCCCTGATGAGGTCGTCGATGTCCTTCTCGAGACGTGCCGCGACAATGCCGGGCTCTACCAGCGCTTCTTCAAGCTGAAGGCGCAGTGGCTCTGCCTCCCGAAGCTGCGTCGGTTCGACCTCTTCGCCCCTCTCGACCGGGTGGAGGCCGAGGTTCCGTTTGCCGAGGGTGTTGACCTCGTTCTCACCGCGTTCCGAGCCTTCTCGCCGAGAATGGCCGCCTTGGCGCAGCGGGTACTTGACGAGGGCCATCTCGACTCGGGTCTTCGTCCGCGGAAGCGCGGCGGCGGCATGAGCTGGGACGCCTTGCCGGGGATGACGCCGTGGGTTCTCATCAGCTACGGCGATCGCGACGACGACGTGGCAACGCTGGCGCATGAACTCGGCCATGCCGTCCACGCCATGATGGCCGCCGATCACTCCGTGCTGACGTTCTCTCCCTCGCTTCCGATGGCGGAAACGGCATCGAACTTCGCCAGCATGCTTCTTCTTGACGGACTGCTCGGTAGGGCGGATCCGAGCGAGCGTCGACTGCTCCTTGCGAAGTTCGTTGGCGACAGCTACACCACGATCCTGCGCCAAGCCTTCTTCGTTCTCTTCGAGCAGCAAGCGCATCGGATGGTCGCGGAAGGAGCGACACCGGACGAGCTTTCGGCCGCGTACATGGAGAACCTGCGCAGCCAGTTCGGCGACAGCGTGGCGCTCGACGAGGCGTTCCGGCACGAGTGGCTGAGCCTCCCCCACCTCTTCACGACGCCCTTCTACGACTATGCGTATGCCTTCGGGCTCCTGCTTGTCCTCAGCCTCTACCAGCGCTACAGAACGGAGGGAGCGACCTTCGTACCGAAGTACCTGAAGATCCTGGCCTACGGCGGATCGAGGGCTCCGATCGCGGTTCTCGACGAGGCCGGTTTCGACGTTCGGAGACGCGAGTTCTGGCAAGGCGGATTCGACATCCTGGCCGGCATGGTCGACGAGTTGGCAGCGCTCTCGTAGGTCGCGACCGCGCCGCTCGATCCGTGTGGCCAAGCACGGGCGGCGCGGTCAGCCCTTCCTTCCTGACATCTCACTCTCGCTGGCACCGGTGGCAGCCACTTCGCGACCGCCACTCGAGTTCTCGGATCGGTCCCCCAGGCTCCACAAGAAAAGCTGCTTCCGCGTTTTGGTCTAGTCTTCCGCAGGCTACCTCTCTCTTGGCCGTGGCGATCCATCGCCGATAGCGCAGACGGGGATAGCACTTCTTGGTTCGAGTCCCCTAGGGTCGTGCGGCCCAGGCTGCACGCGCCAGCGATCTGGATCCTGTACCCAGGCAGACTGCAGTCTAGGTCAGTGCCCCGGAGCGTCTCGGCCAACGCTCTTGCAGAGACACCGCACCCATTGTCAACGTCGGTTTGGTCTTGGGCCACTGTCGCTACTGGGTCAGTTCTACACCGGCGGTGACACCATCACCAGAGTGCTGTCTCGGGTCTCAGCCGCAGCGCGTTCCAGACAGCGGCAGGTAGGCCCGCCATCGCGACTGGTGGCCACGTCCAAGCATGGAGGCCTCTTGAGTGCCCTCCCGTGGCCCGGAGACACGGGATCTCCTTCGCGGCGGTGCAGACACGGAGCCTACTCTTTCGTTTGCAGAAGGAACCACCACGGGGTACTTTCTGCAAGCGATAGCGATACGGGCAAGGAGCGCGATGATGGCCGAGAAGAAGAGCACGTCTGGAGGAGCCCTCAGCGTGCTGGTGGATGACCTCCAAGCCAGGGGCCGCTACACCTTCGACCGGAGCGAGGCTCTCAGTGTTCTTCAGGTGGATGCACTGAGTCTCAAGAAGGCAGCGGCGCGGCTTAGTGCCAGGAGGAGAATCGTGGCTCCGCGGAGGGGTTTCTATGTCATCGTGCCGCTCGAGTATCGGGTGGCCGGGGCGCCTCCTCCTTCGTGGTTCATCGACAGTCTCATGCGCCACCTGGGCCGACCCTACTACGTAGGCGTCCTCTCAGCCGCGGCGCTCCACGGCGCCGGGCACCAACAGCCGCAGGAGTTCCAGGTGGTGTCGGACATACCTCAGCGCGCCGCGCTCGCAGGACGAGCACGGATCCGGTTTCTCGCTAAGAGAAGCATCACTCAGACCCCGACCGTTGCGATGAAGACGGAGACCGGCACGATGCAAGTGGCTACCCCCGAGGCTACGGCGATCGATCTCCTGCGATATGCCTCCGCAGCTGGAGGCCTGAGCAACATCGCGGGGGTGCTTTCCGAGCTGGCCGAGCGCGTCGATGGACGCAGGCTTGTCGACGTGGCGGAGAGCGATGGCGAGCTCGCCAACTTGCAGCGGCTCGGGTATCTCCTGGACAGCATCGGCACCCGTGATCGGGCGTCGTCCCTAGCTGACTGGATGAAGGACAGGAAGTCGAGAGCGGTGCCGCTCAAGCCAGGGAAGCCCAGCAAGGGATGTCCTGTCAACCGTCGCTGGAAGGTCATCGTGAACGAGGAGATCGAGGTGGACCTGTGATCCAACGCGCCTTCATCACCGCGTGGCGCTCCCGCGCACCGTGGCCCCAAGATGCCCAGGTTGAGCAGGACCTGATTCTGTCTCGGGTACTTGTAGAGCTGTACTCCGAAGACGCCATCCGAGACCAGGTAGCCGTCCGCGGCGGGACGGCGCTGCACAAGCTCTTCCTCGCTGAGCCCACGCGATACTCCGAGGACATCGACCTCGTGCAAGTGGAGGAAGGCCCGATCGGCGCCGTCATGGACGCAGTCCGTGGCCGGCTCGACCGTTGGCTTGGCGAGCCGAAGTGGAAGCAGGCACGCGGCGGGGTGACGTTCTACTACCGCTTCGCCACCGAGACCGAACCGGTGATCTCGATGAGGCTCAAGGTGGAGATCAACACGCGCGAGCACTTCTCAATGCTGGGTCTGGTGCGGCGTCGTTTCGAGGTGGAGAACGGGTGGTTTCACGGGAGCTCCGAGGTCACGACCTACGAGCTCGATGAGCTGCTTGGCACGAAGCTTCGCGCTCTCTACCAGCGCAAGAAGAGCCGCGACCTGTTCGATCTGTGGGCTGCCTCACGTAGCGCACAGGTGGATCCCAAGCGGCTCGTCGGGTGTTTCCAGCGCCACGCCGAGCACGACGGTCTCCATATCTCACGCGCCGAGTTTGAGGAGAACCTCTACCAGAAGTCCGCGGATCCGGACTTTGGCCAAGACATCGAGCCGCTGCTTGCCGCTGGAGCGGCGTGGGAGCGAGAGGCAGCACTCAAGTACGTTCTTTCCGAGATCATCCCTCTCCTGCCCGGCGAGCCATGGAAGGGCGAGGAGTGATCGATGCGCTGGAGGGCGTTTGGTGCGCCGTGAGGATCTGATCGCCGAGATCGCACGAGAAGAGCAGAAGCTTGCCCTCCTGCGTTCTGAACTTGAGGAACGCGCTGCACGGTTGGTCGCGCTCCGCGACGAGCTAAGCTGGCTCTCGCTCGGACATGCCGTGGCTCTGCCATTGGCAGCGCCAGCTTCCACCGTGCCTACTCCCACCTCCAATGCTGAGAAGATCGCGCTCTTCCGCAGCTTGTTCCGCGGCAGGGAGGACGTCTTCGCCCGCCGATGGGAGAACCCCAAGACGAGAAGATCCGGCTACTCACCGGCGTGTGCCAACGAGTGGTCGCCCGGAGTCTGCGAGAAGAAGAAGGGAACGGGACGCCGAGCGAGCTGTAGTGAGTGCCCGAACCAGGCGTTCACCCCAGTCACGGACGAGGAGATCACAAAGCACCTCAAAGGCAGCCAGGTCATGGGCATCTACCCGCTCTTGCCCGATGAGACCTGCTGGTTCCTGGCGATAGACTTCGACAAGAAGTCGTGGCAGGACGACATCGCCGCGTTTGTCGAGACCTGCACGAGACTCGGTGTCTACGTCGCGGTCGAACGGTCACGCTCCGGCAACGGTGCCCACGCCTGGTTCTTCTTCACCGCACCCGTGGAAGCCGCTGCCGCCCGCAGGACGGGCTGTCTCCTCCTCACAGAGACGATGGCTCGGCGGCACGAGCTTTCGATGGAGTCCTACGATCGCCTCTTCCCCAATCAGGATACCTTGCCGAAGGGCGGTTTCGGCAATCTGATCGCTCTGCCGCTTCAGCCTCGGGCCCGCGACGCCGGCAACTCGGTGTTCGTCGACAGCGCGTTCTCACCACCGTTCGCGAACCAATGGGACTTCCTTGCAGGCGTCAAGCGGCTCGACCCCGCTCTCATCCATGCCCTCGCTGACGGAGGCAGAGACCGCAGGTACGACATTGGTGTTCAGATCGGCGACACACTGGACCCGGATGCGCGTGCTCCGTGGGATCAGGCGCCTTCCGGCCGGCCGCCGCGCGCCGCAATCACAGGCCCGCTCCCCCCCGTGGTCCACGCCGTCCTTTCGCAACGGCTCTTTCTTGAGAAGGCAGGTTTGCCTTCCCCTCTGCTGAGCCAGGTGAAGCGCTTGGCCGCCTTCCAGAACCCGGAGTTCTACAAGAGGCAAAGCATGCGATTCTCGACCGCGCTCACGCCGCGCGTCATCGCCTGTTTCGAGGACCACGCCGAGCACATCGCGCTGCCCCGTGGCTGCCTGTCCGAGGTGGAGGCGCTGCTCCAGAAGCATGGTGTCACCCTCGCTGTCGACGACAAACGGGAAAGCGGGGCACTGCTCGACGTCGCATTCCGCGGAAGCTTGACGTCAGTTCAAGAACAGGCGGTCCAGGCACTCCTCGCCCACGACACGGGCGTTCTTGTTGCCCCATCGGGAATCGGCAAGACCGTCGTCGGCGTCTACCTTGTTGCTGCCCGAGGTAGGGGTACGCTCGTCCTTGTCCACCGCAAGCCGCTCCTCGACCAATGGGTGGCCCAGCTGTCCCTTTTTCTCGGCCTCGCACCGAAGGAAATCGGTCAGATCGGCGCAGGCAAGGCAAAGCCAAACGGCCGCCTCGATGTGGCAATGCTCCAGAGTCTCGTTCGCAAGGGACAGGTGAGCGATCTTGTTGCGGGCTACGGCCACGTCATCGTCGATGAGTGCCATCACTGCCCTTGCGTATCCTTCGAGCGAGTTCTTGCTGAGACGAAGGCTCGCTACGTCACCGGGCTCACCGCGACGCCGCGGCGTCGCGATGGGCACGATCCCATCATCCGCATGCAACTCGGCCCAGTGCGCTTCAGCGTGGATCCCAAGAGCCAGGCCGCGCGGCATCCGTTTGAGCACAAGCTCGTCGTGCGCGAGACGGGATTCCAGCCGGCTGCGCTCTGCGGAGACGCAGGCATTCAGGAGATCTACGCCGCACTCGCCGCAGACGCGAAGCGAAACGACCTCATCCTTGACGATGTGGTCCGTGCCCTGGAAGAGAAACGGTCACCCATCGTGCTCACCGAGCGCCGCGATCATCTCGAGCATTTCGCTGGACGGCTACGAGACTTCACTCGGCACCTTGTTATCCTCCACGGAGGTATGAAGCCCAAGGAGCGAGGTGAGGTTCTTGCCCAACTCATGGCAATCCCCGACGAAGAGGAGCGTCTGCTCCTCGCCACCGGACGCTACGTCGGTGAGGGCTTCGACGACGCACGACTCGACACGCTCTTCCTCGCGCTGCCCGTCTCGTGGAGGGGAACGCTGGTGCAGTACACGGGTCGCCTTCACCGCCTGCACCCGGGGAAAACCGAGGTGAGAATCTACGACTACGTCGACCGCGCAGTGCCCGTCCTCGTCAGGATGTTTGAGAAGCGACTTCGCGGCTACCGGGCAATCGGTTACGCGTGCGATGACGCGGCGCTTGACCAATACCCCGGCAAGAGTGAGATCACCGAGGAGCACGGCGGTACAATGCACGAGTGCCTAGGCCGGTAGTGGAAGGCAGATTTGCCCTCACAGATCGTCGCCTCTGGTACCCGCAATCTGGGAATTGCGACACATGTCACCACACGGCAACGGCCACGCGCGTTCTCTGATCGGTCACCCAGGCGCACAGCGCCTGAAATCCCGTTTCTATCTGAGATCCTTGGTCTCAGGACGCCCCTTGGGTTCTTCGGGCCGTTGCCCCCTCCTCCGTCGCCACGCTGGCGCTCGCCTCCGTGTGGATCATCTGGCATCTGCCGTTGTTCTGGCTGCAGGGCTCATATCAGTAGGGCCTTGGAATCCTCACCTTGGGCTTCTGGCTTCACCTGTTGGGAATCCTCAACACATCCTTCCTCTGCACCTAGGTGTAGGAGGCGACCCACAGCACGCCGGCGGCAATCGCCCTCCCCTTTGCTGTCAATTTCAGCGGCGAGTTCTTCGCTCCTATGCTGCGCGCGGAGATCATTCGGCGGCCCTGTACCTCATGCTTGCCGGCCTCATTACCATCCTGTGGGCGCGGAGGATGCGTCCGGAGCCTCACGTGGGCGCGCCGTCCAGGTAGCAGGCGCTTCCGCCCGACTCGCACAGGCAGGGTTTCGGGCGCACACCACCATGCCCCGCTGCGGTCCGGAACGGTGTCCCGGGGTCGGGAATGCATGCAGGACCATCACGGTGTGAGAGCTGAAGGGACGGTGGCGATGCCCGAGCGAAGGTGGATGGCGGCAGCCTCGCTCCTGTGCGCGCTCGCGATGGCGTGTGCAGGTTGCGCAGGTCCGGTTGGGACTCCGCGGCCAAGCGTCACTGCACTCTTCCATGACGGGATCTGGCTGCTGACGGTGAACCGCACGTTGCGGGACGAGGCCCGATGTGCCGATCTGCCCGAGAGACGGTTCTCGGAGTCGGACTACCACCCTTGTACCATGGGCGTGACATACCGACTCGAGGCGGTGGACCACGGCCGGCGCGTGGTGGTGGCGGAGCCTGCGATGGTGGCCGTGCTACGCGAGACTACGATGGAGGAGCTGACGTACGAGTTTCTCGAAGGTGCCTTCGCTGGGGGGCGGCTGGTCGTGTCGCGCGATCGATCTCGCCTGCAAGGCGAAGTTACGATCTACGGCTCTGGTGTCCCGGTCGTCGGAAGCGACCGCGGGCAACTGAGAGAAGGACGCTGAGATCACGGAGCAGGTGCATGGATCCGACAGCGCCCCTCGGCGGCCGCGCACGAGGAGGAGTGTGCAATGGGGTAGCGTGTGCAGCGCGGCCATCCCATGCCCGCGATGTGGCGAGCGCCGAGAGTGATGCTGGGGTTAGGCGGTGACCGAGGAGATGAAGCCGGAACGTCAAAGGATCGAGGTCCATGACCTGATGCAACAGGGCTACGTGTATCTCCTGACGGAGCCTGTGGGTCAGCGCTTCCACCCGAACTTCCGCCCCCAACTCACGCCGAAGCAGATGCTGGAGCTTGGCGTGTTCGGCGGCCGATACATGACGGACTGCGCCGCAGGGTATCCTTCGGATTGGTTCGCGAACGCCAAGCTGTGTCGGGAACGGCATGAGCCCGGGATGAATCTCTTCGGCGTGAACGCCTCGCAGCCGCTCTCCGAGTGGAGAGCGAGAGGGTGGATCTACGATGAGGACCCGCGGGGTGGTTCCAGTGGTACTGCCGCTACTTCTTGGGAAGGTGGTGTCCGGACGACGAGCGGCAGATTCGACGGTGGCAGGCCATTCGGCGGCATGGGGTCCAACTGGCGGAGCACTGTCGGCCGCGTGACTGGAACTGCCGCCGCAAGCAAAGACAGGTGCTGCTCCGCTGGGCCTATGACTCGCGAGAGATGTGAGAAAGAGCGCATGCGTAGGCGCGCGTCGCCGATTTGGGCAGCGATACGAGACAAGAGACTCGAGCGAACGATCCGCTGCGCGCCCCGCCGCAGGAGCGCAGCGTCAGGAGGCAGCGGGGTCAGGCGAAAAGGAGCAAGCGACTGGATGAGCGATCTCACGGCACAAGGCCGTAGCGACATAGACATAGAGGATACAATCCGGCGCGTGCTTGAGAGGAATCGACTCGCCGTGCTAGCTACGCAGCGTGACGGTCAGCCTCACACCAGCCTGATGGCGTTCACGCCGCTGGAGGGCCTACGGTTCCTCGCCTTCGCGACGTACCGCAAGACCGTCAAGTACGCGAGCATCCAGCGGGACCGAAGGGTGGCGATTCTTGTGGAGGACCGAGAGGGAGATGCCGGACACTCAGGCAGGCGGCTCGTCCTCACGGCGCTTGGCAAAGCGATTGAGACTCGTCCAGAGGAGCGGCAAACACATCTTGCGGCGCACGCAGCGCGGCACCCTGACCTTCAGAAGTTCCTGAGCTCGCTGGAGTGCGAGTTCGTCCGGGTGGCCGTTCACGCGTATCAGGTGGTCAGCGGCGTTGACGATGTTCGGTGGTACGATGTCGGAGGATCCACTGCCACCTGACCAGCTCACGGGACGCCGGAGCCGAGTCTCGCTTCTCTGCGCTTCCGCTACACTCGGTGACAGGAGGTCACATGAAACGCATGGTGTTGCTGGGGCTATTGGCCGCGCTGATTGGATCACACGGCGTAGAAGCGGTTCCAGCCAACGGTTTTGGGATCACCATCGGCGCAGGTCTCGCCGGGAGCCTCTCGTACTTCGAGGTCGGCCTGATGCTCCCGAAGATCAACGACACGGTCTTCGTGGACATTAAGCTGCGCTGGATGAGTTCGATCAGCTGGGTCACATTCGTCAACATGGAGACCTCTGAGACCGTGTCGTTCCATCCCGTCGTCGTCGGCGCCGTCGTCAGTGTCGGCACCGTTGGGCCGCTCATGAATGATGAGTTCCGAGTGTATGGCGGAAGCGACATCTTGCTGGGCTATTCGTTCACTCCGTACGACAGCCTCGCGTATGACGTTGGCAATCTGATCCCCTCGAACCTCACGTTCGGCGTCTGGGGCTACTTCGGCTTCGACTACTTCACATCCGGCATGTCTTCCATCTACGTGCAGTCCGGCGGCGGGTTCAAGAGCCTGCTTGTGGAGGACAAGAAGAACGCCTACGCGGTGGCGAGCAGTTGGCTGGGCAGCGGCTTTGGCATCCAGATGGGGTCACGGTTTCACTGGTAGCCTCCGATGACTGAGTCACGCAACGCCCAGGACAAGGGCACTCACATACCTGTGACGGCTCGCTGCACGAAGGCAAGAGTCCCCATGATGAGGAACAGGATGACGGCCGAGATCTTCCAACCATGCCCGGCAAGCGCGGCCACACCGATCATCCCTCCGGTGCCTGCGAAGAACAACATGACGTACGGAATCACAATCGAGCGCGTCTCTCGGAACTCCATCCCAGGCCAGTAGTCCAACAGGAACTCGACCACAAGCCACGCAAGCATCAATCCGACCTGAAGGTAGTAGATCGCCGGACGGCCGAGACTCGGTCCTTTGAACAGCAGGTAGCCGAGCGGGAATACGGCAAGCAGTACTCCGATTCCAATCCAGTCCTCAAGCCGCGGCATCCGAAGCAATCGAAGAACGAATACCAGAATGCTCGTGCCGTAGATCCAGTGCGCCACGACTCCACCAACTACGTTGGCTCTCTCGAACACCCCTGCCCCCTCCGTGCCTGCTGTTAGTAGCATTCTAGGCGATTCGCGTCGCCAGGATCGGACGCGGATCACTGCGGAGTAGTGAAGGAACGCGTTCCTGGATCAGTCCCCCAGGCTCCACAGGAATCGTGCGCCTTCCATGCAGTCACCGCTCACGCGCCCAGACCGTCCAGGCCCGACATCGGGAAGGCACGAGGCGTGCGATTGAACCGCCCCGGGATTGCCGGAGACCAGATTCCTTGAGAGGATGGAGGCATGGCACGACCGATCAGGCTCGACTTTGACAACGCCAAATTGGAAACTGCGTAGAGAGTGGCCGTACAGAGATCGAGGGGGTCGCGTGGCACTACGCTGGCCGGGGGGGATCAGTCGAGCCGTTCGACCCGGCGGGGCGGGACGATCTTCAACGCCTGAAACGCCGGCATCGCTCCGGCCGGGATTTCGTCTCGCAGGCGGTAACGATGGCCGTTCCCGTCGTCGAG
>Ga0172364_10002080_pt1 | contig 15765 bp, 17 predicted proteins | sample LakKivSesite10cm_FD_114545 | JGI IMG/M metagenome (GOLD analysis project Ga0172364, IMG submission 114545) | Sediment microbial communities from Lake Kivu, Rwanda - Sediment site 10cm | ecosystem: Environmental > Aquatic > Freshwater > Lake > Sediment | place: Rwanda: Western Province, Lake... | reverse complement strand
CTTCTTTTCTACCTCTCTCTAATTTCACACAATAAAGTTTACACTACCCGTTTTTCTGTTTCTCATATAAGATTCAAACCAATTTTCATCAGTTTCCAAACTTATGTACCGAAACGGAGAACCTAGGAAACTAACCAAAGATTTATCTTGGCGCCACTTATTAATTGCTGGTATATCACTCCTTGTCAGCTCCCGGAGATAAATGGCCACTGTATATCTCTTAAAAAATTATGTTTTCAAAGTAAGTTTCTTTTCAAATGACGGCTGGCAATAAGAAAGGACTTTCTGCTCAGAGCAGCTTAAAATCATCTAACATCTCGCTTATTCTGCATTTAGAGTTAAACATCATAACATCTAAAATCGAAAGGCTCGGCTCAAATCTATCTGCTATTTGTTTATATGGGCACAAGTTAGTTTTTATAAAAGAAATACTTATGTTGGCTTTTTGAAATTTGTCTTTATCAAATAAGCCTATTCCGCCTGGCAAATTAAAATATTGATCTGCCCCAACTGTTTTGCATATGTTAAGAGCCCATTCGTCCGGAACATGGGGTTGGGATATCGGCAAGTTCATTTTAGAAAAAATACTAATATTTGATCTTATGCCCAAATAATTGCACGTCCTTTTTAATAAATAATGGTTGAGATCTGCTATTTTATCAAATCTTGGCTCTAAAACTTCCTTCAAGAATTCGATAGTCTCATCATAAAATGGCGCATGTTTTTTGTAATGATCTAATTGACGGAGAATCAAATCTTGCCAATTGTCTTCATTCTTTATCTCTATATCAAGTATTAATGTTTCTCTTTTGTGTTTCTTTAAAGGAACCAAGATATACTGCCAATCATCGCCGCCTGGTCTCAGGATCCTGTTGCGATGGATCCAACCCTTCTTTATGAATTGCACCGAATCAAGAAGGATAAATTGATCGCAATGCTTTATCAATAGGAAATAGCCTAAATATGGGAAGAAATAGGGTTGATTTATCCCCAACTTCACAACAACTATCCTTCCTTTATTTTGAACTGGTTAGCTTTCTCAATTTCTGATACATCTAGCTTAGATAAACTCCGCTCTTGTATAAACATACCGCGCATCACAAATATAAGAAAGTCGACTGATGAAAAAATTAGCATCTTTGAGGAAAACAAAAAGTCCATTATTCTAAATGATGAAATGCTAACCAAGATATTCTTAATTATACTTTTAAATAATCTTGGGAAAATCAAATTTCCATATTTCCGCTTAGAATATTTGTTTATATAATAATATAAAAATAATCTATATGTAGACATATTTCTTGATCTGGTCTTGTCTGCCGTAACTCCTCCTAAATTGATTCTTTTGACGGCCATAGTCTCGTTCATATAGTAACATTTCCCATGACATGCTAACATTAACTCTAGCGCAACATCGCCTGCTAACATTTTTTTGTTTGTCATCCACGCAGGATATCTCCCTACAAGATTCCTGAAAAATAGACTATTTGTAGGAATAAAATGATTATCAAGTATGTTTTTAAAATCCGCTGAGATTACCGGCTTTGTGAATCTTCTTTGATTCTTGTCTGTTACATCCTTCTCATAATCTATTTTCACGTCGTGCGCGCACATTACATAATTTTCATTTTTTTCCAAGAAATCAGCCTGTTTTTGAAGCTTATCGCGATCAGTCCAATAATCATCCCCTTCTAAAATAGCTATATATTCCCCCCTGCAAGCTTCGAGTGTTCTAATAGAATTTTTTAGCATCCCAACATTTTCTTCCGAAAATATCGCACTGATTATTTCGGGGTAATTGCACGCATATTCTTGAACAATCTGTTTTGTTCTATCGCTGCTACAATCCTCGCCAATAACTAATTCAAAGGGGAACGTCGTATTTTGCATTAATACGCTCTCTATCGCCTTGGCAATGTATTTCTCATGATTATAAGTCACCATACAAACGCTTACTAGCGGCTTATCTTTTTTCACTTTAATAATCGGAGATTGAATTAACCTGAAACGAAAAAGGAGGTCCTTCTTTTTAAAAGCTTTCACGCAGCAATTGTCATATACCAATCTGATTTTAATTAGCCAGCAGCTGCATTGGCTCACGATCTCAAAAGAAATTTATTCAGTTATCATTCTTATTATTTTCTCGGCGTCTTTGAGCACGAGTTCAGGGTATATCGGAAGGCACAGAATGCATTGAGAAACCTTTTTCGCTACCGGCAAGTTATTTTCGTTTGCGGAAGGCAAGCCTCTGTAAGTTGGGAAATCACTAATCAGAGGGTAAAAATATCTCCTCACATAAATATGATTTTCTCTTAGCTTTTTATAAAGATTATCCCTAGAGATTGGGAATTCGCATTCATTCACTAAGATGGGAAAATAGGAATAATTATGCTTTACGCAGTCTATGTCTGACAAAAACCCGATTCCCTTTATATTCTTCAAGTTATCTCTATAGACGCGTGCAATTTTTTTTCTTTTTTCAATATTTTTTTCTATCTCTTTTAACTGAAGAATACCTAAAGCGGCTTGAAATTCATTCATTTTGGCGTTTATCCCAGGAGCTACGACAGTGACTTCATCTGCAAAGCCAAAATTTTTTAGGAAGTCTATTCTTTTTTTTGTTTTCTCATCATGACAAATAATTGCGCCGCCTTCAAAAGTAGTGAAAACCTTAGTCGCATGAAAGCTTAAGACCGACAGATCTCCATAACTACAGATTGAATTATTGTTCACGCGCACGCCGAACGCATGACAAGCATCATAAATTACTTTCAATCCATATACATCGGCAACTTTTTGAATTTTTTCCACATCACAGGGATTCCCATAAACATGGACGGGCAGTATGGCAGTTGTCCTTGGAGTAATCGCAGATTCAATTTTTTCTGGATTGAGATTAAAATAAACGGGTTCAATGTCGCAAAAAACCGGTTTAATCCCATTCCAATGAAGAGCATGTGTGGTGGCCACAAAACTAAACGGCGTTGTGATAACTTCTCCCGAAATCCGAAGCACCTGCAGGGCGGTAATCAGAGCAAGGGTGCCGTTGGCAAAAAGGGAAACAAATTTTACGCCAAGATAATTGGCCAACTCTTCTTCAAATTGTTTGTGAAATTTCCCCTGATTGGTAAGCCATTTCGATTCCCATATTTCTTTTAGATAAGGAACGAAATCATTGAAATCAGGAAGCGAAGGCCGTGTTACGAAAATTTCTTTTTCAAATGTCATGCTTTATTTTCCAATAATCTTTAATAGTTTTTCTCTGATCATCATATTTTTCAAAATAGACATTAGTTCTTTTAATGCTTCCAATTTCAGGATCTTGGAAAAGACATAATAGATCCAGATCGCCCATATAATTTGAACTAATAGCTTTATCGGATAATGGTCGCCAACCAAATCGCCAATTAACCACGTAGATAAACCCATCGCTGCTGAGGAAATAAAATAGGGCAAGATGTCAAATAATTGTTCTTTTATACCGTAGTCAATAAAACGCCCAGAATAATAGCTATTCAAAAAATACGAAATAACTGAAGTCGCGAGTTGTCCAATTAATAAAGCAATAATTCCAAACGGCAAACAGATAAAAACTGCAGCAATTATGATTATCTTTTTGACAATTTCCAGCATCAAGAACAAGTCTGATCTTCCTTTTACCTTAATGATGTTTAAATTCAATGAGTGAACCGGATACAAAAGGCCTATTAGACACAAAATTTGAAAATAAGGAACACAAGGCAGCCATTTTTCAGTTAATAAGACGCGAATTAAGGGGTCAGCTATGACAACAAGTCCGAGCATAAGAGGAAAATTGAAATAGACAAGACCCTTTATTGTCGTTTTGTATCCTCTTTTTAGCCGCAGGTTTTCGTCCTGAATACTCGAAAATACAGGGAATGTGACGTTTTGAAAGACAGCATTTATGTTGGATGTCGCGTATTGTTGCAGCTTATTTGCCTGGACGTAGTAACCCAGAAATTTCGCCGAAAAAGCCTTCCCTATTACCAAATTATAGATATTGTTAAAAATCGTATTAATTAGACTTGAGGCAAGCAATTTTGATCCAAAAGAAAATAGTTTATTGAAAGAACTTTTTCTAAACTCCAGAGTTGGGCGCCAGTCATTGAAGATCCAAAGAAAAACTGTTTTAAAGGAAACGTTGCTAACCGCTTGAATAGCTAAACTCCATACGCCGAATCCTTTTAACGCTAAAATAATTCCAACCATTCCTCCTAACAGAACAGACAAAAAATTTGCTTTGGTTAAGGTCTTGAAATCAATCTTTTTCGTCAGAATTGTATTCTGGATAAGGCAAAAAGAATGGATGATGATAACCAAGCCCATAAAACGTGTGAGCTTTAGAAGCTGAGGCTCTTTAAAAAAAGTTGCGATTAAGGGAGCGGAAATGTAAAACAAAATGAGACCCAACAGTCCGATGACGATGTTGAAATAAAATACTGTGGAATAGTCAGATTGACTCGCATCTTTCTTCTGGATAAGGGCTTGGCCAAAACCACTGTCGAGAAAGGTATTAGCAACGGCTATAAAAATAGCTATCATTCCAATCAGACCAAACTGTTCAGGTTTTAGTAATCTGGCTAAGATTATAAATATAAGAAAGCGAACAGCGTCTTGACTGAACACTCCCACAGAGTTCCAGATGACGCCGTTGACCGCTTTAGATTTTAAACTACTTCCCATAAGAGAAGCTTAAATGCGCTTGAAAAATTCCTTGAGCTTTGGAAATTTGATATTCCCGTGATAGTTTGCCACGGCCAGTTGTCCTACATCATTTCGTGACTATATAGCGCGGATAGATCCTTTCCGTAAACCCTAAAAATATTGGGGATATCCCCGGACAAGCTCTTTCTCCAGATGCAATATTCTCTCCTTCGGCCTATTTCTTATCGGTCTGGCCGGCCAACCTGCGCATACGGTCCAAGCAGGAAGGTCTTTTTTCACCAGCGATAGCGCACCCACAGAACAGCCTTCACCTATCGTTACTCCGGGCAAGATTACTGCATTGCATCCAACGAGAGCATGCTTTTTTATGATTACTCTCGCGCTATCAACATTCCTAAACTCTAGAGGAATTGTGGGATTCGTTAAGCATGTTCCCATTGAATAATCCTCATTTGATGTCATAATTCTTACGCCATGCGAAATTCCCGAAAAGTCTTCCATAGTTAAGCCGCCTTTTCCTACGACAGCAGAATGCGCGGCAATATGAACAAATCTCCCTATATAGACAGGCTCCCCTCCTGCAAAGATAAGCACAAAATCATCTATAATCGACTTGTGCCCTAATGACACATTTTTTGTATTGATTATTTTTGCCTGAGGCCAGACGCAAACATCGCTGCCGAGGTAAAGAAAATCTTCTTTCTTCAGCTCCAACGGGAGAGGCCTTCCGTCGGGTGAGAACAATGCAGGAAAGCTACTTAGGATTTTCATGCCCTTGAACGTATCGATAGATGATTCACGCTTCCTAACAAATGATAGGCTACCGCCGTTGAATTATCATTGCCGATGCTTCATCTGCGTTTTGAATGTCTTGAAATCGGCAAACCTAATTAGATAGATACTTCTTTGCTAATCTTCTAACTAAATCAATTAATCGTTCAAACTCTAGCGCTTTGAAGAAAAAATAATCTGCCCCCGCATCAATACATTTTTTTCTATACTGGAGATAAGGATAGTTCGTAAAGACAATTATTTTCGGTTGCTTCTTTCTCAGTTTTCTAATGGCGTCGATTATTGAGATGCCGTTCCCTCCGGGCAGACGAATATCAAGTATTACTGCGTCTGGATCAAGTTGCTCAGCCGCCTCAATAGCTTCTCTTGCATTTCTTGCTTCACCAACAATACTAACTCCTTTAATATCACTGAGGCTCTCGATTATTCGAGAACGAAGAATATCAGAATCATCAACGATAAATAGTCGCATCATTTTTTTGCCGTTTCATGAGAATGCTTTTCTCCTTGGCAATTAGCTTTTACGATGAAGACTATATATTGTAAATAAGAGGAAGGATGATTTTGCTGTAGGAATTTATCCTACATTCTTCGTTGAGGGGGGCGAAGCCATTGGCTTCTGGCGGTTACATGATTTTTTGTAGTATTCTTCTGTTTTAAAAATAGCGCTGCATAAAGAGCTATCCGATTTTTTTCAGCCAATCTTCTCTCCAGAGCCAGTAGCAGGCACGAGGACATCCCCGATAGGAAATTCCAGTGCAGATTGAGCCTTCAAGCAGCACAGTATCTTTAATATTATTGATTTTCTTGCCTGTCATTTCATCGACAACGCTATGAACTCGCTTTAACACTCGGAATCTTTTGCCACAGTCGTTGATCATGGGTCCATAGAATCTGAGCCCTCTGTGTTTCTCGCGGCCATCCAGAGTAATAAAGATTTCCTTTTTGCTCTTTACTTCCACCAGGTCCCCTGGCTCGAGATCGAGCGGCTCAGCTAAGGGTCTCTGTGATTTCGTTATGGGTTTGGCTTTAGCACCCTGAAGAAAAGTTCTCCAAGATCTATCGAGATGCCATCTCGCTGTCTGTTTAAATACCAGCACGGCCATTCGAATCAGATCCTTGAAGGATCGCTCGCCAAGGCTCAGTTCCCAAATTGGCTCTTTTGCTCCCCACCTCCGATTAAGCACAAACAGCAACATACATGCTGTATCCCGAATCCTCCATGTGCCAAATCTAAAGTCCTCGAGATATTGTCGTATATCCAATGCAGGCAGCCGACTTGTTGCCTTTACAAGCACTGCCCCATTACTCTGGCAGGGTTGCACACCTTGTTTCCAAAACCATGGTTCTTGATTCTTGACAAATGCTCGTCCGTCATTCAAGTCACCCAGTGCCTCGTTGTGGCTCGTAGGGAAGCACAACCATTTTGTCTTAAATAATAAATAGCAGCCCCTCCCACATTCTGCGTGAGCCTCTCCACCGCATCTTGCATCCTCTAAAATCACGGTATTATTAATGGACCTTGTCCCCACGCCGCTGATGTGTATCCTATTTATGACCTTAAGCACCTGAAGACTTTTGCCGCAAAAACACCGCATTTCCTGTGTGAAAGGTAAACCTTCAAGTGTGCCACGTTCATCGAGAGTTAAGAGAATTTCTCGCTCGCTCTTTACCCTTACAGTTCTTCCGACTCGCAGATCTCTCCGTCTCATAGTTTTAGTTCCCTGCGAACAAGTTTTGCTATCCGCTCCATATCCCTTTGGGCATATCGTTGGTCACAAGGAAGCGTCATGATTTCCTGAGCAAGCTTATGGCTTTCGTTAAATTGTGCAGGAACTACGTCCTGTATTAGCCAGTGGATTGGCGGATAGATGTATTCCTTAAAAAGAGCTTGTCTAAGTTGATCCCGATATTCAGTTCTGATTGGAAAACCCAATGGAACCACTCCGGGCGGTCTTTCTGGGAATAAGGCGAATTCTCCTAATTGAGAGGCGAGGATCTCGTAATTCGCGATTCTCCGCTCAGCGATGCTATCATAATCAAAGCCCCGCATTAGAAGTATATGAGAGAGTTGACTCATGGCATAGCGACCTATGGGGTGCGCAGCGTCCATGCTCTTATAGAGCTCGTACCAGCGATTAGGCTCACCGTGGACATCGAATTCCCGCCTAAGGACCATAGCCATGAATGCTTGTAGCCACCATTCTCCCGGCGGATCCATAAGAGAAGCTTTGCTTAGGTCGAAGCGGTTGTTTTGGGCCGTCAGGACCGCCCCATCTGGAACTCCGAGGAACTTGCGTGGACTGACCAAGACGAAATCTGAATGCTTTCCGATTCCTTCAGAGAGCATCGCTTGGCAAGCGTCTTCTAAGATGAACGCTCCACTTTTTCTTAGCATATCAAAAAAACTATCATCACAGGGCCAGCCAAAATAATCTATCCATACAATTAGATCTCCAGCACCAACCTTTTGCAGCCAATCGTAGGATAAGGGGCGTAGATCAGAGTCTAATGCATAAAATTCGATTTTGCCTCCAGCATTCAGCACTCCGTCTACAATAGTATGGCAAAGGTACGACGGGAGCCAGATCTTTGGCGGCAGGATAAATTCGGTAAGAAGAGACAGGCCCGATCTTGCGTTCACTAACAGGATGCTATGTTCATAGATAAAAGGAGGGGCAGTGCTACGCTCTCCGATGGCGTCGGGCAGCCCAAACATTCCGCCTATTATGCGTTGGATCATCATTGAGTAAATATCTTGTTCTTAGACCGTCTAATCTCTGCCTTTTATGCTCATATTATCGGCCTCTGCTGATAAAAAGCATATCGCCACGGGATGACGGTTGTCAATAAAACAAAGCGCAACCGGGGGTGGACTTTTCCAAGTGATAATCACCTTTAGAGGTGAGGTCGTCTCATCTTTTTGTTGACATTCCAAATTTTTTTGTGTATACACAATCTTGCGAGGGCAAGGAGGATTAATCAGGTCAAGGTAAATTCCCAGAATAAAAGAGAGGTTTTTGCATCGTTTATTTTCTTGAAAATAATGCTATTTGAATCAATAAAAGGAGGTGATGCAGCAAAAAGAAATCAAAGAGAGAATATGTTCAAATCTATGTTTAAATGAAGGGAGATGACAATTATGAAGAGGAAAAGAATTTTAATTGGGTGCGCTTCCCTTTTGACGCTATGCCTTTTCACTATCGGAGCTAACCAGGCGGCTGCCTGCACGCAAGGCTGCACGCCCGGGTTCTGGAAGAATCATTTAGAAATGTGGGTAGGTTTTAATCCCTACCAAACCCTGGGGGAGGCTCTTCTGTGCACAGACCCGTCGAGTCCCTATTGTAATCCCTCATGGACATGGCCAGCAGAATTAATATAACTCAGTGACGATACTCTTATTGATGCCTTGAACTACAAAGGCGGCAAGGGGGAAATAGGAGCAGCCAGAATTATGCTTCGCCAGGCCGTTGCCGCACTGCTTAACACTGCTCATCCGGACGTTCACCATTTTGATCCTGGGGTAGATTGGGTTAAAAACATAATCAGAAATACCCTGAACAGCCTCGATCGAGATTATATGCTATGGAGGGCAATCTGGTTCGAGTCTTATAATGAACTGGGCTGTCCTCTGGGCAGGGACGGAAGCGAAGCCTTGGAATCGGCTGGGAATAAGAAGATAAAAAACTAAGGCTCAGCTATTATTTAAGCTGAAGTTTCACTTTTGCTAATTTAATAGCTTCCGGAGTCTGCAATTTTCTCATTTTTTCCAATGCATCCGAACGCTCAGTGTACCCTTCCCGGACGAGCTTGGCCAGTTCAAAGACATAGGGATGGAAGCCATACAGCTTTTTGTGCACAACGTTTGCAAACGAATTGAGGACCGTTATAGAGCCCAGCTACTGTTGACGAATAGTTTTGGACATGATATTTCTATCAAAAAAAGGAAGTAGGAGGAGTTGAATACAAAATCCATATGAACAAGTGGTTCAAAATCTTTACACCTAGATTTCTAAAGGAGGATTATTCTCCATATAAGTGTGGCGTTTCTTCGAATAAGGAGAATTACGATTTCAGAGCAAGAAAAATTCACCTGCAAAACATGATCAAGACCTGGGTAAATACAGCTCGCAATCCATTCATTAGGCCTGTAGAATGTCGTGACTGTCTGTTTGATACCCGAGTACCCAACATTTATATTGGCCGGGATGGTTTATGTAATATGTGTATGACATATAAAAAAAACTTTAAAGCGGATGTTTTGGATAGTGAATTAAAAACCTTCTTAGACACTCCAAAAAAAGAAGGAACTGATTTTGATGCGGTAGTTGCTTTCTCCGGCGGCAAGGATAGTAGCATCTCTCTCTATCTCGCCAGGAATAAATATGATCTAAACGTCGTTGCTGTTTTAATTAATAACGGTTTTATTCCCGAAGAAGTCATTGAAAATGGTAGGAAATGGTGCCAAAAATGGGGAGTACAACTTATTGTCTTGAACAAAGAAAAAGATTTTATCCCGTATCTCAAAAAGATGATGGATGACGATTTCAGAAAGAGTTATCCATGCTATAGATGCACTGAGATGTTCCATAAAGAAATTCAGATGTATTGTGTAAGACACAACATTAATCGGGTTATTTTAGGACGCAATTGGTGGCGCTGGTTAGAACCGGAAGTGCGAGCAGTCCGCTGGATAAAAGATGAAGAAAGTGGACTCAATATACAGTTCCTATCGCTTCCATTCGCTTTGCGTTTAACTGAACACTATGTCAAAAACATGCTTTATGAAGAAGGGTGGTCACCTATAGAGATTCACGGAAATAGCACCAACTGTTTACTTCCTGGTCTAGTTGAATTCATATTATTTAAGAGATTAGGCTATCATCCAGAACTGAACCTACTTAGCAGAGAGATTATTGCAGGATACATAGATAAAGAAAGAGCAAGAGAATCTCTTGATAATATTCAGGACTTGAGCCCCATTCTTCGCCAGATTGTACTGGAAAAGATGGAAAAGATTTATTAGCTAGCCTTGGAAGATAGTTATGGTAACGGGATATTTGCATGCTGATTATGCACGATCATTAAGCGAATTTGGCACGCCACGAAAATTAACTCGATCTGGCGGGTGGATCCTAGAGCGCCAGATTCCAAGTTCTCCTTATCGAGATGGAATGGGATGTTATCCTTTGTTTTGTTGCCAGGATTGGTCAAAGCTTCATGTTGACCTTAACGATTTTAGAGATGTATTGATAACGCTCTCGCTGGTAACAGATCCATTCGGCGACTTCGATCTTGAGTACTTAAATAAATTTTTTGATTTAGTGATTCCTTTTAAGAGGCATTATATCGCAGATCTTTCTATGCCCACTAATAAATTCGTGCACAAGAAATGGCGTCAGAATGCAAGGAAAGCAAAGAAGCAAGGTGTTTATATAGAAAAGTGTGAGGAGCCCAAAAAGCTTATCAGTGAATGGGACAGTTTATATAAATGCTTAATTGACCGCCATAATATAAAGGGAATTAGAGCGTTTTCTAGAAGGTCGTTTGCTAAGCAGCTGAACATCCCGGGTTTGGTCATGTTCAGGGCTTTATTTCAAAACAAGGCAATTGGAGCTATGTTATGGTATGTGCAAGAAGAAGTAGCCTATGCCCATTTATTAGCATTAAGCCCTCTCGGTTATGAATTAAAGGCCTCTTACGGATTATATGATATTTCGTTTGATTATTTCAGCGAGGATAACAAGGTTCATTGGCTCAATCTTGGAGCTGGGGCCGGGATAAAAGATAATGGAAAAGATGGATTAAGCAGGTTTAAAAAAGGTTGGTCCAATGGCACACGCACAGCTTATTTTTGTGGGCGCATATTTAATAAGAAAAAGTACTTAGAGATTGTGAAATCAAAAGGCAGTGGAAATACTGACTATTTTCCTGCTTATAGAATGGGAGAATTTGTATAAATTCAAATTATTTAAGCTGAAGTTTCAGTTTTACTAATTTAATAGCTCCCGGAGTCTGCAATTTTCTCATTTTTTCCAATGCATCCGAACGCTCAGTGTACCCTTCCCGGACGAGCTTGGCCAGTTCAAAGACATAGGGATGGAAGCCGTACAGCTTTTTGTGCACAACGTTTGCAAACGAATTAAGGAGACAATTTGTAGAGTTAGCATCGACATCGAGTGGTGCTTGCCATCCTAACTTGTGCACTTCTTTTAAAATCGTTGGTTCATCATAATCATGAAAAGCAAGAGGGCTTATACTGTATGGGAAAAAATATTTTTCCATGAAATTTTTTTCTTCAAGAAAATAGGGCGCTAATTCATCGCTTCCAATGCCAAATAATGGTCCGCCTAGGGCATCCTGCATCGCCCTAACCATTTTCGCGTTAAATTTCATAATGGATGAGGCGATCGGAATCTGGCCAGGAGACCATCCAAATACTATAAACGGGATCCCCTTTTCGAGAGCCAATCGTAAAGAACTGAATTTCACAATGGCCATACAGGCAGTGCATATCGTGCTCGCCCTCATCAGTGTCGTGTCGGGAAAAATATTTCTCTTTGAGCACTCGGCAAAGACCTTTTTGAGGATTCTAGAATTTGGCTTGAAAAAGATATGATCCACGCCAAGTTCCTCAACGACATTTCGAATATTGCGGAATGTTTGATCGGGCAAAAAACCGTTATCGAAAGTAAAAGCAATGATTCTCAGGCCGTACTGCTTTTTTAAAAGATTAAGAGTATACGTGCTATCTTTGCCTCCGCTATAACTCATAAAGGCATCGTAGTTAGCTATCCCTTTATATTCCAAGATTAGTTTTTCAAATTTTCTCCTGTATAAAAGTTTTCTCTCTTCTAAGTTTTTCTTTCCCATAAATTCTTGGCAATAATTGCATTCGCCTTTATCATTGAACCTGATACCGGGGAAGGTTTCCGGCAGAACACAGCGCTTACAAATTTTCATAGGCTGGCGATGCTTGGGGGCAATTGCCTTAAATGGCGAGTCGCTTTAGATTTGGCATTGAAGTCTCTGAAGGCCCTTTTTATTTGTTCTTCTGATACTCCCATGACCTTATGAATCTTTCCAAAAGGGATTTTATTTTCCCAAGCATACAAAAGCAAATCCAATTTATCATACGGCATACGAAAATAGAATTCTTCATCGCTTACTTCAAGACTAAATGTGTCAGGGCTAGGCTTTCTCTGGATAATCTCATTTATTACGCCGAGCCATTTGGCAAGACTGTAAACCTGCGTTTTAAACAGATGGACAATAGGCTCGATATCCACACCGCCATCGCCGTATTTTACGAAAAATCCCTGGATATGCTCACTTTTGTTTGTGGTTCCGCACACGAGGTAGTTCATCTTTTCTGCAAAGTAATACAGATGCATCATTCTCGTTCTCTGTTTAGTATCAGATGCGGCAACAATTGCGTTCAGTGCTTCCTTCCCCAGCCGAACCGATTTCTTATTCCCTTTTCCATCGTCGATGGTCAGAGAAAAAAAGTTAAAGCTATCGCGTATCAACAAATCTGGTGGGAGAGTAATCCTAAATAGATAGGTTGAGTTATATTCAGGAATAATTTTTTTTATGATTTCATCTCTCATTTTATAAGTTCCAAATGCCTCGAGGACAGGCGTTATGTCTACTATCTTTAAGTTTATTCCCGCTTTCTTAGCTTGTTTTATGGCGAATTTCTTGCTTTGAGGATTCGATTCTTGTTCGGGAAGGATCAAACCCAAAATCTTTTCTTTCCCGAGTGCTCTGGCGCACAATTCTGCTGAAACCGCTGAATCCACTCCTCCGCTTAGGCCGATTACTGCGCCTTCCCGCCTCATGGCGACTGCCTGTGTTTTTATAAAGTTTAAGATACGATCAACTTCCTTCTGGCAATCAACTTCCAGGATATCTGTATGAAATTTCATCTTAACTTCTTTTTGTTTATTTTCCCGTGCGCTGTTCTGGGTAGTTCTTTTCTAAATTCAATAAACTTGGGAATCATATAGTTTTCAAGATAGAGTGAACAGTGCCGAAGAATATCTTCTTCGGTCAATTTTGAGCGTCTCTTAGGGACTATAAAGGTTTTGATAGCCTTTCCTAATATTTCATCATCAACACCTATGGCGGCGGCCTCGCGAACTCCATCCAAATTATAAAGAACACTCTCGATTTCTTTAGGGCTCACCCTTTCTCCCGCAACTTTGATAATATCATCCTTGCGAGAAACAAAATAGAGGAAACCGTCCTCATCCTTTTTAAAAAGATCGCCGGTATAGAGGACTTTTTCTCCTGGAATAGGTCCCTGTCGGAGAACCTTCTCTGTCTCCCGAGGCAGGTTCCAATAGCCCTTCATAATATTCGAGCCTCTGACGACAAGTTCCCCTATTTTCCCCGGTTCTTCTATTTTATTTCCATTCTCATCCACAATATAAGCTTCTGTATTCGGTATCGGTTTTCCAACCGAAGTGGGCCTCTTTTCTAATTCTTCGGGCGGAAGGTAAGAAACTCTTTTGCATTCTGTCAGGCCGTACATAGAATAGATTTTTGCTTTTGGAAATATTTCTTTTAATTGGGGGACGTATTCCGGAGGAAGAGCTTGAGCTGTATTAGTAATATACCTTACTGAAGATAAGTCATATCCTCTTAAATGCCGGAGCTTGAAAAGGAGAGAGGCGATTGTCGGCACAATAGGGAATCCCGTGACTTTTTCCCTTTTGATCAAGTCAATAACCCGGTATAAATAAAGAAACGATCTTTCCTGAATGACTGTCCCTCCAAACTTGAATGCCATAAGAACTTGATAGAGCCCGTAATCAAAAGACAGGGGAAGGACATTGAGTACGATGTCATGTGGGGTATTTTCAAGATATTCAATGATGGAGTTGGCAGCGGAGACCATATTCAAGTGAGTGAGCATGACACCTTTTGGATTGCCGGTCGAACCTGATGTATAGATCAAACCGGCAAGGTCGATGTCTATACAACGCCTTTGGGGAGGGTTGGGCGGAGATTCTCTTAAGATCTTAAGATAGGAAACGGGTTTAATGGGTAGGTTCTTAAGAGATGTCTGTGCAGAAGCGTGATAATTTGTGACAATCAAAAGGCTTAGATGTGGGCACTGGGGCAAAATTCTTGATATTTCGCTCAAATGCTTAAAGTCGGTAATTAAAATCTTAACTTGACAATCGTTACAATGTATCCGATTTTTTTTGATTTTACCTGTGGATTTATTACTAAAAAAACGCCTCCCGCCTTGAGGACAGCAAAGATAGAAACGACTGCCTCTACGGAGGGCTCTAAAAAGATAGCGACTCTCCCTTGTTTCTCAAGTCCGTTGTCAAGCAATGCGTTTGCAAGGCGATTAGCAAAGTCTTCAATTTGTCGGAAAGAGAGCCTCTTTTTATCACAAATGAGCGCTATTTTATCCGGAAATTTAGCGGCGCTCTGCTCAAGGAAATCGCTAACCAGCACTTGTTAATTTCCTGGATACAAACGTTGCGAGGTTGGCTAAAGAATCAAGGTTATCAGGGATGATCTCATCATCTTCCACCTTAATATCAAATTTATCTTCGATGAACTCCAATAATTCCAAAATCCCTGTTGAGTCCATAATCCCGCTTTCTAAGAACGAATCGGATTCTGAAAATGACGTCATGCCAGCCCGGGGCAGGAAAGTCTGTTTTATGAAGCGTTTGAGAGTTTTTCTTACGTCATCGCAATTCCTGTGAATTTTTTTACCCATCTATATCACTCCCCGTTTAACAATGATATGTTAATAAAAAACTCTTGCCTATTGCCTCCTCTCCTGGCTTCTGGTCAGACGTATTTTAGACCAACGAGCTCTCTTTTTTCAATTATTTTTTGCAAGAACGCAAACTCGGCAGAAAAAAGCCATATCCATCATGGGCCGATTCTTGTGTTCGCGCATTCCGATTTATTGTTTAACGTAAGTGTCTTTATACGCCGGAAAAAAGGATGTATCCAATTATTAGCCCCCTAAAATCTTGAGATTTTTTCAGAAATATCGATACAGAGTGCTTGACAGAACTATATTCATTTCATATTTATAAAAGAGAGTTTTGGAGCAAGAGAAGATTTCTAAACATAGTAGACGATCTATTAGTGTTTTCTCATTAGATAAACTAATTCTTGCATTTGGATTCCTCGGTAATGTCAAGCATTTTGTGTGAAATCCAGCAAGGGCACTCTTTTGAAGATCGGTAGATTGTAGGCTACTTTTCCTATAGGATTTCTTTTCCAATGCACCTCCATCTTTAGACTGAT
>Ga0172364_10002071_pt1 | contig 15807 bp, 10 predicted proteins | sample LakKivSesite10cm_FD_114545 | JGI IMG/M metagenome (GOLD analysis project Ga0172364, IMG submission 114545) | Sediment microbial communities from Lake Kivu, Rwanda - Sediment site 10cm | ecosystem: Environmental > Aquatic > Freshwater > Lake > Sediment | place: Rwanda: Western Province, Lake... | reverse complement strand
TCAACGCGTGACAATGCGGGCGCCGGGTACTACACCGTCCTGGCGTTCAAGGGCGTGGACACTTCCGAGGACTACGCCGAATACGTGAACACGCTGCCGAACTACTGTGGCATCTTCACGATCTGGTCGAATCACGCGCCTGTGGACAGCCTCGATGCGATCATCTTCGACGAGGCTGCGGGACTGACCGGAAGGGCTCAGGACTCGGCATTCGTGCAGGATGCCTACTGCTACGACGGCGGATGGTCCCAGAGCCCCGTCGGCCTGTACTCCGGCGACTACGGGCCTTACGGCGACGGCAGCCACACTGTGATGGCCAAGGGGAACGATCCACGGATCGCCCCGGACAGCGGCTACACGGAGCAGATCCATCTGATCGACGGCGACAGGCTTTTCCTGCAGGTCGAGAGCGGCCACTTCGTGAAGCTCTTCGTCGACGAAGTCCCCGTCGACACCCTGGCGGCAGACAGCTTGGTCTACGGGCTGACCTTCCACTACTGGTACCAGCCCATATCCGGGCTGAGGATCTTCGGCAGTTTCTAGGCACTTGCCGGAACGGCTGGCCGGGGCCACTTCCCGGCCAGCCGAGCGCTCCGGGCCTCGGGCCATCGTTCCTGGGACAGGGCCTCAGGCCTGCGGCCTGTCTTCTGACTCGATTCGGCCGCATACCTTTGCCGGACTTGCGGATTTTTGTAGCTGACCCCCAGCGTCTCCAAGGTGGAGACGCGGTGCGTCGCCAGATCATAAGTCCCGCTTGCGGGACGGCTCGTTCGCTTCGCGTGGTGCGAAACGAACCGCGTCGCCAGACCATAGGTCCCGCTTGCGGGACGGCGATAGCGACAGGTCGGTAGTCCCGCTTGCGGGACGCGATAGCGACAGGTGTCTGCGAAGCAGACACCGAGAGCGTCTCTGCGAAAGATCGAGAGACAATCCAACATGGCCAGTTGCCATCTCGTATCCACGGCCATAACCCAGTCTGTTGCTGGCCTTCATCTTTCCGAATTTGCGGATTTTTGTAGCTGACCCCCGGCCTATAGGCCCCGACGGGCTCATCTACGCCCTCGACAGAGCACGCGGGCGGGTGATGGTCTACGACCGGCAGGGCGTGTTCGTCAGGCAGATAGGGAGCCCCGGGAACGGCCCCGGAGAGATGACGAACCCGCTTGCGATGGCTGTCCTGGGCGATGGCCGCATCACCGTCTGTGCAGCCTACAACGGGGGCATGTACATTTACGAGCCGGACGGCACGTGGGACGGCCTGTCGGCCGAGTTCACGAACAACCCCCCCATGCAGATGGAGGGGGCCGACTCCAATGCATATGTCGCCCTGAAGCTGGATGTCCTCCCGGACAACTCCGGAGGCATCAACGTGAACGTGCGGATCGGCAGGTATGAGGAAGGCATCGAGCCTACGGTCGTGTACATGGAGAACTCGTTCCCGTTCGATCCTCAGAACCTGACCCAGCTGCTCAGAGCATCCTATTTCGGGTACGCGTTCAGCGCGTCCCGCGACGGGAGGGTCGCCGTCGCCCAGCGCAGCAGCGACTCCTACCAGGTCGATATCTGCTCCGCCGACGGAACCGAGCTCCTCATCCTGCATGGCCAGCCGGTGCAGGCAGCCAAGTCGGAGACCGAGATCGCCGACGAGAAGGCTTTCGTCGAGGGTCTGCTGCAGAGCATGGGGGCCAGCGGCGTAGTGATCAGCTACACTCCCGACCCCTACCGGGACCAGGTCTCCGGCGTGGGCTTCGACGGACAGGGGCGCATCTGGGTCCAGAGGGGGACCACCGAAGTCCCCACATTCGACGTCTGGAGCCCCGACGGGAACCTGCTCTTCACCGCGGACGTCCCGTCCGCAGGCGCCGGCGGGATGGCCTGGGACGTGGAATTCGGCGACGACTTCCTGTGTGCGTTTTCGATGGACCCGGTCGCCTTCCAGCAGATCTACGTGATCCCGATGGTGCGCTAGGGGAGGGCTTCAGGGCAGGGCCGGCTGATCAGCGGGGCCGGCCCCTGCGCTCACGGGCCCGGGCGATTATCTCCCTGGCCTTCGCTTCAGACGAGAGGTCCCCGGAGCCCGACGCCCAGGTCTCGGCCTCGAAGGCTGCCTGCTCCGCTTCCCGGAGTTCCCCTCGAAGCAGGTGGAGTTCGGCCAGCGCCACGCTGGAGCTGGCGAAGCTCCTCCCGGATCCGTCGTCGGTCGACACCTCCACGGCCTCCCTGACGCGGGCGAGGCCTTCTCCCGAACGGCCCAGGAAGTGCTCGGAAAACCCCATCTGGATGAGGCAGGGGATCACTATCTCGTCGTAGCCGGACGACTCGGCCTCTGCCAGCGCACCCGCCGCCAGCTCGAGGGCCCGGGCGTGGTCGCCGGCGCGTCCCGCGGCCTTTGCCCGCAGCAGACCCGACAGCGCCAGAGCACTCCCGTTCCCCGTCTCCCTCGCTGCAGCCTCGCACTCCTCGACGACGGGCGCGGCCTCTTCGTACCTGTCCTCGTCCATCAGCCTCAGGGCCAGCGACCCCGTCACATTCGACAGCGCCCACCTGTTGCCCACCTGACGCTGCAGCTCGGCGGCCTGGCGGTAGCTCTCCATCGCCTCCCGTGTCCGCCACATGTCGGAGTAGAGGTTCCCGAGATTCCCCAGGACGACCGCCTCGCCGGCCCGGTTGCCGATCTCCCTGTGAGCCTGCAATGACTGGACATACCGGCCGTGCGCTTCTGAGAGCCTCCCCCTCCGGCGCTCCAAAATGCCGAGGCTGCAGAGGACGTTGCCCTCCGCACGCCTGTCTTCGAGCTCCCGGGACGCCGCGAGAGCCCTGTCACCGAACTCGAGGGCCTCGTCGAACTTCTCCATGTCCCTGTAGAGGGTGCACATGCTGTTCAGGGCGGAGAGCTCCGCCCGCCTGAGGCCCATGTCGACCGAGAGGTCGAGGCTCGCCCTGATGTGCTCCAGAGCCCTGCCGAAATCCCGCCTCATCCTGAACACTATGCCCATGCCGGCCAGGATGTTGGCCTCGGAGCTCCGACGTCCGACGAGCCTTGCGATCCGGAGTGCCTGGCTCATCATGTCGAGCGCTTCGTCGAGCCTCCCCTGGTTCTGCCGGACGGTGCCCAGCCCGCTGAGGGCTATCAGCCGGTGGGAGGGCGAACCCTCCTCGCCCAGGAGGGCCAGCGACCTCTCGTAGCACTCGGAGGCTTTCCCCAGGTCACCCATCGACCTGTACGAGACCCCGCAGCGTGCCAGGGCGGCGGAGGCCCCGGCCGTGTCGCCCCTTGCCTGGAAGATCCCCAGGGCCTCGACGCATGTTTCCACGGCCTCCCTGTGCTTCTCGATATCGCCGAAGTAGGCGGCCAGCGACAACAGGTAGGTCGGCCTGTAGTCATCCAGCCCTTCCTCGTCCATAAGCTTCCGGATCTTCTGCAGGGTCCCGAACCTCTCCCTGCGTGCGATCGTCGCTGTGCAGAACCCTTCCCTGAGCTGAAGGACCTCGAGCATCGACTCGGTGCGGGACCTCGACGGAGGCTCGCCCTCGAGCCAGCACTCCAGCTTGACCGTCCAGTCGAAGAGGCCCTGGTTGTCGTGCTTCCCAGCGGCCAGCCTCGCGGCGGGAAGGCCCCACTCGACGGCCGCACGTGTCTCGCCCGCCTCTCCGAAGTGCATGGCTATCGCACCTGCCAGGCTCCCGTCCTTCCGGGCCGCCAGGGTCTCGGCGCAGAGCGAGTGGAGAACCCTCCTGTTGTGCCTGAGTATCGAGCCGTAGGCGGCCTCGCGCGTCAGGAGGTGTCTGAAGCCCAGTTCCTGCGGCGAGTGCAGGGAACGCGTGAGGAACCCTCTGGATTCGAGCTCGTCGAGAACGGGCCCCGTCGCGGACGGGCAGCCGGCTCGAACGGCAACGGCCTCCAGAAGATCGCTGTCGAAGCTCTCGCCGATGACGCTTGCTATCTGAAGGAGGCGCCTGTGGTCGGAGGGGAGGCCGTCTATCCCGGCCCTGACGATGCCTTCGACCGTGCCGGGCCTCACCTCGTCGAGAGGCAGACCGGCGTAGAAGGCCGGCCTTCCGGACCCGGCGCTGCCCAGAGCCATCTCCTCGAGGAGGAAGGGGTTTCCTCCTGCGGCCCTGTAGACGGCCCTGGCGGAGGCCTCGAGGGGCTGTGCGCCCGCCCGCCAGGATCCCAGCAGATGGGATACCAGCAGGATCGAGTCCGTCTCTCCGAGCTCGCCGAGCACCATCTCGGTGGTCGAGACGTAGCCTTCGGGCATGCCGGCGAGTGCGAGCCTCCCGGTGGGAGGATCGGGCCTGTAGGTGAGCAGGAAGTCCAGGGGCCTCCGTGTGGAGCAGTTGGTCGAGATGAAGCCCAGCACTTCGGAGGAGGCCGAATCCATCCAGTGAACGTCCTCCAGGATGATCAGGACCCTGTCGCAGAGGCCCGACGCCAGCTTCAGCACACCCGAGACCGCGGCAAGAGAAGCGAGCCTCGCCTCCTGGCTCTCGGCGGCGCTGATGCCGGCCTCCCCCGGGAGCTTCGAGAGCATCGCCGAGAGGGCTTCGGCGGCTTCGGGCGGCATCACGGGCACTCCCCCGCCTCCCTCCGGGGAGAGACGGCAGATCGCCTCGGCCACCTCGGCGGGCCCGGGAGTACCGCAGGACTCGAGTCCGAGAAGGCCTCTGACAAGGGATGCGAAGAGCCACATCGAGGGCTGTGCATACGACAGGCAGGTCGCTCTGGCGACCAGGCTCCTCCCGGGAAGAGAGGAGTATCTCCTGGAGTACTCGAATGCGAGCCTGGACTTTCCTATCCCGGCGTCACCGCAGATTCCCGCCATGCGGTGGCGCGCACCCCCGAGCCTGCTCGTCGCGCCCGTGTCGGCTCCGAAGAACTCCTCGAGCCCGGAGAGCTCGGCCTTCCTCCCGACGAAGGGGGCGCCCGAGAGAGCCGAAGCCCTCTCCCACCTGTCCACCTGGGACTTCCCGGGCCCGGTCGGCTGGAAGATGTGGACGGGCCTTCCCCGGCCCCTGATCCTGACCTCACCGAGGTCCCTCCAGGAGTAGAGGTCGCCGCACTCCTTCCTGACCCTGTCCGAGACCTGGATCGTCCCGTGCCCGGCCGTCTCCTCCAGCCGGGATGCGACATTGACCTCGTCACCCGTGGCCGTGAGGTGCCCCGAGGGATCGGGAGCCACGGTGACATCTCCGAATGCTATGCCTGCGCGGGCGCCGAGCGGGAGGTCATACCTCTCCAGGACGTGGCAGAGATCCTCGATGACCTGCATCATCCTCACGGCCGAGGAGACGGCGCGGCTGCAGTCGTCCTCCGACGACCGTTCGGCGCCGAACAGCGCCATGATCCGGTCCCCCTCGAACTTGTCCACATACCCGCCGTGGCCCTCCACGACCGCCGACAGGGCACCCATCACGCCCGTCACTATCCTGTGCAGGACCTCGTGGTCGACCTTCTCCGCAAGCGAAGTGAATCCCTCGAGGTCGAGGAAGAGGATGGCGACGCTTCGCCTCTCGCCGGGGATGAGGGCGGGGCCCGAGGGGGAATGCGGGACAAGCGGCTTCGAGAGATCCTCGAGGTCCCTCTCGAGCAGCTCAAGCCAGCCGTCGCCCGTGTGTCCTTCCTTGGCGGATGCAGGCATCGGACTCCCTAGTCCTGTGCCCGGCCGGCGGCTGGGACGCCTGCCGACCGGGTCTTCCCATATGTGACCCTCCCCATCGCTCCTCCTCCCGGGACCGCCGGCCCGGGATGCGCCGCTAAGCTCGCTTCCCGGGGAGCCCGCGGCAAGCCGGGGATGATGCCCCCCGGGGCACTCGAGGTGTTATCCTTCCGCCATGAGAAGCCTGTTCGAGTTCGGCTCCTACGTCAAACCGTACTGGAGGAGAGCCGCGGCGGCCCTGATCCTGCTGGCCAGCCTCGTCGTGATGGACCTGTGGATCCCGAGGCTCACCCAGAGGATAATCGACCGCGGCATAAGGCAGCAGAACCAGCAGGTCGTCATCCACACGGGCCTCCTCATGCTCGCGATCTCGGTCGTCGGCACCGCGTTCGCCGTGGGCAACAACGTTCTCTCCGTAAGGGTGGGAGAGAGCGTGGCGCGGGATCTTAGGAACTCGCTGTTCTCGAAGATCCAGAGCCTCTCCCCGGGCAATCTGGACAAGCTCAGCACGGGTCAGCTCATGACAAGGCTCGCCAGCGACACGGCTGCTCTCCAGAGGCTCACGCATGTCTCCCTGCGCATCGGCACGAGAGCTCCGCTCCTCATGGTGGGAAGCCTTGTCCTCATGATACGCACCAGTCCTTCGCTGGCTCTCACGATGCTTCCACTTCTGGTGATCACCTCGGGGATCATCGTCCTCTATGTCCCTCGGATGGAGCCGATCTTCCGGGCCGTCCAGCAAAGGCTGGACCGGCTCAACACCGTCCTGCAGGAGAACATCGCCGGTGTAAGGCTGGTCAGGTCCTTCGTGAGGGCGGACTTCGAAGAGGACCGCTTCGAGACGGCCAACGCCGGGTTCACGGACGAGACCGCCAGGGTCATGAGACTGATGGCCACGATGACTCCCCTGCTGACCTTCTGCATCAACATCGGCATGGCGATCGTGATCTGGGTGGGGGGCCTGGCGTCGATACGGGGAACCATGACGCTCGGTCAGATAGTCGCCTTCACCAACTACCTCCTGACGACCATGACGCCTCTCATCATGATGACGAACCTCTCGAACGTGTGGGCGAACGGCCTGGCCTCGTCAAGGAGGATAGGCGAGGTCATGAACACCTCGACGGAGGTGCCGGAAGCCCCGGATGCCGTGGATCTCCCCCCGGGCTCGCCCTGCAGGATCGTCTTCGAGGATGTCACCTTCAAGTACGCGACCAGCGGAGAGCCCGTTCTCGCCGGGATCGACCTGGCGATCGAGCCGGGCCGGATCACGGCCTTCCTCGGAGCAACGGGTGCGGGGAAGACGAGCCTGGTGAATCTGGTGCCCCGCTTCTACGACGTGTCGTCTGGCCGCATCACGGTCGACGGGATCGATATCAGGCAGATCAGGCCCACATCGCTGAGGGGCAGGACGGCCGTGGTTCCCCAGGAGACTGTGCTGTTTTCGAACAGCGTGAGGGACAACATCCGCTACGGAGTCCCCGACGCAACGGACGACGAAGTCATCGCTGCCGCAAAGGCCGCGCAGGCACACGATTTCATCCTGGATCTCCCGCAGGGCTACGAGACCCATGTGGAGGAGCGGGGCGTGAACCTCTCGGGGGGCCAGAAGCAGAGGATCGCCATCGCGAGGGCGCTCGTCACGAGGCCGATGATACTGATCCTGGACGACAGCACGAGCTCGGTGGACATAGCCACGGAATCGGTCATCCATCGCGCGATCAGGGACTGGATGAAGGGCCGGATCGTCATCGTCGTGGCCCAGAGGATCAGCACCGTGCTGAAGGCGGACACGATCGTCGTTCTCGACGAGGGAAGGATCGCAGCCGCCGGCTCCCATGCCGGCCTCATGGGATCGAGCCCCGTCTATCGCGAGATCTACGAGTCACAGCTCGGAGGCGGCAGAGTTGAGCCCTGAGCCCTTCCGCCCCGCACCTCCGGACGCGAGGTCGATGATCCGGCCACGGAGGCCGGCGATGATCGGGCGCATAGAGGAGGCCCGCGATCCGCGCAGGGCGCTGATGAGGCTCCTCCCCTACCTCAAGCCCTTCCGGGGCAAGTTCGCGGTTGTGGCGGTCGCCGTGGTCGCCTATACCGGGCTGGGACTCCTCGGACCCTATCTCATGGGCACGGCCATCGACAGGTACATATCGACGAAGTCTCCAGCGGGGCTCCCGCTGATCGCGGCGGCGATGCTCGCGGCCTATCTGGGCAGCAACACCCTCCAGGCAGTGGCCGGGTGGGTCATGGCGACGGTCTCCCAGGGCGCCCTGAGGATCCTCAGGGGAGACCTCTTCGGGCACATCCAGACGCTGCCAGTCGACTTCTTCGACAGGAAGCCGGCCGGCGGGCTCATGAGCAGGCTCACCAACGACATAGACGCCATCAACCAGGCCGTCTCACAGAACGTCACCACGATCCTGGCCAACTCCCTCTCCATGGCGGGCATACTCGTGGCGATGCTGCTCATGAACCTGAGGCTGGCCCTGGCCGCAATGCTGGTGCTGCCGGTCATGCTGTGGTTCACTGCCTTCGTCGCCCGGTACACGAGGAAGGGCTTCCGGGACCTGCAGAAGAGCCTCGGGGACATGAACGCATCCGCCGAGGAGAACATCAGCGGGCAGCGGGTGGTCATGGCCTTCCATCGGAACCAGAGCGTCATCGAGGACTTCAGGCAGAGGAGCCAGCGCGTCTTCCGGGCCGGCGTCTACGCCAACAGCTACGCACTCCTGCTGATGCCGGTCTCGAATGCGCTGGGGAATCTCTTCGTCGTGGTTCTCGCCGGGTACGGCGGCTGGCTGGCCCTCAAGGGGCTCGCCACCGTCGGGACCATCGCTGCTTTCATCACATACGGGCGCAACTTCGTCCAGCCGCTGAGACAGCTCGCCAACATGTACAACTCGCTGCAGGCGGCGCTTGCCGGGGCGGAGCGTGTCTTCGAAACCATCGACTTCCCCTCGGAGACGGACGAATCGCCCTCCGTTGCTCTTCCCGAGCCCGTGCGGGGAACGGTGAGGTTCGATGGTGTCGAGTTCGGCTACGAGCCGGGAGTGCGGATCATCAAGGACCTGTCGATGGAGGTGGAGGCAGGAAGGACGATCGCTCTGGTGGGCCCCACGGGTGCCGGCAAGACGACGCTGGTCAACCTCCTGACGAGGTTCTACGAGATCGATGCAGGAGAGATCCTGATAGACGGCGTGGACATCCGGGGAATAGGAAAGGCCAACCTCAGGAGGCAGTTGGGGCTGGTCCTGCAGGACACCTTCATGTTCGCCGACACCGTGATGGAGAACATCAGGTTCGGGAGGCTGGAGGCAACGGACGAGGAGTGCATGGCCGCGGCCAGGCTGGCAGAGGCCGACCACTTCATCAGACAGCTCCCCGAAGGGTACCTGACCGATCTGCGCGAGAGGGCCGGCAATCTGAGCCAGGGCCAGAGGCAGCTCCTGTCGATTGCCCGCGCGATCCTTGCCGATCCGAGGATACTGATCCTTGACGAGGCGACCAGCAGTGTCGACACACGGACCGAGATCCGCCTGCAGAAGGCTCTGCTCAGGCTGAGGGCCAACAGGACGAGCTTCGTGATAGCGCACAGGCTCAGCACCATCAGGGACGCAGACGAGGTCGTCGTCATCGAAGGCGGAGAGATAGTCGAGCGGGGCAGCCACCAGTCCCTGCTGGATCTGAAGGGCCTGTACTACCGCCTCTACATGGCCCAGTTCAGGGGCCAGGCCATCTAGCGGCCCGGGGTCGCAGGCGCTGGATACTGCACCGGGCCGGCTCTCAGTCTCCCAGGAGCACGAACCTGCCCTTTGCGCTCCATCCGCCTGACTGCAGGACTGCGAGGTAGCATCCGGGAGAAAGGGTCCCCCGCAACTCCCAGATCACGGCGCCGGCCCCTGCGGGGCGGACCCCGGCCTGCACGACGTCGCCGACGAGCCTCCCCGACAGGTCATAGACGGACAGCGACACCGGCGAAGCCGCCGGGATCCGGAACTCGACGGAGACAGCCCGGCGAGCCGGATTGGGCGTGATGCCTTGCAGCACGGGTCCCGAAGGGGCAGGATCCCCTTCAATCCCCATCGGAGGCTCGGTCCTCAGGAGCCAGCAGTCGTAGTCTCCGGCCCCCATCGAGTTCGTGATCCCCGCAACGGCATATCCTCCGTCCGGCATCTGCATGATGGAGAAAGCGTTCTCGCTGCCGGAGCCGCCATAGACGGAGGTCCACACGGTGTCGCCCGAGTCATCCGTGCGGATCAGGACAGCGTTGGTGCCCCCCCATATCCGATATCCGGTCAGCGCATATCCTCCGTCCCAGGTCTGGAGCACGTCGTTGCACCCGTCGCTTCCCGGTGTGCCGAATGTCGTCGACCACTCCTCGTTCCCGTCCGGGTCGGTCTTCACCAGGTACATGTCGTAGCCGCCCGCGCCGAAGGAGGAGGTGGAGCCGCCGAGGATGAACCCCCCGTCCATCGTCTGCTCCAGGGAGTTGCCCTCTTCCGCGTCCGGACCGCCGAATGTCTCGTACCACATCATCATGCCGATGGAATCCGTCCTCACGAGGTAGAAGTCTTCACTGCCGGCGCCGAACGAGTAGGTTCGTCCGAGGAGGGCATAGCCTCCGTCGGATGTCTGCACAACGGAGTTGGCGTACTCGATCTCCGAGCCGCCGTACACTCTCTCCCACTGAAGCACTCCGTCGGCCGAGATCTTCATGAGACAGGCGTTCCAGCCTCCGCCTGAAGCCTGGCGGGCACCCGCGACGGTGAACCCCCCGTCGGAGGTCTGGATCAGGCACCTCCCCTCGTCGTCGCTCGATGAGCCGTACGCCTCGTCCCAGAGAAGGGCTCCGTCCGCATCGGTTCGCACCAGGTAGACGTCCTTCCCGCCCGCGCCGAAGGACTGCGTGTAGCCTGTTGCGGCATAGCCTCCGTCAGATGTCTGCACCACCGAGTACCCGTACTCCGTGGAGGCGCCTCCGTATGTCTCCTCCCACACGAGGTTCCCCGAACCGTCGGTCTTCACGAGGTACAGGTCTTGGCTCGGTCCGTCGGAGGAGTTGTAGCCGGCGAGGATGAAGCCGCCATCGGAGGTCGTGCATGCGCCGCGGGCCTGGTCCACCCACCATCCGCCGTAGGCCTCCTCCCAGGCCATGCCCGGACCCTCCTGCGCCATCACTACTCCCTGAAGGAGCAGAATGCAGAAAGCGCACAGGGACGCGGTCCTCAAGATCCCACTCCCTTCCGGGAAGGCTCCCTCAGCGGGTCTCCACCAGCTCGAAGATCGCGTTGTCGGTCCTGTCCTCCACTTCCATGTGCAGGACGAACTTCACGAGACCTGTCCCATCGGCAAAGTAGAAGTCGTCGTAACTGCCTTCGGCCCCGGGAGTGGTGAAGGGCTCGTGTACGTAGGCGCATCCCGTGAACAGGCCGGCCGGCACGGTGACCGTCTCGTCGAGGCTCTCGACCCGGTCCACGGTCGGGACCGACGGGGAGAACGACCAGGTCAGGCCGACCTCGAGAGGGAGCCGCATCATCACGAATGCCTCGTGGCTGTCGAGGCTCTGGTATCTCAGGACGAGGGAGTCGGTCGAACAAACGTAGAAAGTGTCCTGGATGGCAGACGTCGACGCGGCCTCACCGCTCCGGGGCGTGAAGGTGATGGTGGCGGACGTCACGATCATCGAGACGGGGAACCCGTCCTCGTGCTGGAAAACGCCCGCCACATTCCTCACCATCTCGCCCGAGATGTCCGATGTGTCCGCACCGAACGACTGGGTGCCGCCCACGGAGTACTCCCAGAACAGGCCCGGCGCCACCGGGTACCAGTCAGGCTCCCCGGCCGGCTGCGAAGTCACTGCGAGCAGCGTGATCATGAAGAGGCACATAGGGTGATCCCCCCTCGGCTGAGCGCGGTCCCTCCCCCGCCGTCACAGTCTGCGGGGCGGGCTCCAGCGGTTGCGGCAGCCGGGGCCCTTGTCCCCGGCGAACCGGACCCCTATTGCCAGCTTGCGGCGCCGTCCACGACGGAGCCGTGTCCAAGGGCAGGCGACGCGGGGCACCTGATGACGAAAGAGCTGTCGTCAGCGATCCGGAGGTCGTATGGAGCGCCGGTCGTGTCCGAGGGGCAGGAGAGATCCGCGGCATTCCCCATCACGCCGGAGGCCACCAGCTCGTCGAGGGTCCCCGTTCCGCCGTACTGCCCGTAGTAGAGCTGCTCGGCCACGGACAGGCTCCGCATGTTCGCGCGGCAGTCGTTCATCGCCTGCTCGGCCCTTCGGGTCCGGGTCGCCACGTCGAGATCGGACTCAGTCACCGAGATGGACGCGGAGTCACCCGACAGGACGATGCCCTTGAACGAGTAGTTCCCTCCGTCGCTGTCCACCGCCAGGATATCGTAGGTCCCGGCGGGAACTTCGAATCTCGCCGTCTGTCCCGGCTCGAGATCAGGGTTCTGCAGATCCTCACCCAGCTCCGACGCTCCTGCATCGCTGACGTAGATCTCAGATATGAAATACCCGTCGAGTCCGTTGTGGATCAGCAGTACCGCAGGCCTTCCACACGATGCGAGGAGCAACAGGCAGGCGGCCGCAGTCGTCTTCGCGAAAGTGCGCATACCGTCAACCTTCCCTTCCTGGCAAGCTCACGAGGTTCGATACTCCAGCCATCGGTCCTGGTCAATCCTGCGTCTGCAGGCTGCGACGGCCCGACGGGGGGAGGAGCGGCTGCAGCCGCCCCGCCTCCAGATCGAGGAGGGTCGCGCTAGCGGATCCTGACCAGCCTCGCGGTGCACGACTGCATTCCGGACTCCGCTCTTGCCAGATACACGCCGGAAGGGGCGACCGAGCCGTCCGCGGAGGTCCCGTCCCAGAGTAGCGTTGCGCTGCCTGCACTCCCGGATGGAGTATCCAGCCGTGTGATCAGTCGCCCCTGCAGATCGTAAATCTCCACGTCCGGACTTCCCGATCCCGGCTGACCGTCCCAGCCCAGGTCGAGGCTCACGCTCGAGGCGAAGGGGTTGGGCGAGGCTTCGAGTGAGAGGCGCCCGGGGGCCATGGGACCGGATCCCGTCCCTTCACCGGTGAAGCCGCTGAAGTAGTAGCCGGTTCCACCCGTGCTGGATGCACTTCCCACGACCAGCACCGCCTGGTCCGCCGGGTCGGTCATGCCGTTCATGAGCAGATAGCCGGACTGCGTGGAGGGATCGAGAGTCATCCTGTGGACCTCGGTTACCCCGTTCGAGTGCAGCGCGAGGCCCCAGACCGCGAAGCTGTTGCTGTCGTCTCCGTCGAAGGTGAGGTACAGATTCCCGTAGGGATCGAAGTTCTGGAAGCGGTAGTAGTCCGCCGCCCAGTGATTCACGGTCTTGTTGATGTTGAGGACTGGATAGCTGGAGTAGGTCCCGGCCACCGAGAACGGGGGCAGGTCGTCCCCGGCGTATCCGAAGCGGCCGTCCTCGATCGTAGTGTCGTCCAGGTAGTTGGCAACGGTCCAGTCGGCGAAGACATCCGCGAAGTTCTGGGAGTAGCCCAGGGCGTCGAGCACGTTCTCGTATCCCTGGATCGAGTTGGCAGGCTCGTGGACCACATCGTAGACGGCCGGCAGGCCGCCGTACCGCTCGTAGAAGTAGAGGCTCCAGAGATAGGTCTTGATGTAGTCGGCCCAGTCGCCGTTCCAGACTATCAGGCTGTTGTCGGGGTTGCTGTTGAAGCCGGAGATGTTGTCGGGGGCTCCGTAGAGCCACATCGCCAGCTCGGCAAGCCCCTCGTCGACCCATGGCGACTCGTCGCTGTCGTACTTCCAGTGGATCATGTGCTCCAGCTCATGCGCCATCACCGCGAGCATGTAGTTGCCGCTGGGGCCGCCGGAGCTTGTCGGATTCAGGTAGAGCACCTCGCACTCGTTGCTGTGGTACTCCGGGTAGGTGCCCTCGGGGAACTCGTCGAACCAGAAGAAGAAGCCGTCGGCCGAGATGCCGAAATCGAACCATGTCAGATAGATGCGCGGATCGTTGTCCAGCTCGTCAGGCGGGGTGCCGAAGGCGAGGCTGTCCAGGTCGTAGATCCCCAGGGACGGGAACGGGCCGATGCTGCTGTTCTCCCAGCGCTCCAGTATCTGGTCGACGTCGGCCTGGTCGACGGAGACGAGCCACTCCGTGTTCCTGACGACGACGTATCCATGGGCGCTCAATCCCCTCACGGTGCACATGTCCTGTTCGAAATGAGGCGGCGGCGGATTGTGCACCCAGAGCCACCAGAGCCAGGAGTCGCCGACCTGCGGGTTGTCGGGTGGAGACATGGGCATTCCGGGGAACGGGCAGAGGACGTCCGGTCCGATCCCGCCGGGCGAGGGTGGGAGGATGTCGTGAGGCACTCCGCCATCGGATGCCGAGGAGGCAGCTGCCGGGACTGCGATCGCGCACACGGCCAGGAGGGCGGCGAGCCGCACGGGGACAGCCGAGGACAACAGGTCAAGGGGACTCGAAAGCCGCATCAGCTTCATCTCCAATCCACATGGGGCACTCCGCAGCCGTGTCTTCACGGACACGAAGAGGGAACCTGGAAGGCGCGGCCTGGTTCCAGTGCGACGAGACACCGGGACATCGCCTGCCCGAAGCCCGCCTCTAGTCCAGATTGCCCGAGAGCCTGGCGATCTTCACCCAGAAGATGATCCAGAGGACCAGGCTCAGCGGCACGATTATCAGGTTGATGATCGGGATCCATTCGACGAGGTTCAGGACGCAGAACGCGATGCCGGGCCCGAGAGCCGGATACGACCCTGAGAGAGGCCTGCTGCGCGCCTTGTACTCCCTCTCCAGCGAGCTGCTGGTCATGAAGACGACGATGAAGTCCCAAGCCAGGTTCAGCAGCGGCACCATGCTCAGCCAGACGAGCCCCGGGCTCATCGCCCTCGAGGGCTGGGAGCAGCGGTCGATCGCCCTGTACATGGTGATCAGGTAGAAGACCCGAGGCAGCAGAAGCAATCCGAGCACGATCAGGGTTGCTGCCAGACCGTGCTGGTCCTGGAGCGGGCCCGAGTACTTCGAGAAATGGTAGATCAGCACAAGCCCTCCTTCTCCCCCGGCTGGCCGTTTCGCCCCTGCAGGCGACCTGGCTCTTCATCGCGAAGCCCGGCAGGGCTGTCAAGAACCCCGGTCGGGACCGGGGGCCTTTGACCGAGCGGACCTCCTCCTCCATTATCGTCGGAGCCATTACCCGTTCGTGCGCCGTCGGGCGCGCGCACCCCCGAACGCGCCGATCGTCAGACCGGCCGGGAAGGAGGCAGGAATTGAACCGTCCTCCTGTGGGCCGTTATGCCCCGTGGGCCCTTGGGATAGCGTTCGCCGCCCGGGCACAGCCCGACATAGACATCCTGGTCCAGTCCCTGGACCGGCTCTACCGCAGCAACGACAGCTACGCGGAGATGTCGATGCACATCGTCACCCCGCACTGGGAGCGCACGCTCACGATGGAGGCCTGGTCGATCGGGACGGACAGGACATTCGTCAGGGTCCTCTCCCCGGCCAGGGAGGCGGGCATGGCCACGCTCCGCATCGGGACGGAAATGTGGAACTACCTGCCCAACACGAGCAGTACGGTGAGGGTGCCTCCTTCGATGATGTCCGGAGCGTGGATGGGCTCGGACATCACGAACGACGACATCGTGAAGGAGATAACCTGGGCCGGGGACTATACGTACGAGTACACCGACGACACCCTCCTCACCGGCCCGCTCCAGCGGGGGCTCCTATACCTGAAGCTGGTGCCGAAGCCGTCGACGGCGGTGGTCTGGTCGAGCATCGTGTGCGCAGTCGATTCCGCCGCAGTTCTGCCCGTGTGGGAGCGCTACTACGACCGGCATGGGACGCTCATCAAGACGGTGACCTTCTCGGACGTGGGTCATGACCTGCCCCCATTCACAGGTCCACTCTCTGAGTCGTTCCCAGAGCTGGTTCCATACGGTATGATGCACGGCTCCATTGCTCAGGCGCAAGGTCACTTAGGGCTTCTGGAGCAGGGGGTCTATAGCCAAGTGAGCTGTGCGGCCTGAAGCGATTGTATTCCTGCCTCCACCTCTCCGTCAGCACCTGCGCCTCGGTCATCGTATCGAAGATCTCGCCATTCAGCAGCTCGTCACGCAGCTTCCCG
>Ga0172364_10002067_pt1 | contig 15824 bp, 11 predicted proteins | sample LakKivSesite10cm_FD_114545 | JGI IMG/M metagenome (GOLD analysis project Ga0172364, IMG submission 114545) | Sediment microbial communities from Lake Kivu, Rwanda - Sediment site 10cm | ecosystem: Environmental > Aquatic > Freshwater > Lake > Sediment | place: Rwanda: Western Province, Lake... | reverse complement strand
CGGTCATCTCCACGGGCGCCGAGATAGGAGACCTGGTATCTTCGACCACTATCGTGGCCGCCCTCGCCGACCTCTCCAACCTGCGGGTGCAGGCCTTCATCGACGAGACGGATATCAGCCAGGTGTAGGTCGGCCAGGAGGTGGAGATCACCTTCGATGCCTTCCCTGGAAGCCGTTTCCGAGGACAGGTGCTGGAGGTGCCACTCCAGGGGGAGCTGGCGCAGAACATCGTGACCTATGAGGTGCCCGTCAGCCTGGAGGGAGCTGAGGGGGTGTCCCTCAAGCCAGGAATGACGGCCAATCTCAAGATCGTGGTAGGACGGCGGGAGAACGTGCTGTTGGTGCCAGCCATGGCCGTGCAGCAGGGAGAAGAGGGGAACGTGGTGAGGGTGCAGGATTCCCCCCAGGGGCCGGTGTCCGAGACCCAGGTGGCCTTGGGGTTGAGCGATGGGACGTACGTGGAGGTGAAGCTGGGGCTGAATGAGGGAGATCGAGTGGTGGTCGAGTACCAGCCGACGGAGCAGAGAGCGGCTGGTTTCCGTGAGTTCGGCGGGCCGGTCATGATATCCGGCGGCGGGGAGCGGATGAGGCCATGAACATCATCCAAACTGTACGGGTGGCCCTGCGGTCTCTGATGGCCAACAGACTGCGCTCGGGGCTAACCATGCTAGGGATGATCATTGGCGTGGGGGCAGTCATCGCCCTGGTAGCCGCTGGTGCTGGAGCCCAGGCGCAGGTGGCAGAGCGGTTCGAGAGCCTGGGCTCCAATCTGCTGGTCATCAGACCGGGAGCTATGTCCTTTCGCGGCATGTCCCAGGGGGCTGCCAGCGCCCAAAGCCTGACCAACGACGACGTAGAGGCCATCGCCCACCTGGCCCGTTCCGTCTCTGCCATCGGGCCCGAGTACTCCACCCGGGCCCAGGTGGTGTATGGCAATAAGAACACCCAGACCAGCGTGCTGGGGGTGACCCCGGAGTACCTTTCGGTGCGCAACTGGCAGATAGCCCAGGGGCGTTTCATAGATCGCCTGGATATCACGAACCAAGCCAAAGTGGCAGTACTGGGGGCGACAGTGATCGAGGACCTCTTCGGGGGAACCCTCATCGAACCCCTGGGCAAGATGATCAAGATCAACCGCCAAAACTATCAAATCGTGGGGATCATGGCCAGCAAGGGGGTCGGTGGCTTCCAGAATCTGGACGACCAGGTGTTCATCCCCTTAAGCACGGCTCAAATTAAGTTTGGCGGAGCGGGCAACACGTCCCTGCAGGCCATCAACGTGCAGGTGGCCTCAGCGGACAAGATGGAGCAAGCTAAGGCAGAGCTGACCGCCATCCTGCGGGCCCGCCACGGCCTATCGCCGAGCCAGGCCGACGACTTCACCATACAAGACCAGACTCAGATCGTGGAGATGGTAGAGCAGACAGCCGAGACCTTCACCGTGCTCTTGGGCAGCATCGCCGCCATCTCCCTGGTCGTAGGCGGGATTGGGATCATGAACATCATGCTGGTGTCGGTGACTGAACGGACGCGGGAGATCGGCATCCGCAAGGCAGTGGGGGCCAAGCGGCGTGATATCCTGACCCAGTTTCTCGCGGAGGCGGTAGTGCTCAGTCTTCTGGGTGGCCTCATTGGTGTCCTCTCCGGATACGGCGCCGCGCAGGTGGTCACTCCTCTCTTGGGAGGCACCCGCGCCCTGGTTACACCCCAAAGTGTGGTCATGGCCCTGAGCGTGTCCATCGGCGTGGGCCTCTTCTTTGGCCTCTACCCGGCCAACCGAGCGGCGAGGTTGCACCCCATCGAGGCGCTGAGGTACGAGTAGGTACAAGTAACCCTGTCCAAGACGGGCGGGGCAATGAGTTAACGAGGGGGCCCCCCTTGTTACCTCGTTGCCCCGTTACTCATACTCTTGAGTCTTGGAGGTAACGTATGCATCGTAAAACATCGGAGATCCTCACGATTCTTCTATGCCTAGCCTTGTTTTTGTCTGGCTGCGGCACCGGACTGGCATCCGTTCGGGCCACGCCAACCCTCGTTCCCTTGCCTGCAGCTATGACCATTGGCCCAACTCGCACTCCGACGCAGGCGGAGGCAGCAACACATCCCTCTCCCACTCCGGTTCCGACCCAAGCTGAGACAGTGACATCCGCTCCACCGACATCCACGCCGACGCCTGAGCCCCTGCCCTCAGTTACACCGACACCCGCGCCCACGGCCACGCTGTCGCCAACCACTAGCCCCACCTCTGTCCCACCGCAGGCAGTGGTCCAGGCTGACCGGCTGAATGTGCGCAGTGGACCAAGCACGGCGTACGCTCGCATCGGTCAGCTAGAAGCGGGGGCAGAGGTGGACATTGTGGGGCGGAACGAGGAGGGCACCTGGTGGCAGATCGTCTACTCAGCAGGAGACGAGGGGCGGGCATGGGTCTCCGCTGAGTACATCGCCACTGACATCGGAGTTGGTGACATCCCTGTGGTCGAGGCTGCTCCCCCACCAGAGCCCATGCCAGTGGCGGAGTCCACTGGCTTCAGCGGCAAGATCGTCTTTCAGGAGTCGAGCGGAGGACGCATCTTCGTGATCAACGCCGATGGCAGTGGGCTCACCTACCTGACCAATGGGTTGGACCCCGCCTGGTCGCCAGACGGCACTCGCATCGTCTTCACTCGCTGGGAATGGGACCCGCCGGGGGTGTTCGTGATCAATGCTGATGGATCCGGCGAGGAGCAGATCGTCGCCGGCCCCAAAGCCAAGGGGCCGCGCTGGTCCCCCGATGGTTCCCGGATCGCCTTCACCTCTGAACGCAGGGAGTCCGCGGGGAAGTTCTGTTTCCAGCCGCCCCCGGGGTTCGGTCCCGGGCGCTGTGTCACTCTGCCCAAGGAGAACCACTGGAAGCTGAGTGTGCTGGATCTGGCCACAGAGCACATCATGGATCCTAACTGCGATCCCTTCAGCTTCGCGCCCAGTTGGTCACCCGATTCCACCCGGTTGGTCTACGACGGGGTGCGCGGCCTGCGGCCTGCGGACCCCATCGAGGGGCACGATCAGGAGGCCGCCTTCATTGACTACGACCAGCGGGACATGTATCCTGTCTGGTCGCCGACCTCTGATCGCATCGCCTTCATGTACCGCCAGCACGACCATTGGGAGATCTACGCTGTCAACGCCGATGGGACGGGGCGCACGCGGCTGACCGAGAGCCCCCTCTTCGAGTCATCCCAGAACAGCGTCGCGCCGGAGTGGTCGCCGGATGGGCAGTGGATCGCCTTCCTCACGGACCGGCGGGGACAGTGGGAGGTATGGGTGATGCGACCCGATGGCAGCGAACAACAGCCCCTCTTCTCACCGGAGGTACTGGAGGGGATCGAGTTCCACTACGAAGCCCAATCGGAGCACGTGCTCGATTGGTGGATGCCGTAGAGTAGGTGAAACATCGTCTTCGCTCTGTTAGTCCTTCCCAGACATATTCACGGCAATGCTGTTTGATTCTCTCAAAGAGAAGAACCGGCTTCAGAAGCCGGTCCTCTCAGGGAGGCCCAGAGCAGATATCGAATTGTGATTTCTACCACCGTACGCTGCCAACATCCGAGGTAGACATCACGTGTCGTTAGCATGACGCCGATCATCACATCGGCTGTCTTTGCTATGTTATCAAACCCTGGCTCCCTTCTGTTAATTATAGCTGAAAATGGGTGGATGAACAAACGCCAGATGTTGACACCTTGGATAAGGAGAGAGGAGACACAAATGAGTATTATGCACACACATAGGCCGAAGGAATCCGCAACCGCCACCAGCAAATGCAGAAATTCAGGAATTCCCAAAACGAGCCTGCTGACATGTGGCCATACGCGAGAAACTCTGATCTCCAAAGAATCTCGATGGACAAAAGAGCAACTCGTAAACGAGTTGGTGGAATTGCGCCAACGGATCACTGAATTGGAAGCAAAAGAAACCGAGCACAAGTGGGCGGAGGAGGAGCGAGAGAAGCTAATTGCTGAACTTCAAGAAGCCCTGGCCAACATCAAGACATTGAGAAGTCTGATCAGGGCTGGACCGTTACGCCGAGGCCTCGGCCCCAATCCTGGGACGGGCTTGGCAGGTCTTCCACCAATTAAGGAAAGGGATAAGGAACATGGAGGAATACCTGGCGACAATAGCCGGTTGGTTTGTCAAGGGGACGCTGACCCAGTTTCAAATCGCGTTCAAACACTATCTGGCAAGTGAGGGATATGCTGTGGAGAGGCAGGGGGACGCCCTTCTGTTCTACAGAATCCGTAAAGAAGGGGGATTCCTGGGGATTGGGAGGAAGACGCTGAAAGAGCCGGTGATGAAGATCATCGAGGGAGAGGAAGGTGTCCAGATTCCGCCTAAGCCACTGGACGAGGAGTTTGTCCAACGGCTGGCCAGTTATGTGGCACAGCGCTGAAATAGCAGACACTACGGTGAGCTTTAGACTGGCGATCCATAGGGCAAAAAGGCACCGATATGGGCTGTTGGCCCTACTGCTTCTCGTCTTGGCCTTGGCGGCCTACTGCTACCATCTGACCAGCTATCTCATAAACGACGATGAGTCTGGCTATCTCTACCAGACTTGGCTTATCAGTCAGGGAGAAGTTCCCTATCGCGATTTTCTCACTCCCCAGCAGCCCGTTTTCCTTTACCTGGGCGCGCTGTCCATGTGTCTGTTTGGCCCATCGGTTGCCGCAGCGCGCACGTTAAGTGTAGTTGCTACTGTGCTCAGCGGTCTGATGCTTTATTTAGCAGCCAAGCAGCTCTATGGTCCGGGGGCGGGACTGTGGTCCATACTGCTTCTGCTCAGTCACCCTCTCGTATATGAAGTGGGTTGGTTTTATCGCTCCTGCCCACTCATGCTTTTAGGGGGCACTACCGGCCTGGCAATGGTGTCCTATTGGTGGCGAAAGCGATCGTGGCCTTGGCTAAGCCTCGCTGGAGTGGCTTTTGCCGTGGCCACGCTTTGCAAGCTGTTGAGTGCGCTGCCGATGGTGGGATGCGTTCTCTTCGGCCTAAGCCGTGCATGGAGGGAACGAGGCCATCGCTTTCAGTGGGCAATTCATGGCTTGGCTTTTGTTCTGCCTTACATTCTGGTCATTGCCATGGTCACTCTGACCTTCTCCAGGATCACTCCGAATTTCCTGCCGGACGTGTTTGGCCACCACTTGCGTCAGGGCAGTGGGCTGGGATGGTCTGCCCGAATTGTTAAGGCGTTGCAGTTCTTCCGAGACTTTTTAGGGCACTACTATCCCCTTCTACCTTTAGTGGCTTTGGCCTGGGTCGTAATGGATCGCAGGAACCCAAGTACTGCTTTTCTGGCCTGGCAGTTTGCTCCTCTATTGGTTTTCTTCACGGCATCCCGTGAATTGCACACGAGGTACATCCTGTGGCTGTTACCGACTATGGCACTGGCATGTTCGCAAGCGGTCATGACGCTGTGGCAAAGACATCGCCTTCGAGTGCTTGCCGTGTTACTGGTTATCGTGATCCTGGCTCCTGCATTGTGGGAGAACCGGAGACGGGCTCTGTTCCCCAGGCAGAATACGATGCAGGTTGCAAACTACATCCAGTTACACACTGACCCCGATGATTGGGTTCTGACTGACTTCCCCGGCCTCTGCTTCTACGCTCGCCGACATTCGACCCCCCTTGGCGCGGGAGTATCAGATGGTGCGGCATCCACCGGACAGATCACTGGCCGGCTGCTAATGGAGGAAATCGACCGGTATCCGGTGAAGCTCGTGGTGCTGGATATCAGCAAGTGCTGCAGTCATCACCTGATCAATATGAAAGACTACGACTGGTTCCTGGCCCAGATAGAGGATCGCTTTGAGTGGATTCATGAGATGCCCTGGGGTCGGTACCTGTTGGCCTTTTACCGCCGCAAGCCGACTGTGTCCCCCCAGGAGATTCCTCACCGCACCGAGTTGCACTTGGGGGACAGAGTTACTTTGCTGGGATATGATCTCCCGGCAGAGGAAGTGGAAGCAGGGGAGGGGGTTCGCCTGACCCTCTACTGGCGGGCGGAGGCGCCCATTGCCGAGGACTACACCGTCTTCGTCCACCTGCTGGACGAGTCAGGAATGCTCCGCTCCCAGGCCGACAGCATGCCCTGGCACAATGCCTTTCCCACCTCCCGCTGGGAGCCAGGGGTGATCATCCCTGACGAGTACCGGTTGGTGGTACCTGAGAGCGCTTGGCCGGGCGAGTATCGAGTGACCGTCGGCCTGTACCTCTGGCAGACCGGCGAGCGATTGCCCATTCGGACCTCTGGCGGCGACCTGCTGCCCGAAAGTCGCTTTTTTCTAGAGCCGCCAATCACAGTTGGGGCATTATCCGCCGAATAGAGAAGCAGACTGGCGATGGACAGGCCTGGCTCCCTCACCCCCGTCGCAGTCCCTGGCTGACTTAGCCACTTCCCACAGACAAGGTAGGACAGAGGTGTGAATCGCAAGGGGATGGTAGTGCTGATCGTGATCCTGGGAGTGAGTCTCTGTCGGAACACATGCTCGATTAGTGGATGTCTTAGAGCAGGTTCAGACCATCCGAATGTCCCCCCAGATGCTGGGGAGAGGAGGTGCATGTAATGAGAGGTACGAGAAGGCGTCTGTTCAGAATCCGTAGGCGACTGGTCTTTGCGCCGAGAAGGCCATGGATTTGGCGCGGCCGGGGGTGGTGGAGAAGGGGCTGCGCCCTCTATCCAGTTCTGGCAGCACTCGCCATCTTTCTCCTTGTCTTGGTGCTGAGGCTGATCGTTCGATGAACCGGGCAATGAAAGATGGGACAGTCGGTTGAGGTGGGCTGGCCGCACTGGTTAGCGAGGCGAGAGGAGAAGCCCTCAATCGGGCCCAGCCTTCACCACAATCTAACCTTTTCTTCATAAGACTTTAACAGGAGTCCGCTACAATTAGGACTTGAACAAAACCAATGAGACGTTCCCAGATGAAAGGATAGGGAGGTAAGCGACAATGCGTTCATTTCTGCGAAACCGGTGGGGTCTTCTGATCCTCCTTGCCCTGGCTACGATCGTGGCGGCTGGTGGGGCATGGTACTACTACGGGCGGTATCTTCCGGCCCAGGCGGCTCCGCCCACGGAGAGCATCCAGACAACCCAGGTAACCCAGGGCGACCTGGTCATCTCGGCTAGCGGCAGCGGCGAGCTCGTCCCCGCTGCCGAGGTAAGCCTGGGCTTCCAGTCCAGTGGCGTGCTGGCCGAGGTGCTGGTGGAGGTGGGCGATCAGGTGGAGGCCGGTGATGTGCTGGCCCGCCTGGATGAGGCAGATGCCCGAGATCAAGTGGCCCAGGCGGAGATCAGCCTGCGACAGGCGGAGCTGGAACTGGCCAAGCTGACCGCCGATCCCAGTGCGGCAGACATCGCCTCTGCACAGGCGAGCCTCGCCTCCGCACAGGCCGACCTCAATAGCCTGATTGCGCCCCCGACCGCCCAGGAGGTGGCTTCGGCGCAGGCGAGCCTGGCTTCCGCCCAGGCCGAGCTGGACGCGCTGACCAAGCCCGCCAGGGCGGAGGAGCTGGCGGCGGCGCGGGATGACCTGGCCAGCGCCCAAGCGGCCCTCAAAGAGCTACAGGCAGGGCCGAGCGAACAGGAGCTCATCATCCTCAAGGCAGATATGGAGAAGGCCCAGATCGACCTGCAACAGGCGCAGGCGGACTACGACAAGTTCGCCTGGCGACAGGGCTTCGAGGCCAGCCCGCAGGCTGCGACCCTCCATCAGGCCACCATCGACTACCAGACGGCGAAGGCCAACTATGAGCTGGCGGTGGCCGGTCCAACCGAGGAGGAACTGGCCTCGGCCCGGGCCAAAGTAGCGCAGGCTCAGGCAGCACTGGACGATCTGGAAGAGGGCCCAGATGCGGCGGAGCTGGCCGCTGCGGAGGCGAAGGTGGCCCAGGCCCAGGCGGCACTCGACGAGCTGGAGCAGGACCCAGACCCGGCGGACTTGGCGGCGGCTGAGGCCAAGGTGGCCCAGGCCCAGGCAGCGCTCGAGGAGTTGCTGGCGGGTGCTACAGCAGAGGAGTTGGAGGCGGCCCAACTGAACGTGGAACAGGCGCGCAATAGCCTGGCGTCGGCTCAAAGGCAGTTGGCGGGGACGGAGCTTCGGGCTCCCTTCGCCGGCGTTATCACCGGTGTGGAGGCCTCGGCCGGGGAGTCGGTGGGCTCGCCCTTCATCACCCTGGCCGACCTCCAGACCCCACGAGTGCGCTTCTGGGTGGAGGAGGCGGATCTAGCCAGTGTCGTGGTGGGCAACCCGGTGAACATCACCTTCGAGGCCCTGCCGGACGACACCTTCTCAGGAGAGATCGTCCGCGTGGAACCGGCGCTGGTGGAGGTGGACGGCACGCCAGCCATCCAGAGCTGGGCCAGCGTGGACCTGAGCGCTCATCCGGTGAAGCTTCTGTCCGGCATGACGGTGGATGAGGTCGAGGTCATCGCTGCCGAGGCCAGGGACGTGCTGCTCGTGCCAGTGCAGGCGCTGCGCGAGCTCTCGCCGGGCCAGTACGCGGTGTTTGTGGTCAAGCCCGACGGGGAGCTGGAGTTGCGTCCAGTCGAGGTGGGGCTCAAGGACCTGGTGAACGCGGAGATTCGCTCCGGCCTCCAGCTCGGTGAGGAGGTCAGCACAGGGGTGACAGCGAGTTCTGGCCGTTCTGTCCAGGCGCCAACGGAGGGCGGCCCGCCGGAAGGCGGCATGATGATGCCCTTCATGGGAGGACCACGCTAGGATGAGAGGACATGCTATGGAGAACCTGATTGAAACCACGGGCCTGACCAAGGTGTACGGGACCGGCGAGGTGGCGGTCCACGCGCTGCGCGAGGTGAACGTACAGGTAGCACGGGGCGAGTTCGTCGCCATCATGGGTCCTTCCGGCTCGGGCAAGTCCACGCTGATGAACATCCTGGGCTGCCTGGACCGCCCCACCGAGGGGACCTATGTGCTGGAAGGAGAGGATGTGAGCCAATTGAGTAGGGATAAATTGGCCGGTGTCCGCAACCGCCGGATTGGATTCGTCTTCCAGTCGTACAACCTGCTGCCCCGGCTGACGGCGGCCAAGAACGTGATGCTGCCCCTGCTGTACAACGGCCACCAACGCCTGACCGAGCATGAATGCTATGAACGCGCCGCTGCGGCGCTCGAGTCGGTGGGATTGGGCGACCGTGCCCACCACCGCCCCAACGAGTTGTCGGGCGGGGAGCAGCAGCGGGTGGCCATCGCCAGGGCGCTGGCCAACAACCCCTCCCTCATCCTGGCCGACGAGCCCACTGGCAACCTGGACACTCGCTCCGGCGAGGAGATTATGGAACTCCTGGAGCAGTTGCACGGACAGGGCGCGACGATTGTGATGGTCACCCACGATCCGGACTGCGCCGCGCACGCTGAACGCGTCGTCACCCTCGTTGACGGGCGGATTGTCTCCGACGAGCGGAATGGGGGACAGATGCACTCCATTCCACTCACTGAGAGAGGAGGTTGAGATGAACCTGTGGCGGACCTTGAAGGTGGCATGGGAGGGGTTAACGCTCAACAAGGGACGCTCGCTCTTGACCACCCTGGGCGTCATCATCGGCGTGGGTGCGGTCATCGTGATGATGGCCGTCAGCGCCGGGGCCGAGGCAGAGATCGCCGACCAGATCAACGCTCTGGGGCCCAACCTGATCATGGTCATGCCCTCGTTCAGCCGACGTGGCTTCGGCCCTGGGGCAGAGCCACCGCCTAGCCTGACATACGATGACATCCCCGTGATCGCCCAAAGTGTGACCGGCATCAGCGGTGTAGCGGCGGAGCAGAATACCACCCAGGATGTCAAAGCGGAGAAAGTAACGCTTGAAGACATCTCTATCATAGGTACGACCACTGGCTTCCCCGCTGTGCGCGATTACCAGGTGGGGGAAGGACGGTTCCTGACCGACGAGGACAATGACCGGGCCCAGAAGGTCGCCGTGTTAGGCTACGATATCGCTCAGGAGCTCTTTGGCAGTCAGGACCCCGTCGGCGAGTCGGTCAAGATCGGCTCTGTCAAGTTCACCGTCGTCGGCGTGATGGAGGAAAAAGGCGTGGTCGGCAACACCGACTATGACAGCCGGATGTACATTCCCATCACCGTTGTGTTCAAGAAGTTCAGCATGATGGGCCTGTTCCGCAGCGATCGCGTGGGGATGGTCTATGTCTCTGCTGAAAGCAAGGGAGCCATGTCCAGCGTGATGTCCCAGTTGACGGACCTGCTGATCAAGCTGCTCGGCACGGATTCGATGTCGCCCGGCTTTTCACTGATGACGCAGGACAGCATCATTGACACGGCGGCCTCCACGACAGAGACCTTTCGCGACCTGCTGGCCTGGGTGGCTGGGGTTTCGCTACTCGTGGGGGGCATTGGCATCATGAACATCATGCTGGTCAGCATTACCGAGCGGACGCAGGAGATCGGCCTGCGGCAGGCATTGGGCGCCCGTCCCCGCGACGTGCGGCGCCAGTTTCTGCTGGAGGCGGTTCTACTCAGTCTGGCAGGTGGGCTGGCGGGTGTCCTGGCCGGTGTGGGAGGCTCCTATCTCTTCGGTGCTATGGGCACGATGCGCACCGAACTGGTGTCGGAATCCATCCCCTTGGCCTTTGCCGCCGCGGCGACGGTGGGCATCTTCTTCGGCTACTATCCGGCGACGCGAGCGGCACAACTGGATCCCATCGAGGCATTGAGGCACGAATAGCGAATCGGCGAATGAGCGAATCAACGAATCAGCGTGTGTAGAGCACATGTCTATCTGTGCCCTTTTGCCATGGCTATCCGGTAGAGGAGGATGAGATGAGGCGCTGGCATATCGGATGGGCTCTGGTTTTGACAGTCGTGGTATTGGCCGGGTGTCGTGGCAGTGAACCCACCCCGGCTCCGGTAGATGCTGGTCTGGGCGATACCTACATCAGCAAAGTCCTCAATACATCCTACCCCAGTGCGCTGAACGCGTCGAGCCAGCTCATGCTGGGTACGATCAAGTTGGAGGGGACAGAGCAGGCCGTCACGCTAGAGCAGGCGAAAATCTTGCTTCCGCTGTGGCAGGCGTTTCAGGGCAGTGTGCTGCAATCCAGCGCGGAGCGGAACGCGGTGCTGGCACAGATCGAAGCGCAGATGACGCCGGCGCAGTTGGAAGCCATCGCCGCCATGCAGCTCACCCCAGACGACTTGCGGACCTGGGCACAGGATCAAGGGCTGAGCATGGGCTTGGGAAGTGGGCAGGAGGTCTCCCCTGAGGCACAAGCCACGCGCCAGGCCCAGTTCGGCGGTGGACAGGAGATACCGCCCGAGATGGCCACACGTCGAGCCCAGTTCGAGGGCATGAGCGAGGAGCAACAGGCAGCGTTGCGCGCGACGGCCCAGGCTGGTGGACTGCCTGCCAGGGCTGGCGGTGGGGCCGGCACAGGACCAGGACAGCCCATTTTCCTGCTGAGACCACTGATCGAGCTGCTGCAGGCGCGGGCCGGGGAGGGGTGATGATCTCGGCTATGAGCGAAACGTGATCCGAAGCTGGCCTGTTTTCGATGCACCAGGCTGCGGCCGCGCGAAGGCTGCGTTAGGAAAGCCGGCGGGGAATCAAGCCATGGTAGATGAAACGCTGTCTCGGGCTCCTTACCGGCCTGGTCATTGATGTGCTCGATCCTATCAGCTCAGAGGAACAGCACAGTGAACACCATTAAGGTCGGATTGCTCCTTGTGATACTCAGTTCTTTGCTCACTCTGATCGCCTACGAGCCAGTTCTATCCTTCCCCTTCATGTTTGACGATCTCATACACCTTCGATGGCTAGAGGGGCGCAATGTGTTTGAGGGCTGGACTACTGCTAAGGGATTGCAACACTACAGACCCCTTCTACTTTCGCTTTGGACCGCCTTTGGGAGGCTGTTCGGTCCTCATAACCCATGGCCCCTCCATCTCTTGAGTCTGCTTCTGCATATCAGCAATGCTTCTTTGGCAGGTTGGCTGGCCTATCAGCTCATCCCCAGCACAGCAACAGCGGCTGCTGCAACGATACTATTCACAACATTTCCCTTCAGCTACCAGGCAATACCCTCGTCTGGGTCTCAATCTAAACCATTGAGCGCGTTTCTCGTCCTGCTCTCCTGTCTACTGTATTGGGAGGCTCGATCTCGGGGCAGCCGGGCACTGGTGGCGGCCTCGGCATTGGTTGCCCTTCTCGTCCCTTTTGCTTATGAGGCTGGGGTGACCATTGGGGGCTTTCTTGTCCTGATCGAGTTCCTGCTGTGGCGCAGAGGGGCAGTAGACAGAGTGTCCCCTTACTCACTGTTGTTTCTACTCATCGGCCCCCTGTTTATAGGGGTATGGGCCTTTGTGCCCAGCTCATCCGACCCCCTGTCTTTTCCGGGGTGGGAGGCACTCTGGCAGAATAGCGTCTATTTCACACAAGCGTTGACCTGGCCACTGTCCCTCTTTGCCAGGCCGCTCATGGAGTGGAGCGGACTACATGATCAGACGGCAACGACGTTGGTCGCCTATCCATCATTGGTCCTATTGCTCCTTCTCTTCCTGTGGAGGCGGCGCGCAGTTGTGTTCCTGGCTTCTATCACATGGTATGTCCTCGCCCTGGCTGTGCAATGGGTGATATTGCCATTCGGTTACGTAATTGATGGCCCGAGGATGCTGTACACAGCATCTGTGGGGGTGGCTTGGCTATGGGCTGACCTGTTGACGACGTTAGGCTCTGCCCATTACAGGTGGATGGTCCGGTCTGTGGCGGGGGCAGCGCTTGTCACAATGACGGTTTGGAGCCTGGATTTCATTATCGAGCGCATAGATCTGTGTAAGACCGGCCTTTCTGTCCTGCAAGAGGCATCAACAAGGGTGATTGAGGCGGGAGAAGAGAAAGTCCAGCTGTTTATCAACATGCCGAGCTGGCTGGCGCCACGCCGGAGCAGCTTCGCACTAGGTCATGAGGGCTATCTGCTCTTACCAGGGTACACGGACACGGGTCTCGATGACTTTGTATACGCCAACACAGGGGCAAAGAGAGAGGTGTGGGTCAAGTCATTCCCCGATATCCGTCGGCAGTGGAAAGCACTGATAGGCTACTATAGCTCCGGCGATAGCTTGGAGGAGCTTGCGGATTACATACGTCGGGCTGACCGTATATGGATTTTGGCGTATAAGGAGCACAGTCTGGAGCTTGTAGAGGTTGGGGGCGTGAGAGCGGAAACCATTGCAGCAAAGGGCAAAGAAGCGAGAGACCTGGCTGTATTCGGGGAGGCAGTTGGTTTGAAGAAGATCCGCATCCGTGTGGTAGGATCACAGTTCACGGTGGATCTCTACTGGAGATTGCTTCAGGTTGTGAAGGAGCCTTACACGGTCTTTGTCCACGTGTATACGGATGATGGCCGATTGGTTGCCCAGGGGGATGGTCTGCCCCTTGGTGGAGTCTTCCCTTTCCACTTTTGGGAGCTTGGTGACCTTGTACATGACATCCGATATATCAAAATGCCTGAGGATCTAGGACCAGGTGAATATGTCATTGGGGTAGGTCTCTATCGGAGCGACACTGGCGAACGTTCGCCCGCAATCGAGTGGAGAGGCAAAATACTGCCAGAGGGGATGTCGCGGCTGAAGGTCAGGCTTCCTCAGAAAAGCCAGAATGACAGAGATAAGAACCTTGGTTGAAAGGTAGGAGAAAATGAGACGGAATATCATGACTTTAGGATTGGGTTTGGTGATCTTAGCCCTGGTGGGCTGGACGATAGTGGTTCAGTTGCCGTGGACGAGCCCCAGTGCGGCCGCAACTTCGCCTCAGGGCAATGCGGCACCCACGCCGACCCCCCTATCCAATGATCCATTGGCCGCGGCCTATGCCGAGGAGCAGTTGCTCATCGAGCTCTACGAACGCGTCAGCCCCTCGGTGGTGCACATTGCCGTGACCACAGGCAGGGTGGGCGGGGGTGGCACTGGCTCCGGGTTCGTGTGGGACGCCAAGGGGCATATCGTGACCAACAACCATGTCGTCCAAGACGCAGAACGCATTCTGGTGCGCTTCGCCGACGACACCACGGTCGAGGCCGAACTGGTAGGCACCGACCCCGACAGCGAGCTGGCGGTGATACGGGTGGATGTGCCTGCCAGCCAACTGCATCCGGTGGAACTGGGCGACTCGGACGCACTGCGCGTTGGCCAGCGAGCCATCGCCATCGGCAATCCCTTTGGCCTGGAGCAGACCATGACATCAGGCATCGTCAGCGCCCTGGGGCGCGTGCTGAGGCAGCAGAGTGGCTTCTCCCTGCCGCAGCTCATCCAGACCGACGCGCCCATCAATCCGGGTAACTCCGGCGGCCCACTGCTGGATTCCCACGGCCGGGTCATCGGCGTGACGACGCTCATCTTCTCCAACAGTGGCAGCAACGCCGGAGTGGGCTTCGCCGTGCCGGTGAACACCGTCAAACGCGTGGTGCCATCTCTCATTGCCACCGGGCGCTACGCTGACCCGTGGCTGGGTATTGAAGGCACGAGCATCACCTCTCTCATCGTCGAAGCGTTGGACTTGCCAGTGGAGCAAGGGGTGCTGGTGCAGAGAGTAGTCCGGGGTGGGCCAGCAGACAAAGCGGGGCTTCGGGGCAGTGACCGGCAGGTAAGCTTCGAGGGCACACTCCTAGGCACCGGCGGCGACATCATCGTGGCTATAGACGGCGTAGTGGTGCAGGACATGGACGACCTCATCATCCACTTGGCGGATAGAAGAGTGGGGCAGAAAGTGACCCTCACCATCCTGCGCGACGGTGCAGAGCGAACGATTGAGGTGACATTAGAAGAGCGGCCAGCGCGTTAGACAGACATCAAAGAACGCTCCATGTCTCGCCAAGCGGGGCAAGACAAGAACCAGGGCGCCCCCAAACTCAGGTGTCGGGCACTTGCCCAGTTAGATTTTCTCGCTGAAGCCGCTGATCGAACTGCTGGAGGCACGGGCTGGGGAGAGGCGATGAACTTTGTGCGCGGGATGTGGAAGAACCGGAGCAGGTACTCGATTGGTGGATGCCGTAGAGCAGGTTCAGCCCATGATGGACCGAACCCCGCTGGGGAATGTCCCCAGCGGAGTTCTTTAGTGGCACCCCTCCAGCTTAACCGTCCTTCGCCGATAAGCGCCGGCGAAGGGCCTCTGTCAGCGCCGGGACCACGTGGAAGAGATCGCCCACCACGCCGTAGTGGGCCACATCGAAGATGGGGGCCTCGGGGTCTGTGTTGATGGCCACGATGACCTTTGACGTTCGCATCCCGGCCAGGTGTTGGATGGCCCCTGAAATGCCGCAGGCGATGTAGAGATCGGGCCGCACCGTGCGCCCCGTCTGCCCCACCTGATGGGCGTAGGGAATCCACCCCGCATCCACCGCCGATCGGGAAGCGCCCACCGCGCCACCCAGCACCTCCGCCAGCTCTCGCAGGGGCTCAAATCCCTCCACCCCTCCCACCCCCGCTCCGCCAGCCACAATGACCCTCGCTTCGGCCAGGTTCACCTCCCCCTCCTGAGAGATGAAATCCACCACCTTGGCAGCGATTTCATTTTCGCTGAGCAGTGGATCCTGGCGGATGATCTGCCCCTGGTGGGTGGGATCGGGCTGGGGCATTTCAAAGACCCGGTGGCGCACCGTCGCCATCTGGGGGCGATGGTCGGGGCAGATGATGGTGGCCATGATGTTCCCTCCGAAGGCGGGGCGCGTCTGGCGCAGCAGGCCTGTCTCCGGATCAATGTCCAGTCCAGTGCAGTCGGCAGTGAGGCCGGTGTGGAGCTCCGTCGCCACCGCCCCGGCCAGGTCGCG
>Ga0172364_10002066_pt1 | contig 15826 bp, 9 predicted proteins | sample LakKivSesite10cm_FD_114545 | JGI IMG/M metagenome (GOLD analysis project Ga0172364, IMG submission 114545) | Sediment microbial communities from Lake Kivu, Rwanda - Sediment site 10cm | ecosystem: Environmental > Aquatic > Freshwater > Lake > Sediment | place: Rwanda: Western Province, Lake Kivu... | reverse complement strand
TTGCCCTTTGATTCGTTGAGTGATGATATCCGGGCGGTGGCCGATGCGATGCCGACGGCGATGTCGGATCCGGCAGGTGCGCAGTCGACGATCGGTCGCTACACGCTGCTCGAGCGGCTCGGCGAGGGTGGTTTCGGGATTGTGTACCTGGCGGAACAGACAGAGCCTGTCCGCAGGCGGGTCGCGCTCAAGATCATCAAGTTGGGCATGGACACGAGGCAGGTGATCGCTCGATTCGAAGCCGAGCGACAGGCGCTGGCGATGATGGACCATCCGGGCATTGCGCGTGTCATCGATGCGGGCGCGACGGACACTGGTCGGCCGTATTTCGTGATGGAACTGGTGCGTGGCAAGCCCATCACGACCTATGCGGACGATCATCGACTGAGCATTGCCGAGAGGCTCGGTCTGTTTCGTGATGTCTGCGAAGCGGTGCAACATGCGCATCGCAAAGGGATCATCCATCGCGACATCAAGCCGAGCAATGTGCTTGTGACGCTGATCGACGGGCGTGAGCAGGTCAAGATCATCGACTTTGGCATCGCCAAGGCGATGAATGCGAAACTGACGGAAAAGACGATCTACACAGAGTTCCGACAGATGATCGGCACGCCCGAGTACATGAGCCCCGAGCAGGCCGAACCGGGCGGGCAGGATGTCGATACGCGAACCGATGTGTATTCGCTGGGCGTGTTGCTGTATGAACTGCTCGCGGGGACGTTGCCGTTTGATTCAAAGCGTTTGCGTTCGGCGGCTTACGGCGAGATGCAGCGCATCATCCGCGAGGAAGACCCGCCGCGCCCGAGCACGAGGCTGCTGCAGACGGATGAGCGTGCGAGCATCGCGGTGCAGCGGCGGATCGAGCCGGCGGAACTGGGGTCCGTGCTGCGGTCGGAACTCGATTGGGTGGTGCTCAAGTGCCTCGAGAAGCAGCCTTCGCGGCGCTACGAGTCGGCGAGTGATGTTGCTGCGGAGATTGTGCGGTATCTTCGGCATGAAGCGATCGAGGCGCGGCCGCCGTCGCGCGTGTATCGCGCCAGGAAGTTCGCTTCGCGGCATCGGGTGGGCGTTTCGGTCGCGGTGCTGGTGTTGGTGCTGCTGCTTGCGGGAATCGCGGGGACCTCGTGGGGGCTTGTGCGGGCGATTGATGCACGGGGACAGGCCGAGCGGGCGTTTGTGCGCGAGGCTGAAGCGCGCGAGGCCGAGGCATTGCGGGCCGATGAGGCCGAGCGCGAGCGGTCGCGTGCCGATGCGGCGAGTCGCGCGGCGGAGTTTGAAGCGATGGTGGCGAATATTGCCGCTGCCCGCGCGGCGATTCAGGTTTTCGATCCCGGAACGGCCAGGCGGCATCTGGAACTGGTGCCTGAGCCTGCGCGGGACTTCGAACACCGCTTGCTGTCGGCCGCTGTGGATCAGTCGGTGCTCGCGGTGCAGCTCCCGGGCGATCGCGTCGTCGCGACGGTGCATCCTGCAGGCCACCAGGCGCTGTGCGTCACGCGCGGGGGCTCGACGGTGGTCGTGGATCTTGACACCGGCGCGATTGTGCACGATCTTGGCTTCTCCGATGCGCAGTTCAACGAGTGCGCGTACTCACCGGACGCGACCTTGATGGCCGCCGGCAGCCGCCACGGGCAGTTCGCGATCTGGGATGCCCAGTCCGGCGCGCTCGTCTACGCCAGCGGCCCGAGAAAGGACCGCAGCGCGACGCCGATGACCTTCAATGCCGACGGGTCGCTGCTGCTGTTTCACGACGTTGAGGGGCTTCATGTGTTCGATATCGCGCGCCAGCGCATCGTGCGCGTCATTGCGGGCGTGCTGGTCTCGACCGTGCCCCGCGATCACGTGCCCGATCTGATCGCGCTGCGACGAGAGTGGGATTCGATCGTCGTCCTCGACGGCACAACGCTCGACGAGCGCTTCGTGCTGCCGCGCGAGTTCGCCCAGCGCGGCGAGGTGTGCGCGCTGTCGCCCGATCGATCGATCATGGCGTTCGGTTATGCCTCCGGGCGCATCGCGCTGGTCGATGTGGCGACGCGCGAGCGGGTCTGGCTCGACGGCGGACACGAGAATCATGTCCATGGATTGACCTTTTCGAGTGACGGGTCCACGCTGCTGACCTACGGCGCCGACAGCACGCTCATCGTGTGGGATGTGCACGCCCGCGAGCGGCGGCATGTGCTGCGCGGGCATCGGGCGGCCGTGCGCGGCGCGATGCTTGTCGCGGGCGGTGCGCAGATTCTGTCGTGTTCCGACGACCGGACGATCCGGTTGTGGGATCGAGCGAGCGGTCTTGAGATCGGGGTGTGGTCCGGGCCCGAGGCGTTCATCACTTCGGGCGAGCCGGATGCTGGTCGCACCTTCCTGCTGACGGGTTCAGCCGATGCGGTGCTGCGTGTCTGGCGGGCGGATGCACCTGCGGCGCAGGCAACGCACCGCACGGGCCCGCCGCCGTGGACTGTCGCGACTGTGGGCGACGATCGCGTCGTGCTGGAAACAGCATTCGAGACGCGGGTGATCAACGCCTTCGATGGATCGGTCGAATGGGTGCTGCCGCCATCGACCAGTCCGATCGAACCTGGCTCAGTCGATGCGGCGCAGGCGCGTGTGGTGCTCGGGCGCGGCGGCGGCGCGGGCGTCTTCAGTATCGCGACGGGGCAATTGCTGGCAGACCTTGACACGGGCTCGGCCGCGCATGTGCATCGCGCCATCATCAGCGCCGATGGCCGCACCGTGCTGGCGTGCTTCGACCAGCACATCGCGGTGTTCGATGTTCCCTCGGCCCGCAAGGTCGGCCATCTGGTCGGGCACGAAGCCCGGATCTCGGCGGTGAGTGTGTCGGCCGACGATTCGACCGCATTCACGCTCGATCGCAACGGAAACCCGATCGTGTGGGATCTTCCGGCGTGCACGGTGCGCCACCGGCTCGAGTCGGATCACGTCATGTACTTCCGCGCGGCCCTGAGCCCCGATGGAGCGCGGGCCGCGGGCGTCGGGTGGGGACAGCGCGCCAGGCTCTATGACGCGCGGACCGGCTCGCTGGTCGCTGTGCTCGACCATGACGGGCCCCTGATGGGTCTGAACATCACCGATGACGGATCGCGCGTGATCTCCGCGTCGGGACAGGGCACCGTGGCGGTGCATGACGCCCGCGACGGCGCGCGGCTTGCCCTCTCTCCCGTCTCGAGGCCCAACACCGACGCGCTGCTCAAACCGGGTGGCGGGCGGATCATCAGCGTGGGCTTTGATGAGGCCGTCCGCGTGCTCGAAGCGGAAACTCTGAGGCAGGTGGCGACGCTCACAGAGTTCGGGCAACCGCTCGCGACGGCGGGTTTTTCGCGTGATGGCGACCGGCTCGTCACGGCCTCGGCCGATGGCATCATCCGCGTCTGGGATACGCTCAGTGTGCGTGAGCGCTGGCTGCGTCTGCAGGCCCAGCAGCCCGCTGCGGCAAGCGCGAAGAGCGATCACGCGGCATCGCCGGTGGTGGGCGAGCGGCAAGCGGCTCCCTAGTCTTCCTCCCGGGCCTACTGCCCGACAGGAGAGCGATCCATGAGCCTTGTGGTCACCGGAACGATCGGCATTGACACGGTCTATGTCCCCTCGGGCGAGCATCGCGAGGGGATTCTGGGCGGTTCGTGCGCCTATTTCGCCGCCGCCGCGAGCATCTATGGCCCTGTCTCGGTCGTGGCGGTCGTCGGCGAAGACTTTCCGCCCGCGATGCGCGCCACGCTCGAGTCATTTCCGAATGCGGATCTGTCTGGGCTCGAGACGCGGGCTGGCGGCAAGACCTTTCGCTGGGGCGGGAAGTATCTGAAGAACATGGATCAGCGCGAAACGCTGTACACCGAACTCGGTGTGCTCGAATCGTCGCCCCCGGACGTGCCCCATGAGTTGCGATCGGCCAGTTTCGTGTTTCTTGCCAACAGCCATCCGGGCGTGCAGTACCATCTGCTCAGCCAGTTTGCCGATCCGGTGCTGGCGGTGGCCGACACGATGGACTTGTGGATCACCATCGCGCGCGATGATCTGGAAGTGCTGCTCTCGCGTGTCGATGGGCTGGTCCTGAACTACGACGAGGCCGAACTTTTGACCGGCAAGGCCAACCCGGTGACGGCCGGGCGGGCGATTCTCGAACTCGGTCCGAGGTTTGTCGTCATCAAGAAGGGCGAGCACGGCGCAATTCTGGTGCATCAGGACGGCATCGCCGCGATGCCCGCCTATCCATCCGAACGCGTGGTCGATCCGACGGGCGCGGGCGACACTTTTGCCGCCGGACTCATGGCTGCGCTCGCGGCGGATCACAAGGCCGGACGCGCGACCGACCCCGGTTCGTTCACGTCCGTGCGCCGCGCGATGGCGCACGGCACCGTGATCGCGAGTTTCACGATCGAGGCCTTCAGTCTCGATCGTCTGGCGAGCCTGCGCCCCGACGAGGTGAACCGGCGCTTCGATGAGTACGCCGCGATGATGAGATTGGCCTGAGCGAACGTGGGTGATGCGAGCACACAGCCCGGATCGTCTGAACCGGCGTACCTCAAGCCGTACGCGGACGCGACGCGCGCGTACGGAGCACGCTTTGAGTCGCTGCTGTGGGTGAGCGAGGACGGCCAGCGGCGGCGATTTGCGGTCTTGGCGGGCGCACTACACATCGCGCAGGCGCGCGTGGCCGACTGTGGCTGCGGCCGGGCCGACCTTTTGACCTATCTGCTCGACCACGCGAGCGTCCCGGCGCACTATGTCGGCATCGATGGCGTCGAGGCGATGGTCCGCGCGGGTCAGGAAGTGATCGAGCGGCGCGCGGCGGGCATCGGGCGCTGCGAGCGCGGCGATTTTGTCGCCGATGCGGCGCTTTTTGCGCGATTGGTCGAGCAGGATGGCATCAACACGATCATCTTCTCCGGCTCGCTCAACACGCTCAGCCAGCGACAGGCCGAAGCGGTGCTCGAACGCGCCTTCGCGGCCCTGAGTCCGGGCGGCGTGCTGGCCTTCAACTTCCTTTCGAGCCTGCACACGCGACCCGGCGTGCGCGAAGAGGGCCCCGCGCGGCGCTTTACGACCCTCGCGATGCTGCGGACCGCCCTCGAGCAGACCCCGCTCGTGCGTTTCTGGCACGATTACCTCGGCGGGCACGACGCAACGATCGTGATGCGTAAGGCGTAAGCGAGCGGTGTCGGCAGATCGTGCGTTGGGGGCGGATGAGGCACGAGGCACAAGGCACTGGGCACTGGGAAAGACAGGGAAGGCGAGCGTTCGGCGCGTTCTGTTACCGACGAAGCGTGCGGTGCCACCACTCGCCGCGTCGCGGTGTTCACATGTATCTGTGTGCGTGAACGCGGCGCAGTGGTGGGTGTGCGCACGATCGCAGCGATGACGGACGTTCTCGGCGAGTCGAACATCACTGCGCGGGAAGAAGAATGAAGGAAGAGGAGAGAGCAGAGTTCCGCGAGTGATGGCACCGAAGGCGCGGTTCGGGTGGTGTGTGTGAAAGCGGGTACCACCACTCGCCGCGCCGAGGTGCTCTCATGTATCTGTGTGCGTGAACGCGGCGCAGTGGTGGATGTGCGCGAGTTCGCAGCGACGACGCACGCCCTCACAGAAACCGACATCACTGCGCGGAGAGGAAGAGGAAGGAAGAGGAGAGAGAAGAGTTCCGTGCGTTCTCGCACCGACAACTCCCCGTGGGGCGGCGTCCAGCCGCCCGAGACCCGCACTGCGCAGGGGCGGGCCACCCGGGGCGGCGGGGAACACCGCCGTGGGCGGCACGGACAGGCACCGAATCTGGCGCAGGGTGCGACCGACCGCGTTTTTGTGAGCGCCAAGGCCGAACCACGCGCAGCAATTGCCGATCCGCGTGCGTCAACGTCCGCCAGAACGCGATATGTGCTGAGAAAAATGCGACACAACCTGATCGCAGCGCGATGTTCTGTGACCACAGTGCGATGTTCTGTCACCACAGTGCGATGTTCTCTCGCCGCAGTGCGATACGAGCCCATCGCAGCGCGACAAAAGTTGATCGAAGAGCGATGTTCGCCCGCCGCAGTGCGATGCGCGCTCATCGAAGTGCGATGTGAGGCCAGCGCAGCGCGACACGAGCCCATCTCAATGCGATGCCGGGCGGCCGCGCAGCGACGCACACTCCCCCCGCGTCGCGTTCAGTCCGACCCATCGGCACGCTGGGCCTGATCGACTTGGCGCGCTCTGGCCGATAGCATGGGTGCATGCTCCGCCGCGTCACGCTGCTGCTGCTGGTGGCTCTTCTTGGTCTGCGGGCCTTGGCGGGCGGTGGGTGCGTCGGCTGTCTGCCGTGTCTGTGGCATGATCTGGTCCACCACGAGCACGCACCGGCCCACGGGCAGCACGATCATGATGACGGACACGAGCGCGATGCTCCGTCTCCTGCGCATCCGCATCATCACGACTGCGCCTGCGACGAGCAGGATGCCGTGTGCCGTGGCCCGGTCTTCGTGCCCGCCCGCGATGATGCGACTGTTTCCGTGTTCGCGCTGCATGCGTTCTGCGCGGCCGCGATGCCGGGCGAGCCCGATCCCATGCCGCCGATGCTCGGTCCGCCTTCTGGTGCGGGCGAAGAGGCGAAACTGCGGCATGTGCTGGCGTCGGTCGCGAGCGTGCGCCTGAGACTCTAGATCGGTGTGATGTGCTGCGCTGTGCCGCCGCGCTGCTGATGCGCGGGGCTGCGTCGTGTCTGTCCACCATCTGGAGTTGTCGATCATGCAAGACAGTTGTTCGCCCGGGCGCTGGCGCGCGAGGGTGTCGTGTGCCGCCCGCGCTGCGCGGGGCGCGCTGGTGCCGATGCTGTGTGTGGCCTTGTCCGCGTGCCAGTCGTATGAGCCGCATCCGCTCGCGCTCGAGGCCCACGCGGCCCGCTTTGATGATCGCGCGCCGAGCGCCGAAGTCGGTGATGCGGCCATCGCGCTCGCGTGGCCCGCGATCGATCCGGCGCGCGGTCTGACCCTGCCCGATGCACAGGCCATCGGGCTGGTCCTCAATCGCGACTTGCGCCTGCTGCGTCTGGCTTCGGGCGTCTCGCGCGCAACCTGGCAGCACGCGGGCCGCATCGATGACCCGATGCTGCTGTTCGATGCCGCCAGTCCGTACAGCCCGTCGGGCCCGCTCGAGTGGGGGCTGGGCCTGCATCTGACTGTGCCCGTCTCGGGTCGATTGCGCGCGGAAGTGCAGCGCGCCGGGGCGGCGCACGCGGCCGATCTGGCGCGCGTGGTCGATGAAGAATGGAAGACGCAGCACGCCATCGAGCGCGCGTGGCACGCGTGGATGATCGCATTCGAGCGCGAAGCAATGCTGCACGAGGCCGAGGCGAGCCTGGAGCCGCCTGCGTCTGTCGCGCTCCAGCGTGCGGCGGCGGGGGAGATGAGCCGGATCGAAGCGCGTCTGCTGCGCGCGGAGGTCAGTCGCGTCGCGGCCCGGCGGCACAGCGCCGCGCTCGCGCGGGAGCAGGCCCGGCTGGAGATTCTTGACCTTGTCGGCCTGCCGCCGACGACCCATGTGCCGCTGGTGCCCGCCGAGGCCATCGCGATTGAGCCAGCGCTGGCCGATGTGGCCGCCCGTCTGATCGGGCACAACACCGAACTGGCGGTGCGGCGAGCCGAGTACGCCGAGGCCGAGCACGCCCTGCGCGCACAGGTGCGCAGGCAGTACCCGGACATCAGTGTCGGCGGCGGATACGGCAGCGAGGATGATGATCGTCTGCTGCTGGGCGTGTCGATGCCGATCCCGCTCTTTGAGCGCAACCGCCAGGCCATCGCGGTGGCCGACGCGGCGCGCGCTCTGGCCCGCGCCCGCGCCGAGACGACGCTCGAAGACCTGCTGATGCGCGTGGCCGCCGCGCAGGCCGATGTCGCGGCCGCGCAGCACCTCGTTGACCAAGCCGCAGCAGCCATCGAGCCATGGTCTGCGGGCGATGCTCCCGACCTTACGCACCTTTTGACCGAAGGACAGATCGATGCGCTCGTGCTGATTGAGTCGATTGCGACCGGGATCGAGGCCCGCGAGCGCTGGCTGGACGCCCGGCTGATGCTGGCGCGGGCCGCGAACGCGCGGTCGCTGCTGTGTGGCCCGCAGCAGCCCATCGCCCAGGACCAGAGCCCGCGCCACGCGGCGGCGGACATGACCACATCCGGTGCGCACGCCGCACCGACGCAGGAGAACACACGATGACACGCACGAGGCGACTGTTGATGCTGCTCGCGGCGGGCTGCGCCGTGCTGGGTGCGAGCGCCTGTCAGCGCGGACACGAGCAGGCACACCCGGCGAACGAACACGATGAACACGATCACGAACACGGCGCAGACGATCATGACCACGGCGGGCCGGGCGACATCTTCGAGGCGCTCGATGTCCCGCAGGCTGTCCGCGATGCGATGGGCATCTCCTTCGCCGAAGTGCAGCCGCGCGCGATCGGCCAGAACCTGCGACTGAATGGGCGCTTTGAACTGCTGCCTTCGGCCCGGCGCGAGTACAGAGCGGTTGCGGCTGGCGGCATCGAACTGCTTGTCAGCCAGTACGCGCGCATCGAAGCCGGAGACGCGCTGTTTCGCATTGCTTCATCGGCACTGCCCGATCTCGATGCCGAGATCGAAGCCGCCGCTGCACAGGTCGATGCCATGGGTCCGCTGCGTCAGGCCCATCGCGTGCATGAGGACAGCCTGGCACGCAAGGTCAGCCTGTGGGAAGAGCGCACGGCCCACCTCGAAGCCCTGCGGCAGGCTGGCGCTGGCAATGCGACCCAACTGACCGAGGCCCTGGGCACGCTGACCGCGACGCAGGCCGAACTGGCCGACGTGATGGAGAAGGACGCACAACTCGAGGCCGAGGAGCGCGGCGTGCGCGCTCGCCTCGCGGCGCTTCATGCGCGCCGCAGCGTGCTCCTCGACAGCACGGGCTGCACCTCGCACACGCCCGATGCACACGTTGCTCGACCCGGGCTGACGGTGTGCGCCCGCGAAGGCGGCATCGTCGCGGCGATCGCGATCTCGAGCGGCGCGGCCGCGACCGAAGGTCAGACCGTGCTCACGATCATCGACCCGGGTGCGATCCGCCTGCGCGCCAGCGCGCTGCAGGCCGATCTGCTGCGCCTCCGCAGCGGCATGGAGGCCCGGATTCAGCACGCGGGCGCTGCGCACGACGACGCGGTCGATGTCCTTGGCGGCACGATCGAGATCACACCCGACGCACACAGCGAGCGGCGCACCTTCGATGTCATCATTCATCCGCGCACCGCTGCCCCGTGGGCCCGCGACGGCGTGTGGGCGCAGGTTCATGTCGCGCTCGCGCAGGGCGAGTCGGTGCTGGCGGTGCCCGTCGCGGCGATTGCCCGCGCACAGGGCCGCCCGATCCTGCTCGTTCGCGATCATCTCAGCCCCGATCGCGTGCTGGCCGTGCCCGTCGAGACGGGGGCGAGCGACGGCTCGCACATCGCTGTTCGCGGGGCGATTCATGCGGGCGACGAGGTCGTGATCGGCGGACGCGATCAACTGCTCGCGCTCATGGGTGGCAGCGCCCCCGAGGGCGGTCACGTGCATCCTGACGGAACCTTTCATCACGGAGACCATGACTGATGCTCGCGCGACTCATTCATCTGTCCGTGTCGAACGCAACGCTCGTTGTGCTGTTCGCGGCGACGCTTCTTGTCTCGGCGGGCTTGCTTGTGCCGCGCATGGCCGTCGATGTCTTTCCTGAACTCAACGCTCCGACCGTCACGATCATGACTGAGGCGGGCGGACTGGCCGCCGACGAGGTCGAATATGCCGTCACGTTCCCGATTGAGTCGGCCATGATCGGCCTGCCGGGCACCCGCCGCGTGCGATCGAGCAGCACGATGGGATTGTCGATCGTCTGGGTCGACTTTGCGTGGGGCGCTGACGCGCTGCGAGCACGCCAGTTCGTCAGCGAACGCCTCGCGTCCGTGCGCGATGCCCTTCCGGTGGGTGCACACGCCGATCTGACGCCCATGACGAGCATCACCGGCGAGATCATGCTCCTCGCCCTCTCTTCGCCCGACGGTTCGGTCAGCGAACTGGACGTGCGCGCGTTCGCGGAGTTCGACTTGCGCCGCGTGCTGCTCGCTGTGCCCGGCGTGGCGCAGGTCGTGGCCATCGGAGGGCAGTTGCCGCAGTATCAGATTCTCGCTGAGCAGGACCGGCTGAGCCTCGAGGGCGTGTCGTTTGATGAACTGGTCGAGGCAGCGCGCGATGCGCACAGCACCGCGAGCGCCGGGTACCTGCCGCATGTCGATGGGCGCGAGATTCCGCTGCGACAGTTGGCCAGGGCGGGCGGTGTCGAGGATGTTGAGCGCTCTTTGCTGGCCATGCGCGGCGATGTGCCGCTGACAATCGGCGATGTCGCGGACGTGCTGCTCGGCCCGGCGCCGCGCCGGGGCACTGCTGCCGACCGGGGCAGGCCCGCGGTCGTCGTGAGCATCCAAAAGTCGCCCGATGCCAACACCCTTGCGCTGACGCAGCGCATCGACGAGGTGCTCGATCGCGTCGAGGCGGGCCTGCCCGCCGGTCTCGTGCTCAATCGTGATCCTTTCCGCGCCTCGCGCTTCATCGAGCGCTCGGTGAAGACGGTTGTCAAGATCATGATCGAAGCCGGGATCATCGTGGTCGTCATCCTGATGCTGTTTCTGATGCACGCCCGCGCGACGATCATCACCCTCGTCGCGCTGCCGCTGTCTCTGGCCGCGGCGGTGTTCGCCTTGTGGCTCCTGGGCCTGTCGATCAACGTCATGACGCTCGGCGGGCTGGCCGTGGCGATCGGTGAACTGGTCGATGACGCGATCATCGATGTCGAGAACGTGCTCCGCCGCCTCAAACAGAACGCCGCGCTGCCGCCGGGCTCGCGCCGGCCCGTCGCAGCCATCGTCGTCAGCGCCAGCAACGAGATCCGTTCGTCGATGGTCTTCGCCACGATCATCATCTGCATGGTTTTTGTCCCGCTGCTGTTTCTCTCGGGCCTCGAAGGTCGCTTCTTCCGGCCGCTGGGCATCGCCTACATCGTCTCGATCATCGCTTCGCTGGGCGTGGCGCTGACGATTACCCCCGCGCTGTGCGCTCTGCTGCTCGGGGGGCGGCGGGAGATGGCCAAGCCTCGACCTGATGGCGCGCCAGACGACGGCGCACAGCGCGAGGCGCCGCTCGCGAGGCTGCTGAAGCGCGCATATGCGCCGCTGCTGAACGCAAGTCTGGCCCATCGCAGACTCGTGCTCGCCGCGACCGCCGTTGTGGCCGTCGCGTCGCTCGCGCTGGCCTCGACCTTTGGCACCGCTTTCCTGCCGACCTTCCGCGAGGGCACGTTCACGGCCTTTCTCTTCGCGCCGCCGGGCACATCGCTCGAGGAGAGCGACCGCATCGCGCGTGGGGTCGAGCAGCAGATCGTGCGGATCGAAGGCGTGTCGAGCGTGACGCGACGCACGGGCAGGGCTGAGCGCGACGAGCACGCCGAACCGGTGTCCAGTTCCGAAATAGAGATCACCATGGCGCCCGAGACGAATCAGGATCTGGTCCGCGAGCAGATCCGCGCGGTGCTGGGCAGCGTTCCTGCCGTCTCGACGATGATCGGCCAGCCCATGGAGCACCGCCTGAGCCACATGCTCTCCGGTACGCCCGCCGCGATCGCCATCAACATCTTCGGCGACGACCTCGCGGTGCTGCGCGATCTGGCCGCACAGATCAAAAACGAACTCGATCGGGTGCCGGGCGTGTGCGATGTCGCGGCCCATCGCGAAGTCATGATCGTGTCGCTGCCCATCCGCTACCGCGCGGACGATCTGGCCGCCGCGGGTCTGTCCCCGGCTTCGGCGGCACGGCACGTCTCGCAGTTGCTCGCGGGCCAGACCGTCGCGACCATCGTTGACGGCTCGCGGCAGATCGATCTGGTCGTGCGACTGGCCACCGAGGAGCGAGAGCGCATCGAACAGGTCATGGATCTTCGCCTCACGGGCGCCGCGGGGGCCGTTGTGCGCTTGCGCGAGGTCGCCGACATCGCGCCGGAGTTGACCAGCAACCTGATCACGCGCGAAAACGCCAGACGAAAGGCCGTCGTCTCGCTCAACATCGCGCCCGGCGACAACATGGGCCACGTCGTCGCGCGCGTGCGCGAACGCATCGACCCGCTGGTGGCCGCCCGCGGCTGCACGGTGCACTACGGCGGGCAGTTTGAGGCCCAGCAGTCGGCCTCACGCACCATGCTGTTCATGGGACTGGGCGCCGCGGCGGCCATGTTCGTGCTGCTGTCGATCGCGACGGGCCGCGCCGCGGTCGCGCTTCTGGTCATGCTCAATCTGCCGCTCGCGCTCATCGGCGGGATCGCGGCTGTCTTCATCACGCAGAGCGATGACCTTCTCACGAACACACTCGCGCTCTTCGGACTCGGCAACGCCCGCTTCGTTCCGCCCATTCTCTCGATCGCAAGCCTCGTCGGCTTCGTCACACTCTTCGGCATCGCCGTGCGCAACGGCCTCCTGCTCGTGAATCACTACCGCCACGTGCAGGTGGTCGAGCACGCGTTGCCGCGCGATGCGATCATGCGCGGCTCGATCGAGCGCCTCGTGCCCATCTTGATGACCGCTCTGACGGCGATGCTCGGCCTTGTGCCCATCGCGCTCGCTGCCGACAAGCCGGGCAGCGAACTGCTCGCGCCGCTGGCCATCGTCGTGCTCGGCGGTCTGGTTTCTTCGACGGTGCTCAACCTCTTCGTCGTCCCGGCGGGCTATGCGATGCTCGCGCGCGTGCCGCGTGCCGAGCGGACGAAGAAGCGGCGTGCATGAGAGGCGATCGGGCGGGCACAGGCGAGGCTCGACGCCAGCCGCGGTGACCGCACGCCTTCGGGGCGGTACACACAGACTGGCCGGACTCGGCTTCCAGAAAAAACACCGCACACATCGTGCGGCACAGCGCACAGCGCGTGCGTGCGTGCGGTGCGAGAGGCGCACAACCTGCGCGGTCTTTCGGGCTTTGGCTGGAGTTTTTGCAGTAAGAAGCGTGTCCCGCGCAGCTGCGCACGCATTCTGCGCCTGCGAACGCGCGCCGGACCGGGCCCGACGCACGTCCGACCGCATGCGTCGTGCGCTCCGGCCACCCGGACGCTCGTCCGGATCGGTCTGGCGCGCGGCGAGGCGGGACAAGCGCGATATGCGGCCAGACAAGTGCGATGCACGATGAGGGAAATGCGATGAGAGTTCAGAGAAGGCATGAGGCAGGAGGAAGAAGGCACGAGGCACTAGGCACTAGGCACTAGCAAAGGCAGGGAAGGCGGCTTCGTGCCCTTCATGCGCACACCACAATCGCCACATCACCAGATCGCTACATCACCACATCCCAACTGCCTCTGAGGGGGCGGCTTCTGGAACAGGGGGGGCGGTTTCGGGCTGCCCAAGACACTCGCTGCGGAGGGGCGAAGGAGCCAAAGGCAGAAGAAGACACTCGCTGCGGAGGGGCGAAGGAGCCAAAGGCACCCGCTCTTTCTGTCTCTCCTCGTGCCTAATGCCTAGTGCCCAGTGCCTTGCCTTTCTTTCCTCGTGCCGTCTTCCGCCTGCCTCGGTGCATCGCTACCATCGGCCATGGCACAGATCATCGTCTTTCAACATTCGCCGCACGGTTCGCCCGGACGCCTCGGTATGACCCTGCGGGATCACGGCCTGCGCCTCGATGTGCGACGCCTCGACCTCCCGGAGCCGCGCGGGGGCTGGGTGCCGACCGATCTTGACAACGTGCACGGCGTCATCAGCATGGGCGGGCCGCAAAACGTCGGCGAATCGCACCCGTGGATGGAGCGGGAGATGGCTTTTCTCAAGGCGGCCCACGACGCGAACCTGCCGGTCATCGGCATCTGCCTCGGGGCGCAGCTCATCGCGGCCGCGCTCGGCGGGACGGTCGAGAAACTGCCGCAGCCTGAGGTCGGGTTTCACACCGTGGACCTGACGATCCCCGCTCAGACCGAGCAGTTGCTCGCGGGCGTGCCGTGGACGCACATGCAGTTTCACAGCCACGCGTACGGCATCACGAAACTGCCCGCTGGCGCGACGCTGCTGGCCTCGAGCGCGGGCTGCACGGTGCAGGCCTTCAAGGCGGGGCTGCGCACGATCGGGTTTCAGTTCCATCCCGAGTGCGATCGGGCCATGATCGAGAGATTTGAGCAAGGCGCGGGCTCCTTGAGCAGCGCCGTCGGGCTCGATGCGGGCGAACTGGTCAGGCAGATGGACAAGCACTACGCCCAGTACGCCAGAGTCAGCAACCGCATCGCCCTCAACCTCGCGACATTGTGCTTTCCCTTCTCGCATCTGCTGGCTGTGTAAGCCGTGGGCACGCGCCTGTCCATCGCGGCGCCCGATGATCTCTCGCTGCCGCGCGACGCGAACAGTTATGGCTACATCCGCCTCGCGCCGGATCGCTGGGATGCGGACCGGCAGTGCCTGTGCAGCGTCCTGGATCTCGACAACGGGCCGGTGCGCCTCGAAGTGGCGCAGCAGGAGCGCGGACAGCTGCGGGCAGTCGCCGACCGGGCCTTGTCACGCAGCGAACAGTCGAGCGTGCGTGCCGCTATGACAAGAATGCTGCGGCTCGACGAGACCGAAGACGACATCGCCGCCTTTCATGCGATCGATCCGCGCTGGAAAACGAGCGGCCGCGGGCGACTGTTTCGCTCTTCGAGCCTGCTGATGGACATGGTGCGCACCGTGACGAGCTGCAACATCGCGTGGAGCGGCACCGTGCTGATGAATGAGCGCTTCTGCGCCGTGCTGGGCCGAGGCGGGGCCTTTCCGTCGGCGCTGCGCCTGGCGCGGACGCGACCCGGGACGCTGCGCAGCCGGTGCCGCGTCGGGTATCGCGACACCCGACTCATCGAACTGGCAAAACTGTTCACGCGCGGCGAGATCGACGAGGCCTGGATGACCGATCCGGTAACCCCGGATGACGCCGTCTTCGCCTTTCTCAAGACCCTCCCTGGCTTTGGGCCCTACGCGGCGGCGAACATGATGCAACTGCTCGGGCGCTATGGCTTTCTGGCGATCGATTCGGAGGCCGTCCGCCACGGAAAGCAGACCCTGGGCTTGACAGGCAGCGAACGCGAGATCGTGTCGCAGCTCCGCGCACGCTATGAGCCCTTCGGCACGCACAAGTTTCGCAGTTACTGGTTCGAACTGTGGGAAGCCTACGAGAAAGCGCACGGCCCGGGGCACCTGTGGAAGCCCGCGACCCCGAGAGCGAAGGCTTCGGCCCGCTGAACGCGCGGTATGCATGCATATGCGGACGATGCGAGGACGGGTGGTTCACCCATTCGCGGCAATTTTCGCGCCGACGTGGCGCAGACGTGACAAAACGCAATATGCTATGCACAAGTCCGTTGAACATGTCGGGCCCTTGAGAGAGGACAGCGATTCATGGCAAAGACGATGCGAAGCGGCGCGCGGCGGCGAGGCATGATGCTGGTGCGGATGGCCATCGGAACCATGCTTGTGGCGGCCGGGATCGGCGCGGTGGCGGTCGCGACCGACCGGGGCACCGAAGAGCACCTCCCGCCGATTCCCTTCCCGCCCGAGAATCCGTACAGCGAAGAAAAACGCGTGCTCGGCAAGATGCTGTTCTGGGATGAGCAGTTGTCGTCGGACAACACGATGTCGTGCGGCACCTGCCACGCGCCTGCACGCAACGCCACGGACGCGCGGCGCGGACGTCACCCCGGGATTGATGGCATCAACAACACGCCGGACGACAAACTCGGCTCGCCGGGCATGATCGCGACCGACGAAGATGACCACTACGAGCCCGTGCCGCTCTTCGGGCTCCGCCGA
>Ga0172364_10002058_pt1 | contig 15848 bp, 9 predicted proteins | sample LakKivSesite10cm_FD_114545 | JGI IMG/M metagenome (GOLD analysis project Ga0172364, IMG submission 114545) | Sediment microbial communities from Lake Kivu, Rwanda - Sediment site 10cm | ecosystem: Environmental > Aquatic > Freshwater > Lake > Sediment | place: Rwanda: Western Province, Lake Kivu... | reverse complement strand
TCTGTCCACAGAAAATTTGAGGCAAAGGTTGAGGTAAAAGCTGATACCTTTTTGGTTGATGGCAAGATATATAAAGTCCTTTCAGAAAAAGAACCCGCAAAATTACCCTGGAAGACTCTGGGCGTGGATTATGTGATTGAGGCAACAGGGAAATTTACCGAGAGGTCCCAGTGTGAAATTCACTTAAAAAACGGAGCGAAGAGAGTTGTGGTCACTGCACCAGCAAAAGGAGAACCAAAGGTGCCAACGATTGTGATGGGTATTAATGAGAGCAAATATGACCCGAAAAAGGATGCAATTGTATCCAATGCTTCATGCACAACAAATTGCTTTGCTCCAATGGTTAAAGTCCTACACGAGAATTTTACTTTAAAGAAAGGTTATCTGACAACAATCCATGCCTATACAAATGACCAGCGCATTCTTGATCTGGTCCACAAAGACCTGCGTCGTGCAAGGGCAGCGGGATTGTCAATGATTCCGACCTCAACAGGTGCAGCAAAGGTTATTGGCGAGATCTTTCCTGAGTTAAAAGGTAAACTTGATGGCGTTGCAATAAGGGTACCAACAGCAAATGTCTCAATCTGTGATTTTGTCTGTGAGGTTACAAAAGAGACCACAAAAGAAGAAGTAAATAATGCCTTTAAAAACGCTTCGCAGGGGCCTTTAGGAAAATATCTTGAGTATTGTGAAGAGCCTCTTGTTTCAGTAGATTTTATCGGTAACCCACATTCGTCAATCTTTGACCCTGCACTCACAATGGCTAATGGTAATATCGTCAAGACCTTTGCCTGGTATGATAATGAATGGGGTTATTCCTTGAGAATAGTTGATATGCTTGAATACATTATCGGGAGGGAGTAATGCCCAAACTCTCGGTAAAAGACCTGCCGATTAAGGGGAAAAAAATATTTTTAAGGGTGGATTTTAATGTGCCACTTGATGAAAATCAGAATATTACAGATGATACAAGGATAAAAGAGTCATTACCTACGATTGAATATATACTACAAAATGGTAGCATACCAATCATTGCCAGCCATTTAGGTAGGCCAAAGGGCAAGGTTGATCCAAAACAGAGTTTAAGACCTGCAGCAATAAGACTTGGCGAGTTTTTGAAGCGCGGAGTGAAATTTGCGCCGGATTGTGTAGGCCCAGAAGTAAAGAAGATTGTGGACAGCCTAAAACCAGGTGACATATTACTTTTGGAAAATCTAAGATTTCACCCTGAAGAGGAAAAGAACGACCCAAACTTTGCAAAAGAGCTTGCCTCCCTTGCAGAAATTTATATAGATGACGCTTTTGGTTCTGCACACCGTGCCCATGCCTCAGTTGAGGCAATCGCCCATTATTTTGAATATCCTGCTTGTGGATTTTTAATGGAGAAAGAACTGAAATACCTTGAGGGTGCACTGAGGAATCCACAGCGTCCCCTTCTTGCTGTCATCGGTGGTGCAAAGGTTTCAACAAAGATTGGTGTTTTAAAGAATCTGCTTGATAAAGTAGACAATCTTGTTATTGGCGGTGGAATGTGTTTTACTTTTTATAAGGCAAATGGCCTTGATATTGGAAAGTCGCTCTGCGAAGATGAATTTTTGACAGAGGCTATTGGAATTCTTAATAACCCAAAGGTTTATCTTCCGGTTGATGTGGTTATTGCTACAGATATCAAGTCAGCAACACCAACAAAGAATGTTGATGTAAAAACAATTTTCCAGGACCATTATGGTGTTGATATTGGTGAGAAATCAATCAGCCAAATTGGTAATTTGATAAAAAAGGCAAAGACCATTGTCTGGAATGGTCCAATGGGTATTTTTGAGATAGATGCCTATGCAAAAGGAACTGAAGCAATTGCGAAGGCAGTTGCGGATGCTACAACAAAGGGCGCAATCTCAATTGTTGGTGGTGGTGATTCAGTTGCGGCACTGGAGAAGTTCAATCTGAAATCAAAGATAAGCCATGTATCAACGGGCGGTGGTGCATCCCTTGAATACCTTGAAGGTAAAGAACTACCAGGGGTGAAGGTACTGAAAGACAAATGATATTGGTCAACAGGTTGGGGTTGGGATGCTGGTTTATTTAACTATTAAACTATTTAACCATTTAACCATTCAACCGCGGATATGAACCCGATCATTGCCGGTAACTGGAAGATGAATAAGGACTCGGTAGAATCACGGGTCTTAGTGCAAAAACTTTTGGAACTTGCTGGTGATGTCAAAGACCGGGATGTGATAATTATTCCACCATTTACCTCCTTGCCTGCAGTTAGTGAAATTATTAAAAATACCAGATTCAAACTCGGTGGGCAAAATATGCATTGGGAAAGGAGTGGTGCATTTACCGGAGAGATTTCCGGACTGTTTTTGAAATTTTTTGGCTGCGAATATGTGATTATCGGACATTCTGAACGACGCCATATAATGGCTGAAACCGATGAAATTATAAACAAAAAATTGAAGACCGCACTTGAGATCGGGTTGATATCAATTTTCTGCGTCGGTGAGACTGAGAAAGAACGGGAACAAGGCAAGACCGAAGAGGTCATTTTAAGACAATTAAAACAGGGTTTGCAGGATATAACAAATGATGTTCACAAGATAATCTTTGCCTATGAACCGGTCTGGGCAATCGGAACTGGCAAGACTGCAACGTCCGAGCAGGCAGCTGAAGTCCACAGATTTGTTCGTAAACAGTTCGACAAACAGATAACGATTCTATACGGTGGAAGTGTGAATGCAAAAAACATTGATTCATTAATGGCAGAAAAAGAGATTGATGGTGTGCTCGTAGGTGGCGCAAGTTTAAAACCCGAAGACTTTGCGCGGATAATAAAATTCCAGTAGGATGAGGTTTTCTACAATATTCATGCATCCCTGAGCAAGAGCAGGGATGGGGAGGTTGCATGAACATGTATGTTTTGTTGTTAGTTTTTACTCAGGGGTGGTCGCCACCGATAAATCTTGGTATTACCGGTTTTGATGATTACAATCCCCAGGCATGTAGAATACAACTGTTTAGCACTACATGTCTTGTCTGGGAAACGAACATAAATGGAAACTATGAGATTTTCTCACGATTCGGCACCAATACTTTCTGGACTGATACATTTAGAGTGACGAATAACCCATTAAATGACTGCAAGCCCGCAGTCACGGTAGATCTGAACAGGAATTGTTACTGGTGCGCATGGCAGAGGGATAGTCTTGATAACACTGATATTTTTGTAGCAGAAGGTGATACATTAAATGGCTGGCAAGCTTCGACAAGACTTACTATTACTCCGGAAAAGGATGAAGCACCAAATATTGTTGTCATCAAGGATACGGTCTGGGTTGTCTGGCAGAGGGTTTTTGAAGCGGGAGATTCAATTATGTTTGCTAATATCTATTGCCGATATTACGATGGAACAAACTGGTCTGCGGAGTTGTCACTGACCAATGATTCTACATTCAATCTTTACCCTAAGATAAATAGTAGATATAATCATCCTATTGTTGTCTGGGAAAAGAACCAGAACATATTTTACCGTGAGTATGTTAATGGGAACTGGCAAACAAGCCAGCAGATTACTGCTGATACATTTCCGGACAAATTTCCTGAGATTGCTGTGTGCCTTTATCCTTTTGATTACGAGACATATGGCGTCTGGATAACCTGGCAAAGAGATAGCGTCGGTAACTGGGATATTTATTCGACAAAATACGATACTCTAAATTCTTATGATAGAATTACGAGCGGCGGCTTTGATAACAGGTCTGCTTCGCCGCTATGGTTCCTCCGATTTGTTGGTCGTGGCGGTCCAACCTGTACTGCTTTTACCACAAATCGCAATGGTAATGATGATATCTACTATTACCAAGCCTATTATGGCGGAGGTGGTTATACCGGTTATGTTGATCTCTCAGCAGCAACAGATATAAATCCGGTAATGACCGAGGATGGCTGGATATGGATTCTATGGCAGACTGATAGAAATGGTGAGTGGGACATATATGGGAGTTGTATCTCACACGGCGACATTCAGGAATATCAAAGATTGAATAATGTGCAGTCTGAAATAAGACTTGAGGTTTTTCCTAATCCATTCAAAAATGCAACGGCCATTAAACTGCAGTTCCCAGATTCAAAGACCCAAAAATCTTTAAACATCTATGATGCAACCGGCAGGCTGGTTAGAATTTTCCCAGTTTCAACATGCTACTCGCTGTTCTATTCTGTTATCTGGCATGGCGATGATGACCTTGGTCACGCCTTGCCGTCTGGTGTTTACTTCATAGGTCTGGAGAATGAAGGTATGACAGTAGTGGAAAAGGTGATATTGTTGAGGTAGATTAGAATATTCAGTTTTTTCTTAAACAGGAAATTTAAGATTTCTCTTTTTCTTTCCTGGACAAGAAATAGATACCGATTATTAATAATAATAAGCCTATAATTTGCAGAGTTGTATTTTTTTCACGCAATACTACATATCCTAAAAATGTAGCAAAGAATGGGGTAGAGAGTTCCAAGGCAGCGACCTGCGCTGCCTTAATTCTTCTTAAACCTTCATAATAAAGTATTGTACCGATACCAATAACAAAACCAAGTAGAACTTGATATATATTGGTTATTCTTATAGAACGGAATATTAGAAGATATGCAAAGAACAATATGCCCGCAAATAAAAACCGATAAAATGCGATCACCTGGGCGGGTAATTCTTTTAAATATTTTCTGGTAGTGATTGCAGTGGTAGCCCAGGCAATGGTCGCCAGCAAAACATACAGGTCACCGATTGTCCCGAATTTCAGCATGGTTAGATTGTTTAATGTCTTTGTTGTTACTAATAACCCCGCGAACATCATAAATATTATTCCCAGGTAATCATATTTCGTCAATCTATCGGTTTTTAACCAGAAATAGCCGATTATGGCAATGAATATTGGTTGGAGATGACCGATGAGAACTGCATTTACAACCATTACCCTGGTCAGGGCATAGGTATAAATAAAATCAGCAAATAGTGTTGCTACAAGGGACAGATAGACAAGCCAGGGCAAATGTTTGTAATCTATTCTTAATCCAGCAGGTCCTTTGGTTATTAAATAAATGCAAATTACCACAAGACAGAACAAAATTCTTGTAGCAAAGGTGTTGTAAAAATCAGTGCTTTGAAATGAGAGTTTGGCAAAGATAGGCTCCAGTGCCCACATTATGCTTGCCCCCAATACTGAAATAACGCCTATTGCTTTGTTATCCAGGCGCATTTTTGATTATACAGAAAAACTGTAGAATTACAAGTGATTGGACAAATTGAATGCGGTTCTTTAAGTATTTGGGATATGGATTGCTTTCTTCAGTAAATTTTCTGCTGTTTCACCGAATATCTCGGTGAGTGTAGGATGGGGATGGACGATCTCTGCCAGATCCTTAGCAGATAGTTTTTTATCGAGTGCCAGAATGGCTTCACCGATTAAACTTGGTGATTCAATGCCAAGAATGTGAATACCTAAGATATTTCCATTCTCCTCGGCAACAATCTTTGCTACACCTTCTGTTTCAAGCATTGATAGTGCCTTGCCTGAGGCACGATAAGGAAATCTACCAACCTTGATTTTATAGCCCTGTATTAATGCTTCTTTTTCAGTGAGCCCAGCTGATGACAATGGCGGGACCGTGAAAACACACGAAGGAATTGTGTGTAATTTTTTTGTATTATAAATTCCAGCAATAATTTCAGCAACCTCAATGCCCTGCTTTGTTGCCTTGTGCGCTAAGAGTGGAGGACCAATAATATCACCAATGGCAAAGATATTTTTGATACTTGTGCGATAAGAATCATCAACCACAATATAACCCTTCTTGTCAATTTCCAGCTCCAGATTTTTAAATGCATAGTCAGTGGGCCTTCTACCAACGGTAATAAGAATTCTGCCAAATTCTTCTGTAGTAATAACATTCTGGTTTTTAATTTCTACCTGAACTTTGCCATTTATAATTTTATAACTATTTACAGTGGAGTTTAAGATTATTTCAATCCCTCTTTTTTTAAGAATTTTATAAAGACTTGCGCAGAGCTCAGTCTCCATCCCGGGCAAAATCTGCTCCATTATTTCAACAACCTTGACCTTACTACCTAAAGACGCATAGATTGTAGCAAGTTCTAATCCACAGGCACCAGCACCAACTACAAGGAGTTTCTCAGGAATATCGGTCAATTTCAGTGCATCATCAGTATTGGTTATAAACTTTCCATCAAATTCAAATCCTGGTAAAGGAATGATCTCTGTGCCTGTGGCAATCACAATATTCTCTGCCTCAACTTGTTCAGTTGTGCCATCAATTTGTAATTCGATTTTGTGCTTGGATAATATTTTTGCCTTTGCTTTTTTCCAAGCGACATTATTATTCTTAAAAAGATATTCAATGCCCGTACGGAGTTTTTTTACTACACTCTCTGTATGATTGCGCAGGGTCGCTAAATCAATGCCCTTGTTTTCAATTTTAAAACCGAACTTTTGTGCCTTTTGAAAATTTTCTGATAATTCCACTACAAAACTTAATGTCTTTGTTGGAATACAACCACGATTCAAACAGACACCGCCGAGTTCAGTGGATTCAATAACCAAAACCTTTTTCTTTAATTGACCGAGTCTTATTGCACAGGGATAACCACCGGGACCCGCACCGATGATTACTACATCGTATTTGTTACTCATAAATTCTAAGTTAATAGTTATACGGCATAGTGGCTCGTATCGTTATTCGTTAATTGTCTTTTGTTTAACCATATAACAATGCCCTTAGACGATACGGGCTTCGTAACCCAATGCCTGGCAACGATTTTTACTCCATTTCAATCAAATCCTTAAACACCTGTAATTTGCGCAGTCTTATAGGATGGCGTAGTTTTCGCAGTGCCTTTGCCTCAATCTGTCTCACCCTTTCCCTTGTGATGTTGAACATTCTTCCGACCTCTTCAAGGGTCTTTGGTGCACCATTACCAAGTCCGAAACGGAGTCGGATAATTTTTTCCTCTCTTTTGGGAAGGTCTCTTAATATCTCATTGAATCGATCTTTTAATATTGATATAGCTGCTCTTCGTGAAGGTGAATCAGACATCGGGTCGCTTATAAAATCGCCGACAAAACTTGATTCTTCGTCATCGATCGGTTTATCAAGTGATATTGGAATGAGTGAGATGTTCTGTGCCATTCTGACTTTATCCGTAGGCAGGTCAAGATGGTCGGCAATCTCTTCAATGGTTGGTTCACGGCCAAGGTCCTGGGTCATATCCCGCTGGGCACGCGCTACTTTATTCATTGTATCAAGAATATGCGCTGGTACTCGAACAGTTCTTGCCTGGTCACCGATTGCCCGGGTAATTGCCTGTCTTATCCACCAGGTTGCATAGGTTGAAAATTTGTAGCCCTTTCGGTAATCAAATTTTTCTACCGCCTTGATCAACCCGTTATTGCCTTCGCCTACCAAATCAGCGAATTCAAGTCCGCGGTTCACATATTTTTTTGCAATTGAAATAACAAGTCTCATATTGCCTTCAATCATTCTTTGCCGTGAGCGGTTTATCAAATCCTCCCATTTTTCAATAATTTTCAATAATTCTTTTAATTTCCGGATATCATTACCAAGGTCGGCAAGTAGTTTTCTTCGCTCTTTTGTAAAAATATGTATCTCATTCTGATTCCGCAACCTTGGTATAGTTTTTTCAATTTTTTCAAGACGAACGAGATTTTCTTTGAATGTCTGGATTGCACTGTTCAATGCGCCATGCTGAAGTGCAAGAATTGCGAGTTTTCTCAATACCCTTTCTTCTTTTTCAAAGGTTTTCCACTCCATTGATTTTGAATGGTCTTTTGATCCTTTTTTATAAAGTTTTACTAAAGAAGTATAATCTTTTTCTACGGATTTAACCCGGCGAATAAATCTTTGCCTCTCAGCCCAGAATGTGTGTTTATCCATTATCGCCTCAATCTCCACCCGGGAGATCTGGTCAAGGCTTTTTTTCCCGAGTTCTACCTGTTTGCAGACTTCAACCAAAGTGTTGATAGCGCAGGGGAAACGTAAGAATTGGCGTTCAATCATCTGATATCCAGTTTCTATCTTTACTGCAAGTTCGTATTCCTCGTCCTTGGTGAGCAAGTCATATCGGGCGAGTTCTCTGAAATATGCCCTTATGGGCTCCTCAGCTTTGACTGCAGTTTTGGCCCCAGCTGATTTTGATACTTCTTCATCCTCGCTCTGGACAATTACAATGCCGTTGCGTGCGAGCATATCCAGAACTTCATCAATCTCTTCCGGCGTGACATTATCGGGGATAAGATTATTTATATCATTTATGGTAATCTTCCCCGTTTCTTTAGCCTTGTCAAAGATTCTTTGGGAATATTTTATCATTTTGCTCCTTTATTTTCTAAGTAATTCTTTATATTTCTGTAAAGATTCATTATCACCAGTTTTTATTGCCTCACTTATCTTAGATTTTATTCTTTGTCTTGTTATATTTTTTTTATAAAAATTCAAAGATTGCACAAAATCATCTTCAGATATTTTTTCAAACTCAATAAGTGAGGCAAGGATTCGGTTTTTTAATTTTTCTTCAATTTTTAAATCAATGAGTTCTTGAACAGAAAAATTTTCATTTTTTAATAATACTTCAAAAAGATTTTTAATTCTGACATCGTTAAAGTCATCAACTGATATAATCTCTTTGACCCGGGCAAAATATCTGAGATTATTAAAAATCAATACCATTAATTTTTCCTCAGGGCTCAGGCTGGTTTTCGATGCAGCCGCGGGTTTTGTCTGTTGTGTAGCATCAACACTGATGCCCATTTTCTTTCTTAACAAATCAACAGGAATATCAAAGACTCTTGAAGTATGTTTTAGATAACGGTCAAATCTTACCGGGTCCTGGATTTTACTAATAATTTCAATCAGTTCTTTAATGAGATTGACTTCGTCCTCTACGCTCTTTATTTTTGTAGCATCTTTATAAAAGGTGAAAAAATCAGGGGCAGTATTTATAAGGTTATTCAAATTATCCACCCCTTTTTCTTTAATGAACTCATCAGGGTCATATTCTTCGGGTAATGCTGCAATATGTACATCAACCTGGGCATTAATGAGAATGCCAATGGCACGTAGGGTGGCTTTTATTCCGGACATATCACCATCAAAAAGTATGTTCACTTTTTTTGCGTATCTTGCGAGCAATATCGCCTGATTTTCAGTCAAAGCAGTGCCAAGGGGCGCACAGATATTTTTTATATTATGCTGGTAAAGGCTGAGTAGGTCAAAATATCCTTCGACTAAAATTGCCTCAGATTTTGCCCTCATTGTTTCTTTTGCTTGAAATAATCCATAAAGAATTTCACCTTTTTTGAAAATTGGAGTTTCTGGCGAATTAAGATATTTTGGTTGTATGTAATCATCAATGCCCCTGCCACCAAATCCAATTATCCTGCCGGAAAGGTTAAAAATAGGAAAGATAATGCGGTCGTGAAAGACTTCCCGACTTTGGGATAACAGCCCAGCCTGATTTAATCTATCAATATTTATGCCTTTCTGTCGCATAAAAGTAATCAGACCACCAGAACTTGGTGCATAACCCAGGCGAAAATCTTTTAATTTTTCGAGTTCAATTTTTCTTTCCTTCAAGTAATTTTGACCCCTTTTGCCGAGTTCTTTTGTAAGGGCAAGGGAATAGAATTGGGCTGCAAACTCATTAACTTCATATAATTCTTTGTATTTTAAATTTTTTGTTGTATCAATCTCAATACCCAAATTTTTTGCAAGTTTGCGCAGGGCATCAGGAAAATCAAGGTGCTCGTACTCCATTAAAAAACTGATTGCATTGCCGCCTTTTTTACAACCAAAACAGTAATAAATGCCTTTATCCGGGCTGACATAGAAAGAGGGTGTCTTTTCAGAATGGAATGGACACAAGGCCCGATAATTCTTCCCGACTTTTTTCAATTGAATATATTGGGAAATCAGATCCACAATATCAGTTTGTCTGATTATTTCATCTATCTTTTCACGCTCAACCATTTATCTTTAACCTCCTCGTCTCCCAGTCTCCTTGTCGCTCATCTTAACTGCACTGCTTTCTCTACCTTTCTGTAATCACCGGCATCAACTTGTACAAAATAGACGCCTGCTGAGGAATTTTGGCGTGTAATCAATAGCTCATTAACGCCCGTCTTAGATTTCAAAAGACTTTGCTTATGCACAAGCCGACCGCAAACATCGTATAATTTAACAGAGACGCTTCGTTCATCCGGTGAATTGAATCTAATCCTTATTGCACCTTTTGTCGGATTTGGATAAATCCATTCCCAAAAGAATGGCTCTGAAATCAAAGCCTCTTCACCCTGTGGTCCACCACCAGATTCAGCTGCATCAAGAATTGCAAAACCACTCAAAACCGCAAGGCCATTACCATCAGTAATTTCATTCGTTATCTCCATTATCCCATCCTGAAACACTGCCTTGGGCACTGGCTTACGGATTGTAACCCGCTCACCAGGAGGCACCCATTTATGCTCATTAAATATATTGTCAATTCTCAACCGCTCATGCCAACACTGGTTGGATTGATGATACCAATCCCATTCAATCTCGTATTTTTCAGTTGGCTCAAGACCAGTTAAAGAATAGACCAATTGGGTGCTATCATAATCAACAGTCATCCAAGGGTCTTCACCATAGACCAGGTACCCATCCCGCTGGATAGTGGTTGAAGATGGAGATTCTCCACCCAAATCAACTGCATAGATTGGAATCTCATCCGTAGAAAATACCTTCTTGCCAGTGAAAAGATAATAAGGCGCCTCGTTGCCGTCAGTAAAGAGATAATAGAGCGTACTCTGGCGAGGACCACGATAGAATGCGGCTTGGGGTAGTATAGACTTTCTCAAAGTATTGCTCAAGTTCTCAGGTGATGTCCAGGCATAACCACTGAGCCTTGAATAATATATCTCAAAATTGGTTTCATCGACCTCCTCACACCATAACACTTGATTATTTAGACAAATCGGAAAGACCGAAAGGTTATTCCCTTTATCAAGACGTTCAACGTTGCCCCAGGCTGCGCTATTGATAAATTTCCTGCGACATAGAATCTGGGAACCAGGACCAGGTATTGGATTGCCTGACCAGACAACCATTATCTCATCAAGATTTATCCCAATTGAGGGCTGGTCATAGATTCCAATCGGTGAAATTACCTGTGAGCCACTCCAGGTTGCACCATCTTTACACTGATACCTGATATTTGAGCAAATTGCATAGGCGACATGCAAAACATCATACCTATCTGCAACACAGGAGGGGTCGCTGATATTAATTAATGATTCGGGATATGCCAGAGGTGGTGGTGGTACATATTCAAATGCTGAATCAATCACTGAGCAGGATAACATTTCCGGATGGTTCTTCGGAAATGTATAGTAGCATAATAACCAATACCAACCCGGCGGGTAATAATAATAAATTGTTTTTTCCATAAAAATATGAACCGAATCTTGAGTTGTAGTAATGGATGGGGCTGAAAAGTGCATACTCATAGGAATCGCAGGGCTTTTGGTAAAATCATCTATAGTAAAAGCGGAGTCTTCCTGCCATATTCCATTTTGTGTACAGCGATACTTTAGATACCAGGTATATTCTGGTAAGGGTACATAAAATGTGTCTGGTTGCGTTGGGTCTGATTGTGGTAGTGGTGGTGATAAATTTACCCAAACACAATGGAGCTCATTGTTCTGATCTTTTGTCAACGCAGGATAAAAGCCGTCACCAAGATTTACTTCATTGGACCAGGAAATTCCGCCACCATTGGAATTTCTGTAAAGGATTGAATTGTTATCAGAATAGACAAGATGGAGCAAACCACGAACAGCATCATAGACCAATTTAGGCGAATTATTGAGTCCTGTTGCAGCAGGATCATTGGTAATGGCAACACTTGGCCGAAGTTGAACATATTTCAATACCCAATTACTAATGTGCCCGGAGTAGTCCATTGCTGCAACTGCAATTCCGGCCGATTCAGGTAATGGCGGAGAAATCGGCCAGTAGTAAACCAGACGCTCCACCGGGCTTGAATGGGCAAGCCGATACCTCATCCCATCAGGATACTCTGGACAGACCCAATAACCCGCAATGTCGGTAGCACCTGAGGGTGGGTTCCAGATAATTTTAATCAAACTATCACCAGGCAAATATACACCTTGCACATTTCGCACGGTATCAGGTGTTAGATTATCGAGCGCGAAAGCAGAGGTAGGGTTAGAATAGTTTGAAGAAGGATCCCTTTCCGAGGTTAGCACATAGTAATAAGGCGTCCGATTTTGTGCATTTTTGTCAATAAACGAATCACAAGGATATACTACACGACCAATCATATAATAAGGACCATCTGGAGATGTTGACCTACCTACATAATAATAATAAACCCCACTTACGATATCCCAGGTTATTTTGATTTGAAACCCCTGGTCATCAGCCACATCCTGGGCATGAACATTGGCAGGCGCCTGTGGAGCCACCCAGGTTGAGCAACTATCCAGTTCTGCTGAATCAATCTTTACAACTGCACAATATTGATGACCGTCATCTATGCCAAGTTTAATTGCATAATAGTAATCAAGACGGGGTTGCCAATATCCAATATAGGTGGAACAGACAACCGCACCTGTATTTTCATATATCAGCCAAGAACCCCAATCACACTTATTGAGCAAATACGAACCACAATATCGCTCAACACTCCAATATCGGAAACCATCAAAAATGCTACTATGCCAGCTAATTATTATCCAATAACGGCGGGTGATTGTGTCATTCTGAATTACTACACTCAAATTTGAAAAGTCACCTGGGTCATAGCGCTGACGAACAGAACCAGTACCACTACCGGCACCATAGGCATAGGAAGATGTCCGGCCATCAAGTGCTGAGAAATCAGTAGTATAATTATCACCAACCCAGCGATAATTCACATGCTCTTGTTCATCAGCGCCATCAAACCGATGGATAACCCCATAATTTCCACCAGCAAAATTATTGGTGCCAATATTTGCCACATCGTAAAACCAGGTCGGCTGTGGTTCATATTGATGAACTGTCCAGGTTGCCCCACCATCTGCTGTCTTGCCAACACGGCCAAAGCTCAATCCCACGATTCCATGATTTGCATCGGTAAACTCAATATCAAAATTTGCCAGCTTTGTGCCGTATGGTGTGCCGGTTGGTGGTGGGAATTGATAATCAGGCCAGTCAAAGGCAGATGGTTGATAAGTGGTCCAGGTAGCACCACCATCCATGCTCTTGCTGACAACCCCAAAGGCATCGCCCGAGACCCAGAGGTTATTGGGACTATTCGGGTCAACCCAGAGACCATTATACCACACCGAAATTGAATCCCCAGGATGGGATGGATTGTCCCAAGGTGTTTTACAACGCCGCCAAGTATTACCGCCATTTGTAGTCGCAAGAACTATGCCATTGCCGCAAGAAATATATCCATAATCCAGATTCGCAAACTTCACCTTCAAGAATGGGGTGGGGAGGTTTGGGGGCACGGATAATGGAATAATACTATCCCAGTGGACACCCCCATCCGTTGTCTTATAAACTACGCCTTTATATCTGTTCGGTTCTGCCTTTTTCTCACCCACAATCCAACCAACCGATGGATTCACAAAGCAGACATCATTAAAATGATACGCACTGGCACCAGGCACAGACACAGACTCCCACTGGTGCGAATGCACACCACCAGTCCGCTTATACACCGCCCCATTCTCACCAACCACCCAAACCAATGAATCACTGATAACACAGATGCCACGGAATCTTCCGATCACACCACTATCCTTCACCCACCATGGGACCGGACCACAAACACCGGTCCAGGGCTCAACCGCCCAGAGCACTGCCCCGAGCATTATGATTGCAATTAACAACCGTCTCATATTAACCTCCCTGTCCCTCATTTCACTTTCACTACCTTTCTTATTGCACACCAATCGCTCGCCTCTACTCTAATGAAATAAACTCCCTCCGGCAGGTCCTTTATATTTATTTTCATCACCCCCTGTCTCTCTGTCACCTCCTCTCCTTGTTTCATTATTCTCCCTACCACATCAAAAACCTTAAAAGTAATTTTTTTATTGTTATTATTTATCTCATATCTAATAGCAAGGTCTTTGGTGAAAGGATTTGGAAATATCTGTAAAAATCTCCCCATCTCCCTGTCTCCTTGTCTCCTCGTCTCTGTAATCCCCGGTCCTACATAACGACACACCCAGACCGTCTGATTAGAATCCGCTGCATAATTACTAAACATCACCTCATCATAACCATCACCATCCACATCACCAGCAGAAGCCACAACCCAACCCACTTCAATTGGGGTATCACCGGTTATACTCGCATCTTCAATTGAGTCAATCGGTGAATCTCCTAACCAGAGGGACCCCTTACCGTAGCGCATTGCACCCATAGGTGCCCCACCAATAAATTCACCCCATATGTCACCAGATTCAAACCCACCGGATGAAGAAGCCATCCCCAAGGAGCTTGAATCATCTTCACCATGTTTATACCAATCAGCCAATGAATCCATTGGTGCACCCCCAAATAAAACATATAATTTACCTGGTGCGTAAGATGGAAAACCATAAGGATACAGGGGGGTTCCTGTCAATGCACAACTAAAAGTTGAGACATTCAAGACCAAATTTACTGGGAACCATCCCAGATAATGATTTACCCCTTCTCCATGCAGCCAGCAATCAGGAATTGTATCCATTGGATTGCCACCAAGAAATATATAAACCTTACCTGCCCCAGGATAAGATTCTGCATTTTCGCAGGCGCCAATGACAATGTCATCAAAACCATCCGAGTTTACATCCCCACCACTACCAACACTGATGCCCAATTCCTCCCCATTATGCCCATTGATAATCACATCAGGGATTGTATCCAAAAGCGGACCACCATAATAAACATAAACCCGACCATTCAAGTCGCCATTGTCATAACTACCTACTACCAGGTCATCAAATCCATCGCCATTTACATCTCCACTGGCAACCGAAATCCCAAATGGCCAGGCGCTTAATGGTTCACCATTTATTGTAATGTCAGACAAACTATCCATACCTGCACCACCAAAATAAATAAAAACCTTACCCCAATTACCCGCCTGCCCTTCACCAATAATCACATCAATTATACTATCACCATTCAAATCCCCTGAACATATTGACATCAACGGCTGTCCCTCACCTTCACACTTTAAAATCAAATCAGGCAATGTATCCATAGGATTGCCACCCCAAAAAACATAACCATACCCATACCAGTTATCAAAGAAGATACTATAAACAATATCATCAAAGCCATCTTGATTAACATCGCCCGCTGAAGAAAGGGCATTGCCATAACTACGAATCGTATCAGGACTCCAATTCGTCCGTCTAAAAATCATCTCCAGATTATATGTTGTCTGGGCAAATAGAAAAGAAGCAACAAAAACAGAAGTAGCAAGTAACCAGTAGACAGTAGCCAATAAAGAAGTTAAAAATGCAAATTTAAAAATTGTGAAATTTGCTGAGATTAGTTTAATTTGTTTAAAAAATTCTCTTTGCATCGTAATCCCTAATTATATGTACTATACAAACAAAATTTGCCAATAAATAAGATTACCAAACCTCCCTGTTCCCCCTTCTTCCAGTCTCCTTGTCTCCCAGTCTCCCCATCACCTTGTCTCTCTGTCTCCCCTTCTCCAAATCTTCCCATCTCTCACATTATGACATTATCTTTGGTGTTAT
>Ga0172364_10002057_pt1 | contig 15852 bp, 15 predicted proteins | sample LakKivSesite10cm_FD_114545 | JGI IMG/M metagenome (GOLD analysis project Ga0172364, IMG submission 114545) | Sediment microbial communities from Lake Kivu, Rwanda - Sediment site 10cm | ecosystem: Environmental > Aquatic > Freshwater > Lake > Sediment | place: Rwanda: Western Province, Lake... | reverse complement strand
CCCCGAAAAATATTCCAACTTTCAAAGTTGGTAAACCAAGTGCGCTAGTCATCCCGATAGCTATCGGGAGCGCCACACCCCGAAAAATATTCCAACTTTCAAAGTTGGTAAACCAAGTGTGCTAGCCATCCCGATAGCTATCGGGAGCGCCACACCCCGAAAAATATTCCAACTTTCAAAGTTGGTAAACCAAGTGTGCTAGTCATCCCGATAGCTATCGGGAGCGCCACACCCCGGTGCCTCCACCGTAATCCCTATTTATCGTACGAAGGAGGACTTAGACTCCTGCAAAATTAATCAACAATTCTTAATCTGCAAAAAACCGGCAGCTGCCCGCCTGTAAAATCACGCACCATGCTCCAAGCCTTCGCTGAATCTTCGGCTTGCCAAGCATGTACCACGCAACAAGCAACCTCCTTTTAAGTTTATTAACTATATTTGAAAATCATTTGATTGACAATGAAACATAAATCCCTTTCCCGCAGAAAATTCGTCACAATACTTGGAACCGGAAGCGCATTAATCGCTGCAAAACCTGTGTCGCTTCTGACCAACGGAAACATTCAGCCAAAGCCTTCAACAAATATTGCCGATGCCTCAAAAACACCCCGTAAACCAGACTCAATACCTGGAAAATTTCCGGGAAAAGTTGTGCTGGTAAGCCATGAAGGATCAGTTGTCAATAATGAGCCTGTTGAAGCAGTTGCTTATGTAATGCTTCAGAAAGCAATGCTTGAACTGACAGGTCAAAAAAACCTTTCAAAAGCATGGAGAATATTCGTGAAACCCGGTGAAAAAATAGGTCTGAAAGTGAATCCTGTAGCCGGTAAAGACCTTTATACAAGCCATGCAGTCGTAAAATCTGTTGTTAAACAATTAACAGAAAGCGGAATAGACGCCGGTAATATCATCATATGGGACAGAAGGGATATGGAGCTTAAGGATGTCGGCTTTACAGGCGAAAACTATCCCGGTGTAACAATAACGGGTACAGAATGCAAAGATGAAAAAGGCAGCTTCTATGACAGTGAAGGAAAACTGTATGGCGAGAGAAATATCGACAGGAACTGGTATTACTGGGCAGATGTCGAAGGTGAATATGATAGTGAAACAATGCCTTATATGGTCAACGGAGGTAAATATTCTTATTTCACGAGGATTGTTACGCAACAGGTCGATAAGATCATAAACATACCTGTCCTGAAAAATGCAGGCAGCTCAATAACCAATGCAATGAAAAACCTTGCATTCGGATCAGTCTCAAATACAGCCAGGCTTCATACAAACCTATGGAATGAGACATGCGCAGAGGTATGCGCGTTCTCACCAATCAGGGACAAGGTTGTTCTGAATATAACTGACGGACTTCGAGGCTGCTTTAACGGCGGACCGGCTGCCAATCCGCAGTTCATATGCAATTACAATGTACTTCTTGCAGGATCTGATCCCGTCGCTATGGACAGGATAGCTTATGATATCATTGCAAAGAAAAGGATCGCGGAAGGATTACTTAAAGCGCCTGACCCTGAGGTTCTTACATTCCTGAGAATGGCTTCAGGACTGGGATTGGGTGTATGGGAGAAGGATAAAATTGAACTGGTAATTTCAGATTTGACCTGACCCGCTGCAGGCAACCGGCTACCGGCTCCCGATAGCTATCGGGACGGCAACCGGCAACCAGTAGGCAGTAGAAGAAAGCCGCCTGTAAACCCTCAACACGAAACAATGTGAGAAGAATATCTGTAATACTGACCCTGTTCTTTACTCTGGTCTGCTATTCCCAGATCCCTGAGGACTTCCCGCTTATCGGAAAAGCTGATATTCCGGATGCTGAATTCACGGCTCCCAGGCACTTTACAGGTGAATCTCTGTACGGATATATGAATGGTGGTGCGGAACTCTACAGGGAGTATGGAATATCGGATGCAGTCATTACTGAATTTGACCTTATTGGCGGCCACTATAAATGTGAAGTCTTTAAAATGAAAGGACCCCAAGAAGCTTTTGGTGTATTCTCTGTTTCAAAGTTCAGGTGCTCTGTAATACCCGATATTGCTGATTTCGCATGTCAGTCCAGGTACCAGCTTCAAATATGCAAGGGATCGTATTATATAAGTATTATTAATAGAAATGGAACCAGAGCCGATTCTATGATTCTTCTTGAAACCGGAAAAATAGTTGCCGGGAAAATCAAAGAATCTTCAGTTAATCTTAAAAATTTTCTGCCGGAAACGGAACAGGTTGATTTCAGACAGAATACAGTCCTGGTAAAAGGAAAGCTCGGATTAATGAACGGGGCATCGCGATGGGAAGATTATTTTAAGGATGTATCAGGTTTCAGCGCCTTAATTGTTAACCTTAAAGATAAAACGCTGATTTCAGCCAGATTTGACAATGCTGATGATTTCTCACAATTTATCGGCCTTCACGGGTGGGGTACATGTGATTTAAGTGTCATTGGTCTCAAAATGAAGGGAGGCGAGACTATAACCCTGCTGGCCGATACGCATCTTCTTATTGAAATATCTGAATAAATGATCATATTTGTGGATATTGGCACAAGGTGCTGGTTCCTGGTTGCTGGTTCCTGGTTTTAACAGAACAAGTAACTCATTGTTAATTAAAGAAATTTGGATATTTAATTTTACTTCATAATCAACTCAAATATGGAACTATTCAAACCCATGGACCTTCAGGCAGGATCAGAGAAGGCTGATATTGAGCAAGTTGAAAAAGTGAGATGTCTGATTATCGGATCAGGGCCTGCAGGTTATACTGCTGCCATTTATGCAGCCAGGGCTAACCTTAAACCGGTTCTGTATACAGGTATGCAGGCAGGTGGTCAGCTTACGACAACGACTGATGTGGAAAATTTTCCGGGTTACCCGGACGGAGTCACAGGACCTCAGATGATGGAAGACTTCCAGAAGCAGGCTGAACGATTCGGCGCTGATATAAGGTTCGGAGTAGCCACTGATGTCGACTTTTCAGGACCAGTCCATAAAGTAATAATTGATGAAAATAAGGCGATTCTTGCTGATGCTGTTATCATCGCCACAGGCGCGATTGCCAGGTATCTCGGTCTTGAAGCTGAAAAAAAATATGCAGGCATGGGAGTTTCGGCCTGTGCCACATGCGACGGTTTCTTCTACAGGCAGAAAGACGTTGCTGTTGTCGGAGGAGGTGACACTGCAGCCGAGGAGGCAACCTATCTTGCCGGACTATGCAATAAAGTTTATATGATTGTCAGGAGAAACGTGCTGCGGGCGTCAAAGGCAATGCAGGAGAAAGTGATGAACACGCGGAATATAGAGATATTGTGGGAGCACCAGGCTGTTGATCTTTTCGGTGAGAATGGAGTGGAAGGAGCGGTGCTTGTAAGGAAAAAGGGAACACCGCAGGAGGAGCTGGTTAATATAAAAATAGACGGTTTCTTCCTGGCTATCGGACATACCCCTAATTCAGATGTCTTCAGGAAATATATAGATACAGATGAGACCGGCTATATTAGAACTGTCCCCGGAACTGCCAGAACGAATGTGCCGGGTGTTTTTGCCGCAGGAGATGTTCAGGATCCCCATTACAGGCAGGCAGTGACTGCCGCGGGTTCCGGATGTATGGCTGCAATAGATGCAGAACGGTACTTATCGGAAAAACAGAAATAAGATCTCCATGAAAACATTCAAAAAGACTTTTAAGATCAACGCTGAACCGTCAGATGTTTATGCTGCTCTTACAAATCCTCATACTATAGAACTCTGGTCGGGTTATCCCGCGGTGATGATAGAAAAACCAGGAAGTGAGTTCTCATTGTGGGAGGGAGATATCACTGGCAGAAACCTTGAATTCGTGAAGAACAGGAAGGTTGCGCAGGAATGGTACTTTGGTGACCAGCCTGAAAAATCAATAGTCACCATAACAATTCAACCGGACAGGGAAAATTCAATTGTTACCGTTGAGCATACTAACATACCTGATCCGGATTTTGCAGAGATCGCGGAAGGCTGGAGGGAATATTATATAGGTGCAATTATGAGGTTCTTCAATCCGAATTTTTAACTGGTCTGTTATAAAACAGTCAAAAAAAGTTAATCAGTGATAAAAATTTGCCGGAACGGGTTTTTAAGCCGAACTTTGTTTTTCCGAAGCATGTATAGAGCCATGATAAAATATTTTACATTTTTTTCGTGTCTGTTTTTAATTACCGGACTGGCAGTAGACGCCCAGCAGGATGTTGTAAAGAATCCGGAACAATTTGTTTTTCCTGATTTCTCCGTGGGAGTCGTTAAATTGAAGAATATGGAGAAGATTCCTCTGGCTCTGAATTATAATGTTGTGACGGGAAAGATGGTTTTCATGCAGAAGAATCAGATCTTTGATATGATCAGGTATTCCAATGTTGATACGGTATATATACATGAGAGAAAATTTGTACCTTTTGATAATGTTTTCTATGAGGTTCTTATCAATGAATCTGTCTCTCTCTTCATACAGCACAAGGGTGAGATTACACAACCTCCGCGACCGGCTGCCTATGGAGGTACATCACAACTCTCTTCAACCACCTATATTACCAATCTCAGAATGGGCAATGATGTCTACAGGCTGAAAAATGATGAATCGTTAGAGATTGATCCTGTACCGGTAATCTGGATACGCAAGGATAATACAATGTACACGGTCAGTAACCGCAGGAGCCTGCTAAAGATATTCAGCGACAGGAAAAATGAAATGAAAGAATTCATTAACAGAAACCGCATAAATACCGAGAACCCCGGGGATTTGATCCGGACAGTAAATTTCTATAATGATCTGATTCAGGAGAAGAGACCATGAAGGTCTTCCACACTGGCTTGTATGAGAGTACCGATGCCTCTGTAACATAGTGTTTTTGCATGCTCCTGGACGTCTTCATTCCAGTACGCCAGCCACGATAGTAAATAATGATCTATAAAACGTCTTATCTCATTCCGCATTTCACTCCGGCAGGGTTCATCGTCAAGAATCATATACTTATCAATCAGTCCTGTCAGAAAAAGAAGTTCAACTCCAAGGTGATCATCCCCGATCTTGGTTCGGGAATTATATTTCCATCCATATGATTCATAAAATTTAGAAACTTTTTCAGCTGATTCCGGCGGGTTGCCATTTCTTTTTAAATAAATAGATGCATATGCAGGTGCAAGGGGCAGTCCGCATACTGAGAAAAGCCTGTAAAAATCCTGAGCAAGATCTTGCTTACACTTTGTTTTATCATTGCAGGAATCTCTAAGCAGTTCAGCAGCCTTGAGAAATCTCGGGTTTGAACTCGATACCGGGAGGTTCCTCAGTTTGCCATTCTTCCAGAAATCAATTACACACTCTTCAGTAGGCTCATTCATGATCATGCTGCCTGCAAAATAGAGTATTATATTGTAGCCTTTCAGTACATTTTTCCTGTGAAGTTCCATATAGTTCAATCAGATTCTTTAATTGGAAATCTGAAATATAAAACGTACAGGAAAGGATTTTGTTCGAAAAGCGTAGCAGTAAGGTCTAAAAAGCCTCATCGTGAGCCCTGTCTCTACCCCCTGTCCCCCATCACCTCCCGCCTGAGGCCGGACAGGCTCTAAAGGGGAGGGTAAAATGTTTACAAATATTAAGTCCCCTTTAGGCTTGTACCGAGCGAAGCCTCGGTGGGATTTAGGGGTATCTAATAATTATACCTTTGAAAAATCCGCTACCTCGTTAGGATAAAGATTATTGTCTATTTTTCTCTTCAGTTCCCTGAACGCTTTCACCGTGTACTCAACATCCTCAAGAGAGTGAGTAGCAGTAGGGATGAGACGCAGCATGACGACATCTTTCGGGACAACCGGGTATATAACAACAGAACAGAATACCCCAAAGTTCTGCCTGAGGTCGAATATCAGCTGTGTGACCTGGAACAGGGGGCATTTGAAGAAGACCGGGGTAACAGGTGATTCGGTTCTGCCAAGATCGAGCCCTGCTTCCCTGAGCCCTTTCTGGAGAGCATTCACAATTACCCACAGTTTTTCCTTATATTCAGGATGTGCTTTTATGATTTCGAGCCTTTTGATAGCGCCAAGTGTCATTGCCATGGGAAGCGATTTTGCATATATCTGGGAGCGAAGATTGAACCTCAGATATGTTATCACTTCCTTAGTACTGGCTACGAATCCCCCGATACCTGCCATCGATTTTGCAAATGTGGCGAAATAAATATCTATATCGTTCTGTACTCCAAAGTGTTCTCCTGTACCTGCACCTGTTTTACCCATTGTTCCGAAACCATGGGCATCATCAACTAGAAACCTGAAATTATATTTTTTCTTCAGCGCGGCTATCTTGTCAAGTTTGCCGAGGTCGCCTGCCATTCCGAAAACGCCTTCTGTTATCACAAGTATCCCTCCTCCGGTTTCCTCAACGATTTTTGTCGCGCGCTGGAGCTGTTTTTCGCAGCTCTCAATATCATTGTGGGCAAATACAAACCGCTTGCCGAAGTGAAGCCTTAAACCATCCATGATACAGGCATGCGCTTCCGAGTCGTATACAATCACGTCATGCCTGTCGACCAGAGCATCAATTATTGAGACCATACCCTGGTACCCGTAGTTGAGCAGATATGCCGATTCCTTTCCTTCGAATTCTGCTGCCATCTTCTCAAATTTTTCATGATTCGAAGTATGTCCCGACATCATCCTGGCACCCATCGGGTAACCTAATCCGTATTGCCTGGCGTATTCAGCGTCAGCTTTCCTCACCTCAGGATTGTTGGCCAGTCCGAGGTAATTGTTAAGACTCCATGTCAGGACTTTTTTGCCCCTGAAAGTCATTCTCGGGGCAATCTCACCTTCAAGTTTCGGGAACATGAAATAACCGTCTCCAACCTGAGAATACTGTCCAAGATCACCCTTCGTCGATTTGATTTTGTCAAAAATATCCATTACTGCTTTATTTGTTAATTTTTTCACAAAAGTATATAATGTCAGCAACAGGGTAATACCTATTTATACCTAATTTCTTTGCTGACCTACTTTTAATATCTTATAAAAGATAATGATAATTACTATAAATCTTCAAATAATCTATTAACCACGGAGTTACACGGAATTGCTCGGAGTATTTTTATTACTGTGTTACTCCGTATAAAACTCCGTGCGACTCTGTTGTAAGAAAAAAATAAATTCGCAAATCCTTAATCATATTAAGACTATCAGTATAAAAATTCCGTTTTTATGTCTGAAATGAAAAAATTATTGTAATTTTGCGCAACATTTTCTATGAGGCTGAAAGTATATATATTCCTGATTATCCCGTTGTTACTTTTCTCCTGCGGTGAGTATGAGAAGCTCCTGAAAAGTACGGATTATGACCTTAAGATAGCAAAGGCAAAGGAATATTTTGAAGCTGAAAAGTATGTCAGGACAACCGAGCTTCTGGATCAGATAATCCCGAGATACCGGGCGACTGTGCAGGCTGAGGAGTTTTTCTGGATGAAAGCCCGGAGTTTTTATGCCATGAAGGATTATTATACGGCAGGTGCAGACTTCAAATCATATATTGATCAGTATCCTTACGGAAAATATACTGAAGAGGCAACTTACATGGCTGCACTATGCGATTTTAAAATAGCCCCGAGGGCTGAACTTGACCAGGAAAATACCAATAACGCGATTGAAGGGTTTAATGTTTTTATAACGAGATATCCATACAGCCCCAGAGTTGAAGAAAGCAAAAAAATGATTACTGAGCTTCAGGAAAGACTGGTCGAAAAATCATACATGAGCGCGAAGCTTTATTATGATATGGGCCAGTATAAGTCGTCAATAGTTGCTCTTACAAACAGTCTTAAAACAAATGCAGATTCCAAATACAGGGAGGAAATGATGTACCTCAAACTGAATTCACTTTACCTGTACGCCAGGAACAGCATGCCAAACAAACAGAGGGAGCGGTACCAGGAAACACTCGATGATTATTTCTCATTCATGGAGGAATTCCCTGAAAGCAAATATTCAAAGGAAGTCAGAAAAATATATCAGGAGACAGCTCAATTCCTGAAAATTGACACAACTGAACCTACAGCAAATATTCAATAAATATATATGGATTACAGAAAATCAAATGCCTCGGTAACGACAATTACGCGAAACATCGATAAGCTGACAAAAGAGACTGGCAATATATATGAAACCGTGATTATAGTTGCCAGGAGAGCAAACCAGATAGCGGTGGAGATGAAGCAGGAGCTTAATAAAAAGCTTGAAGAGTTTGCCTCCTACAGTGATAACCTTGAAGAGGTTTTTGAAAACCGTGAGCAGATTGAAATATCAAAATTTTATGAAAGGCTTCCCAAACCTACCCTGATTGCACTCCAGGAGCTCGATGAGGGTAAGATATTTTACAGGAATCCTGAGAATACTGCCAGACAGAAACAGTAATACAGCCTGATTATGCTGAAAGGCAAAAAGATACTGGTCGGAGTGACCGGAGGCATAGCTGCTTACAAAACAGCAGCCATTATAAGGCTGCTTGTCAGGGAAGGAGCTGATGTTAAAGTTATTATGACGGCTCGTGCAAAGGAATTCATTACTCCCCTTACTCTTGCAACGCTTTCAAAAAATCCTGTTCTGACCGAATTCCATAATCCTGAAAACGGCGACTGGAACAGTCATGTTGATCTGGGAATGTGGGCCGATCTGTACCTGATAGCCCCGGCAACTGCAAATTCAATCGCAAAAATGGCCGGCGGAATTGCAGATAACCTCCTGCTTGCAACTTACCTTTCAGCACGCTGTCCCGTAATGGTAGCTCCTTCAATGGATACTGATATGCTTAAGCATCCGGCAACAGTAATAAATATTGAAACACTGAAAGCATTCGGGAATATAATCCTTGAACCTTCAAGCGGTGAGCTGGCCAGCGGTCTTACAGGCAAGGGCAGGATGGCTGAACCGGAAGAAATAGTTAAGGAGCTAAACAATTTATTTTCAAAAAAAAAAAGCAAAAACCCCTTGAAGGGAAAAAAGTCCTTATAAATGCCGGACCTACACGCGAACCTCTTGATCCGGTAAGATATATCATCAATTATTCTTCAGGCAAAATGGGTATCGCCCTCGCGGATGCGGCTGCAGGTTATGGAGCTGATGTGGAACTCGTTCTGGGACCTGTAAATATCACGCCGAAAGACAGTACGATAAAAGTCATTAATGTGACCACCGCTGAATCGATGGCATCAGAGTGTATTTCACGCTTTCCTTATTCTGATATCGCGATTCTCTCAGCTGCTGTGGCTGACTATACTCCTGTTGTACCAGGGAAAAAGAAAATCAAAAAGGAGGATAAGAACCTGATCCTTCAGCTTAAGCCGACAACCGACATTGCAGAAACGCTCGGGAACAAAAAGAAAACATCACAGATCCTTGCAGGATTTGCCCTGGAAACAGAAAACGGTATCAGGAATGCATCAATGAAACTCCTCGGGAAGAAACTTGATTTAATTGTATTGAATTCAATGGAAGACCCTGGCGCTGGATTCGGCCATGACACAAACAGGATTACAATCATTGACAGGTACAATAATATTGATAAATTTGAGTTGAAATCCAAGGATGAAGCTGCCAGGGATATCCTTGACAAGATTGTTTCAATGATCAAATGATTTACCAGTATGGACATTTCGCGGATTCTGAAATATGCTTTACTAATAGTGCTGGTTGTTATTCATAAACCTTCAAATGCTCAGGAACTTAACTGCAATGTCCAGATATCAGCCCAGAAAATCCAGGGATCGAACCGCCAGGTTTTCGAAACCATGCAGCGGGATATCTATGAATTCATGAATAACACAGTATGGTCAAACCATGTATACAGCTATTCAGAAAGGATTGACTGCAATATACTTATCACCCTGACAGACCAGATCTCTGCAGACGAATTCAATGGAACAATCCAGGTGCAGCTAAGGCGTCCGGTTTTTAATACCACCTATAACTCAACTGTCCTTAATTTTATCGATAACAGCTTCAGATTCAGATATGTGGAGTTCCAGCCGCTGGAATTTGATCCCACGACACACAGGTCAAATCTCGTTTCAGTCCTTGCATATTACGCATATATAGTCCTCGGCTTCGATTATGATTCATTTTCTCCAAGCGGGGGAACAGAATTCTTCCAGATGGCGGAAAGAATCGTTACTAATGCACAGAACGCTCCTGAAATGGGATGGAAACCATATGACGGATCACGTAACCGCAACAGGTACTGGCTTGTAAAAAATGCCATTGACAAGGAATACGAAGGAGTAAGGAAGTTTATGTATGACTATTATATAAATGGCCTGGATAAAATGGAATCAAAGATTGCTGAAGCCAGAACCAGCATGGTTGAAAGCCTCAGGCTGATACAGGAGGTTTACAGGAGCAAGCCTGATCCGTTCATGTATATTGTCCAGATAGTCATGGAAGCAAAGTCTGATGAACTGGTCAATATCTACTCCGAAGCATTCCCCGAGGAAAAAAGCCGTGTAATCCAGATACTTACGGAGATCGATCCTTCGAATAAATCAAAATACGAAAAAATCACAGCATCAAATTAGACCCGGAATCCTGTTATGCTTGCGAAACTTTACGTTCAAAACTACGCTCTTATTAGAAACCTGGACGTTGAATTTGGAAACGGGCTGACAATTATTACCGGTGAAACAGGAGCGGGAAAATCAATTCTTCTCGGAGCATTGTCCCTTATCCTTGGAAACAGGGCTGATACCTCTGTGCTTCTTGAGAAGAACGAAAAGTGCATCGTGGAAGGCACATTCAGGATCGATGAATATGACCTGGCTGAATTCTTTGCTGCCAATGAACTTGATTACGAACCGGCAACAATCCTTAGAAGAGAGATCAATCCTGCAGGAAAATCGCGGGCATTTATAAACGATACTCCTGTTACCCTCAATGTCCTTAAAGAGATCGGCGATCGTCTGATCGATATACATTCGCAGCACCAGACTCTTATGCTCAGCGATAATTCTTTCCAGATGAATGTCATCGATTCATATGCAGGAACAATTAAGCTTAAGAATGCATATCGCGAGGAATATTTCGATTACCGCAGGCTTGAAAACGAGTACAATGAAGCAAAAGAAAAGGCCGACAGGAATAAAGCTGATCTTGAATATTATCAGTTCCAGCTCGGTCAGCTTGAAGATGCAAAGCTTGTTGGAGGAGAGCAGGATAACCTTGAAAAAGAACAGGAACTGTTAAGTCACGCAGGGGAGATCAAAACGGCTCTGTCCGGTATCTCCGGGCTGTTTTTATCTGAAAGCAGCTCTGTCCTCGCTTCACTCAGAGAAATAAAAAACATCCTTTCGAAAATAAGGGATTATCTGCCGGGAGGCGATGAACTTGTATCACGCACTGAATCTTCCTGGATTGATCTGAACGACCTCTCGGGAGAAGTTGAAAAACTTGCATCATCCATAAATGATGATCCTCAGCGCCTTGCAGTTGTAAATGACCGGCTGGATACTATTTACTCCCTGCTTCAGAAACACCGGGTGGGATCGCTTGATGAACTGATAATGAAAAAGGAAGAGATCAAACGGCTCGTGGATTCAATCGTGACAGGTGATGAACGCATGACGGAACTTGAAGGGATCCTTGAGAATTACAGGACAAAACTTACTTCACTTTCCGGGGAAATATCAGAAAAACGGCAGAACATCCTGGTTGACGTTGAAAAAAAGATAACTGATCTCCTTAAACAGATGGGTATACCCAATGCCAGGTTCAGGATTATACTTACAAAACTTAAAAACTTTACACCAACGGGAACCGATCATGCCGACTTTCTTTTTTCAGCAAACAGGCAGGTTGAACCTGAAAACCTGGCAAAAACTGCTTCAGGAGGTGAACTATCAAGAGTCATGCTGAGCCTTAAATCACTCCTGACAACTAAAATAAACCTCCCTACAATAATATTTGATGAGATAGATGCAGGTGTATCCGGTGAGGTTGCAGATAAGGTCGGGCAGATCCTTGCAGGCATGGGTAAATATATGCAGGTCGTTAATATTACTCATCTTCCGCAGGTTGCAGCTCGAGGCAATAAGCATTATCATGTTTACAAGGATGATGAAGACGATTCAACAATTACCAGGATTAAATTGTTATCTGCAGAGGAGCGGGTGCTTGAAGTTGCTAGGCTGTTAAGTGGAAGTGAAATTACGGAAATTGCCATCAGGAATGCCAGACAACTGCTTAAATCTGCTAAAAGTTAATAAAATGGATGGATCATTACTCAAGGGCAAGAAAGGAATAATATTCGGGGCGCTGAACGATAAATCGATTGCATGGCAGGTTGCATTGAAAGCCTGGCAGCATGGTGCACAGCTTGTTCTTACCAATTCGCCTGTTGCAGTAAGGATGGGAACAATAAATGAGCTCGCGGAAAAGACCGGCAGTAAAATCATTACCGCCGATGCCACAAAAATGGAAGACATCGACAACCTCTTATCAGAAAGCATGAAGATCTTCGGCGGGCAGTTCGACTTCATACTTCATTCAATAGGCATGTCCCCCAATGTCAGAAAGGATATTCCCTACGAGCAGACAAACTATGGGAACATGCTGAAAACATTTGACATTTCTGCACTCAGCTTCCACAGGATCCTGCAGACAGCATATAAGCTGGATGCAATAAAGGAATGGGGTTCAGTAGTCGCGTTATCATATGTCGCAGCCCAGCGTACCCTGACAGGTTATAATGATATGGGTGATGCAAAGGCCCTTCTTGAATCCATTGCCCGGAGTTTCGGGTATATCTATGGCCGTGACAGGCATGTGAGAATAAATACAATCTCTCAATCACCGACTGCAACAACGGCAGGAAGCGGTATCCATGGTTTCGATTCGCTGGTCGATTTTTCGGAAAGAATGTCTCCTCTTGGGAATGCAACCGCTGAGGAGTGTGCAGACTATTGCGTTGCCCTTTTCTCAGACCTCACCAGAAAGGTCACAATGCAAAACCTTTATCACGACGGAGGCTTTTCAAGTATGGGAATGAGTCTCAAGGCTATAGAACAATATAAGAAAAGCTTTGAAGATTGCGATGAAAGACATAAAAGTTAAATGAGATAGTTTTTTGATTGCACGATTGCACGATTGCACGATTGCACGATTGCACGATTAATAAGTATAAATACCTATTTTTCAGGCGATTCACCCGAGGGATGAATCGCTTTTTTTGTATATTTGATATACAAATACTGACGGCCATGATGAACATGATTATTCTGATCGTTTTCTACATCACTTTTCCGATGTTCCTGATCTGGGCGACAATGAAATCATCCTTCCTGAAAAAGATCGGGGCGATAGTTCTTGCCTATGGTACTGGAATACTCATAGCCAATGTTGGTATTTTGCCCAAAGGAAGCGACGCTTTTATTGAAGAAACGGTAGGCAAGGATCGGGCTTCTATCCCGAAAACCGAAGTGGCTGAGCTTTTTGCCTCGGGCAGGCTGACAGAGAGGGACCTCAGGGCAAATAATGTTGCGGGTATCCAGGATATAGTGCAGAGTTCGGTAATACCCCTTGCTCTGCCGTTGATTCTTTTTTCACTCAATGTCAGAAGATGGCTCAGGTTTTCAGGCAAAGGATTTCTTTCGATGCTCCTTGCCGTGGTTTCAGTTATGATCATTGTTGCCACAGGCTACATGATTTTCAGGGAAAAAATTCCCGATACAAATAGAATTGCAGGTATGCTGATAGGTTGTTATACAGGAGGTACAGTGAATATGGCATCACTTGCAGTAGCTCTTGATGTTGAACCTAACAGTTTTGTCATGACAAATACCTATGACATGATTATTGGTGCAGTGACAATACTGTTTTTTATCACAGCAGGACCAAAAGTGTTCAGGCTTTTCCTTCCGGCTTATAAAATGCATTCAGATAAGAACAGTGAAAACTTCGATTTTGATGAAATGGGGAAGCAGATGGCTGAGGATTTTGATGATTATTCAGGAATGTTCAGAAAAAAAACAATCATACCTCTACTGGGAGCTTTCAGTATAGCGGTTATCATTTTTGCTGCAGCATTCGGTGCAAGTCTCCTTCTGCCCAAAGTGCCGCAGCTGATATCGGTAATTCTGACTATCACCACATTAGGCGTGGCCGCGTCATTCGTTACCAGGATAAGACAGATCAGAAAAACCTTCCAGCTTGGAATGTACTTCATCGTGGCATTCTCCCTGATAATAGCGTCAAGATGTGATCTCAGCGTTTTCTTCCAGGTTAAGTATCTGAACCTTCTGCTTTTTGTTACATGGGCATATTTCGGATCACTTATCCTGCACCTGATACTTTCCTGGATATTCAGGGTTGATGCTGATGATTACCTTATTACAACTACGGGATTCGTATATTCTCCGCCTTTCGTGCCAATGGTGGCTGCAGCCCTCAAAAATAAAGATATCATCCTTACAGGGCTGGCAACCGGAATTATCGGCTGGATGATCGGTAATTATGTGGGTATCGCCTTCGGAGTCTGGCTTGACAAGATCTTCTAGAACAGGTAATTAAGGCCAATTGAGAAACCTATATTCCCGTCCTGTGAGTTAAAAGCTTTTCCTATATCAACAGCAATCACGAAGTTCTGGCCCCAGACAGGCATTATGCTTATACCGACATCCTGATGAAGCTTTTCACCTCCAGGATTGAAGAAATCAGAATAAGAATAATTCTTCATTTCAGCCTCGAAAGTGGTCTGAAGGTCAAAAGGCAATTTAATTTTCCTGGTAACTAAACCGAAATCATAAAACAGGTTAAGACCGATGTAGCTTTCCTGTTTAAAAAGAGTGAAATGGATCGGCTTCCATCGAAGTTCAAAGTTGCCGAATGCAAATCCATCGCCTATTATTCTGTTGCGAAGCACACCTCTCATGGTACTTGAGCCGCCTAGTCCTTCACTTGTGGCGCCTGTCAGCATTGAAGTTATCAGCTGTGACTGATAAAAGAAGGGAGTTTTACCTTCAAGTGTGGTCTGGTAACCAAGCCGGTATACGAATGACAGATCCCTCTCGATCAATGTAAAATATTGACGATGGGTTATATAGAACTTTGTGAATGACCAGTCGTTCCCAAGGAATCCTGGTGCGAATTCAAATCCAAATTCGGTCCAGAGACCTTTCATAGGATTTGATCTGTTGTCGCGGCTGTCCCATGCAACGCCAGCTTTTAGAGTATTGACCCAGCCGCCGTCAGCTTCATTCGAAGTAATCAATCCCAGGGAGTCCCGGTATAATTCAAATAGTCCGGGTTCATCAGTCAGTTCAGGAAGTGGATATTTTCTCCCTTTATTTAGCTTTTCAATATCAACTGATCCTACAAAAAATTTATTTATGGCAAAACCTGCACACCACTGAAGGTTTTCACCTGATATCTTTCCCTGAAGATCGTTCTTGAACCTGAACTGGTTCCTCCTGAGTCGGTAAAACATTGTGCTCCTGTAAGGATCTGCAGGTCCTGTCTCCTTATCGTACTTGGTCCAGTCAACATTGAAAACCGATTCGTAACCGTTAAAGCCGTAAAAATCAGTTGCAGCATCAGGCAGATAGCTGAGGTCGCTTGCAAGGTGAACACCCGGTATGAGATGGAATGATTCATACATCATCCTGAAGATACCGCTCCCCTTAGTGAAATGAGAAATTTCAGTATATGTATGATCCAGGAATTCAGGATAAACACTCGGGTTACCGTAATTCCTGAATTCAAAAAGCGCTCCATACTGGAATCCAAGGTTGGAATCGTAAGTGGTTGCCGGTAAAGCGCCATCGAATTTCCATCCTGT
>Ga0172364_10002054_pt1 | contig 15874 bp, 17 predicted proteins | sample LakKivSesite10cm_FD_114545 | JGI IMG/M metagenome (GOLD analysis project Ga0172364, IMG submission 114545) | Sediment microbial communities from Lake Kivu, Rwanda - Sediment site 10cm | ecosystem: Environmental > Aquatic > Freshwater > Lake > Sediment | place: Rwanda: Western Province, Lake... | reverse complement strand
TAGCGGATGAATTATTCAATCTATACATTGAAGCTGCCCAGATAATTCATCAGCAGCGGAAGCCAAAACCTCAGCGTGAAACTTGGGAGTTGGTAAGCCGTACCTTCAATGACCTGTATGCGGGATGGAGCCTAATTATGCAAGGTATGCTTACTCAAGGCATGTCATTACTCCGAGACACCATCGAGTGCGCCAACTATGTTAAGCTGCTGGAAGTGGATAAGGAATTTAGAAACGAGTGGCGTGGAGGGAAAGGCTTTTTCCTCCGAGATATACGAAGCAGAATGAAGAAGTTAGGGATTTCACCCCCTCCGCAAGATCAGCACTACAGGATTTTCAGTCAATATTACACGCATCCGAGCAGGAAGGGCACAGTGTCGCATGTTACCGACTGGTATCCAACAGGATTAGAACATAGAGTTGTCTACCATTTCGGGAGTGTCAAGGATGTAGCTAGGACAAGATTCTTGGCTGAGGCTGCTCTTGGTTTGGTGCTTATTACGATTGAGTTTCTTTGGCTTGAGATGTTTCCGATAGACAAGGCTCAACACCTTGCTTGGCATGATAGGCTCGCCGCCGCAATGGGTCAATTGCTTCAATTTACAGCGAAGTCTGACCAAGAGTGGCAAAGACTACTCATTAAGCAGGCAACTAATATCCAGAAAATATTGAATGACCAGTACGAAGCGCTGGAATCAGAAGTTCGTGCGATTTCTGGGCGTTGGGTTTCTGCGAAGGAGCTCGCTAATGGTTCAGGTCGGGGTGCCCAAGAGGGGCTTCGCCCCTCTCTAAAATCTCTTCCCCCTCTCCTTGAGAAGGAGAGGGGGATACAGGGGGTGAGGTTGTCCTTCACCTCTAGCTTTGTGCTATAATTTGAAGATAAAGCCTTTTTGGGAGTGATTAGTGATTAGGCAAAGGCTGGTAAAACTACTAGCGCAGGCGACAGGCAAGGCGCAGGAGGCAGGTAAGCTGCCTTCGGTTGCTTTGCCTGAGATTACTATTGAGCACCCGCAGAACCCAGAATACGGGGATTACGCCTCAAGCCTAGCTATGAAACTAGCCCGGGCAACCGGAGTTAGCCCGTTGACCGTAGCTGAGAAGTTGGTCGGGCTTATTGCTCCCGGTCCCGAGATTGATAGTATCACGGTGGCGCCACCGGGGTTTATCAACTTCACCCTTAAGAGCGATTGGTTGGCCAGGCAGGTGGATGCCATTCTGCTGGCTGGTGAGTCCTATGGCAATATTGACCTGGGGCAGGGCAGCCGGGTGCAATTAGAGTTTGTTAGTGTCAACCCCACCGGACCCCTCCATGTTGGGCATGGTCGTGGCGCTATTCTGGGCAGCACCTTGGCTAATGTCCTTACCGCTGCCGGCTACAGGGTGGAGAAGGAGTACTACATTAATGACGCTGGCAGCCAGATAGACGCCTTTTATCACTCGCTCTATGCTCGTTACCAGCAGTGCTTGGGCATTGATGCTGAAATGCCCGCTAATGGTTACTTCGGTAGCTATATGGTTGACCTGGCTAAGGAGATTATTGCTGAGGAGGGAGATAAATTTCTCTCCCTACCAGAAAAGGAGGCAATAGCACAGCTTGGGCAGATAGGTCTGGTTAAGATAATAGAATTAATCAAGGCTGACCTTGAGCGGTTAGGGGTGAGCTTTGATGTCTGGTTCAGTGAGCAGAGCCTGTATGAAAATGGCCAATATGATAGGGTAATGTCGCTCCTGCGTCAAGGGGGTTATATTCGGGAGAAGGAAGGCGCTACCTGGTTTGTCTCTACTGCCTTGGGCGAGGATAAGGACAATGTAGTAGTGCGTAGCGATGGTTCTCCCACCTATTTTGCCTCCGATATTGCCTATCACTATAACAAGTTCCTGGAGCGCAACTTTGATAAGGTAATCAATATCTGGGGGGCTGACCATCAGGGGCATATATCTAGAATGAAGGCGGTGGTTGCTGCCCTGGGTATCGCCCCAGAGCGGCTCAAGGTAATAATCTCTCAGATGGTTACCTTGTCTCGTGGTGGCGAGTTGGTCAGGGTTTCCAAGCGCAGCGGTGATATTATTACCCTGCGTGAGGTGGTGGACGAGGTGGGGGTAGATGCCTGCCGCTTTTTCTTTGCCTCTCGCTCCGCCGATAGTCAGATGGACTTTGATTTGGAATTAGCCAAGAAGCAGTCAGCCGATAACCCTGTCTACTATGTTCAGTACGCTCATGCTCGTATTGCCAGCATCCTTCGCCTGGCTCGGCAGAGGGGGATTGACTATGCCGATGGCGATGTTTCTTTGCTCACCACCGAGCCTGAATTGACTTTAATCCGTAAGATGCTACTTTTGCCCGAGATGGTTGAGGTGGTAGCCAGCACCCTGGAGTCCCACCATCTTACCTATTATGCTATGGATGTGGCTACCGTATTTCATAGCTTTTATAAGCAGTGCCGCGTCATCTCTCAGAATGAGGCATTGACCAAGGCTCGGCTCAAGCTGGTGCAGGCAGCCAAAATTGTGCTGGCTAGAACCCTCCACCTTATGGGGATGACCGCCCCGGAGAGAATGTAAAAGCAAGGAGGGCTGATGAAGCGTCGTGTTTTTTCTGGGGCTCGTCCCACCGGCAGGCAGCATTTGGGGAACTACCTGGGAGCGATACAAAATTATGTCAGCCTGCAGGAAGAGTATGACTGCGTTTATTGCGTGGTTGATATCCATGCTCTAACCTCGTTAGAAGACACCAGTAGCTTGCAGAACAATATCTATGAGATGACGCTCGACTGGCTGGCGGCTGGGCTTGACCCTCAAAAAAGCATCCTTTTTGTTCAGTCCCATGTCCCTGAGGTAATGCAACTACATACCCTCCTCAGCATGGTTACCCCCCTGGGCTGGTTATTGCGTATGCCCACCTTTAAGGAGAAGGTAAAACTCCAGCCCCATAATGTCAACTATGGGCTGGTGGGCTATCCGGTGCTGATGACGGCTGATATTGTGCTATATAAAGCCGAGGTTGTACCCGTTGGCGAAGACCAGCTTCCCCATTTAGAGTTAGCCAGGGAGATTGCTCGCCGCTTTAACAACCTGTTTGGCAATACCTTTCCTGAACCAGTAGCCAAGCTTACTTCTTTCCCACTAATATTGGGGCTAGACGGAAAAGAGAAGATGAGTAAACAACTGGGCAACGATGTTGAAATAGCCCTTTCGGATAAGGCGACGGTAGACCGTGTGATGACGGCGGTTACCGACCCCGCCCGCCAATACCGCAGTGACCCCGGACACCCGGAGGTATGTAATATTTACCGCCTCCAGGGATATTTTAATCCCTCGCAGTTAGATGATATAGCTGAGCAGTGTCGTTCGGCTAAGATTGGCTGTGTTGATTGCAAGATTCTTCTAGCCGAGAAGATTAATTCCGCCCTTGAACCCTTCCGGAAACGGCGGGCTGCTCTCGCCGCCAAACCTCAGTATGTAAAGGAGGTTCTGGCTGATGGCGCCAAGCGAGCCAGCGTGATTGCCAGAAAAACAATCAAAGAAGTCAAGCAGAAGATGGGGCTGATATAATACCTCTCCCTTTAGTAAAGGGAGATTGAGAGGGATTTCAAAATCCACCCCCTCGGTCCCCCTCCTTTATTAAAGGAGGGGGAATTTAATTAGAAAGAGGGGTGAAAGCCCCTCTTAAATTACCTTCTTCTGGTTAGATCATGCGTGGTTGGTAACTCTTGAATACACGACTTCGGTCGTCTTTAGGTGTGGTCGGATCATACACGTGTGGTAACTCTTGAATCTTCTTTGATCCGTCACGAAGTTTCCTATCACACGTCACGATATGTAGACGATTCTTGGGAATATCATAAAAATCCATAAGATACTTTGCTGTTGCGAGAATAACTAGGTCAGGAAGTTCGACAGCCAAGCCCTTTTTATGGAACACTTCGTAAAAACGGTCTACAGATATTATTATATCTCGTGAAGTTGAAATGTCATGATACTTTATTTGTCTAATAGGAGCACGTAGAATTTTATCTGAAAGAGTGATGTCTTCTATTAGACACTTTCGAGCTTTTGAGTATTCACTATGATTATGAAACCACCTATCGTAATATCTTCGTGCCAGTACTTTAAACGTTTCGGCAATACAAAGATCTGGGATATAGACTCGGGCCTTATTAATATTCAACTGTGCGTCAATTTCATTCCACCATTCAAGACATTTCTGAATGCGCGTTTCTTCTTGAGGATTTGGGGCCCGATTGGGTGGAATATATTTATTCGCAAGAAAATTAGCATCTATTACGAAGTAATTCTTATCTCGGATGAGGTTACGGTAGATTTTCCGAATTCTAGCCATACAATCGCCCTGATTAATATATTCTAGGTAATTATATCCCAAGGTTATTTTATGTCAAGGGGGAGTCTTAGAGGGGCGTAGCCCCTCTTAAAATAAACCTCCCCTTCCCTTATCAAAGGGAGGGGGATAAAGGGGGAGGGTCACCTAATTAGCTGGATTAGCGACCACTGCTTTTGTGCCTCATTATAGCAGAGTTGGAACCGTTTGTTATCTTTGGTTCTGACCTGAAAGTGCCTCTCCCCCGGCTCCTGCCATTCCTTTTCTATCTCCTCTACCTCATATTCTATGTCCTCCCATAGGAAAGACTTCGGTCTTTCAGCGTAGGTTTGACCTGAGTAGCACTTAACTTTGAGGTTATTTAACTCGTCTGAGGATGACTTTCCGCTGCTCAAGGATAACATCAACGACTTCCCATCCGGATTCTAACCAGGCAATAGCCTGGGGGTTTCTCCTATCGTTTTCCCACCACGATTTAAAGGTATATGCCTCCGTTTCCAGCTTAGACCCAATCATGTTTTCAATTTGCTCGAAGGCTAGGTGTAGCTGGGTGGCTCTATAGGTTGCCAGGAAGTCCCGTAGGGGGTTGTATCTGGCAACGCTCCCCACATCTACATCCTCCCCTCCACTTTGCCGGCTAACTCCGCTCTCGGCTGCGGTTGAACTCGGAGACTTTCTTTCCACCACCTCGTATTTTCTTGCTTTAGCCCCGACCAATTTTACCTGCAATAGTGATTTACACGTCGGGCAGGCTATCTGACCATCGTAGTTATTGGTGTCAATAAACTCGGGTATCTTGATAGTCTTGCCACAAACTAAGCACTCAATTTCAACCATTTTATTGCTCCTTCATCTGGGTAACCCCATCCCCTTTATCCCCTTCCCCTTGATAAGGGGAAGGGGAAGAATTTATTAAAGAGGGGCTTCGCCCCTCTTGGATTCCCTTTTAAGCCACCTCGTTAATTAAGTGGAGTAATCATTCATAGTATTTACTGATCTTTGTGTATCCTGTTGCTCTATATTTTCCGCTTAGCGTATCCTCGTCTGATTTATAAGGTATCTTATTGGTTATGCCCAGTTTTCTGAGTTCTTCTCTTACTCTTCTTGCATCTTTCTCATCAGTCCAGTCGTAAGTGTAAACACAAATAACCTTCTGCTCTCGTTTCCCTAATGGACTTGGTTTTGCTGTTGCTACCTTAGAAGCGCCACCCAACTTACCTTCCTCAGTAGCTTTCTTGATTTTAGCCCACACCTCATCTATATCTTTTTCAGGCACAAAGATAAGCCACTTCCCACTTCGGGGAGCGAATTCAGGATATTCGCCTTGCTGTCGCTCGGCATAAATCCAATATTCCTTAGTGACCTCAGAAGGTTTGGCATCAGAATAAGAATCACGCTTCTTTTTTACTTTACCCACTTCTTGCTGTTCTCCCTAACCATCATATTTGTGGTCTCCTCTTATGCCAGTCGGTTGCCTGCTCATAGGCGTAGGCAACCCTTAAAATGGTCTCTTCGCCGAAGGGCTTGCCAATGAGCTGCATGCCTATGGGCAGCCCATTGCCAAAGCCGGCGGGCATAGAAATCGCTGGCAGTCCGGCGATATTTATCGGTAGGGTGCAGACGTCACTTAAATACATCTGAAGCGGGTCGTCGACCTTCTCCCCGATCTTGAACGGGACGGTAGGCGAGGTGGGGGTTATCAGGGCGTCAAACTTACTAAAAGCCTGGTCAAACTCCTGCCGTATCAGGGTGCGAACCTTCTGCGCTTTAAGGTAGTAGGCGTCATAATAGCCGGCGGAAAGGGCGTAGGTGCCGAGCATAATGCGCCTCTTTACCTCATCGCCAAAGCCAAATTGCCTTGTCTTCTCTAGAGCCTCCCAAATACTATCTGTGTCTTGATAGGAGAAGCCATACTTTACCCCATCATAGCGAGCCAGATTAGCCGAAGCCTCAGACGGGGCAATAATATAGTATACTGCCAGGGCGTAGGGGGTGTGGGGTAGTGATACCTCCCAGTCCACCCTGGCTCCAAGCTGTTCAAGCTTACTGATGGCGGCTCGTAAAGCTGTTTCCACCTCGGCTTGCATCCCAGTGACGAAATACTCCTTGGGGACGCCGATATTAAGACCCTTGAGGTCGGTAGTTAGACACTGGGTGTAATCGGGCGTGGGGTAGGGCACTGAGGTTGAGTCTCTATTATCGTAGCCAGCGATGGCATTTAACACTATGGCGCAATCAGTAACATCCTTGGTCAGGGGACCTATCTGGTCGAGGGAGCTGGCAAAGGCGACCAGGCCATAGCGACTCACCCTGCCGTAGGTTGGTTTCAGACCGACAACACTGCAGAAGCCAGCCGGCTGGCGGATACTTCCCCCGGTATCTGAGCCTAAAGCGTAAACAGCCTCGCCAGTAGCTACCGCGACGGCTGAACCTCCGCTACTGCCCCCGGGGACACGGCTCGGGTCCCACGGGTTGTGGGTGGGAAAGAAAGCAGAATGCTCAGTTGATGAGCCCATGGCAAATTCGTCCATATTGGCTTTACCTATAATTACTGCGCCACAATTGTTTAGTTTTTCCACCACCGTGGCATCATAAGGCGGCACGAAATTCTGTAGCATCCGTGACGAGCAGGTGGTCGGTATTCCTTTGGTGCACATATTGTCCTTGATTATCACTGGGATGCCGGTGAGGGGGTGGATGTCACCCCCGGTAATAAGCTGGTCAGCCTTCTTGGCTTGGCTTAGCGCCAGCTCATTGGTAATGGTAACCAGGGCATGAATCTTTGGCTCTACCTCTTGGATGCGCTCCAGGCAGGCTTTGGTCAATTCAACTGAGGATAGTTGCCTAGCCTTGAGTAGCCTGTGCGCCTCGTGAATGGTTAACTGGTGTGTTATCACTCTAGTACTGCTCTCACTCTGAAGTATTCCCCATCCTTTCGGGGGGCGTTGGCTAGAACCTGACTTTGGGGCAGGGAATCGGCCACCTCATCGCCTCTGGTTACATTCTGTAGGGGGATTGATTGGGCGGTGGGTGGAACGTTACTGGTATCTACCTGCTGCAATGCCTCAAAGTTCTCTAGGATATCGGATAACTGCTCTCTGAGCCTGTTAATCTCGGCGTCAGTCAAGCCCAGCCGAGCCAGCCGGGCAATATGTAGCACTTCTTCACGATTTAGCTTCATTATTTGCCCATTATACCACCCATATCTGAGTATCGGCAACAGAGCCATCCTGAGGTCGTTTAGCCGTCTCTTTTCTCCCACCCTCCTCCCCGTTTTTAACTTATTTCTTGCTTACCACCCTATCACCCTATAATCATGCTCGGTGCTATGCACCCCCAGCCCCCAGCTACTTTAGCTTTTTCTTCCCACCCTCCCGCCCTCGGAGGTTTCGCCCTTAAACCACTGCTTTAGAGGGCGTTTAAAAGAGGCTGGATTTGCTACCCTCTCGCTTTAACTGGGGTGTCTAAGAGGGGCGTTAGCCCCTCTTTTTAGAAAATCCTCCCCCCTCTCCCTTGAGGGAGAGGGGGACACAGGGGGTGAGGGTGATAAAAAATCCCTCTATCCTGCTATAATAAAATGGTATGAGGATGACCATAAGGCTTATATTGGCTATATTAAGCACCCTCCTGGAGGAGATAGCCCTGGCGGCGATTATACTCTGGGGGTTGCCCCAGTTAGGCATTCACATCCCTCTAGCTGGCCTTATCGCCTTGATGGCTACTTTAGTGGTATACGCTGTTATCACTTACCGGCTGGGAAGCAAAGTCCTGGGGAAGAAGCCGGTAGTTGGTCTGCCAGATATGGTCGGCAGCCGGGGTAAGGCAGTGACCCCGTTAGACCCGGAGGGTCTGGTCAGAATTAAGGGAGAGCTCTGGGAGTCCACATCAGCCGATAGGAGAATAAACACCGGGGAGGAGGTTATTGTGGTGGAACAGGATGGGCTTAAGCTCACTGTGCGCCGGGATAAATCTGGTAGGAAGAGGGAGTGAATGCTCCGCATTGATGGTGGGCAAAAATCGGGCAGCGGCACTATTGTTCGTTTTGCCGTTGGCTTAGCCACTCTCCTTGGTGAGCAACTTCACCTGACCAATATCCGAGCCAAGAGGGAAAAGCCGGGGCTAAGACCTCAGCATCTTAAGGCGCTCCAGGCATTACAGCAGATATGCCAGGGCAGTTTAGTCGGTGGTGACGTTGGTTCTAGGGAGATTTGGTTTAACCCGGGGGGCAAGGTTAAGGGCGGACACTATGAGTGGGATATAGGCACTGCCGGGTCAACTACCTTGCTGGCGATGACCCTTTTGCCGGCTGCTTGCTTTTCCCGAGGAGACATCGGCTTTAAGCTCTCCGGTGGCTTGTTTCAGGACTTTGCTCCCTCGGCTTATCATATGCAGTATGTCCTCTTCCCGGTGCTAAACAGCATGGGGATAACCGCTAAGCTTAACATTATTCGCCCCGGCTATGTCCCTCGCGGGGGTGGAATTATAGAGGTGGAGGTGGAGCCGGTAAGAGGGAAGCTCAAGCCAATCAGCTTACCTACTCAGGGGAAGGTAACTGAAATTCAAGGCATTGCCCTTTCCTCTCATCTTAGGGAGAGGAAGGTGAGTGAGCGGATGGTGGAGAAATGTAATGAGGTGCTTAGGTCGCAGGGATACCGGGCAAATATTGAAATTGTCCATGATACCCTAGCCCTTCAGCGGGGGGCGGCCCTTACCCTATATGCTAAGACCAGTTCCGGGTGTATTATTGGCGCTGATAGGGCAGGTGAGCCGAGGCGAACGTCGGAGGAAATTGGTAGCTCTGTAGCCACCAGCCTGATAGAGGACTTGTCCACCGGGGCTACCGTTGACCGCTATCTAGCTGACCAGCTTATCTTTTACGCTGCCCTAGCTGATGGGGTTAGCGAATATAGGATACCAAGGCTGACGGAGCATGTAGAGACCAATCTATGGCTGGTGGAGACGCTACTGGGGGCCAAGACCGAGGTTGATAATAATGTGGTGAAAATTCATGGTATAGGCTATAGCCCAACTTCAAGGTGAAGGTTGGCGTGGCTTATAGACAAAAGAGACAACCAGTAAAACTACCCCCACCGCCAGTAGCCCGATACTGTACATTTCTAGAGGAGCTAGAAAGTCACTGAGAAACTGTGGTGTCCACGCTTGGAGGTAAACCGGTATGTCAAGCTGGGTTAAGTGGGTGCCAGCAATGTTCTTAGCCACCAAGACGCCAGCGTAGCTAAGGGCTCCGCAAGTGAGGAAGGTCATGCCTAGCCCGCGGGTGCTGCCTTTTACCTTACGATTTAGGAGAACAATACCCAGGATTAGCAGCAAGATAAGACCAATCAGCGCATTGTAAGCCAGATGGAAATAGCCAACAACTTGCTTTGCCTGCTCAAGTTGTGCCGTGACCTCAGGCTCCATTAAGGCTTCAGTAAATTCAAAGGTTGAGGGTATCTGTTCGGAGAACTCGCTGTAGAACTCGTTAAGTGCTTGCTCTCTTTCGGCTGGGGATAACCCGGCAAGCTCTGGCAGAGGCGATTGCAGCACCGCTTCCCTCAGGTTGTCTCTCAATTTTTCCTTCACTGGCTCAAGCGAGACTACCAGGCTCAGGCTTTGGCTCCTTCCCTCAAGGTAGTCATAGAAGGAATAGATACCATCTCTTGCCTGTTCCTTTATCCATGGTTCAAGGTCAGCAATAGTATCATCCATGACCTCGGCTACATATGGTTCATAGGGCGAAGTCGCCTCGAATTGAGGGATTTGTTCACTGAGCATATCTCCGGCTATTGAAGCTATATCAAGCCTATCCACCTGGGAAACGACGAAGTCTGGATTGAGGATGGTCTGATTTAACGTGAGCACAAAACCAAAAATAGACAGGGACAAAAAAAGAAGGAAGCTTAGAATAGCCAGTCCCAGACCCTTAAGAAATTTCATTAGAACAACATCCATTAATGGAAGGCCGATGCCTTATTTTGGGCAGCATTTTACCACTTAAATGAGCATGATGCAATAGGCGGAAGATGAGGTCGTTTAGCAACCTATCCCCCTCAGCACCCAGAAAAATCTATGATTTTTCTGGGAACCCGCCTGACCCCCTTCCCTTATTAAGGGAAGGGGGAGTGTAGATAAGAGAGGGGCTTAGCCCCTCTCTAAAATCTCTTCCCCACCTTTGTTAAAGATAGATACTAAAGGAGAGTTAAAGAGAGGCGAAGCCTCTCTTACAAAATAATTCCCCCTCCCTTGCCAAGGGAGGGGGACAGAGGGGGAGGGTTGTAAAATATCAAGGGGGTGAGGTTAATAAACAATCTCGGAAGATAAAATTTAGCTCCCAAACTGACAGAAGTGGTTCAAGCCTAACAATTTATCTTGCCTCGCTGATAATATTACTAAACAAGAATGGCGATGTTTATAATGGGCGGTAGGTTGAACTATTGGCACAGCGCCTTGTTTTCAGTGAGCAGGATTGCTATTATAACCAGTGGTGACCAAGCGGAGGATTGATAGCTTACTGGTAGACAGGGGGCTGGTAGAGAGCCGAGCCAAGGCACAGGCTTTAATTATGGCTGGTGAGGTGGTGGTGGAGGGGAAAACCATTATTAAGCCGGGGACTCTGGTAGCTGAGGAGGTGGCGATTACCATTGTTGAGCCACCTCCTTTTGTCAGTCGGGGCGGAATCAAGCTTGACTATGCCCTTGACCGGTTCCAGCTTGACGTCTCTTCTAAGGTAGCGGCTGATATTGGGGCATCAACCGGTGGCTTTACCGATTGCCTGCTCAAGCAGGGGGCAAGCCGGGTTTATGCCATAGATGTCGGCTATGGTCAGCTAGACTACCGCCTGAGACATGACCCACGGGTGGTGGTTATGGAGCGGGTGAACGCTCGCTATCCTATCCCTTTGCCAGAAAAGGTGGATTTGGCTACTATAGATTTGTCCTTTATCTCGGTGGAGAAGGTGATACCGTCAGTAGCCAAGTTGGTGAAAGACGGCGGTTATTTGCTGGTGCTGATTAAGCCCCAGTTTGAGGCTAAACGGGGTGAGGTAGGTAAGGGAGGTATAGTCAAGCAGCCTATGGTGCATGCCAGGGTTCTGGGAAGGTTTATTTCCTGGATTATAGACCATGGCTTCAGGTTGAGGGGATTGGTGGCTTCACCTATCCTTGGTGCTTCCGGGAATAAAGAGTTTTTTGTCCTGTTGAAGTTTACATAATGCAAACCAAGGTTATTACTCTAAAAGTAGATGGCTTGAATATTATTGGTCAGCTTAACCTGACCGCCGGTAAGGTGCCATACCCCACTGTCTGTGTTTGTCATGGTATCCCGGCTGGTATTCGTAACCCAAAGGATAGAGGCTATGCCTCGTTGGCGGAACAGATTTGTCGCCACGGCTTTGCCGTATTGATTTTTAACTTCAGGGGGACTGGGGCTAGCAGCGGCAACCTGGATATTTTGGGCTGGACTAGAGACCTGAAGGCGGTGATTGATTATTTATGCACTTTGCCTGAGGTGGATAAGTCCCGTCTATCGCTACTTGGCTTTAGCGGCGGGGCTGCGGTTGGCATATATGTGGCAGCACAGGATAATAGGGTATCGTCCGTTGTCGCCTGTGCCTGTCCAGCGGAGTTTACCTTGCTTACCAAGGCTGATAACCCCTCGTCTCTCGTTGACCATTTCCGCAGCATTGGTGTCATCAGGGATAGTGATTTTCCCCCTTCTGCCCAAGAGTGGCTTACTGGCTTTAAGCTGGTTAGCCCGATTAATTATGTGGCTGGAATTTCCCCCCGACCTTTGTTGCTGGTGCACGGTAGCCAGGATGAGACAGTAAAGGTGAGCGATGCCCGCAGGCTGTATGCTCGGGCAGGTGAGCCTAAGCAGTTAATCATTGTTGATGGAGCCGGGCACCGGCTGCGACAGGGTGATGAGGCAATGGCTATAGTTTTGGGCTGGCTTAAATCTCAAGCCGGGATAGGTTCATAAATGAGCTAGTTCAGATAGATTGGTGACACAGATTATCATGTTTCGTTTCTCCATGGCATTGACCCCCCCCTCCCCCGTTTTTAGCTTGTCTTTCTTCCCACCCACCCGCCCATTTGGGCTTTGCCCCCAATATCCCGCTTTTGTTGGGGGGTGTTTAAGAGGGGCGTAAGCCCCTCTTCTTAAAAAGCCCTCCCCCTCTCCCTTGAGGGTGATACTATAATACTTATAATAAATTGACCTGCGGGTAGAAATTGATTTATAATTAAATTAAGAGGCGAGCGAATTTGCACGAAAGTTGTGGCGTTTTTGGGGTTTATGCCCCTGGCGAGGATGTAGCTCGACTTACCTTTTTTGCTTTATTTGCCCTTCAGCACCGCGGTCAAGAGAGCGCCGGTATTGCTACCACCGATGGTAAAAAGCTTCAGGTTTACGCCAGGATGGGGCTGGTATCCCAGGTGTTTAATGAGGATGCCCTAAGTCACCTCACCGGCGATATTGCCATCGGTCATAATCGCTACTCAACCAGAGGCTCCAGCCGAGTAGTTAACGCCCAGCCAATTATTGTCGGTGAGGGCGAAAATGCTATCGCTATAGCCCATAATGGCAATATTGTCAATGCTGAACATCTATATCAGGAACTCACCGACCTGGGCTATGCCTTCCAGACTTCCACCGATACCGAGGCTATCGCTAACCTTATTCTGTCTTCCCCGGAGAAACGCTGGGAAGACAGGATAAGGTATGCTATGCATCGGCTTCAGGGAGCCTACTCTCTAACCCTCCTGACCAACCACAGCTTGTATGGAGTTCGTGACCCCTTTGGTGTCCGGCCGCTATGTCTGGGGTCGATTAATGGTGGCTGGGTTATAGCCTCGGAGAGCTGCGCCCTTGACCATATTGGCGCTACCTTTATCAGGGAGATTGAGCCTGGGGAGATAGTTTCTATCACTGAGAATGGTGTTGAAAGTTACCGGGAAGAGGTGGGCAGAAGGGCGCTATGTATCTTTGAGTTTATCTACTTTGCCCGTCCTGATTCAGTGATTAATGGTCGGCTGCTTTACCCGGCACGCCAGGCTATGGGTGAGGGGCTGGCTCAAGAACACCAGGTGGATGCCAATTTGGTTATGGGTGTGCCTGATTCGGCTACTGCCGCCGGCATTGGTTATTCCCGCTGGTCAGGTATACCCCTGTGCGAAGGGCTGCTCAAGAATCGCTATGTCGGGCGCACTTTTATTGAGCCTGACCAGCGGATTAGAGACCTTGGTGTTAAGCTGAAATTTAACCCCTTGCCCCAGATGCTGGATGGCAAGCGAGTGGTGGTGATTGACGACAGCATTGTTCGTGGCACTACTACCCCTCAGGTGGTGAAACTGCTGAGAAGGGCGGGGGCTAAGGAGGTGCACATGCGTATCTGTGCCCCGCCCATCCGTTATCCCTGCTTCTTCGGTGTTGATATGGCTACCCGCTGGGAGTTAATCGCGGCTCAAAAGACGGTGCCTGAAGTCAGGGATTTCATTGGTGCCGATTCACTGGGCCATCTGAGCATTGACGGGCTGATTAAGGCTGTGGATTTGCCCAGGGACATTTTCTGCCTGGCTTGCTTCACTGGTGACTACCCCATACCAGTGCAGCTTGGAATGGATAAGCTGGCACTGGAGACTATGCCGGCTGATGAATATAACCCCTTTGGCATAAAGCAGCGGTGAGCTGAAACACCCGGTCATGCTGGTTAGACCTCTTGGTTAGGCGTCTTCAGGATTTGCAGTTGTAGCTTGGTTTCTGGTAGTCTAGAGGCGGAGGCGATTTTTGACACTACAGGCAGAGCCAACTAAACAGACCTATGCCGCAGCCGGGGTCAATATTGCTCTTGCGGCTAGAGCTAAAGAGCTGATTAGAAAGCACGCCCGCTTAACCCTCCGCCCCGAGGTCTTAGGTGACATCGGTTTTTTTGGCGGGCTTTTTGAATTTAAGGGGTATCATCAGCCGGTTCTGGTGTCCAGCGTTGACGGGGTGGGCACCAAGCTGAAGGTTACCTCGGCCCTAGCTAGGCATGATACTGTTGGTATTGACATCGTTAATCATTGCGTTAACGACATACTTACCTGCGGTGCTGAGCCCCTCTTCTTTCTGGACTATATTGCTATGGGTAAGCTGATGCCAGAGCTGGTGGAGGCTATCGCTCTTGGGCTGGCTCGGGCGTGCCGTGTGGTTGGCTGTGCCCTTATTGGTGGTGAAACAGCAGAGATGCCCGGGGTATATGCCGGCGAGGATTACGACCTGGTCGGCTTTATAATCGGTGTGGTGGAGAAAGAAAGGCTTATCCTGGGGAAGACGATTGGCATCGGTGATACCATTATTGGCTTACCCTCCAGTGGACTTCATACCAATGGCTATTCTCTAGTGAGAAAGATTTTTGGTGAGTCACCATCAGCACTAAATACCTATTACCCTGAGCTGGGTTGGACACTGGGTGAGGCGCTTCTTGAGCCTCACCGCTGCTACCTTCATCAGTTGAAGCCACTGCTATCAGTTATCAAGGGCATGGCGCATATCACCGGCGGCGGGCTGATTGATAATGTGCCCCGGGTCTTACCCCACGGGCTGGCGGCAAAGTTTAATAGCCAGGCATGGACTGTGCCTCCCATTTTTCAGCTTATTCAAAAGCAAGGTAATATTGACCGAGATGAGATGTTTCATGTATTTAATATGGGCATCGGCATGGTAATTATTTGCTCTCCTGAAAATGTTGACCATCTCACCAAAGCGCTGCCTGAGGCTAAGCTTATTGGCGAGGTGATAAAGCAGGGAGGGGCGAGGGTAGTTATAGATTGAGCTAGCGGAGTGTTTAAGAGGGGCACTAGCCCCTCTTTTAAATCATTTCCCCCTCTCCTTGTCAAGGAGAGGGGGATACAGGGGGTGAGGTTAGAGATTGGGAAAATCATGGTTGGCTGCAAGTTTGCTGGTGATAACGGCTCTTGTTGTAAGTGGTTGTGCTTCTAAAGGCATAGAGCCATTGACGGACAAGGAAAAGGACGCCATGATTGAGATAGCGCTCAATCATCCTGACGTATCAAAATGGCTGGAAGGGGCGGATATATATAAGACGGAAGTTGGGTGGGCGGCTATAGGCTGGGATGATGGAAAAGCCACGGGATGGACTCGACTTGACTACGAAGATATTGCCGATGGAAAGCTTCCCTCAGATATTACATATCCCTCGGAGTCAGTAAGTATCCATCCAAGAGTTATTATTCGTGTCGGAGAGCCAGCGCGATTGTTTGTTTATGTAGCCTTTGACCGGGAGACGCAAGAGGTAGTGGATGTCCAATTGGCGCCCGGGAGATAGACAGGAGAGGTTCCACCCTACCCAAAGATGAAGATTCAATTTAAGTGAACGGAGGCGATTGATGCGAGCAATTATCAGCGTTTCTGACAAGGCAGGTGTGACCGATTTTGCTAAAGGTTTAAGTAAGCTGGGATTTGAGGTGTTCTCTACGGGTGGCACTAAAAAGGCTCTTGTTAAAGCTGGCGTGCCGGTAAAAAGTGTCTCTGAAATTACCG
>Ga0172364_10002050_pt1 | contig 15884 bp, 16 predicted proteins | sample LakKivSesite10cm_FD_114545 | JGI IMG/M metagenome (GOLD analysis project Ga0172364, IMG submission 114545) | Sediment microbial communities from Lake Kivu, Rwanda - Sediment site 10cm | ecosystem: Environmental > Aquatic > Freshwater > Lake > Sediment | place: Rwanda: Western Province, Lake... | reverse complement strand
GGCGATGAGAAACAAAATGCCAGAAGATGACGGCGGTCACGATGACGAGCGTCAGGGAGACGGAGAGCCTGAGCGCCCGCGTCAAAGTCCATTTATTCATTTCGTCGAAGCCCTCAGGTCTTCAATCGAAAGACTGGTTTTTTTCTCCCCGAGAAAAGTGGATTCCCGGAGTGTGTAAACGACATCGAGGCAGGCTCCTTTTTTCACCTCTTGGAGCCATTCCTTCTGATCCCAGGCCAGGGCTTCGACCGTTCGGCCGTTCTGCCCGACCAGAAACTTGAGGTGCTTGTCCTGGAGGATCTGCGGCGGGCTGACGACTTCGACGCCTTCGCTGAGAAATATCGGTTTTGGGTTACCGACTCCAAAAGGAGCCAGACGCGCATACATTTCAATAAACGAGGACTGGATATTGGCCAAGCTCAGCCGGGCGTCGATCCGCACCTTCCTCAAGAGGTCCTCGTCTTTGAGCCGGGCCTCAGCCACTTGATTGACTCTCTCCCGGAGCAATTTCATCCGCTCGCGAGGAAGCACGCAGCCCACTGCGAGAGTGTGTCCCCCATAGTCCAAAAAGAGGTCTCGGCAGGCGTCCAGACATTCGATCAGGGAAAATTCGCTGATGCTCCTTCCGGACCCATGGGCTTTTCCATCCTCGTAGGTGAAAAGGAGCACGGGACGGTAGAAAAGGTCCTTGAGCTTGGAGGCGACGATGCCGATGATTCCCCGGTGCCAAGTCTCGCATCCCAGGACTAGCATCCGATAGCGCCGGTCGAGCGCGCTCTTCTGAACCCAGCTGAGAGCCTGGGAATAGATTTTGTCCTCCTCCTCCTGTCTCATAGAGTTCAGCTCGCTCAGCCGACGGGCTAAGCGGCCGGATTCTTCCGGGTCACCCGAAAAAAAGAGGCGGACGGCATCATCCGCGGCCCCCATCCGTCCGGCGGCGTTGATCCGGGGCGCGATCCGGAACCCGACATCGCCTTCGCTGACCTTTTGATCGAGCAATCCGCACTCGTCAAGGAGGCAGCGCAGTCCTTGGTTGGCGACTTTCTCCAATCCTTCGAGTCCGGACTTCACAAGGAGCCTGTTTTCGCCCCTCAACTCGGCCACATCAGCGATTGTGCCGATGGCCACAAGTTTGGCATAGTGCTCGAGCTGGGCCGATCTGCCTCGTCTTTCGAGAAGAGCCTGAAGAAGTTTGAAGACAACGCCGACTCCGGCCAGGAACGAATAAGGGTAGCCGGATTCTCCGAGAACGGGGTTGAGGACAGCGACAGCATCGGGGAGAGTTTCACCGGGCCGGTGGTGATCTGTGATAATGACGTCAACGCCTGCTTCCCTGGCTTTGGCCGCAAAACCGAGTGCCTTAATCCCGCAATCAACGCTCAAGACCAATCGGGCTCCCCTCTCCTTGACGACCCGGAGGTGAGATTCCTTAATCCCGTAACCCTCTTTGAGCCGCTCCGGGATGAAATAATCGACGTCGGCGCCCAGACTCCTGAGAGCTCGGAGCAGAATGACCACCGAAAGGACTCCGTCCACATCATAATCCCCGAAAACCAGGATCTTTTCTTTATTGCCGATGGCTTCTTCGATGCGTTCGACAGCCTTGTTCATCCCCTTCATCAAGTAGGGATCATGGAGGTCCTTTAGGCTGCCATTAAAAAACAATTCGGCCTCCTCAGCAGAGATGACACCCCGGTTGGCCAGCACTTGGGCAAGGGGCAGAGGGATTCCAAGGTCGGCGCCCAGGGTCAAAGCTTCAGGCCGAACGGGGGTGAGGATCCAGCGGCGGGGACTCTTCTGCATGCGCTATATGTAACACAAATAGGACAAACGCTCAACTGAGGGATGTACGCGGAGCCCCCCGGGCCTTCACCCAAGCCTTTCGTTGACGCAGGCCGGACCCCCATCTATAATGAATCCGCCATGCTCGTCAGCCTCAAGGAAAAACTCGCTCGGACGCGGCAGACCTTCCAGGAGAAATGGGAGAACCTCTTCCTGAGTGGCCAGCCAAGGGAAAAAATCCTGGGGGAGCTGTTTGAAGCCTTGCTCCTCGCCGATACAGGACTCGCCTCCACAGACCGAATCATCCAGGCCATCAGGGATAAAACCCGGAAGGATGATTCCTATCCGACGATCAAGCAAGCCCTACACGATGAGCTGGTTGGAATGCTGGGACGCTATCCCTCCGGACTCGCTATCGACCATTCTCCGGCCGTAATCATGATGGTGGGAGTGAACGGCGGTGGAAAAACGACCTCTCTGGCCAAACTTGCCCGGCATTTCCAAACCCGGGGGAAACGAGTCCTGATGGTTGCGGCCGATACCTTTCGTGCGGCCGCCCAGGAACAGCTGTCGATTTGGGGAAAACAGCTGAATATCCCGGTCATTCGCGGTCAGTACGGGGCCGATCCGGCTGCAGTTGTCTATAATGCCCTTCAGTCGTTTCAGGCGCGCGGGTTCAACATCCTTTTAGTCGACACGGCCGGACGGATCCATACTCGCACCAACCTGATGAGCGAGTTGGAAAAAATCAGGCGGGTCATTGCCCGCGAAATCGTCGGTGCTCCCCAGGAGATCCTGCTGGTCCTGGATTCGAGTATCGGGCAGAATGCCCTGGCTCAGGCCCGGGAATTCCTTAAATTTGCCGGTATTACCGGCCTCTTCCTCACCAAGCTTGACGGAACCGCCAAAGGAGGAAGCGTCATCAGCATAGTCGAAGACCTCAAGCTTCCCGTTAAGTTCATCGGTGTCGGCGAGGGAGCTCAAGACGTCATGCCCTTTTCCCCGGAGGAGTTTGCCAACGCCTTAATCCCATGACTCAAACCAAAGACTCCGCCTATCTTGAGATGGCCTACGGTCTCGCCAGCAAGGCCGTTGGTTGGGCCAGTCCAAATCCTTACGTGGGAGCGGTTGTCATCCGCAATGGGAAAATCATCGGTCATGGCTTCCATGAGAAGCCCGGCCGGCCCCATGCCGAGGCCATGGCCCTGGAACGAGCGGGCTCACTGGCTAGAGGGAGCACCCTTTACGTGACCCTTGAGCCCTGCGTCCATTGGGGGAGGACACCCCCATGCGTTGAAGCCGTTATCCGGGCAGCGCCGAAACGCGTTGTGATCTCATCTTTGGACCCCAACCCCATTGTCTTCCAAAGGGGGGTCCAGCGAATTCGAGCCGCCGGGATCGACGTCTCGGTCGGACTGCTCCAGGAAAAGAACTCAGCTCTCAACGAGAGCTATATCAAGCACATCACCAGTGGTGTCCCCTTTGTCACGTTGAAGGCTGCTATTAGTCTCGATGGCCGCATGGCTACGCGAACGGGAGACTCCCGCTGGATCTCCTCAGCGGAGACGAGGGAATACGTCCACCTTCTTCGCGGGGAACAGGACGCCATTATGGTCGGGATTGGGACTATCCTCAAAGACAACTCCCGTCTCACCGTCCGGCATCCCCATTGGAAGGGAAAGAAAATCCTCCGGGTCATCCTCGATTCCATGCTTCGACTCCCCTTAGGGGCCCGGATCTTGACGACCCTCGACTACGGGAAGCTCATTATCTTTACATCAGACAAAGCTTCTCCGAGCAAGAGATGCCGTCTGGAAAAAATGGGCGTCGAGGTCATCGAAGTCCCGAGCAACTCGCTGGGGCTTGAATTGCCGGAGGTGCTGACCTGTCTCGGCAAACGCGGCGTCGCCTCGGTTCTAGTCGAGGGCGGAAGCCAACTGCACACGGCCATGATCAAAAAGCGCCTGGCAGACAAGCTCTTCCTGAGCCTGTCGCCCCGCCTCATCGGCGGCCAATCGGCGCCTTCATTTTTTTGCGGTGAGGGCGTCCGGATGGTCAAAAAATCATGGCGTCTTCGAAGGATATCGACCTTCCCCATCGGGGATGACCTAATCATCCAAGGATATTTCTGATGTTTACCGGAATCATTCATCATCAAGGACTTTTCAAAGGCTATCGCCCGGCCACGGAGGAACTGGAGGTGGAAGTCCAGCCGTCTTTCCCGGCCCCCGAAACAGGAGAAAGCCTGGCCGTCGACGGGGTCTGCTTGAGCCTTCTCCGCCAGCATGGCAAGTCTCTTTTTTTCAACCTTTCTGGAGAAACACTGGCCAGGACCAATCTCGGGTCGCGTCGCTTAGGAGAAAAATTGAACCTGGAATTGCCCCTGACTCTCCAAACGCCTTTGAGCGGCCACCTTGTCACGGGCCACATTGATGGAGTCGGCCGTGTCCTCAAGGTTGTGGCAAAACCCTCAGGACGTCGCCTGACCATCTCCTTCCCTTCTGAGCTCCGACCCTTTTTTGTAGTCAAAGGCTCCGTCGCCATTAACGGAGTTAGCCTTACGGTGGCGGGAATTCGACGGGCCTCCTTTGAAGTCGAACTCATTCCCCTGACCATGGTCAAGTCTAACCTCCAGTCCCTCAAGCCTGGCCAGACGGTCAACCTCGAGTGTGACATAATCGGCAAATACGTGTATAATTTATTGTCTGGAGGAAAGAACAGTTTGTAAGCAACGGACTTCTCCGTCATCGGGCCGGAGAAGTCAAAAGAAGTCTGAATTAATGAATTCTGATTCCTCGATTATTAGCGTGGAAAAGGCCCTGGAGTTTGTCGCCTCGGGCCGACCGGTCATCATCGTGGATGACGAAGACCGCGAGAATGAGGGCGACCTGATGGTCGCCGCCGAGAAGGTCACCCCGGAGATCATCAACTTCATGAGCCGCTATGGCCGAGGGCTGATCTGTCTTCCTCTGACAAAAAACCGCCTCGAGGAACTCCGTCTGCCCTTGATGGTTCAGGAAAACACTTCTCGTTTTGAAACGGCTTTCACCGTTTCGATCGATGCCAAAGAAGGGATCACTACAGGCATATCTGCATTTGATCGCGCCAGGACCATCCGGGTTGCCATCGACCCAAAGACCAAGCCTTCCGACCTGGTTCGGCCCGGCCACATATTTCCTCTTGAGGCCAAGGAAGGTGGCGTTTTGGCCAGGGCGGGACAAACCGAAGCGGCCGTGGACCTGGCCAAACTGGCCGGGCTGAGGCCGGCCGGAGTCATTTGCGAGATCATGAATGAGGACGGGACTATGGCCCGGCTGCCCCAGCTTGAAGCGTTCAGCCGCGAGCACGGAATCCCCGTTCTCACAATCGCCGACTTGATCAAATACCGGATGAAGACGGAAAGCCTCGTCCGCAAAGTCGACGAAGCCGATATGCCCACACGCCACGGGCATTTCCGGGTCTTGATCTTCGAGGATCTGATTAGCCATGAAAATCACGTCGCTCTGGTCAAAGGGAAAATCCAGGGGGACGAACCGGTCCTGGTTCGGGCCCACTCTCAATGCCTGACCGGTGACACCTTCGGCTCCAGCCGCTGTGACTGCGGAGAGCAGCTCCATCGCGCTATGGAAATAATCGAAAAGGAAGGTCAGGGGATCATCCTCTATTTCCTGAACCAGGAAGGCCGGGGGATTGGGCTGGCCAACAAAATCAAAGCCTACGCCCTCCAAGACCAAGGGGAGGACACCGTCGAAGCCAACCGCCACCTGGGCTTTAAGCCCGACCAGCGAGACTATGGAATCGGAGCCCAGATCCTGGTCGCTCTGGGCGTCAAAAAGATCAGGCTCATGACTAACAATCCGCGCAAGTTTGTCGGTTTGGCCGGGTATGGCCTGGGAATCATCGACCGGGTGCCGATCGAGATTCCGCCGAACACGGCCAACTTTAGATACTTGAAAACCAAAAAAGAGAAGCTGGGTCACATCTTAGACATGGTTTGAGTCCAGCGTTTTTCGTCAGGGCAGATATGACGATCGAGGAATTCCGGGAACAGTTCTCGCCTCTGCCCCCGCAGGAAAAGATCAAGTTTCTCTACACCCAAATTGAGACCCTGGCCAAAGAGGAAAGGATCCTCTTCCTGCTCTCCATCCTCAAGGACGAAGCGGCGTCTCCCCTGGTCAAGGCGACGGCACTGAAGTTCTTAAGGGAAGCGTCGTACCAGGAGTCTGAAGTCTACAAGAGCTTTCTTGAGGACGATTTCCGGGCCATCGCCAACGCCGCCAAGCGGGCGATTAAAGAGTTTGATGAAAAAGACAAGAAAGGCGGCTATTACTCGGATGCCGTCCTGCGGAAGCTGAATTCACTGGCCGATAAAACCAGACGCCTGAAAGTTCTGAAAGCCATCTCTCGGCTCCAGGCCCCCTGGGTCCTCAACGTTCTTCTCGAGCGCCTCTCCGACCCTTCCGAACTCGTTCGCGATTTTCTGGTCAGGGAGCTGAGCCAAAGGGACGTCTGGAACCTCGCTCCATTCTACGAAAAACTCAGCCAGCCGCCTTGGTACAGAAGGAGCGCTGTCGTCCGCATCCTGGGCCTGCGGAAAGACTCGGCCGCAATCTCTCCCATAAGAGGGCTCCTGACCGACCCGAATGTTGATGTCCGGAGGAACGCCGCCGAGGCCCTGGGGGAGATCGGTGGGAAGGACGCTCTGGCCCTACTGGTGAAGCTGACCAAAGACGAAAGCCCCTATGTGCGGCAGGCGGCCAGCGATGCTCTCCGCAAGGTCAGCAGCGTCCGTTTCAGCGGCTGACGGCTCCGTCTTCGCCGCTTCTCCGACGGGATTCTAGGATAAAAGTCACCGGCCCATCGTTGGTGAGATGAACATCCATCAGGGCTTGAAAAACGCCGGTCTCCACCCGAAACCCCTTTTTTCTGATCAACTCAACAAGGTGTTCGAAGAGCTTTGCCGCCGCCCCAGGCTCCTCTGCGCTGTCGAAGCTCGGCCGCCTTCCCTTTCGCGTTGAACCCGCCAGAGTAAACTGCGAGACGGCCAGGACTTCACCCCCGATGTCCATCAGGGACAGGTTCATTTTCCCCACACTGTCCGGAAAAATGCGGAGTTCCGTCGTCTTGCGGGCCATGAACTCGGCATCTTCGAAGGTGTCTCCCTTCTCGATGCCGACAAGGAGACAGATGCCCGAACCGATCCGGCCGGTCGTCCTCCCCTCCACCTCGACCCAGGCCTGCTTAACCCGCTGCAGAACAATAATCATCGGCACCCGGCCTTTGACTCGATTGACTTTGACGGCCGCCTATTCTATTATAGGGGCCAAGAACAAGGAGTCGGATATGGCCCATCACATCTCGGCAGTTCGGCAGCGTCGCCGGAGTCTCCGGAGGAACGTGATCAATCGCAAGAATAAGTCCGCACTCCGCACTCAAGCCAAAAAACTCCGCCAAGCCATCCAGCAGGGGGACAAAGACGCCGCCCTGAAACTGGTTCCCCCGACAATGTCTCTCATCGACAAGTCGGTCAAGAAAGGCACGATCCATAAGAACACAGGGGCCCGTTTGAAATCGCGTCTCACCCGGCAGACTGGGCTGATCAACCCCCCTTCCTCCAAATAACATTCTTCCATTCGCGCGGCCTCTGCAGTCGGCGGCAGCAGTCGACGACAAACCGCTCAATCAGAGGTTCTGGAGACGCTCCCGTGGTCTTAATGGAGAGATCGATCGTCTCCAGTCCCTGAATGGCCCATTTCACCTCCTCGAGCGGCATTCTATCAACAACCGAGAAAAGGGCCTGGAATTCCCGGGCATAGAGGTCCCAGGCTTCCTGGATCTGTGGCTTGAGAAAAGCGAATATCTCTTTCCGGCTTCGGCCTTCGCTTAGCCAGAGCTTGGCCAATAGGATATCCCGGAAAAAATTCGCCAGGACGCGCATGATATTCTCCGGCTTCTCGCCTTCCCGAAAGGCCCGGTTGAGGGTTGATAGAGCCTGTATTTGGTCCCCGGCCTTCAGGGCTTCCGCAAGGTCCCATTCGATGTACCCCTTTGTCCAAGCGCAAACTTGGTTGACGTCTTCGACATCGATGGTTTTCCGGTCAGCGGCGTAGGTGACGATTTTCTCCAGCTCCCGGTCGATCAGCCGGAGGTCGTTTCCAGCCACCTCCTGCAGCCGTCTCAACGCTTCCGGAGTCGCCGATTTTCCCAAAACTTCCAAACGTCGCCTCATCCACGCCTGGAGCGGCCCTTGCTTCAGCGGCTTAATTTCTTTGAGGACGACCGCCGAACGAGGAAGCGAATTGAATAATTTAACCAGGGGGTGAGTTTTCCTCACCCGCCCCTTGATCACAACAATGAGAACCGTCTTTTCGGACGGCGACTCGAAATATTCCCGAACAATTTTCTCATCGAGAGAGGAGAGCCTCGCGAAATTCCTGTCTTCCTTGCCCTCCTTTCCCGGCGTATTTTTCTCCACCACCTGGACGACAACAATCCGCCAGGGAGAGAAGAAAAATGGAGCCGTCCGGGCAGTGTCGATAATCTCCACCCAGGAGGTCGCCGCCAGGTCAAACCGCTCCACATTGAAACTCTGGAAATCCGGCGAGATCAAGCTCTCCTTGAGACTCCGGATGGCCTCTTCCGCCAGGTAATCCTCCTCCCCGTAAAAAACATAACCCGCAGCCAGACGGGCGGTCTCGATGTCACCGAGCAGGGCGTCCGTTCCGGCCATTTCAGAATCCCTCAAGTAGCGTGCTCACCAGGCTGCGGGCAAATTTCTCAGCGACCTTGTCGATGGCCTGGCTTTCCCAAGTTTCGAAGCTCGTCCCGGAAGGCACCTCATATTCTTCCTGATAAACGTAAGAGGGATTGGAGAAAAGGATCTTCCGGTTGACCAGGTCGCGGAGGACAATCTTGGCCACAATCGTAATGGTATAGCGGTCGGCCGTATTCTGCTCGGAGAAGCCAATCGGGTTGACGTTGAAGGCGGTGAGCTCGCCGACGAGGAGCGCATCGGCGCTCCCCGATTCGCTCGTGACTTCCACCTTCCCCCGGGCCACGAGCTCGCTGATGACGCTCTGGGTCAGCTTGACGTCCAGGTCGAAGCGGGTAGTCAGGTTCTTGAACATGGGAACATCGACCTTCTTGATATTCGGCGGCAAAGAGCTTCCCGTTCCGCGGAGCTGATAACCGCAGCCCACGAGCCCCAGGCAGGCGAGAATCGGGACAATGGACTTTTTCATCTCGATTCCGGTCAGATGACGATGTTGACCAGCCTGTTCCCGATGCAGATGACCTTTCGGACCGTTCGGCCCGCAACGAGGGCGCGGATCCGCTCAAGTCCAAGGGCCCGCTCTTTCATTTCCGCTTCTTTGATGGTCGCTTCGGCCTCAAACCGATCGCGCAGTTTACCGTTGACCTGAACGACAACCGTAATCCTATCCTCTTTTGCCAGCTCGGGGTCATACTCCGGCCAAGGGTACCGCGCTAAAAGCACTCGATGGCCGGTGAATTCCCAGAGCTCCTCGGCGAGATGCGGAGTGAAGGGCGCAAGGAGCACAATCAGGCTCTCCAGGGCCAATCGCAGAACCGCTCTCCCCTCTTCTTCCTGAGCCAGCGAGGCTTTTTCTTTCCGGATCAGGTTATAAAGCTCCATGATCGAGCTGATCGCCGTGTTGAGGTGGAATCTCTTCCCGATATCCTCGGTCACCTTGCGAATGGTCTGGTGAGTTTTCTTGAGCAAGGCCAGCGCTTCGGTCGCTCTGCGGCCAGCCGAGAGAGGCTTATCTTCTTGGAAGAGCTCGCGGCTCTCTTCGACAATGGCCCAGACACGATTGAGAAACCGGAAACACCCTTCGATGCCGTCCTCAACCCAGGCAAACTCCTTCTCGGGAGGCGATGCAAAAAGGATAAAAAGCCGCAAGGCGTCGGCTCCGTACTCCTGGATCATCTCGTCCGGGTCGACCACGTTGCCGCGCGACTTCGACATCGCGGCTCCGTCCTTTGTGACCATGCCCTGGGCGAGATAGTGCGGGAACGGCTCGTCAATCGAGGCCCAGCCCAAGTCCCTGAGCACCTTGGTGAAAAACCGGGCATAGATCAGATGAAGGATGGCGTGCTCCACGCCCCCGATGTAGAGGTCAACGGGCAGCCAGTAGGACGCGAGGGCCGGATCGAAGGGAGCGTTCTTCTGATGCGGTGATGTGTATCGGAAAAAATACCAGGAGGAATCGAAGAATGTGTCCATGGTGTCGGTTTCCCGACGGGCCCGACCCCCACACTTTGGGCAGGTCGTATTCACGAAATCGGGTGTCTTGTCGAGGGGGGACCCTTCCTCCCCGGTGAACCTCACATCATGGGGAAGCTCAACGGGCAACTCCTCATAGGGGACGCCGACGGTGCCGCACTTTTCGCAGTAAATGATCGGGATCGGAGTGCCCCAATAGCGCTGCCGAGAGATGCCCCAATCGCGGAGCCGATAAATGAGGCTCTTGCGCCCAAAGCCGTTGGCCTCGGCGAAGGCGGACATGCGGACGATCGCCTCCTCAGAACTCAGTCCGGTGAACGGACCCGAATTGACCAAAATTCCGTAATCCTCGGTGGCGCTCTCCAACGAATCCTCGGCAACAACGCCGCCAGCGGGCACGATCACGGGCCGGATGTTCAGGTTGTATTTTCGGGCGAATTCGAAATCCCTCTGGTCATGGGCGGGCACGGCCATCACGGCGCCGGTGCCGTAGTCCATTAAAACATAGTTGGCAATCCACACCGGGATTTCCTCACCGGAGAAGGGGTTGACGGCTGTCTTTCCGGTATCCATTCCTTCCTTCTCGGCCTCAGCCTCGCTCTTTTTCATCCGAGCCTCTCGGACAGACCGCACCATTTCCTCGCGCCGTCTCTCCTTGTCCGGCGCGTCGGCCAGGAGCTCGCGGCTGAGAGGGTGCTCCGGCGAGAGAAGCATGAAGGTGGCGCCATAAATCGTGTCGATGCGGGTGGTGAAGACCTCGATCGTCCGGGTCATTCCCTTCAGCGGAAACAATACGTGAGCGCCTTCACTCTCGCCGATCCAATTCTTCTGCATCAGCAGAACATGCTCTGGCCATTTCTCAAGGAGTTTATGGCCTTCGAGAAGCTCTTTGGCGTAGGCCGTGATTTTCAGGAACCAGTGATCCATTTCCTTCTGCTCGACGGCCGAATCGCAGCGCCAGCATACGCCTCCAGCCGCTTGTTCGTTGGCCAGGACCGTCCGGCATTGCGGGCACCAGTTGACCCAGCTTTTCTTGCGGAAGGCCAGGCCCCGCTCAAACATCTTCAGGAAAATCCACTGGTTCCATTTGTAGTATTCGGGAAGGCAGGTGTTGACCTCGCGGTTCCAATCATAACAATAACCCAGACGCTGGAGCTGGCGCTTCATGTGGGCGATGTTATCGAGAGTCCAGGTCTCCGGATGAATGCCGTGCTTGATGGCCGCATTCTCGGCCGGCATGCCCAGCGCGTCCCAGCCGATCGGGTGGAGAACATTGAGGCCGCGCATCAGCTGGAATCGGGATATGACGTCCCCGATCGTGTAGTTGCGGACATGCCCCATATGGATCCGGCCGGAAGGGTAGGGATACATCTCCAGGCAGTAGTATTTTGTCAGCCGGGGATCATCAGGGGCTTCGAAAACCCGCTTCTCGGCCCAGACCTTCTGCCATTTCTCCTCGACCTCCCGGAACGGATACACGTCTTTCATTTCAGCTCATCCCGCTCAATTAAGTCCTTGATTATCTGAGTGTTGTTGGCGGACCGCTCAATATTAGATTCAACCCCTGCCAAAAGTCAAGAATCGGTTCAGGGTATGCGCTCGAAGGTCCGAGGCTCCTTGATTTTTTGAGCGAATGGCGCTAAAACGACAGACCGATGAGCATCCTCGAGGCCAAGAACCTGCGAGCCGGCTACGGCACAGGAGATGTCATCCGGGAAGTTGATCTCAGAATCGAAAGAGGCGAATTCGTCTCCATCCTCGGACCCAATGGCTCGGGAAAGAGCACTCTGATTAAAGCCCTTCAGGGCCTGTTGAAAGATGTCTCGGGAGAAGTCCAGGTGGACGGCCTGGACCTTTTCCATATGACCAGACGTGAGGTCGCCCGCAAAATCGCCTTCGTCCCCCAGATTGCGGATTTGGCTTTTGAATTCAGCGTCCTTGAAGTCGTCGCCATGGGCCGGTATGCCCGGCAGAGAAGGATGGTCGGCATGACCGTCGGGGACCGCCGCATCATCCAGAAAGTCCTTGATATGGTCGAGGTTTCGCACCTTCAGGAAAAAAAACTCGCCCACCTGAGCGGCGGGGAGCGCCAGCGAGTGCTTATCGCCCGGGCCCTGGCCCAGGACACTCCCGTTCTTTTTCTGGATGAGCCCAGCTCCCATCTCGACCTCAACTACGGCCTGGAGGTTTTCGAAATCCTGAAGCGGCTGCAGAAGGAAAAAGGGAAGACGATCCTGGCCACAGAGCACAATATCAACCTGGTCATCCCCTACGCCCACAAGATCGTTTTCCTCAAGGAGGGAAGGATCCAAGCCCAGGGAGAGCCTCGCGGGATGATCACAGAAAGGAATATGAAAGACGTTTTCCGGGTCGATGTAGACATTCGGGAAAATCGATATTCGGGGCTCCCGGAAATCTCTCTGATCCCGAAAGTTTCCGGAGAGAAAAAGGGCAAGGAATGCTGAGCGTCACAACCCTTCTCATCGCCGGCCTGCTCTGCCCTCAGGTGACGGTGATATACGATGACGCGGGCATGCCCTATGAGCTGGCGGAACCTCCGCAGCGGATCATCTCTCTCGCTCCCAACATTACGGAGGTTCTGTTCGCCCTCGGACTCGGCGACAGGGTTGTCGGCGTAACCCGCTACTGCGACTATCCCGAGCCGGCGCTCCGGAAAGAAAAAATCGGCGGCATGTTGGATCCCAACCTGGAAAAAATCCAGGCGCTCCGGCCCGACCTGATCATCGGCTTCCGCGGAAATCCCCTCAGCGTGCTCAACAAACTCCGGACGCTTCATTTTCCTGTGTTTGTGCTCAATCTCGGGGCAACGCTCGACGGGGTCTTTCAAACAATTGAGACGGTCGCCCGCATAACTCGGGCAGAGGAGCCGGCCGGAGTGCTTATTGCAGAGCTCAAGAAAAAAGCCATCATGATCCGCGAAGCCCTTCTCGGCAGCTCGGGAAAACCCAAAGTCTTTCTCTCCGTCTACGGCCAGGGGCTCTGGACCTGCGGGCAAGCCAGTTATCTTGACGATCTGTTGACCCAGGCCGGAGCCCTGAACGTTGCCGGAAAAATCGACCGGCGCTGGCTCCAGCTCAGCCGCGAACAACTCATCCATGAAAATCCGGATAAAATTATTATTATGGCCAAGGACAAAGACCAATTTGCCAAAGCCCGCGCATCCTTTCGGGCCGACCGGCGCCTGAAGGATATCGGAGCCATTCAGAAAAACAATATCCACTGGCTGGATGAGAATATTGCCGGCCGGTTCGGCCCGCGCCTCTTCGATGCCCTTGAAGCCGTGGCCCGCATTGTTCATCCGGAAGTCTTCGAGGACCGAAAATGAGGCCAGGAAAAAGGCGAGCGGCTTTTTCGATTGCGGTTTTTCTTGTTCTCATCGCGGCGCTCGGCCTCTCGATTTTGGTCGGCTCTGTCCGCACGAGCCCGGCCGACCTCGCCGATTTTCTCTTCTCCAAGGACCAGACTTTCCGGACGATCTTCCTCGACCTTCGACTCTGTCGCGCCCTGCTGGCCTTTATGGTCGGGGCCAGCCTGTCACTGTCCGGCGCAATTCTCCAAGGCTATTTTCAGAATCCCATGGCCGATCCGTTTATCGTTGGCGTCTCCTCAGGAGCCTCTTTCGGGGCCGTCTTCTCTCTCTTCCTCGGCCTCGGAGCCTGGAGTGTCGCCGGGTTTTCCCTCCAGAGTCTTTTCGCCTTCGGCGGCGGGTTTGCCCTGGTCTCCCTGGTCTATCTACTCTCCCGGACTCAGGCCGTCTTCAAGGTCGAGACTCTCCTTTTGACTGGAATCGCAGCCGGTGCGGCCGCTTCCTCTCTGACTTCGTTCCTTCTCTTCCTCAGGTCGGATTCTTTCGAACAGGCTGTTTTCTGGCTTCTCGGAAGCTTCGCTTTGGCCGATTGGAGGCAAGTCGGAATGGTCGCGCCCTACTTCGCCCTCTGCTTGGGCGTTGCCCAATGGCTGGCCAAGGACATGAATCTTCTCGTCCTGGGAGACGAGGCGGCCAAATCATTGGGCAGCCCGGTGGACAGAGTCCGGCCGACATTCCTGGCAGTTTCCACTCTACTCGCGGCCGTATCGGTTTCGGTGAGCGGCGTCATCGGATTTGTCGGCCTGATCGTTCCTCACTGGGTGAGAATTATTATCGGCCCTGACCATCGGTTTCTCTTTGCCTTATCGGCCCTGACCGGCGGCACGTTCCTCGTTATCTGCGACCTTCTCGCTCGGATCATTCTCTCACCGACCGAACTTCCGATCGGTATCATCACCGCCTTGTTCGGCGCACCCTTCTTTATCTACCTCCTCCACAGGCGAAAGTAAGACCTCAAGGCTGTCCATTGCGGCCTCGAGCCAAAGATGGAAAAATCCGCTTCAAATTGACAAATGACGGTTTTTATTCTATTTTGGGGAAACGATGCCCCTGACCCTCAACCAGTTCCTGTTTCTTGTCCTCACCTTCACCGCTGTCGTGGTCGCGGTCTACATTATTCGCTTTCTCTCCCAGCTCCGGCGCGCCACCGAGGAAGGCGAAAAGACCATGGTTGAGGTCCGAAAGCTCATCGAAAACCTGAACGCTCTCGAGGGGATGGTCAAGGAAAGGCTGGTCAGCCTGGGCGAATTCGTGGAGGCGTCCAAAAAGACGGCGGTCAATCTCTCCGAAGCCTCGTTTTTTCTGACGACACGGGTTTTGCGGCCCCAATCGAAGTTTTGGCCCGTGGTGCTTCCGATAGCGTCATATTTCTGGAGACAATTCCGAAAAAGAAAGGAGAAGAGACATGGGGGATAACAAAGGATCGAGCGCGCTCGAAGTTGCGGTCTCCTTCGTCATCGGCGCGGCAACCGGCTTTATCCTGGGGATCCTCTTCGCTCCGGCCAGCGGCAAAGAGACCCGCCAAAAGATCAAGACACAGGCAGTCAAGACCGGAGAAAAGGCCAAAGAAAGCTACGAAAAGCTGAGCAAAGAAGCCGAAAAGGGCGTCATGGCGGTCAAAGAAAAGGCCCAGGAGGGCATCGAGGCGATTAAGGAGTTCATCGAGAAAAAAAAGGAAGAATACGCCAAGAAGCCGCCCCAGGGCTATGGCGAAGGAAACGTCAAGGACTAGGGACGATTTCCGGCCAATCCCTCTTTTGGCCCTCTCCAATCCAGGCCGGGAGACCGTCCCCTCTCTCATAGCTCCCGGGCTAAGCTGCGGCCGGAGTCGTTCGGCGCCTGCCGAGCAGGAAGAGAAGACCCCGGATTTCTAATGAATAAGGCCCGAAAAGCCCGCTTCGAAACCTCTTCGGGTATCGAAGTCAAAGCGGTTTATGGCCCTGGCGATCCGGACGGGTTCACTCCCCGGAGAGATCTCGGCCAGCCCGGTGAATTCCCATATACCCGCGGCATCTACCCGACGATGTACCGCGGCCGTCTTTGGACCATGCGACAGTACGCCGGCTTCGGCTCGGCCGAAGAATCCAACAAACGCTACCGCTACCTCCTCTCCCAGGGCCAGACCGGCTTGAGCGTCGCTTTTGACCTCCCCACCCAACTCGGGCTTGACTCCGATCATCCGCTGGCTCAAGGCGAGGTGGGCAAGGTGGGCGTGGCTATTGACTCGATCCACGATATGGAGAGACTGTTCCGGAGAATCCCGCTCGATGCCGTCAGCGTCTCGATGACGATCAACTCAACGGCAGCCATCCTTCTGGCCATGTATCTGGCCATCGCCGAGAAGCGCCACATCCCCTGGAGCCGCCTGAGTGGAACCATTCAGAACGACCTCCTCAAGGAATACACGGCCCGGGGAACATACATCTATCCTCCTCAAGCGTCTGTCCGGATCATTGTCGATATCATGGC